>WNGR01000869.1_pt1 | contig 42387 bp, 44 predicted proteins | sample 5407581 | NCBI WGS metagenome assembly WNGR01 (sample SAMN13153383, study PRJNA577476) | soil metagenome | isolation source: 80 cm soil or saprolite under Garry oak tree replicate 2 | place: USA:California | collected 2016-06-15 | reverse complement strand
CGACTGCGTAGACAACAGTCATGATCACGAAGGGCTGCGGGCTCTGTTCGTCCGGGGTCACCACACCCAGACTTGACTACACCGCGTCACCAGTGGAACGTGTCGAAACTACCCTTGCCCGGTTAACTTCGAAGACCCCATATTTCTGGCGCAGCCGGGTGGTCGGGTGGCGGGGCGCACGTCGTTTGATGAATAATGACGACGAGGCGGCTCGCTGGAAGGTGGATATTGGGGCATGGAGGATCTCTGCCAGCATCTGGAATGGAGCCTCCTGAACGCCGCGCCGAGTTTTAGCTCGTTTGCCGGGCTCGCGGCCAGCCTGGTCCTGGCTTCCATGGTCATCATCTTGGTCGAGTACAAGGGTGAGGAGAATCCGGCCGCCGCTGTCGCCATGTTCACCGTGACATTGCTCGCATTGGGCATGGACACATTCATCTTCGGCGCGACGAGTGGCGAGGTGCTGTGTGCTCGCGGCGGCGCACAGGGACTGCTCGGCGGCAGTACCCTGGCTACCGGGGTGTCGATCCTGCTGCTCGGGATCACCTTGCTACAGGCCAAGTTCAAGCACTCCCATGTTGGGTTGACCTTGCTCGGGAATGTGGTGACCAGCGTGGGCGCGCTGGGCACCATGGCGCTGCTGGCGCTGTGGGCGGCCAGGCTCGTCAACAATTTGGTGATCGTGCGCCTGTGGCCGGCTCCTGGGATTTCCTTTGTGCCGTCGCTCGTTCTTATCGGGATATTTCTGGTCGCGATCATATTTGTTGCGTTGATGGGGCCCGGCCGCCGGGTTCGAGAGGTCGCGATCGTCGCGACGACGTGTATTTATCTGTTACACATTCTTGTCTCTTTTGTCATGTATGTGGCCACTATTGTCATCCCGGTCGTCCAGTGGACGGTTCGCACCGATCCGGTTGTTCTCATCCTCACGATCGCCATTTCGATCGCGTTTCCCTTCGTCGAGCTCATCGGCGTGGTGATGTCGCTCGACTGGCGAGGTGGGCGAGAATTCTGGCAGCAGCCCGCAAGCGTCGCGGCGGACGACCAGTAGGGCGACGTCGTCTCGGGGTGGCTCCGTGCCGATCAGGACCGCCATTACCGGTGGATATCTGAACGTCCGGCAGTTCGGCCTGGCCAAATCCTGACCACGTGGTGCCGCTCAGCCGTAGACCAGGCCGTGCAGTGCTCGGATCGACCGCGCGTACACCCCGCCGCCGACCAGTTAGAGCGTGATGGCGATGACGGTGACGAAATCGAGAGCGGTGACCCCGCCGGGTGTCCCACAGCCGAGGAAGGCGATGGTGGGCGCGGTGAACGTCTCAACCACACTGTCACCGGCGAACTCCCCGGAAGTGACAGTGCCGGTTTCCAGGAGGATGGTATTGGACAAGCCACGCGTCACGTTCGCGGAGAAGCTGAACGAGGTCGACTGCCCATCGTTCCAGTTGATTGTCTCCACCCCGGTCTCGACGATGAGTTGAGTGCAGCCCACGTCGAGCTGCGCTGTCACGTCCCGCTCCCCGGCACTCGCGCTGGAGCCGAGCGCCAGGCAACTACCGGTAGGGCTGTGTTCATCGATGACATTCAAATCACCGTCGACAACAACGGAGGTCGATTTAGCGGTATTGGTCAAACCGGGCGCATAGGTGGCGTGTGTCCAGCCGGTACAGGAGATGGTGGCGGTAGACGCGTAGGCGGGTACCGCCGCCACCACGCTACCCAGCGCCAATCCCACCACGCCGGCAAGTAGAGCAAGCTCGCGCCGTCCGAACATCTGATTGCCTCCTCCTGGTCGCCGAAACCCAGGCAACCACCCGAGCGACCCAGCCGCCATCCGGCAAATGGGCGGGAGCACGGTCGCACGGTCCGGGTATCGTGTTGCGTTCGCGCGGTCTTCGGCTACCTGCTTACCCCGCAGGACACGGCCGCAGTCGGCCGGGCGCACGCCTTGTTCACTGTGGACAGCCCGCTGCTGACCATGGTAGCGGCCTCGCTCGGCCCGTCGAACCAGCACGTGGAGTCGATTCTCGCGGACTGGCACCTGGCCGACGAGCTGGGCCTGTCGCTGGTGACACACATCGGCAGTGGCCCGGTCAACGAACGGTCTATCGAGCTGCTGCGCGAACACGACCTGCTCCGCCCGGGCATCCTGTACGTGCACGGCAACGACCTGTCCGACGACGAGCTGAAGATGATCGGCGATTCGGGCGCCGCGGTGTCCGTCACCCCCGCGGTGGAGGCCCGTCTGGGCCACGGCGGCCCGCTGATCGGCAGGCTGCGCACGGCCGGTGCGACCACCCGCGCTCGGCGTGGACGTGGTCACCGCGGTCGGCGGCGACATGTTCTCGGTGATGCGCGCCGCCCTGCTGAGCACGTACCTCGTCCCGTGCCCGCACGTGACCCCGGCGACATCCTGCGAATGGCCACCTTGGACGGGGCGGTCGCGCTCGGCTCGCCGACCAGGTCGGCTCGCTCAAGGTCGGCAAGCAGGCCGACATCGTGATGCTGCGGGCCGACGACGTGAACCTGGCGTGCGCACACGATCCTATCGGCGCCGTCGTCACGGCCGCGCACCCCGGCAACGTAGACACCGTGCTGGTGGCCGGCAAGGTGGTCAAGCAGAACGGCAAGCTGGTGGGCCATGACCTGACCGACGTGCGTGCCATGGCACTACAGGCTGCGGAGTACGTCACCGCCACATCGGTTTCCGCCGCTTGAGCATCGCTCTAACAGAGGACGCCAAAATCTATTCGTACGGACGCCTGGCAAGCGTGAAAAGAATGCCTCGGTCTGCGCAGCACAATTCGGATGAGGCGTTTTTAGTGCCGGGCTGGATCGGCGTGGATCCAGCCCGGCACCCCGCCGACGATCGTTGACCGCGCTCCGCCATCAGCGCCGCCGGGTGGCGGCGACCGACGCGAAAGGATCTGCGCACATGTCCGCAGAGGCAACCTTGAACCGGTTCACCGACTTCATGGTGGGACCCGCGAGGTTCGCCAACCTGTTGAGCTGCTTCGAGCTTGGGCTGATCGACATGCTCAGCCAACGGGGCGGCCAGACCGCGGTCCAGCTCGGTGAGACCGTCGGCGTCACACCGGCCGCCGTGGAACAGCTCCTGCTTCTGCTCGTGAAGGAAGGCTTTGTCGCTCAGGACGAAACCGCTTCCGACCGGGGTTGCGGAAGCGCCGCTCGACCTTGGGTAGCAACGGTTCGATCAGCTCTCATAGCTCGTCCTTGACCTCCCACGGCCGCCGTTGCACCACACCAACCTCCTGCCAGACGATCAACAATCCAGCAAGATCAAACCACAACCAAGATCATTCAGTTAGCACTTCCAAGACATCTGAGCAACGGATCCAAACTCGCCCTGCCGCGCCGCGGCCCCGACCAACGAGAGGAAGCAGCATCATGATGCCCGAGGACCAGTACTTTCTTGGCTACCGGAGCGCGGAGTGGGAGCGGCTACGGGAACAGACGGAGGACTTCCAGCCCGAGGCGGCCTGGTTGTTCGACCAGGTCGGACCGCTCGAAGGTAAGACCGTCGTGGAACTCGGCGTGGGACCCCGTGGCTGCCTGGACGAGTTGGCCGGACGGGTGGGGCCGGACGGAACCGTCATCGGCGTCGAGCGCGACGCGGAGTCGGTCGAGCTCGCGCGCAAGTTCGTGGTGGACCGCACGCTGGACAACGTCGACGTCCAGCACGGCGATGCGCGTGCGACTGGCCTCCCCGGCAACAGCTTCGACCTCGTCACCGAGCGGCTGATCCTGCACAACGTGCCGAGGCCTGAGGAGATCGTCGCCGAGGCGGTACGGCTGGCCCGCACGGGAGGATGGGTCGCGTTCCACGAGGGCGATCGGGTGGGGCAGGTGTGCGACCCGCCCGCCGAGTCGTGGAATCGGCTCATGGATGTCACCCAGCGGTATGCAGACCGCAACATGATCAACGTGTTCGTCGGCAGGCGGCTGCCCGGCCTGCTCCGCCGCGCAGGTCTCGTCGACGTCCGGGTGCGGCCCGTCCTCTACATCGACCACGAGCCCGGACACCCGCGGCGTATGGTCCTCGCTGACTTCGCCGAGAACCTGCGTGACCGGCTCATCATGAGCGAGCTGATCACCAGAGAAGAGTTCGACGATCTTCACGCGGCGTTGCGCCGCCACCTCGCCGATCCAGGCACCAACGTGATCTCACACCTGTATGTCCAGGCCTGGGGCCGCAAGCCCGAGTGATCGCGTCGTGGTCCAGCACGGTCGGAGACGCCCGCCGGCGACGTTGCGGCTGGACCGAGGTCGCGCGCTGAAACCGCGAGAGGAGCTACCAACATGACCACGTCGCTGGAGAATCTCTCCACCGAGACGCGAACGTTCGCACCACCGCCTGAGTTGGCCGCCGATGCCAACGCCACGGCGGACACCTACGACGACGCCGCCCCCGACGCGCCGGCGTTCTGGGCACGGCAGGCGGAGCGGCTCACGTGGGTGAAGAAATGGGATCAGGTCATCGACTGGAGCAATCCGCCGTTCGCCAAGTGGTTCATCGGCGGCGAGCTGAACATCGCCTACAACTGCGTGGACCGCCATGTCGAGGCGGGCAAGGGTGAAAAGGTCGCCATCCACTGGGAGGGCGAGCCCGGCGACACCCGCACGATCACGTATGCGGACCTGCTCAAGAGCGTCGGCCAGGCGGCGAACACGCTGACCGAGCTCGGCGTGACGGCCGGTGACCGGGTGGCCATCTACCTGCCGATGATCCCGGAGGCCGCGGTCGCGATGCTGGCCTGCGCCCGCATCGGCGCCATTCATAGCGTCGTCTTCGGTGGATACTCGGTGGACGCGCTCGCCACCCGGATCCAGGACGCGGGCGCGAAAGTCGTCATCACCGCGGATGGTGGTTACCGGCGCGGCAAACCGTTGGCGCTCAAACCCACCGTCGACGACGCCGTCGCACGATGCTCGAGCGTCGAGCACGTGCTGGTCGTCCGCCGCACCGGCGAGAACGTCACCTGGGCCGAGAAGGACCTGTGGTGGCACGAGACCGTCGAGCAGGCGAACGACAAGCACGAGCCGCAGGCGTTCGACTCCGAGCACCCGCTCTTCATCCTCTACACCTCGGGCACGACCGGTAAGCCGAAAGGCATCCTGCACACCACCGGCGGCTACCTGACCCAGGTCTCCTACACTCACTGGTCCGTCTTCGACCTCAAAGCCGAAACCGACGTACACTGGTGCGCAGCCGACATCGGCTGGATCACCGGGCACTCGCACATCGTCTACGGTCCACTGTCGAACGGCGCCACCCAGGTCATGTACGAGGGCACCCCGGACACCCCGCACCACGGCCGGTTCTGGGAGATCGTCGACAAATACAAGGTCAGCATCCTGTACACCGCGCCCACCCTCATCCGCACCATGATGAAGTGGGGCGACGACATCCCGGCCCAGTACGACCTGTCGTCGCTGCGCATCCTCGGCAGCGTCGGCGCCACGAAGCCCGGCTCGGCGATGACCCCGCTGCCGGGCATCTCCGCCGACGTGGTCAACGACGAGGCCGAGTCGGTGCCGAACGGCGGCGGCGGCTTCCTCGTGCTACGCGAGCCATGGCCTGCGATGCTGCGTACCATCTGGGGCGACGACAAACGATTTGTCGACACTTACTGGTCCCAATTCGGCGCCGGCGCCAATTCCGGTGACGAATGGATCTACTTCGCCGGCGACGGCGCGAAACGGGACGAGGATGGCGCGCTGTGGCTGCTCGGCCGGGTCGACGACATCATGGTCATCTCTGGCCATAACATCTCCACCACCGAAGTCGAATCCGCGCTGGTATCGCACCCTTCGGTCGCAGAGGCGGCAGTGGTGGGCGCGTCCGACCCCACCACCGGCCAGGCCATTGCCGCATTCGTCATCGTCCGCAGCAACGTGGACACCGCTGGCGAGACCGGAGACCAGCTCAAGGTCGAACTGTGCAACCATGTCGCCAAGACCCTTGGCCCCATCGCGAAACCCCGCCGGATCATGTTCGTAGCCGAACTGCCCAAGACCCGCTCCGGCAAAATCATGCGACGCCTGCTGAAGGACGTCGCCGAGAATCGCACGCTGGGCGACGTCAGCACGCTTCAGGACTCGGCGGTCATGGATCTGATCAAGGCGGGGTCCGGAACGCCGGAAGACTGAGCGGGGAGCCTCGCGTCAGCGCGGCCCGGCTCGACCGCTACATAATCAGGACGGAGACTACATAGGAGTCCACTTCGGCGATCAGGCCGTCGCGAAACGTGAAAAGGTCGTTGTATGCGAATGTGAAAGGCCGGCCTGACGGTGGCGGCCGACACCCGTACCCGTCACAACGACGACGTCGGGCCCCTCAATCGTCCGCGCTGCGCAACGCCGTGGCGGCGGGGCGTCCCGGTGGCAAGGTGCTTGTCATCACGAACCTCGTCGACGACAGTCCGGAAGCCCGCTACGCCACCGGGATCGACCTGCTGTTCCTGCTCAACACCAACGGCAAACGGCACACGATGAAGGGGATCACGCGGCTCGTCGAGCGGTCGGGCCTGCGCCTGGAGAGCGTCCATCCGATCAAGCCGCTGCTACATCTGGTCGAGGCATCCATCCGCAATGACAGTAACGGAAAGGGTTCGCCTGCTCTGTCACACAAAAGCGGGCGAACCCTGTCTCGCCGGTCAGTCGCTGTTGAGGATCTCGCATTGCATCTGTCTCGCCTCACCGGAGGGCTCAAGCCCGAGATCCTGATCGAGGATCGCGCGGAGCTGGTGGTAGACATTCAGCGCCTCGCCACGGCGCCCGGACCGGTGCAACGCCTGCATGAGCCGGATGTGGAACGGCTCGTGCAGCCGATGCGAGGCCACCAGCCGGCGCAGTTCACCGACGAGTTCACCATGCCGACTGTTGGTCAGATCGGCGTCGATTCGCGCGGACACAGCATGGTCGGGCCTACCGTGCCGCAGTGCGGCTCTGCCGCGCCCCATCAGCTCCTGGAACTGGAACATGTCCACGTTCCCCGGCGGAACAGTCAGCAGATAGCCGCCGGGACGGGTGGTGCGCAGTGTGGCGCCGTTTGCGGAACGCAATCGCTCCCCGAACAGCTTGCGTAACTGGTAGACGTAGGTCTGCACAATGGTCTTGACGGTGCTGGGTGGATCGCTTGGCCACAGTTCGTCGATCAGTTTCCCTGCCTGTGTCCTGGCCTGGTCGTCCGCGATCCGCCGGAACTCGGCGAAGTCCAGGTGACGCGGGTAGGCCGACCAGCCGGCGATGATCAGCTTCGGGCCGGTGTCGTTTCCGCAGCTCCGCCACTTCCGCCATGTCCACCCGGTAGTCCGTTGTGGACACATGGTCCGCGCGGTATCCGGGTCCACACCCGGCCCGCGTCCGCAAAGTCCGAATCCTTCTCGCACAGCCCTCGCCGCCGATACACCAGATTCGGCCTCGTCCTGGGTTTGTCGAGGTGGTGACGCGGGCGCCCGAACCCGGTTATTCAGACTTGAGCGGCATTTTAACTCGGAGTGGCAACGTCCTCACCTGGCGGGATCGTCTGACCAGAAATGAGGAGTGCCGTGAGCGAGGCCGTTCGACTGGTTCACACCCCGTTCAATGACCGGGTCGAGGACGCCGTCATTCTAACGGACGCCATCATGCAGGACCAGGTCACCGTGATCAACGTGTTCAGTGTGCCGGTGGAGAACCGGGACAAGTTCCTGCCCCGATGGAAAACCGGGGTCGGGGTCATGGCCGCACAGCCGGGATTCATCCAGGCACAGATGTTCCGGTCGCTGGACCCAAGTGCCGAGTTCGGCTTCGTCACCGTGGCTCGGTGGGCCAGCGGAGCCGCGCTAGCCGAGGCGCGCAAGAACCCGGAGTGGCGGGCATCTGTGCAGCGGCTGATGGACAACGTGGGCGCGGCGCCGAAGCCGATGATCTACGAGACCGCGCTGGTCGTGAACTCTGGCGAGAAGCCGTGACGGCACAAGGGACCCAGCACGGGGACGCGAGTGCCATCGCCGTTCGGTGACGCCCGTACTGCCAGGTGAAAGACCCGACGAGATGACGGCGCCCTTGGCGAAGGAGATCGACATGGAGATACGACAGTTGGGCAAGGCCGGCCCTGTGGTTTCGGAGCTGGGCCTCGGCTGTCTTGGAATGTCCGACAACTACGGCCCCGCGGACGAGGCGGAGAGTGTGGCCACCATCCACGCAGCACTGGACGCCGGGATCACCCTGCTGGATACCGGCGACGTCTACGGCATGGGCCACAACGAACTGCTCATCCACCAGGCGCTGCGTTCCTACAACCGCGACGACGTGACAATCAGCGTCAAGACCGGCGGGCTGCGCAAACCCGACGGCCACTGGAGCGGCTTCGACTGCCGTCCCGAGGCGCTCTGGAACTTCCTGTCCTACACGCTTAGGCGGCTGCACACGGACCACATCGACGTGTATCGGCCCGCCCGTGTCGACCCCAAGGTGCCGATCGAGGAAACGGTCGGCGCGATGGCCGAAATGGTGCAGGCCGGTTATGTGCGGGCCATCGGCCTGTCCGAGGTCGGCGTCGAGACGCTGCGCCGCGCGCACGCAGTGCACCCGATCGCCGACCTGCAGATCGAGTACTCCGTCATCTCACGGGGCATCGAGAGATCCATCCTGGGGGCGTGCCGCGAACTCGGGGTGGCCATCACCGCCTACGGGGTGTTGTCACGTGGGCTACTGTCCGGGCGCTGGACGCCGCAGCGGCAGACCACCGAACGGGATTTCCGCACCCGAGCACCTCGTTTCCAGCCAGAGAACCTGCCCACGAACCTCGAACTCGTGGAGCGGTTGCGCCGTCTGGCCGAGGAGCGCGAGACCACTGTCGCCGCACTCGCGATCGCTTGGGTGGCCGCCCAAGGACCGGACATCATCCCGGTCATCGGCGCACGGACCCGCGCACAGCTCACCGAGTCGCTAGCTGCGGCCGACCTGAAGTTGGGATCCGACGACCTGGCGGCCATCGAGCGTGCCGTGCCCGCCGACTCGGCTGCGGGGGGACGGTACGCCGACTGGCAGATCGCGTTCCTGGACAGTGAACGATGACCCGCGCGGAGGAGTCCGGGCGGACGCGGGTCCCCGGACCACTGCGGCCGGAACCAGCCGTGACCGAGCATCGCGAAGACCGCGGCGGTGAGCCGGTAACCGGAGTCGGGGCAGGCGAGCAACTGGGCCATCCCGGCAAGCGCGGACCGGGAGGCTTCCGCCCCGACGTCCAAGCGATGCGCGCACTGGCGGTTTCCGTGACCATCGTGAACCACCTGTGGCCGGGTTCGCCGCTCACCGGCGGCTATGTCGGTGTCGACATATTCTTTGTGATCTCCGGTTTTCTGATCAGCTCCCAGCTGATCCGCGAGATCGACGGCACCGGACGCCTGCAGCTGGCGCGGTTCTACGCACGACGGGTGCGTCGCCTGTTACCGGCGGCGTTCTTGGTCCTGGTGTTCGTCGCGACCGCCGCGTACCTGTTCGTCCCCCGTCCACAGTGGTCGGCCTACGGCCGTGAGATCACAGCCAGCGCCCTGTACTGGCAGAACTGGCTGGTTGCCACGAAACCCGGTGACCCCACCCTGTTCACTGCGGTGCAGCACTATTGGTCGCTGTCCGTCGAGGAACAGTTCTACCTGTGCTGGCCGTTGTTGTTGCTGGTCCTGTTCAAGATCTCACCGAAGATCCGGTTCACGGGGATCGCGGTCGTTGGGCTCGCCTCGCTCGCGTTCAGCGTGTACCTCACCGGGGCCAACCAGTACATGGCGTACCTGATCACGCCGGTCCGGGCGTGGGAGCTCGCGCTCGGCTCGGTGGTCGCGATGGCCGGGACGAAGCTTGAGCTGCCCAGAATCGCGGCGAACCTGGTATCGCTGACCGGCATTGCCGCGATGGTGTTCGCCGTGATGGTGTTCGGCGCCCACAGCGAGTTCCCAGGGGTGCTGGCCTTGGTCCCCGCGGTGGGGGCCGCTCTGGTCATCGTGGGCGGCACGAGCCCGCACCGACAGTGGCACACTCCAGTGACCTCGTCGGCTCCGGTGCAACTGGTCGGCAATCTCAGTTATTCGCTGTACTTGTGGCATTGGCCGCTGATCGTGCTGGTACCGTACGCCTTTCCCGGCGCCGCGGCCGGTGGGACGCTCTCCACCCCGGTGGGTCTCGCGATCGTGGCGGCGTCGTTGGCGCTGGCGTACCTGTCGAAACGGTTGGTCGAGGATCCGATCCGGTTCTGGCCGCCCCTGGTCCGCAGTCCCCGGCTGACCTTCATCGGCATGGTCGCCGGCATCGTCGTGGTGTGCGCGGTGGCGAGCGGACTGCTCCTGGCCTGAATCCGTCAGGATGCGACAACAAGACCGGCGTGGCTGTCTCCACGCCGGTCTATGTCATGCGGGGGCGATCCGGGTCGTCAGTGCCCGTCCGCCATCCGCTTCGGCGCCCAGATCTGGTCCGCGTCACCTGCGGCGAGTCGCCCGCGGTACACGTCGATCTTGTGGTCGATGAGTTCGAGGTTCTCGCGCAACTCCGCGAGCTTGGCCAGCACCTCGGCGCGGTGGGCCTCCAGGAGGGCGAGGCGTGCGTCCTCGTTGCCGATCCCGGCAACGACGAGCTCGGCATAGCGCCGGATGGTCTTGATAGGCATGCCGGTGGCGCGCAGCTTGGTACAGACGACGATCCATTCGATGTCGAGCTGGTGGTAGCGCCGCCTGCCGCTGTGGGTGCGATCGACGGGCGTGACCACCAGTCGGGCGCGTTCGTAGTAGCGCAGGGTGTGCACGCTGACCCCGGTGCGACGGGAGGCCTCCGCGATACTCACACCCTCCGGTAGGATGGCAGGAAGGATCTCGACTGCCGGCTTGACTTCGAGCACGCTCTAAATTCTAGCATCGATGTCATGACTCCCTCAACAGTGCCCGACACCAAGAGTGACGGGATCGGCCGGCACCAGCGGTCCATGGTGTTCGCGATCTGCTGCGTCGCGGTGATGGTGGCGATGATGGACATCTCCATCGTCAACATCGCGCTGCCGTCTATTCGCCGTTACCTGCACACCACGATCTCCGGTCTGCAGTGGACGATCGACGCGTACACACTGGTACTGGCCAGCTTCGTGGTGCTGGCAGGGTCCATCGCCGACCGGGTCGGCCGTCGCCGGATCTTCATGGTCGGCCTGGCCGTGTTCGGGATCGGCTCCCTACTGTGCGGTCTCGCACCGAGCATCGAAGGACTGGTCGCGGCTCGCGCGCTGCAGGCCGTGGGCGCCACGATGCTGACCCCGGTGGCATTGGCGATCATCACCACCACCTACCCGGACCCGGCCGAACGGGCCAAAGCCATCGGCACGTTCGGCTCGATCACCGGCCTGGCCCTGGCGCTGGGACCGATCCTGGGCGGCGTCCTGGTCGACAGCCTGAGCTGGCGCGCCATCTTCTGGATCAACGTGCCGATCCTGGCCGTCGCGATCCTTGGCACCATGCTTTACGTGCCCGAGTCCCGCTCCGCGAGGACACGCCGGTTCGACCCGGTCGCCCAGGTCCTGTCGATCATGCTGCTGGGCGGCCTCGTCTACGCGATCATCGAATCCCGGTGGCTGGGCTGGACCTCACCGGTCATCCTCGTCCTGCTCGCCGTCGCCGTGCTCAGCCTGCTGGGCATCCTGCTTTACGAACCACGCCGGACCGACCCGTTGTTCGAGCTGCGCCTGTTCCGCAGCGCACCGTTCAGCGGAGCGCTGCTGATGGCCCTGCTCGCGTTGTGCGGCTTCCAGGGGTTCCTGTTCGTCACAACCCAATACCTGCAAGATGTGCGAGGCCTGGCGGCGTTGGCGGCCGGGCTGTGCCTGCTCCCGGTCGGCGGGATGATCGCGGTGCTCTCACCGTTCACCGGCAAGCTGGTCGCCTCGCATGGTCCCCGGCTGCCGCTGGTGATCGCCGGCGCCGCACTCGTGCTGGGCGGCGCCGCATCACTCTGGCTCGAACCGGACACCCCGCTTGTCGCCGTGCTCGCGATCTACCTGTTGTTCGGTGCGTTCCTGGGCACCGTCAACCCGCCGATCACCAACACGGCGGTCGCCGGGATGCCCCGTTCGATGGCCGGTGTGGCCGCGTCGCTGATCTCCACCGGACGACAGACCGGCACCACCCTCGGCGTGGCGATCGCCGGCACCATCGTGGGCTCTTCTCTGGCCAACGGGGGGCGTGCCTACACAATTGCGGAACACGACGTATGGTGGCTGATACTGGCGCTCGGCATCGGCATCCTCGTCCTCGGGCTAGTAGGCACCGGGCGTTGGGCCAAGGGCACTGCCGAGCGGGCGGCGGAGCTGTTCGAGGAAGTCGACCGGGGCGCCGATGTCCGCCCGGCCGCGGTGCGCCGCTGACCCGCCACCGGACGGCACAAGCGGCACTCCATTCTTGCCGTCGGACAGGACGGGTGGCGTGCCCAGGCTCGTGGCGGTCATCGGGATCTCCTCATAGCGAAGTTGAGCATGCACAAGCTGGGCGCCGACCTGGGTGTCAAGGGCATGTCCCTGTACAAGCACGTCACCAATAAGGACGACCTGCTTGACGGGATCGTCGAACTGCTGTGGACCGACATCCCCCATTCAGCCAGCCACCGGCGACTGGCGTCAGGCCATCGGTCATCTCGCAACGTCACTACGCGACCTGGTACACCGCCGCCCCCACGTGGCGCCGCTGCTGACCAGTCGGCAAACCTTCCAGGAACGCGTGCTGTGGATCTGCGACGCCCAACTCTCGGTCATGCGCGGTGGTGGGGTGCCCGAGGGATGCGCGGTCGCCCTGCTGCGCACCGTGGTCGTCTACGGCATCGGTTTCGCCCTGGCCGAGTTGGCCCTGCCGGCACCGGTCCCCGGCGACGCCGACGAGATCGGGCGAGTCCGCAGGATGACCGGCCTGCTGTCCCCGCAGGCGTCGGACGAGTTGGTGCGCACCGCACTGTTGGTCTGCGACGGCTGCGACATGACCACCCAGTTCGACATCGGCATCGACCTGATGATCCGCGGCTTCGACTTCTACCTGCGCGACCTCCGACCAGACCCGGCCGCGAACTGATGCCGGGCCAAGACTCACCGCAATCGTCGAGTAGCGCTTGAAGCGGCACCTGTCGTCTTGTTCAAAAGAACATATGGCGCTTCTGGGAGTCGTCCGGAAGCACTGTCTCCGACCATCTTGATGTCGGTCGATTGTATACACTGTGCTGCGCCGAGGGGATGAAAATACTCGCGATCTTGTTGGTCACGTGGTAGCGTGACGCCAGATTTGGGGTGACTATCACGATCTGGGGTGTCATACCTAATGGTGTGGGGTGCCTTGACGAACATGGCTCAGACGGCGTCGGTGGCGGTGGTCGATGCACCATCCGGCGGCTACGTCGACCGGCTCGATATCGAAGAATCGATCATCGGCGCGCGCGCCGTCGACAAGTACCTGATTGTCAAGGAGGATCGTGACACCTTGTACGGGATTCGCCAGCCGGTCATGATCCTGTGGCACCACGTCAGCCTCGGCGCGGAATTCTTCGAACGGAACCGGTTTTGTCGTGCGGTCGTCTGTGCCAGCGTCGGCTACAACCATGTGGACATCGCCGCGGCCCGGCGCGCGGGCGTGGCCATTTACCACATCCCGCACTATGGCACCGAAGAGGTGGCCGACCACACCCTCGCGTTGTTCCTCAGTGGCGCTCGACGACTGCCCGAACTCGCCGACCACGTGCGGCAGGGTGGTTGGGACTGGCGGGAGGCACTCGGCCTCCGCCGGTTGCGCGGCATGACCTGGGGTGTCGTGGGACTGGGTCGCATCGGGCTGGCGGTCGCGTCGCGGGCCAAGGCGTTCGGCATGTCGGTCGCCTTCCACGACCCGTTCAACCATCCTGGTGTGGAGAAGGCGCTCGACCTGGTCCGCAAGTCCACACTGGACGGACTTCTGCGTGACAGTGACGTGGTGAGCCTGCACGTTCCGCTCGACGAGCGGACTCACCACCTGGTCGGCGCCGCGGAACTGGCGCTGATGCGTCCGGGAGCCCACCTTGTCAACACGGCCAGGGGAGCGCTGGTCGATCTGGCCGCGCTGCGCCCGGCACTGGAGCGAGGGCGGCCCGGTTTCGCCGCACTCGACGTCGTCGAGGACGAGCCGACCTTGCCCGACTGGTTGGTGGCACATCCACGGGTGGCACTCACCCCACATTCGGCTTTCTATTCGGTTGAGTCGCTCACGGAATTGCGAACCAGAGCGGCCAGCGCGGCAATGGAACTGGTCACCGGCCAGCCGGTGACCAGTGCAATCCCTGTCCTTGACCAGTGAATTCGCAGTCCATGACCAGTGAATTCGCACTAAGGAGTTGTTCGTGTCCGCCACGCTCAACGTCCGACCCGACGGGTTGGCATGGTCCGACTGGAAGTGGCAGCAGCGCAACGCCGTGCGCGACTCGCGTCGCCTGCTCCAGTTCTTCCCCGGATGTCCACGGGAGACACTCGATCTGATCGATCGGCACGTGCGCACCCGCCGGTTCCAGGTCACCCCCTACTACCTGAACCTGATCCGCAGCGATGCGGCCAGCGCACCCGACAGCAATGATCCGTTGTGGCGACAGGTTGTGCCGTTATCGGCATCGGAGGACCATCCCTACGGCTATGACGGGGAGACCGAGAACTGGGAACTTCCCAAGGAGATGGTCACCCCGATCGCGCAGCACAAGTACGACAATCGGATCATCGTCCGCTACTCCAACGTCTGCCACGCGTACTGCCAGTTCTGCTACGAGGCCCTGCGTACCCTCGACAAGGACTCCACGAAGGCGTCATTCGACCGGCAGTACTGGCAGTCGACCCTGGACTACGTGCGCGACAACACCGGTGTCGAGGAGGTCATCCTCAGCGGCGGCGAGCCGCTCATGCACAGCAACGAGCAGTTGGACGCGGTGCTGGGCGAGCTACGCGCGGTTCGGGAGAGTCTGGTGCTGCGAGTGCACACCAGGGCGCTGACGTTCAATCCCTACCGAATCACGCCGGAGTTGGTCGAGGTGCTCGGCCGACACGGAGTGCAGGCCATCGGTCTGCATGTGACCCACCCGCACGAGTTGAGCTCCGCGTTCGCCGACGCGGTGCGGTCGTTGCGGGGCGCGGTCCCGATCCTCTTCGCGAACATACCGCTGCTGGCCGGGGTGAACGATGACGTCGAAACCATGCGTGAACTGTCCATGAGCCTTTACCGGCTCGGGGTGCACGCCGGCTACCTGTACCACTTCATGCCGCACAGCCCGGAGTCCTCGCTGTTCCGGGTGCCGATCCGGCGGGGCATCGCGATCGTGCGGGCACTGCGCCGGCACATCTCCAATCCCGCGGTGCCCGAGTACGTGCTGCCGCATGCGACCGGCAAATATACGGTTCCACTGATCACCGACGCCGACGAGTACCCACGCCACGACGTCGACGACATGGGCACCCGGGTACTGAGCTTCGTCAACTGGTCGGGCCAGCGCGTGCATTATCCGGACCCGGAGTGACCGGCGTCGTCGCGTCGGTCCATCCGGCCGGCTCGCTCGTCGCGGCCGCCATGTCGGCCCGTCTGGTGAAGATCGTCGATCACGATGTCATTCGGCACAACCTCGACGTGCTGAGATCGGCTGCCGGTGGCCGGAAGTTGATGCCGGTGGTCAAGGGCGACGCTTATGGCCTCGGCGCCGCCGCGGTCGCCAGGACCCTCGTCGCCGCCGGCGTCGAGGCGCTCGCGGTGGACACCGTCGCCGAGGGACTGGCACTGCGTGCGGCCGGTGTCGCGTCGCCCGTCCTGGTGATGGACCTGGATGTGCCGGAGAACGCGGCGGCCTGCGTGGCCGAAGGGCTGACACCGACGGTCGCCGCGGCCGAACATGCGAGGCGGTACGCCGAGCTCGCGCGCGACCGCGACCAGCCGGTGACCGTCTGGCTGCGGACCAACATCGGGTTCAACCGGTTCGGCCCTCGGGACGGTTTCGCCGCGTTGCTCGACGAACTGGCCGAATACACCGGTCGGTTGCGGTTCGCCGGGTTGTTCGCGCACCTGACCAGTTCGGCCTGGGAGGAGGCGGAGACCGCCGCGCAGGCCGCCGAGTTCGCCGATCGGCTGGCGGCGGCGCGGGCCCGGCTCGGCCCGGACCTGGTCGGCAGCCTGGCCGCGACCCACGGCTTGGTGCATGCCGCCGCGTTGCGTGGCACGGCGTGGATCCGGCCCGGCATCGGCCTGTACGGCACGGTGGCCACGAGCGCCCGGCACCTGTCGGGCTGGCCGGACAGTGGCCTGGACCGGTTGCGGCCGGCCTGGCAGGTCCGCGCCCGCGTGCTGGACGTCGTCACGGTGACCAGACCCGAGGGTCTGGGCTACGACCGGACGGCGCCGGTGTTCCCCGGCCAGCGGATCGCCTCGGTGGCCATCGGTTTCTCCCGGGGCCTCACCGCGTCCGCCAACGGTTTCAGCGGCCTGCTGCACGGCAGGCGGTGCTCCCTGGTCGGCCGGCCCGGCATGGACTGCACCCAGATCGACGTCAGCGACGTGCCGCGGGCTCGCGCCGGCGACTGGCTCACCGTGCTCGGCACCTGCGACGGCGCGACGGTGACCGCGTCGGAACTGGCCGACGAACTCGGTTGTAGCCCGTACGAGCTGATGGCCACGTTCCACATGCCGGTCTCGCACACCGGTCTGCCTCCGATACCGCACACAGAAGGGAACGGTCAGTGACAGCCGCCAGGATCGAGCGGGTACCGCCGAAGGATGCCTTGCTGCGCCAGGAGAACGAGGTGGCCGAGAACTCCGTGGAGTTCTGGCTGGGCCGCTGCCTGCGTGGGCCGGTCGACCACGAGGGCAGCAGGCCCGAACACCGCGCGCTGCGGGGTGCGTTGACCGATGCCCTCGGCGCGGGCATCGACGACGGTGACCCCGTCGCGCTGCTGGACCTGCACCGCAGCGCGTACGCGGTGTACGAGATGCTCATCGGACACCCGTTGAGCCCGGCCGCCCGACACGAGCGCAGTGATTGGCTCAACCACTTCCGGTGGACTTATGAGGAACGCGTACTCGCCGCGGATCTGGCCGAGATCGCCGACTCGCTGCCGACCAGCACGCAGGCCGCCGATCCGGCGGCCGTGCGGGACTGGTTCGTGGCCGCCGCCAAGCAGCGCAACAGCCTCGACGCCACCGTGGAGGACTTCTTCGCGCAACGGGCCGACGTCGCACAGCTTGCCGCGTTCATCCAGGCCGACGGTTACCTCAACTACCGCTTCTACGACGCCATCGTCCTCACCCAGCCGCACTTCATGGAGTCGGTGAAGAACGAGATCAGCCACCATGTGTGGGACGAGGCGGGGGAGGGCGCCAAGGGCCGGGCGCACACTCAGCAGTTCTTCCGCAGCCTGGAGAAGCTGGAGCTGGCGCTGCCGGTGATCCCGGTGTGGGAGGACTGGCGCGCCTACGCCGGACACAACCTGTACTTCGTGCTCGGTTGCAACCGCAGGCACCTGTTCCGGGCGTTGGGCAGCCTGGCGATGCCGGAACTGTTCGACGTCGACCGGGACGAGGCCGTGGTGCGCGGCATGCGCCGCCTCGGCTTCCAGCCCGACCAGGACTTCGAGTTCTTCGTCAACCATATGGAAGGTGACGCCGATCATGGGCCGGAATGGCTCGACGGCGTGGTACTGCCCGCCGTGCGGGCCGAGCCGGACGCCGGCCTGGAACTGGCACAGGGCGGTGCGCTGCGGATGCTTGCCATGCGGCGGTACAACGAGTACCTGGCCACCAGCATCTGCGGGATCGACGTGAAGACGTCGGCGTGAGCGGTGTGGGCCCGGCCAACCCGTTTCCCTCGACCGAGATGGTCAGCAGGGCGACCGGAATCCGGCCGTGGGCGCGGCTGTCCACCAACGAGAACGAGTTCGGACCCGCGCGCGAGGTCGTGGCGGCGATCGCCGCCGCGGCGACGCAGGCGCACCGCTACCCGGACTGCGAGCACTTCGACCTGCGCACCGAGCTGGCGTCGGTGACCGGCGCCCGGTTCGACGAGGTGCACGTGCGCACCGGCATCGACGGCCTGCTCGGCGACGTCTGCCGGGCGTTCGCCGCCGGTGGCACCGTGGTCACCACGGCGGGCACCTACGCGACGTTCGCCTACTTCGCCCGCGCGGCCGGGGCCACGGTGCTGACCGCCGCCTACCGAGGGCTGCGGGTCGACCCGGGCGCGCTGGCGGGCCTGGCCGCGGCGTCCGGGGCCGACGTGGTGTATCTCGCCGAGCCGGACAACCCGACCAGCACGGCGGTCGGTGCCGCCGAGGTGCTCGCGCTGGCCGACGCGCTGCCCGACCACACGTTGCTGGTGGTGGACGGGGCGTACGCCGAATACCAGCATCCGGCCGCCCGACTCGCCGTCCCGGACGTGCTGGCGCGTCGGATGTTGTGGCTGCGCACGTTCTCCAAGGCCTATGGCCTGGCCGGCCTGCGCATCGGCTACGCGTTGGGTGCCGTCGCCCTGCTGGACCGGTTGCGCGCGGACGCCGAGCACTACGCCGTCAGCCGGGTCGCGCAGCAGGCCGCGCTGGCCGCGGTGCGTGCCACTGGGCATCTCGGGCGCGTGCTGTCCGAGACCGCAGAAGGTCGGGCCGACTACACGCGGCGGCTGCGCGGCCTCGGCCTGACCGTACTGGAGGGCGTGACGAACTTCGTTGCCCTGCCGTGCGAACCGGACGCGTCCGCGGACGCCCTGCGTGCCCGCCTGCTCGCCGGGGGCGTGTTCGTCAGGGCGGTGCCGGTCGGGGACCACGGTCTGATCCGGCTGACCATCGGACCCGCGGCACAGCGCGAGGCCGTACTCGGCCTGCTGTCCAGCGCCGCCACAGTCGCACCGCCCCACTGAGGAAAGGACACGCACCATGTCGCAAGCCGGGTATCCAGCCGGTGCCGGCCAACGGGCGCAGATCGCCGAGTCGGTCTGTCCCGGTCATCCGGACAAGGTCGCCGACCAGATCTCCGACGCCGTGGTGGACGCGCACCTGTCCGTGGACCCCGGTACCCGGGTGAACTGCGAGGTCCTGGTGACCAGGGACCGTGTCGTGGCCACCGGACAGATCACCTCGGCGGCGCAGGTCGACGTGGCCGAGGTCGCCAGGAAGGTGCTGGACCGGGTCGGCTACCAGGATCTGTCGGTACACGGCATGTCCGCGCGACACAGCAGGATCGACGTGCTGATCGACCGTCAGTCGCGGGAGATCGCCGACGGCGTCGACCGGGGCGGGGCAGGTGATTCCGGCATCGTCTACGGCTATGCCACCGACGAGACACCGGAACTGTTGCCGCTGGCCTGCGTGCTCGCCCACGGTGTGGCCAGGGGCCTCACCGGGGCGAGCACACCGCGTGGCCGGCGGCTCGGGCCGGACGGCAAGGTCCAGGTCGCTCTGTCCACAATGGCCGGTCGAACGTCCGCGGGTGTCGTGGTGTCCGTACAGCATTCCGCCGACACCGCGCTGGATGAGCTCCGCGACGTGGTCGCCGACGCGATCGTCGGCCCGGCGCTGAACGCGCGATCGGTGACTCTGGACACCATCCACGTCAATCCCGCCGGTACCTTCGTGGTCGGTGGCCCGTCCGCGGACGCGGGCCTGACCGGCCGCAAGCTCATGGTGGACACCTACGGTGGCATCGCCCGGCACGGCGGCGGTTGCTTCTCGGGCAAGGACGGCACCAAAGTGGACCGGTCCGGCGCCTATCTCGCCCGCTATCTCGCCGTCAATGTCGTGGCCGCCGGACTGGCCCGTCGCTGTCAGGTCGGGCTCGGCTACGCCATCGGCCGGTCCGAACCGGTGTGGTTCGACGTGGAGTGCTTCGGCACCGCCGTCATCGACGACGCGGCAATCGCGACGCGGCTGCGCGCCGTCGTCGACCTGCGGGTCGAACCGGTTCTCGAACTGTTCGGGCTACGGAAGTTCCGGTATCTGCCCACCGCGACGTTCGGTCACTTCGGACGGCGGGACGAAGGCTTCCCGTGGGAGGATGCCACTGTGGCGGCGGCACTGAACGATCGGCGGGATGAACACGGATGAGCGAGTCGGACGGCACGTCAGCCGCCAGGACATTCGGACTCGGCCTCGCCGGCATCGTGGGATTCAGCCTGACGCTGCCGGTGACCCGCTACGCGGTGCCCGCGTTCGGTCCGGAGCTGGTGGGCCCTGGCCGGTCGCTGATCGCCGCGGCGATCGCCGCGGTCGTGCTGGCGGTGGCCAGACGGCCGTTGCTGCCGCCGGGAAATCGCCTGCCGTCGGTACTGGTCGTGACTCTCGGTTCGGTCATCGGATTTCCGCTGCTCACCGCGCTGGCATTGCGCACGGTGTCGGCAAGCCATGCCGCGGTGACCATCGCGCTGCTGCCGGCGGCGACGGCGGTGATGGCGGTGCTCCGGGCGCGGGAACGGCCCAACCGCGTGTTCTGGTTCTGGTGCCTGCTGGGCACCGCGCTGGTCGTGGGTTACCTGGTGGTGCGGGTCAACGGCGCGGTGGGTGTCGGCGATCTGGAACTGCTCGGCGCCGTGCTGCTGTGCGCCCTCGGTTACGCCGAGGGCGGTGTGCTGTCCAAGACCTATCCCGGCTGGCTGGTGACGTCATGGTCGCTGATCATCGCGTCGCCGCTGGTTGTCGCGCTGGTCCTGCTGATCGGCCTGCCACACCACCTCACGGTCACCGCGACCACGGTGGCGGCGGTGCTGTACCTCTCGATCGGCAGTTCACTGCTGTCCTTCTTCGCGTGGTACCGCGCACTGGCGTTGGGTGGCATCGCCAAGGTGGGCCAGATCCAACTGCTCCAGCCGATCCTGACCATGGTCTTCGCGTCGCTGCTGCTGAGCGAGCGGCTCGACCCGGTCGCGATGGGCATCGGCCTGCTCGTCGGGGTGTCGGTTTTCATGGCCCAGCGCACCCGGGTCGCCGCGGCGGGCCCGGCGGGCCGACCGCGGGACCGGGCAGGCGACGAGCAGGTTCGGCACTGATCGGCGCGTGCGCCCCGGGTTGATCAACCCGTCAGGGCACGGGCCGGATTGGTGACCAGAATCCGGTCCACCTGTGCCGCGGTCAGCCCGGCGGCCACCAGCAGGTCCGGCAGCCGCTGTGGTACGAACCCGAGGCCGGGACCGCCGTTCGCAAACAGGTGCTCGGTGAGGAACACATCGTGGGACACCAGGATTCGGTCCAGTGCGCCCGCGCCGGCCAGCGCGGTGATGTAGCCGACGCGTCTGGCCGCCTCACGTTCGTCGGTACACCGGTGGAACGTGTCGAACTGCACGTAGGCACCGCGCGCGGCGATCTCCGCGTGATAGGCGGGCACCGGCACACTGTCGCAGTGGCCGATGATCACGCGCTCGGCCGGAAGTCCCTCGGCGCCGAGGATGTCCAACTGTGTGATGCCGACCGGCCAGCGGAAGGCGTGCGTGGTGACAGCGGCACCGGTGCTCCGCCCGGCACGCGCGGCGGCACGCAGGGAGCGTTCCTCCGCCGCGCTCACGTACCAGTGCTCCGTGCCGATCTCACCGATGATCCCGGCCCGGACCCCGGTACCCGGAAAGCCCTCGGTGAGATCGCGGACCATCAGTGCCGCGATGTCGTCGGCGGACATGTGGTCGAACCAGGCCCGGTCCAGGTAGGGCTCGCGGTAGTGACCGGTGCCCAGCACCAGGTTGACGCCGGTGTGCTCGGCGATGTCCCGCAGTGCCAGCACGTTCGTCACCGGCCGGGTGCCGGCGGTGTCGGTGCCGCCCGCCCTCCGGCGCGGGCCGTCGGCGAACATGCCCAGTGGGTCGGGCACCGTGCCCTGCGCCAGCTCGGCCGGGGTGACGTCGACGATCGTGCCGCCGGCACCCAGCCCCGCAAGGGCGATCTCGGCGCTGATCAGTTCGACGTCGTTGAGCAGTCCCGTGCGCCGGTTCTCCCGAATGGTGTTGACCAGCAGGTGTTCGTGTGGCAACACGACGCCGAGTTCGCGCACGTCCAGCGGCCCGGCTGTCGTCATGACGCTCGGCAAGCATCCACCCCCCAGAACGCGTGCGGTCAGCCTGCCAGCGCGGCACCCGTCGCGTCCAGCGCCGCCAGGAGGATGTCCAGGCCCTCGGCGGCTTCGGCCTCGGTCAGGGTCATGGGTGGCGCGATCCGCAGTACATTGCCGTACAGGCCGCCCTTCCCGACCAGCAGACCGCGCGACTTGGTCTGTTCCATGGCGATGGTCGCCCCCTGCGGGCTGGGCCGCGCACCGCCGGGCGCCACCAGTTCCAGTCCGATCATCAAACCCTTGCCCCGCACGTCACCGACGACCGGCAGTTGCCGGGCGGCCGCACGCAACCCGGACAGCAGTTGGTTTCCCCTGGCCAGTGCGTTGGCCCGCAGGTCGTGATCGCGCAGGTAGTCCAGGACCGCATGCGCTCCGGTCATCGCGACCGGGTTGCCGCCGAAAGTGGAGAACGAGTTGGCGGTGAAGCAGTCGACGATCTCTTCGCGCGCCACGATGCCGCCGATGGCGAGGCCGTTGCCGAGTCCCTTCGCGAAGGTCATCGCGTCCGGCACCACGCCGTGTGCCTGGATTCCCCAGAAATGGTCGCCGACACGGCCCCAGCCGGTCTGCACCTCGTCGGAGATGAACAATATCCCGTGCTCGTCGAGCACCTCTTTCATCGCGCCGAACATGCCGTCCGGCCCGGAGGTGAACCCGCCGATACCCTGGATCGGCTCGGCGATCATGCAGGCCACATCACCTGATGTACAGGTTTCCAGGACGTTCACCAGATCCTGTACGCAGGCGTCGATGTAGGCGGTGTCCGACAGGTCGCGGAACGGGCTGCGGTATTGGTAGCCGCCCTGTACGTAGCTGACCCGCACCGGACTGAGCGACGAGGCCGACCAGCCCCGGTTGCCCGTGACACCGACGGCGGCGAACGAGCGACCGTGATAGGAGTTGCGCATCGCCAGGACCTGGTTGCTGCGTCGGTACTGGGTGGCCAACATCAGCGCGGTGTCGTTGGCCTCGCTGCCCGAGTTGGTGAAGAACACCTTGGGGTTGGGGATTCCGGACAGCTCGGCAATGCGTTCGGCCAACTCCACCTGGGCACGAATGACGTACAGCGTCGAGGTGTGCATGATGCCGGTGTCGAGTTGTTTGCGGACGGCATCAGTGATGTCGGCGACGTCATAGCCCATCGCGTTGGTGAGTACCCCGGCGAAGAAATCCAGGTAGGTGTGCCCGTCGGCGTCGGTGACCCGTCGATCCCTGGCGTGCACGATCTCGATGGGCTCGTCGTAGTAGAGGCTCATCCACTGCGGGAGTACCGCCCGATGTCGTGCCAGTAGGTCCGCGTCCACGGTCGACTCCGTTCGTCAGGATCTGACGACCAGTGTCGAGTAATGACGCGGCGATTGACAATGAACAGTATGTCGGCCAGCGTACCGGAATCCCGACACTGTGTGCGGCGGTAAGGCTCGGCTGGGTGCACCTCGACCAAGGCGGCGGTGGCCTCAGCAGTCTGGTGGGCCAGGCACGGCAGGACACTGGTGTAGGGGTCGGCGGTCAGCACGATGCTGGCATGTCCGAGCATGGCCTCCACCACCTTCAACTCGCCTGCCGCTGCCGCGTCAGGCTGGCGCTGAAGCAGCGGCCGGCAAACGGCCGGCACCCGTTGGGTGCCGGCCGTTTGCGGTCATGCCAGAACTGTCAGGGGCCGAGGCGGCGGGCGCCCCCGTAACCGGGGAACAGCGGTTCGACCCGGACCACTGTGCCGGAGTGTGCCGCGTCGACCATCAGGCCGTTGCCGACGTAGATGCCGATGTGGCCGACCGGGTTGTCGAAGTAGACGAGGTCACCGGGTTGCAGGTCAGCTTGCGCGACCGGAACGCCCATGCTGGCCTGTGCTGCGGCCGAGTGCGGCAGGCCAGGCATGCCGGCCTGTGCGTAGGCGTAGAGGATCAGGCCGGAGCAGTCGAAGTTGGCCGGCCCGGCGCCGGCCCACAGGTAGGGCTTGCCCCGTTGTGCCAGGGCGATGTTCATGGCCGCGCCCCGGATGCCCGCTGGTGCGATGAAGGTGCCCTGCACGCCGGTGGTCGCCAGCGCGGTCTGCTGCTGTGCGGACAGCCGGTTCTTGGCCGCGATCAGCGGGGCGATCTGCGCCTGGAGCGCGGCGGCCTGCTGTGTGAGCTGGGTTTTCAACGCCGTCGCGGCGGCGGTGGCGTCCTGGGCGGTTTTGAGGTCGTTCTGCGCCCGTTGCTCGGCTGTGTGCGTGGCCTTGACCGCGGCTTCGAGCTTGTTCATGGCGTCGGAGTTGACCGTGGCCAGGTTCTGCAGATCGGCCGCCCGGTTGAGGTAGTCCTTGACCGAGGTGCCGGTGAGCAACGCGGAGAGCTGGTTGAAGCGGGCTCCCTCGTACGTGGCGCCGGTGAACTGGTCGACCGTGCCCAGGTATTTGCTTTCCTGGACCTGTGCGGCCTGCTCGGCCTGCTTGGCGGCGGCCACGTCACCGCTGGCCTTCTGTGCGAGTGCTTGCTTGTTCGCCAGGTCGACGTTCGCCGTGTTGATCTTCTCGTTCAGGGCGTTGGCCTGCTCGGACAGTTGGTTGTACTGGGCAACCGGGTCGTTGTTCGGGGGTGGGGGCGGATTGGGTGCCGCCGTTGCCGGGGTGAAGCTCACCGCGGCGATCACGGCGGCCACGGCGAACGTTCCACGCAGGATGTGCTTGAGTCGTTGCGACGCCACGTCGCGCGTGTCTCCTTCGTCCAGGCACCGCCGAGTCGTACCGGCCACGGGCAATGCCACATTCCTCGTGGTCGTCGATGTGCGGGCCAGCCCCGACTGGCCGTTTCGGCGGGGATCTCGCGTCGCCGCCCTTCGTGGACGACAGGTCGCCGCGAGGTCTCGGACAGGTTACGGAACGGACTCTGTTGCGTCTATGGGGCAGCCAGGATCCGGCAGACGGTTGGGCCGGGTGCACGAATGGACTAGCGACAACTGCGCATGGTGATCGCGTAGCCCCTAATGGCTGACCTGGCGCGATGCCGGCCGACGTCCGGACTCGACCGTTCGGCGCTTCCTTCGGCAACATCAGGCGTTTATGCGATTTGTCCGCCTGAACTGAGCGGAAGGCACCTGCCGCTATGAGTCATCTGCTCCTACCTGGAAGCTGATCCCGCTCTGGTCGGTGGCCGTTGGGCGAAGGACCTCAACGTGTCCGCACCCGATTCCCTACCTGGCGTTTCATCGTCGGCCTGCAGGTCGCCACCGCCGCGCTGTTCCTGTCCTTCTGGCGCGACCGGGTGCGCACCATCGATCCGCTACCGCTGGCTCACGACGCCCGCCGAACGCCTGGCCTGGCTCATCATCATCGCGACCATTCCAGTCGATCGGCCGTGGCACGCTCATCGGGTCCCGCCGGCATCGAGGCCGACCAGCAGCTCAAGCACTGCGTCGAGCGGCTGGCCGACTACACCCAGCGGGTGTTCGCCGCCTTGCACCAGATGTGACGACCAACCAGCGCTGACGACCAGACCGCGTGGAGGGATCAGCCACCGTGAGCATTGCCACCCATCGGCAACCTGATCGGGCCGCGTCTCGCTTTCCTGCCTACCAGTCGGTCATTCGCCGGGTCGGTGTCGGGGTGAACTCGTGAGCGCGCCCGTCCTGCCAGGATTCCTTGGCTCCCTGGCGCCGGTGCTCAGTCACTACGGCTATCTCGCGGTCGGTGGGCTGGTGCTGGTGGAGGACTTCGGGGTGCCCGCGCCAGGGGAGACGGTGCTGATCGCCGCGGCCGTGTACGCCGGTGCCGGGCAGTTGAACATCATTCTGGTCGCCGTGATCGGCTTTCTTGCGGCTGTCACCGGGGACAACATCGGTTTCGCCATCGGCCATTTCGGTGGCCGGCGGCTGGCGTTGCGGTTGGGTCGGTACGTGTTTCTCACCCCGCGACGGCTGGACACCGCCGAGCGGTTCTTCACCCGGCACGGCGGCAAAGTCGTCACCATCGCCCGGTTCGTCGAGGGGCTGCGCCAGGCGAATGGCGTCATCGCCGTTATCACCGGCATGCCGTGGCGTCGTTTCCTCGCGTTCAATGCGCTGGGCGCGGCATTGTGGGTCGGACTGTGGGTGACGCTGGGCGACCTGGCCGGCACCAACATCACCCCGATCTACGACATCGTCCAGCGCTTCTCGCTGTACCTGCTCATCGGGCTCGGGGTGGTCATCGTCGCGCTGATCGCGCGCCACCTGCTGCGCCGCCGCCCGACGCCGACGGAGTGACATGACCGCGAGCCGACCCCAGCCGACGGCCGGCACAATGGCGCGACATGTCGCGCGGCTGTATGCGGCCGGTTTCGTGACCGCGTTCGGGGCCCACGGCATCGCCGCCAATCTCGGCGTCCTGGTCAGGGACTCGTCGCCTTCGCCGTGTTTTCCGCCGCTTTCGTGATCGCGGGCAATCCGGCCCTGGTCGGCGTCGCCCGGCTCGGTCAAAGGCGTGGCAGCCACCGCGTTCTCCCTGGCGGCCGGAGCACTGGTCGCGCGCTCGCCCCACCGAAGCGGCAGGTTCGCGCGTTCGGCGGGTACGGCGGGTGGAAGAGCGTCGGCTACGCCACCGGCCCGTTGCTCGTCGCCGCTGTCGCGACCGGCCACCGCGCTCACCGGCGGCCTGCTCACGCTCGCGGCACTGCTGGCCGCCGCAAGCGTCGTGATCAGTCGAACCGGCCTTGCGGAACGTCACCGTGGTCCAGCGCACTTGACGTGAACAGATGCCCGGCCCGCGCCAGAGCCCGCACGAACTCGCCTGCGAACTCGGCGGGTTGCGACACGAAACCGACGTGACCGCCAGGCAGGTCGATCACGTCACGACCCAGCTTCTGACCCAGTTTCACGCCGACCTCATAGGCTGGACAACCATGCGATTCCTGTCCGGCCATCAGCACGATCCGTTCGGCATGGGCTGCCAGCGCCCCCAGATCGAGGTCGACCGCCGGATACTGTCGCAGCTCATGCTCGAACCAATAGGTGGCGTTGGCCTCGTTCTTGGGGGCACGGGCCATGGTCTGCCGGTCTGACTCCGCGAAGGCCTGCTCGCGGAATGCCTGCAGCGCCGGCTCAATACCGGATTGGCGGTAGAGGTCGTAAAGCCCGGCGAAGATGTCCAGCCACCGCTGCCCGTCGGATAATTGCCGCACGGCCGGTGGTTCGAACGGAACGAGCGTGCGCACCACGGACGGGTGGCGAGTGAGGACGGCCAACGCCACGATCCCTCCTGAGCTGGCGCCGAACACGGTCGCCGGCTCGTCAGCCACCTGCTCGACCAGGCGCCGGACGTCGTCGGCGTCAGTCTCAAGTCGACGGTCGTGGTCCTGCGGTCCGTCGAGCCGGCTGCGGGAGAAGCCGCGTCGGTCGTAGATGACGACGGTGTAGTGCGCCGCCAGATGTTCGGTCACCATTCTGAAACTGTCGGCGACACCATTGGCCCCGGGGATCATGATCATGAGCGGGCCGCTGCCGAGGGTCTCATAGTAAAGCCGAGCTCCGGGAACTTCGAGAATACTCATCAGGTTCCTTTGTTCTGGTCTCTGCCATCCCGGTGCGGAGCATGCGCGATTCGGTACGCGGCTTGGCCGCGACGGAAGACGACGCGACCGATCACGATGAGCAGGACTTTCCCGGCGACGATCGCGAGAACGATGTCGGCGGCCGTGCTTGTCCATCCCGAGTTCGCCAGCATCAGGCCACCCAGCCCCAGATGCACGGCGAGGGCCAGGACACCCACCACGGCAAGGATGATCGTCCTGCGACTGGGTCGACGGGTCGAGGTGGTGTCGGTCGGCGCTGACCTCATGCGGCCGGCCCCACGTCGGGTGTTTCGGGGCGATGCCAGTGCACTGTCAGTCGGTCGCGGCGGCCGAACCTGTCGAAGTCTTTGGCGATGACATCCTGGATTCGTTGCAGGTTTTCCTCGTCGGGGGCGTCGATGCGCAGCGCGAGGGTGTTCGTGTCGGCGTGCATCGTGCAGGTGCCCCACGGGTCGAAGGTGACCGTTCCCTGCGTGTCGGACCATTCGGCACGTACCCGTACGTCGCGGCGTGTCAGCATGCCACGCAGATGAACCCGCGGCCCGTGGCCACCAGCGGCGCCCATCGCGGCCGCGTGTTTGCAGAACTGGACCAGATAACGGCTCGGGCGTTCGGTATCGACATGGGCTTCGGCGGTCGGCATCGCATTTCCCTTCGTGGTGCCGAGTCAGATCCTGGTGAGAGCAACCAGCCAGGCTTGGATGCCGTCCGGTTCGGTGCTGACGTCGATTACGGCCGGCTCGATGGCGTCGATGCGCCATCCCTGGGCGAAGGCGGTGGTGATCTCCTCGCGGGCCAGTCGGTGCGGCCCCCATTCGCCGGGTTGCTGGTCACTGAAGCCGAGCATGAAGTAGCGGCCGCCCGGCGCCAGCACGGATCGCAGGCTGTCGAGGTAGGCGACTCGATCCTCACCGGCGAAGATGTGGAACAGTCCGCAGTCCAGCACGGTGTCGAACGATTCGCCGAGATCGGCCAGGTGCCGGGCGTCCTGACGTAGGAACCGCGCCGGCAGTCCGCGGTCGTGGGCCTTGTCCTGGGCGGTGCGCAGGGCGTTGGAGGCCAGGTCGACGCCGGTGGCGTCCAGTCCAAGGCCGGCCGACATCAGCGTGTGTTCGCCGGTCCCGCACCCGACGTCCAACACCCGGCCGTGGAGGGCATCCGCGTGCGCGAGGGCGAGAAACGCCGGTTGCGGCCGGCCGATGTCCCACGGCGGCGGGTCGAGGTACAGATCCTCTGGTGACCTGGGCTTCGTGGAAGCGGGGTAGGGGTGCGGGGAAGAGTCGGCCATGCACGTCAATCTATCGAGACACTGTGTCTATGGTCAATAGATGATGTCTCCACTGCTGTCGTCGCGTATAGTAAACTGGTGCCGAAGCTGCGGAACGACACCATCGAGGCGCACCGCCGCGAGGTGCGCGAGGCGATCCTGGACACCACGGCAACATTGGTGGGGGAGCACGGGCTGCGGTCGGTCACGATGTCCCAGATCGCCGACAAGACCGGCATCGGACGAGCGACGCTGTACAAGTACTTCCCCGATGTGGATGCGATCCTGCGCGCCTGGCACGAACGCCAGATCACCAGCCACCTGCACCAACTCGCCGAAATCCGCGACCGCATCGGCGATCGCCGCCAGCGACTGGAAGCCGTCCTGGAGGCATACGCCGTCATCGCCCACCAGACCCGCCGCCACCATGACCCCGAACTCGTGACGTCACTCTGGCAGGCTTGCCGCAACCCACTCTGATTCTCTGACTCCCGCCGCACGTGGGTAGGCCCAGCCCACCCACATGGCGTCCGACGCTATCGGTAGTGGGTTGCGCCATCCTGCGGATCGACCGCGACCCGAGGCCAGGCGGCACGGCGTAGCAACCGCAGTCCGTTGAGGCCCACAATCACGGTGGAGCCCTCGTGCCCGGCGACGCCGAGGGGGAGCGGCAGGTGGCCGGCGAGGTCCCAGACGACGAGGCCGGTGATGAACACCGCGGCGATGATCAGGTTGGCGGTGAGGACCCGGCGGGCCCGGCGAGACAGGGCGATGACAGCCGGGATGGTGGTCAGGTCGTCGCGGACCGCCACGGCGTCGGCGGTCTGCAGGGTGAGGTCGGAGCCGGCGCCGCCCATCGCGATCCCGGTGGCTGCTGCGGCCAGGGCGGGGACGTCGTTGATGCCGTCGCCGACCATCATCACCCGCGCGCCGCCTGCTGTCAGCTCACCTCGGCCTGGTGACCGGCACCCGCTCCGGGCGCAGCATCGTCTACAGCCTGTACGACAACCACGTCGCCCAATTGCTGGACGAAGCCGTTTACCACAGCGAGCATCTACGTTTGGGCTTGGCGGATCGACCAGATGTCGTGGGTTGACCGCGATGAACTCCGAGCCGACGCCGTCTTCCGGCACTGAGCACCCACGTCGGTGCGCCATCCGCCTGGAGGCGAGTCACAGGTTTCCCTTACGGGACAGGTACTTCGTTCTGCCCCGGCTCGTGTTGCAGCTATCCGCGGGAAGCGCCCGGGCCTGATCCCTCGTATGGCTGATGCCGTGCGGCATCGTCAGATTCCGTCTGCTCCAACGGTGTTGGTGGCACCAGCATCAGGGTGGTCAGGCCCAGCATCAACAATCCACACCAGACCAGCGTGCCGCCCCACAGTTCGGGCGACCACACCAGCCCACCGTCGTGGATCGCCACGGTCCCCAGATAGATCCCGAAGAACAGCACCGGCGCCGCAGAACAGCATATCCGCAGCCGCAGCCCGTGGCCCGGTGTAGCACGGACCAGCGCGAACAGCCCGCACACGACCAGAGCGCCCAGCACCCCGGCGAGCAGCAGCCACGGCGCCCGGTAGGCGTCGAGGGCCTGCAGCGCAACGCACTGCGGCACCAGCACGACCAGCGGTGTCCAGGCCGGCAGTTCCCACCGACGCAGCAACAGCAGCAGCGGCGTGAACAGCGTGACCGTGCCGATCAGAAAGGCCGCCAGCCCGGCCTGGATGACCACATTGGTTCCCGCGGCGGGCACGATGACCTGGGTGAGCTGACCGTCGACCACCTGCTGGGTCACGCGACGACCGGCCGCGATGGTGACGAAGTCCCGGCCGGCGAACAAGGCGTACTGCTGCAGGATGAACGCCAGCAGCGCACCGGTCAACGTCACGCTCGCCATGGCCGGCGCCAGGTCCCGTGGCCGGGACCGCGTCGGCCGGGTGCGCCACGCGGCCACCAGCGGCGCGCTGAGGATCAGCATCGCGCCCATGAGCAAACCAAGATGGCTGGGGCTGAACAGCGCCTTGATGTTCTGCTCGATGCCGAACACCGAGTGCCAGACCAGGTCTGCGGCGCCGGAACCGAGGAATGTCAGCACACCGACGGCGGCTGGTCGGTACCCGATCGGCACCGAATCCCACCACGACCGGCCCGGCACGTGGCCTCGGCGGGTCAGGAACGCGATCCAGCAGGCACAGGCGGCGAACCCGGAGTACAGGGCGGCATGCCAGGGCGTGAAGAAGGTTTCCAGATTGTCCAGGTTGTTGTGCGCCCAACCGTCGATGAAGATGCCGGCGACCAGCCAGGTGCCGGCCACCAGCGTGATGATGTCGTCTCGGAAGGTGGTCCGCCGGGTGGGATCTACTTCACTCAGCTCGGTTTGCACGGGGGCAGCCATGCGGCACAGGGTAAGGCGGTCAGACCATCGGCGGATCCGGGACATCCCCGAGATGGATATCAGGGGCGAGGTCAGGTGACGCTGGCCGGTCCGCGCCCGGTGTTGTCGGTTCAGGTCAACCGCATGCGCGAACCACACCCGATCGGCAGCGGCGACTTCGGCGTAGCCCGGTAGGACTGAGTGCCGGTTTCCGGGATGTATGCGTTTGTAGGTGACGCGGGCGACGATTGCGTCACCTACCTGCGGCTGCCGGTAATTCCTTGAGCGGCTTCGACGGATAGCGAACGAGTAACGCGGATGAAGGCTGTCGGTATTACCGATTTCGGCGGGCCGGACGCTGTGCGGCTGGTGGAACTGCCGGAGTCACGGTCCGGCGCGGCGCGGCGTTGCTGCGCCATTCCCGTGGGGTGATTCCGTTGCTGTGTCGGAACATCCGCGCGAAGTATCCCGGGTCGGGTAGTCCGACGCGGCGGGCGATCTCGCTGATCGGCAGGTCCGTCTCGGTGAGCAGTTGTCGAGCCTGGAGCATGCGTCGTTCGATGATCCAGTCCACCACGGTACGTCCGGTACGCCGGCGCACGAGTGTGGTCAGGTAACCCGGCGTCACCCCGATGCTCTCGGCGACGTCGCGCAGGGACAGCGGTTGGGCGAACCGCCGCTCGATCACGTCGAACACCTCGGCCAGCAGTGTCTCGTTGCTGCGGCGCAGATCGCCCACCACGTCGGTGGCCAGCCGTGCGACGTCGACCAACAGGAGTGTCAGGTACGCCAGCGCGGCCTGCCGATATCCCTCGGCGCGGTCGGTCAGTTCCGTGTCGATCGCCGCGATCGTGGCCGTCCACACCGGCTGTCGCGCGGGCGGCACGTGCAGGCACAGCAGCCCACCCGGAATGCCGTGCAGGAAGGGAAACAGCAGCGGATGAGCTCGCCAGGACGACCACGGTGCCGGCCCGTCACCGCCCAGGGCGGTCGGATCGAAGAACACCCCGTACCCGGCGGCGATCGTGTGGACGAGGGACGGGTCGATGATCTCGCCCGCAGCCAGCACGTACGCATCGCCGTCGCGCACCGGGTGGGTCGGGTCCCCCACCGCCGTCTGTCCCGCTCGATCGATGTACATCAGCACCGGGAAGTCGTGGATGTGGCGCCGTCCGTGGCCGGGCTGGGTGTCCGCGTCGAACCGCAGCACTGACACCGGCGGGATCTCCGGAGTGGTCCGGTAGCGATAGATCGGCACCCCGGCCCGGTAGCGGACCGGCCTGGCCATCTCGGACATGAACCGAAGATAGTCCTACTTCCGCCAACAATCGACCACATATCGTCGCGGGGCAGGCATCATGATGGAACACGTGACCAAAGATCATCCCACCAAGACACCCGAGCAGCGGCACGACTACCTGCCGGCCGCTGGACGCGACGCCTTGCTGCCGTTCTATGACGTGTTCACCGGGGTGCTCGGTGCGGCGCGTGTGCACCGCACGCTGATCGACCAGGCCGGATTCGCCGCCGGACAGCGTGTGCTGGAGATCGGTTGCGGCACCGGCAATCTGGCCGTCCGGGTCAAGCGAGCCCACCCTGGCGTGGAATTGGTCGGTTCCGACCCGGACCCGCTGGCGCTGGCCCGCGCGCAGCGCAAGGCCCCCGGCCTGGCAGGCATCCGGTTCGAGCGCGGCTATGCGCAGCGGCTGCCGTATCCCGACGCCAGTTTCGACCGGGTGCTGTCGGCGTTGATGCTGCACCATCTGGACCACGACACGAAGGTCGCTGCCGCCGCGGAGGTGTCGCGGGTGCTGCGTCCGGGCGGCAGCCTGCACTTGGTGGACTTCGCCGGACAGACGCACGGGGTGCACGGGTTCCTGGCGCGGCGCGTGGTGAGGTCCGGCCACCTGGCCGACAGTCTCGATGACGGCATCCCGCGATTGCTGGCGGTAGCCGGTCTGGACTGTGTCGAGCTGGCCGCACGGCGTCACCCCGTGCTGGGTCGGCTCACCTACTACCGCGCCACCCGCCCGGTATGACGGATCGATCGCCGCGGGTCGCGACGGATCCCACGTCAGGACCCGAAGCACAGGTTGCGGACAGCCGTTGTCGCAGCGGATGAAGGGGATAACTGGGAAGCGGCTGACCGGCGCTCGACCACGGGGGGTGGGGCTGACCACGCGAAGTCCCCACCTCGTCGTCGGCGCGGCCCATGTTTGATGTCGAGATCAGTGCGAATGGGCCTGTTCGAGGGATGATCCGGCCAGGCGTGCCGCTATCACGTTGGTGCGGTTCGGGCACGCACGGATGTCGTCGTGTGGACAGGCCAAGGCGTGGGCGATCAGGGTGCGCGCTGCCTGGGCCTGGGTAATCCGTTGGTCGAGTTCGGCGAGTTTACGTTGGGCCAGCTCGCGCCAACTGTCCTCGGCGTGCGAATGCGCGGCGATGAGGGGTTTGAGGTCGCGCAACGTGTAGCCGGCGTCTCGTAGGAGCAGGATCTCGCCGATCTGCTGAACGGCTGAGGGCGGATAACGCCGCTGCCCCGAGACCCGGGCCGGTGCCGGTAGCAGGCCGATCTCGTCCCAGTAACGCAGGGCGGAGGTGGCGACACCGGTACGGTTCGCCAACTCGCCGATCGTCAACTGTTCGTCGGGCATCTTGACTTCAAGTGTACTTGAAGCCGTTGACTGGCGATCATGACGACAGCAGGCAAAGCTCTCCAACGGCGTGCGCTCCGCACAGTGGTGCGGCAGTTCGGTCACCCCCGCAGCATCGCCGGACGGATCGCCGGTTGGGTCATGGCGCATCGCCGCTCCAACCAGCAGCGCAACAGCTGGGCAGTGGCGCTGCTGGATGTGCGGCCTACCGACCGGGTGCTGGAGATCGGCTTCGGCCCGGGCCTGGCCATCGCCGAACTTGCCCACCGGACAACGCAAGGCCGGGTCTACGGCATCGACCACTCGGCGGTCATGGTCCACCAGGCGAGCCGGCGCAACTATGCCGCCATTCGCGCCCGTCGTGTGGCACTCATGCACGGTTCAGTGGACCAGTTGCCCAGCTTCGATGAACCGCTCGACGCCATCCTCGCCGTCAATTCCCTGGGGTTCTGGCCCGATCCGGCGCAACGGCTGCACGATCTACGGCGCCTGCTGCGGCCCGGAGGGCGCGTCGCGCTCGCCACACAACCCCGCTGTCCCGGTGCCACCCGAGACACCACCGCCGGAGCCGCCCGCGAACTCCACGACCTGCTCACCCAGGCCGGGTTCGTCCAGATTCGGCTCGAGACTCTTCAGCTCGATCCGCCAGTCGCCTGCGTCCTCGCCACCAACCCCGTTGACGGGCCGCGTTGACAAGCCCATCAGCGTTGCGTTCACCGGAACGTCGTCCGTGCAGCAGGGTGTTGATCACTCGACCGACGCTGTTGTCCGCCAGACCGCGGCATAGCATCGCGGCTTGTGGAGACGTTGAGGTTCGTCACCGGGGACGTGACCGCCCCTGTCGCCGACGGTAACAAGATCATCGCTCACGTTTGCAACGATATCGGTGGCTGGGGCCGGGGATTCGTGGTCGCGATATCCGGCCGCTGGCCGGAACCGGAACGTGAGTTCCGCCGCTGGTACGCCGACGGCGACGGGTTCGACCTCGGCGCTACGCGGTTGGTTCAGGTCGAGCCGGAGATCTGGGTGGCGAACATGATCGGCCAGCACGGAATCCACACCAGCGCTGCGGGGCCGCCGATCCGCTATGCGGCAGTCGAGCAGTGCCTGGACGCGGTGGCCGGGCATGCGGCGACCCTGAACGCGTCGGTGCACCTGCCGCGCATCGGGTGCGGGCTGGCGGGCGGCCGGTGGGTGGAGATCGAGCCGATCATCGTGCGGACCCTGTGCGCCAGGGACATCCCGACGACGGTCTACGACCTGGGCTGATCCCAGGAGGTCGCCAGGTTCCACATGTGCTCGAAGGTCGCCTCGTCGATCTCGGTCGTGGTCAGCACATCGGTGTCCGGTGCCTCCTGGGGTGTGGGCGCCTGCACTTCGCTGAGATCCGTCCTGCCGGTGGAGTCGACTCCGTCCGCGTACTGGATCCGACCGTCCGCGAACACCTCGACCTTGCGGGTCTCCCAGCGGTCGTCGTCCAGTTCGGTGTAGATGTCGGTCGGCTGGTGGGGCAGGTCGTGGCGCCACTTGACGTGCAGGTATTTCATGACGACTTCTCCTGATCAGGGCCGGCGGTGGTGACTCGACGAGCCCCCCGGCCCCGACCCGGACCCTGCCGGCGTTGGCGTTGGTGGCGCCGGCGGGTTGTGCGGTGGGTTCGGGCCGTGGTCCGTGATCGCCGTCCCCGGTTGGCCCGGTTGGCCGACCGGCATGTTCGGCTCGGTTGGCTGGTTCAGCGGTCCCTGGTGTGCGACGAACACGTCGGGCCGGTCTGGCGACTGCGAGATGGTGTAGCCCTGTTGCTGGAGTACCTGCGGATCGAGCGCGATGTGGTGGGTGAACCTGTCGCCCCGGTTCGGGTTGAGCACCAACTGCTGGGACAGTTCCTCCTGGGACACGCTGCCGGGCTTGATGTCGGTCAGGTAGACGCCGGACCCGAACCGCGAGTGCGCGCTGTTGGGATTTCCCTGCTCCCACTGGGACGGCCAGATCTCCCCGCTGGTCGTGATGCCTTGGTGGCCCGCCGCGTCCGTGTAATGGTAGAGCGGCCCCTGCGGGTTGACGGTGTTGGTCGGATTGGGTCGTTGCAGGTATGCCGGTGGCTTCCGCTGCCGGCCGCCGCGCTGCGGGTTGTTCCCGCCGGCGGGCGGATTGCTGCCCGATCCGCTTGGCGTGCATCCGGTCAGGCCGAGCGGGTCGATCCAGGCGGTCGGGTTGGGGACGTAGGACTGCGGGTTCGGGCCACCTTGCAGGCCGAGCGGGTCCGGGCTGGTGAAACGGCCGGCCGCCGGGTCGAAGTAGCGATGGAAGTTGTAGTGCAGCCCGGTTTCCGCGTCGTAGTACTGGCCGGGAAACCGGAGCGATGTCGGCCCCGGCGACACAGTCGCCGCGCGACCCCAGAGCGTCCGCCACGGCTGCGTGCTGACCGTCCCGTCCGGCCCGACCAGTTCCGCCGGACTGCCGACCAGGTCCGTGACGATCGCGTAGAAGCGTTGGTCCACAACGGACTGCGGGCCGTCACCGATGAACCGCTCGCTCTGGGTCAGCGGGAGGTCGGTGCCCGGCTCCAGTTCCCAACTGGTCAGCCGCCGCTGCCCGGTCGGGGCACGGTGGTGTTCCTCGGCCAGGTTCGGGCCGTCCCAGGTGAAATCGACCTGTTCGGCGACCGTGTCGCCGGGGCCGAGCCGCTGCTTTGCGATCCGCCTGCCCAGCGCGTCGTAGCGATAGCGCCAGCGCTGCCCGTCCGGGGTGGTCACCGAGGTCATCCTGTCCTCGGCGGTCCAGCCGAACTCCCAGTTGCCCGCGGGACCGGTACGCCGGACCATCCGGCCCTGCGCGTCGTGCACATAGCTGGTCGTGCCCGCGGTGGCCAGCATCGTGCCGGCGTACTCGCGCCGGCCGGCCATCCGGTCGGCACCGGGCCACCGGGCGTCGGTGATGTTGCCGGTCACGTCGTAGCCGTAGTGCTCGGTCCACGCCCGGCCGCCCGCGTTGCCGGTGACCGTGGTGATCCGGCCCGCCCGGTCGAGTTCGAACGCCCGCGAACCGGCCAGCGAGTCCCGCACCCCGGTGGGCAGGCCATCGGCGCGGTAGGAGTACTCGCGCCGCTGCACCACGCCCGATGCCGCGGTGACGGTCTGCTGAGCAAGCCGCCCGGCCGGATCCCAGTCCTGGCTGATGGTGGCCGCACCCCAACTGCGGCCGATGTCCCGGCCGGCGGCATCTCGGCGCATCGCCAGGGTGTGGCCGCCGATCCGCAGCTGGGCCGGAGTGCCGGTCGCGTCGTAGCGCCAGTCGCTACGCGTGCCGGATGGCAGCGTACGGCCGATTCGCCTGCCCATGACGTCGTACTCCGAGCGCACCGTACGGCCGTTGCAGGTCTCGGCCAGGATCAGGCCGCGCGGGTCATAGCTGAAACGCAGGTCCGCGTCCGCGTTGACGGCGCTGAGCACCCGGTCGGCCGGATCGTAGGTCAGCCGGGTCACGTCGTTCCCGGCGCGCCGCTCGACCAGCCGGCCAACCGCGTCCAGGGTGAAGTCGATCGTCTCGCCGGCACCGTTGGTGCGGCGCACCAACCGACCCGCCGCGTCATAGCCGTAGCGCAGCACCCGGCCGTCGAAATCGGTTTCCTCGACCAGGTTCCCGGCCGCGTCGTACCGATAGCGCCAGTAGACGCCCTGCTCGTTGCGTACCCAGGTCATGCGCAACTCGGTGTCGTAGCCGAACTCCTGGCGGCTGCCGTCGGCCGCGATCCGGGCGACCGGCAGGTCGAAGTTGCCGACCAGCACGACAGTGGTGTTTCCCGACGCGTCGCGCTGTTCGCGCAGATTGCCCTCCCCATCGTGGGTCCAGCGTTCCGTCGCGCCATCGGGCTGGGTGGCGCTGGCGGGCAGCCCCTCCACCGTCCAGCCGTACCGGGTGGTCCGGCCGGTCGGGTCGGTGATCGACGCGAGCCGGCCCATCTCGTCGTAGCCGTATTCGGTCCGCGCCCCGTTCGGGTCGGTGACGGCGGCGACGAGGCCGCGCGCGTCCCTGGTCACCGTGGTGGTGTTGCCCAGCGGATCGATGATCGACGCGAGGTGCCCGGCCTGGTCGTAGCGGTAGGCGGTACGGGCACCGACCGGATCGACCGTGGCGACCAGTTCGCCCGCCGGCCCGTATTCCCGCCGCCACACCGCGCCATCGGGATCCACGGTGACCACCGGTCGCTGCCGGTCGTCGTACTCGGTGAGCTGCTTCGTGCCGTCCGGCCGGATCAGTTCCGCGAGGTTGCCGGCCTCGTCGTAGCGGTACCTCGTGGTGTTGCCGAGCGGATCGGTCTCGGCGAGTGGCTTGTGGTGCCGGTCCCATTCGAACGACGTCTCCTTGCCGAGCGGATCGATCTCGCGCGCCAACTGGAGGGCATCGTTGAAGTGGAAGACGGTGGTGTCGCCGAGCGAGTTCGTGGCCCGCGTGACGCGGTTGTCGCGGTCGTACTCGTACGTGTACGTGAGGTAGCCGTCGTCACCCTCGGTCCGCACGCACTGGCCGTCGCCGTCGAAGACGTACCGGTAGCCGAAGCCGTTGCGGTCCCGCCAGGCGACGATCCGACCCGCTTCGTCGTAGTCGTAGCGAAGTGGCTGCCCGGAGGAGTTCGTGACCTCGACGAGCCTGCGTGCGCCGTCGTAACGGTAGCGCAACAACACCAGGTCGGCCGGTGTGTCGCCGTTGGCCGCCGGACGCGGCAGCCGCAGTTCGGTGATCAGGCCGTCCTCGGTGCGCACCGCGACCCGGTAGCCGGACGAATGGGTGATCGCGGTCGGCGTGCCATCGGCGTGCCGCTCGATGTCGACGCGGCCGCCGACATTGTGCACGATCGCGGTGATCAGCCCATCCGCCGCGAACACCAGGATCTGCGCCTGGTCGGGGACCGCGATGGTGAAGCCACCATCCTCGGTCCTGCCCAGCGGCCAGCGCGGGCCGGACTCGGGCAGCACGGTCCCGGTCTCGCCGGGCACCGGATAGGTCAGCAGGGAACCGTCCTCGGCGGCGAACGAGATCCCGTCCACGTCCGCCTCGACCCGTTGGTCCACTGTGGATGCCCAGGTCGGGCCGAACCACCGGCCACTGCGGAAGGTCGACAGATGCGACCGCGACACCACGAGCGGCAGCACCGCGCGCAGTTCGACGTCCATCTGGGTGAGGAACATCCGGCCGGTCGCGACGTCCACCGGGTCACCGCAGCCGGGCAGGCTGCCGGTGGGAGTCGAGTTGTGCAGGGGTTCGTTGTTGTTCGGCTTGATACCGCCGGTGCCGTCGTTCCTGATGCTGGAACCGTTCGAACCGCCGGTACCGGAAGTCGAGGTGGGTGGACTCCCGGAACCGCTGCTCTTCGGGTGGGTTGAGGCGGCCCCGTCGCCGTTCCGGTGTATGTCATGGAACGAGTTGGCGTTCTCGTTCTCGGTGTGTTCGTGGGCGTTCGCGTTGGCGTGCAAGCGGTCCGAGGAACCCTTGCTGATCCGGCCTGCCTGCGAGAACACGTCGCCGGTCGTGGTCAGGGCCTTGCCGAACGCCTTGGCGATGACGCGACCGACCCCGGACGAGTCACCCGTTGGCGTGCTGCACCAGCGACTCACCCGCGGTTTTCATCTTCTGGCCGCTTGCGCCGATCTGGCCGGCCAGATTTTCCAGTGTGCCCGCCGAACTGTGCAGATCAGCCGGCCGGATCGTAAAACCGCTCACCACTACCCCCCGTTACGCTTGTTGGCTCGCGGTCCCGGCAGCAGGCTGGCCGCCACCGATACCGACCATACTGCCGAGCTGCTGTTCGGAATTCTGTACGCCCTGGTCGAAACCGGACGACGCGGCCGAACCGACCGCGTTGAGGTCGAGGCCGCTGTGCGTGCCGAGGGCGTCACCGAGCAGCTGTCCGGCCATCTCCGATGCCACACTGTCCAGTGCGTTGAAGATCGGCCCCTCCACCGCCTGGATGAGCTGCTGCTCGACCTGGTTCACGGCCTGCTTGATGATCTGGTCGACGATCTGCGATGTCACCTCGGTCTCGACCGGAATCGTGGCCTCGGAAGCGCCGAACGTGAACGCGGCAGCCGCCTGGTCGGCGATGATCTCGGCCGCCAGGATGCCGAGCTGGACGATCGCGGCGACTTTCATCCCGGTCACGACGACCGCGGAGACGTCCAGCCCGTCCGCGAGCAGGTTCATGCCCTGGCCCAGTTGCGGCAGGTGTCCCTTCGCGACCTTGTTCCACAGCGCCTGGAAGTTGGCCAGTGACTGCGACTGGTTCAGGTTGAGCATCTGCTCGATCTGGGACTGCGCGTCACCGGTGTTGCTGGTCAGCTCGGCGGAGATCTGGCGCAGCTCGGTCGCGGACGACCGCAACTGGTCCTCGTCGATGTTGGGCCAGTTGATCCCGATCAGCTGGAGCACCCAGTCCAGCGCGCTCGGCAGTACGACACCCATACGTCACCAGGGCCTTTCCTTGATGCCCCAGCCCTCGTCGGCTTCCCGGCCGGGCTGTTCGATCGGCTTGGCATCGCCGGCCCACGGATCCTGTTGGCCGCTGCGGTCCACCGCGGTATGCGGGACCGCGGGCACGTCGAACCGCAACGCGCTCAGGTCGGGGACACCGGCGACCGCCTTGCGGGCCGCGTCACCGCCCGCCCGGATCGGCGTCATCGCCTCGGCCATGTCCGCCCGTGCCTTGGCCGCAGCCTGCTGGATGACGGCCACCACGGTCGACGCCAGCTTCTCCGGCGTGTTGCGGTCGAACGTGGGCGGCGCGAAGGTCAGCGACGTGACGACCCCGGTCGAGTCGACGACCGCGGTGACCGTGCCGTCCTGTGAGCTCGCCTGGCCGGACACCGACATCGCCCGCTCGCGCACCTCGGCGGCGGCCGTGATCCGCTCCTGCAACGCGGTCATCGTGTCAGCGGCCTGCCGCTGCAGGTCGGCCACCCGTTCGGGGGTGAACCCCGGTCCGGTCACCGCTACCTCCCCATCGTCGAGACATCGCCGTCAAGTTATTACAGCGACGTCTGTGACGCGGTACGAGGCCCGTTGGTTCCATAGTCGCGTGGCCTCCCGCCGGGTGTCGGGGGAGCCGGGCCGCACCGGATGGGTCGCCGCCGGCTTGGCCTGGGTGAACTGGGTTCCGCGCGGCGTCTGGACGCGCCGCAGTGTCCGAGAATGTTGGTGTTCGACGTGCACAGTCAGCACACCAGTACCGCCCTTGGTTACCCCGCCGGGTTTCCCAACGGTGGTCGCGGTTACTGGATTCCGGCCAGCGCCGAAATTCGCTCCACCTGAACAGCCTAACCACCTATCTGTCAGGTGAACTACCGCGGAAGTCTGGCCGACCGCGCCTAATATCGAGTGAGCTGGTGGATCCGGAGAAACGGGGATGGCAATGGACGTATTTCCACGCCGGAGGGCCATTGCCGCGCTTGCCGGTGCTGGCGCCCTGGCCGGTGCCGGGGCACTCGCGCTCCCGGCCATGGCCCACGCGGCGAGTGGGCCTCAGACGCTGAACTTCACCACACGGCGCAAGTCGATCACCTTGCCGGGCGTGCCAAGTCTGGGCTTCGCGTTCAGCATCGACCTGGAACTGTTCGACACTTCCGGCACGATGATCGGTACCGGTTCGGTCAACGCGATGGTGGTCGAACTGGTGCTCGGCCCGCCGCCGACCATTGTCACCCACGACCAGCCGATTTTCCGGCTCGCCAGTGGTGAGATCCACTGCAGCACCATGCACGAGCGAACCGTGCCCAACGCCGGCGTGCAGTTTCCGGTCGCCGTGCTCGGCGGCACCGGCGCCTACCGAGGTGCCGGTGGCGATGGCACGCTGGAGTACACCACCGCCGACATCACCACGATCGTGCTGAACCTGATATAGCCGGCAATGCCGCGCAGGTGGCTGCCGCCCAGAACGCCAGGCTGACCCGATCAGCCAGGATCTCGTCGAGTTGATCGTTCGCCAGGCCCGAGACAATCCGTCGTGGGGGATAACGATGATTCAAGGTGAGTTACTCACCCACGGTCGGTGAGGTCGGGGGCCTCGGTCAGGCGGGCGTGCAGCCGTTCGCGAACCTGCTCAGGTGTGTACGCACGCCGCCGCCGCTCCTGCCGGACGATCACCACACCGGTGGCCGCAACCCCGACAAAACCGGCCAGTCCCAACACCTTCCACCATCGCACTGACCTAGGCTAACGCAGTGCCAGCAGAACACCTCAGCCTCGACCAGGCAGTCGGCCTCACTCGAACCGGGGATGTGTGGTTGTTCCGCGGCCGCACCAGAGCCGACCGCACCATCCGGGTCGCGACGAACAGCCCCGTCAACCATGTCGGCATGTCCGTGGTCATCGAGGACCTGCCGGCGCTGATGTGGCATGCCGAACTCGGCCGCTCCCTACCCGACCTGTGGTCGGGAACCCACCAGCGCGGAGCACAACTGCACGACCTGAACAGAGCT
>WNGR01002593.1_pt1 | contig 42440 bp, 31 predicted proteins | sample 5407581 | NCBI WGS metagenome assembly WNGR01 (sample SAMN13153383, study PRJNA577476) | soil metagenome | isolation source: 80 cm soil or saprolite under Garry oak tree replicate 2 | place: USA:California | collected 2016-06-15 | reverse complement strand
TAAACAACCCGGTTGATACCCCGCACTTCGTTGATGATCCGGTTCGACACATGCCCGAGCAGTTCATGCGGCAGGTGCGCCCAATGCGCGGTCATGAAGTCGAGCGTCTGCACGGCGCGCAGCGCAACCACATACTCGTAGGTCCGCCCGTCGCCCATCACGCCGACGCTCTTCACCGGCAGAAACACCGCGAACGCCTGGCTCGTCAGGTCGTACCAGGACTTGCCGGTTTCCTTGTCGATGAAGGTCCGCAGCGTCTCGATGAAAATCGCGTCCGCGCGGCGCAGCAGGTCCGCGAAATCGCGCTTCACTTCGCCGAGAATCCGCACGCCCAACCCCGGGCCCGGGAACGGATGGCGATACACCATGGCCGGCGGCAAACCGAGCTTCACGCCGAGTTCGCGCACTTCGTCCTTGAACAGTTCGCGCAGCGGCTCCAGCAGCTTCAGATTCAGCGTCTCAGGCAGGCCGCCCACGTTGTGGTGGCTCTTGATGGTCTGCGTCGCCTTCTTGCCCTTGCCGGCCGATTCGATCACGTCCGGATAGATCGTGCCTTGCGCCAGCCACTTCGCGTCGGTCAGCTTGCCGGCTTCGGTCTGGAACACTTCGACGAACTCCGCGCCGATGATCTTGCGCTTCGCTTCCGGATCGCTCACGCCGGCGAGCTTTCTCAGGAACACGTCGCTGGCGTCCACATGAATCACCTTCACGCCGAGGTGATCGGCGAACGTCGCCATCACCTGCTCGGCTTCGTTCAGCCGCAAGAGGCCGTGATCGACGAACACGCAGGTCAGCTGATCGCCGATCGCGCGGTGCAGCAGCGCCGCCGCCACCGACGAATCCACGCCGCCGGACAGGCCCAGGATCACGTGCTCGTTACCGACCTGCTCGCGAATCTTCGCGACCGCTTCGTCGATGTAATGACCCATTTCCCAATCGGGCCTCGAGCCGCAAATCTGCAGCACGAAGCGCTCGAGCATCGCGCGGCCCTGCACGGTGTGCGTGACTTCCGGATGCCATTGCAAGCCGTAGAAATGGCGCTTTTCATCGGCCATCGCCGCGATCGGGCACGATTCCGTCGACGCCATCAGCGCGAAGCCCGGCGGCATTTCCAGCACCTTGTCGCCATGGCTCATCCACACCTTCAGCATGCCGTGACCTTCCGGCGTGGTGAAGTCGCTGATGCCTTCGAGCAGGCTCGTATGGTTGCGCGCGCGCACTTCGGCATAACCGAACTCGCGCAGGTGGCCGATATCGACCTTGCCGCCCAGCTGCTCGGCCATTGCCTGCATGCCGTAGCAGATGCCGAGCACGGGCACGCCGAGTTCGAACACCGCTTGCGGCACGCGCGGCGTATCCGTTTCGGTGACCGAGCTCGGGCCGCCGGAGAGGATCACGCCCTTCGGCGCGAAATCGCGAATGAACGACGCATCGACGTCGTACGGATGAATTTCCGAATACACGTTGGCTTCGCGAACGCGACGTGCAATCAGTTGGGTGACTTGCGAACCGAAGTCGAGGATCAGGATCTTGTCATGCATGGCAGCGGACGGAGTCAAAAGTGAACGGATACGGAATGCCGCGCACGAAGCGCGGCGTTGAATTCAAAGCGGCCCACGTGGGAACGATCGAGCATGAAACGTAACAATGAAGCACGCTGGCGCGTCCGCCGCCGCGGGCAATGGCTTGCGGCATACGCGAACGGAATCCGGTAGCTTCGGCGGACGGTGTGGCTCGGCGCCTCAGCCATGAAACGGCGGCCGGGGCGCGCCCGGCGCGTCGGCGGCGGCGTTGCGGGCGTCGTCGCGTGCGGCTGCCGCATCGGCGCTGGCCGCGCTTGCCGCCTTGGCGGCTCGTTCAGCGCGCTCGGCGCGTTCTGCCGCCGTCAGACCCGGCTCGTCGACCGCCGGATGAACCGGCGCACCCGTAGCCGGACTCACCGGCCGCGTAGCCGGCATGACGGGTTCGATCACCGGTTCAGCCCGGTAGACCGGAAAGCCCGCCGTGGCGGGAGCCGGCTCACGCCTGTTAGCAGCGTCTTTCGCGGCATCTTTCGCCGCTTGACGCTCGGCGCGCTCGGCAGCAGCGGCTTCAGCCAACCGCACCTTTTCGCGCCGCCGCACCGCGCTCGACAAACGCACGCCGCCCAGGCCGATCACCAGCAGCACCACACCGGTCAACACCGCCACGATCTGCCCGAAACCGGTCAGCGACGGCGTATGCAAACCAAGCAGCCAGACCAGCATCAGCACGCCGGTCAGCCAGTTTACATGGCCGACGACTCTCGCGACGCTCGAAGTGAGCGCCCCGTCGATCGACGCGTGCAAGGCCAGCCAGCCGAGCCCGATCAGCGCCACGCCGAACCCCTGGCCGACCAGAGCCGGCTGGGTTTGCACCAGAAGCAGCGCGTTGTACAACGAAGTCCACGGCGTCAGCAGGAACAACAGGCCGAACGCAAGCAGCAGCAAGGCATCGAGGATGAGTACAGCGCGCAGCAATGGCTTCATTGGCGTTTAGTCCACGTGGTAGTTGGGCGCTTCCTTGGTGATCTGCACGTCATGCACATGCGATTCGCGCAAGCCCGCGCCCGTGATCTGCACGAACTCGGCCTTCTCGTTCATCTCCGCGATGGTGCGGCAACCGCAGTAGCCCATGCTGGCGCGCACGCCGCCGATCAGCTGGAACAGGATCGCGTTGACCGAGCCCTTGTAGGCGACGCGGCCTTCGATCCCTTCCGGCACCAGTTTGTCGATATTCGCGGAGTTGTCCTGGAAGTAGCGGTCCGCCGCGCCGTCCTTCATCGCGCCGACCGAGCCCATGCCACGGTAGGACTTGTACTGGCGGCCCTGGAACAGGAACACGTCGCCCGGCGACTCTTCGGTGCCGGCGAACATGCTGCCCATCATCACGGCGTTCGCGCCGGCTGCCAGCGCCTTGCTGACGTCGCCCGAGAAGCGCACGCCGCCGTCGGCGATGACCGGCACGCCGGTGCCCTTCAGCGCTTCCGACACGTTGGCGATCGCGGTGACCTGCGGCACGCCCACGCCTGCCACGATTCGCGTCGTGCAGATCGAGCCGGGGCCGATACCGACCTTCACGCCGTCCGCGCCGTATTCGACGAGCGCCTTGGCCGCCGCGGCGGTAGCGATGTTGCCGCCGATCACTTCGACGTGCGGGAAATTCTGCTTGACCCACTTGACGCGCTCGAGCACGCCCTTGCTGTGGCCGTGCGCCGTGTCGACGACGATCACGTCGACACCCGCCTGTGCCAGCAGCGCAATGCGCTCTTCGTTGTCTTCGCCCACGCCGACCGCGGCGCCCGCGCGCAGCTTGCCGTGTTCGTCCTTACAGGCGTCCGGATGTTCGGTTTGCTTGGTGATGTCCTTGACGGTCATCAGGCCGCGCAGTTCGAACGCTTCGTTGATAACCAGCACGCGCTCGAGGCGGTGGCTGTGCATCAGCGCCTTGGCTTCGGCGAGCGGCGTGCCTTCCTTGACGGTGACGAGGCGCTCGCGCGGCGTCATGATGCTGCGCACCGGTTCGTCCAGACGCTCTTCGAAGCGCAAATCGCGGTTCGTGACGATCCCGACCAGTTGCGCGCCCTCGACCACCGGGAAGCCCGAAATGCCATGCTGACGCGACAGCGCGATCACGTCGCGCACCTTCATCTGCGGCGGAATCGTGATCGGATCACGCACGACGCCCGATTCGAAGCGCTTGACCTTGGCAACTTCACGCGCCTGCTCGGCCGGCGTGAGATTCTTGTGGATGATGCCCACGCCACCCATTTGCGCCATCGCGATCGCGAGGCGTGCTTCGGTGACCGTGTCCATGGCGGCGGACACGAGCGGCATATTCAGGGAGATGTTGCGGGTCAGCCGGGTCTTGAGGCTGGTGTCGCGCGGCAGAACATCGGAGTAGGCCGGGACGAGGAGCACGTCATCGAACGTGAGTGCTGTTTGGATCAGACGCATGGCAAATCCTATAGGCGCAAAAGCGAATTATACGCGATACCTCCCTGGTTTTCACTGCACTAACAGCAGCTTAGCGAATTTCAGGCGATTTTTTTCGTGACTTTGGGCGCTTCGATTTCGCTTGGCTGTTCGGCTCGGGTTCAATCAGGTTTCGTTTGCGCGTTCGGGCGCATCGGCGCCAAATGCAGAATCAAACAAGACGCCCTGCCCGCCGACCGGCTATTCTGCGGACCATTCGAGTTTTCTGGCAGGGGTAGTCGATGCAGCGCGGTGTGGCATATGGAGTCATGGCTGGGGCCTTATGGGGCATGGTGTTTCTGGTGCCGCGCGTGCTGCCCGATTTTTCGCCGCTGCTGCTCTCCGCCGGCCGCTACACGATGTACGGCCTCGTCTCGCTGGCCGCCGCGCTGCCGATGATGCGCTCGCTCGTCAGGCGCCTCACTCGCGAGGATCTCGGCGCGCTCGTCAAACTGGCGCTGGCCGGCAACCTGCTCTACTACCTGCTGCTGACGGCGGCCGTCCATCTGATCGGCATCGCGCCGGCGTCGCTGATCGTCGGCGTGCTGCCGGTCACGGTCACGCTGCTCGGCCGGCGCGATCACGGCGCGGTGCCGCTCGCCCGCCTCGCATGGCCGCTCGCGATGGTGATGGCGGGCATCGCCTGCATCAACGTCGACGTGTTTACGGTCGCGGACGGCACGCCGGTGAGCGTCGCCACCAGGCTCATCGGCCTCGCCTGCGCGGTCGGCGCGCTGGGATGCTGGACGTGGTTCGCGGTCGAAAACGCCCGCTACCTGCGGCGTCAGACGCATTTCAGCGGCAACGAGTGGTCGGTGCTGTGGGGCGTGGTGACGGGCGCGCTCGGCGCGGCGCTATGGCTCGTGATCGCCGTGCTGCCGTCGGGCGGCCTGCGAGGCGAACTCGCGGACGGCCGCTGGCATACCTTCTGGATGCTGAATCTCGGCCTCGCGGTCGGCGCGTCGTGGCTCGGCAACGGGCTGTGGAACGCCGCGTCGAAACGGCTGCCGCTGACGCTCTCGGGCCAGATGATCGTGTTTGAAACACTGTTCGCGCTGCTCTATGCGTTCATTTACGACCAGCGCCTGCCGCGTCCGCTGGAAATGGCGGCGATTTTGCTGCTGGTGGCGGGGGTCTGCTGGTCGGTGCGCCAGCATGCGGATGATGATTCGTCCGGTGCGGCGTCGATTCAGGAGAAGGCGCAGGTTTCGGCGCCTTGAGGCGGGCGCGGCGGGCGCCGGTCTCGACGCTCCGCAAGCACGCCCCGTAACGCGCTGCTTGACGGCGACGTGCCGGCAATGCGGTGAGCACCGGTTCGCCCGAATCAGTTGACGACGCAGTGAGCGCGCGATTCCCCCGAGCGCCAGTTGGCGCGCACAGCCAACACGTCTGAAAGACCCGCTTAACGCGAATCCTTGTTCTGCCAGCGACGCCCCTCGATCGAGCCCGCCTTGCGGGTCTTCTCGACGCGCCGTTGACGCGACACCTTCGGATCCACCCGCAGCGGCCGGTAAATCTCGACGCGATCGTGGTCGGCGAGCACCGTATCGAGCGGCTTGAGCTTGCCGAACACGCCGACCTTCTGCGTGCCGAGATCGATCTGCGGATAGCGCCGCAAGATGCCGCTCGCGTCAATCGCCTGCCGCAGCGTGGCGCCCTGCGGCAACTCCACGGCGATCAGCGTTTGCTCATTGCCGAGCGCGTAGCAGACTTCGATCGACAGCCGCGCGCTCATGCCTTACCGTAGCGCTGGTCGGCGCGCTTCACGAACGATTCGACGAAGGTATTGGCGATGTGATTGAACACCGGCCCAATGAGCTTCTCGAGAATGATGTTGGTGAATTCGTAGTGCAGCGCGAATTCGATCTTGCAGGCGTCGGCGCGCAACGGCGTGAAACGCCAGAAGCCGGTGAATTTGCGAAACGGGCCGTCCGCGAATTCCATATCGATGCGCGTGGGCCGCTCCATGCTGTTATGCGTGGCGAAATGCTGCTTGATGCCCTTGAAGTTGATATCGATCTTCGCCTCCATGCCGGTTTCGTCCCGGCGGCGGATTTCGACTCCTCCGCACCAGGGCAGGAAGTTGGGGTAATCGGCGACGTCGGTGACGAGGTCGAACATCTGTTCCGCCGAATGGCGGATCAACACGGTTTTCTGGACATCTGCCATAAATTGGACAGCACGTGGCAAGAGTGGACAAGCGCCGCGGGCTTTCCTTGCCCCGCTTTGCTAAAATCGTGATTTTAAACGAGTTGGGCACTTTCCATTCATGAGCATCATCGACAACAGAAAAGCCTTCTACGACTACTCGGTCGAAGAACGCTATGAAGCAGGGCTCGTGCTCGAAGGATGGGAGGTCAAGGCGCTGCGCGCCGGGCGCGGCCAGATCAAGGAAGGTTATGTCGTTATCCGCAATAACGAACTGTTCCTGATCGGCACGCACATCAGCCCGCTGCCCGAAGCCTCGACCCACATCAACCCGGATCCGGTGCGCACGCGCAAGCTGCTTCTGCACAGCGAAGAAATCAGCAAACTGATCGGCAAGGTCGAGCAGCGCGGCTACACGCTCGTGCCGCTGAACTTTCACTACAAGGGCGGCCGAGTCAAATGCGAGATCGGTCTGGCCAAGGGCAAGAAGCAGCACGACAAACGCGAAACCGAGAAGAAACGCGATTGGGAGCGCGAGAAGGCGCGTCTGATGCGCTCGCCTGGCTGAACTGAGCCGGCGGCGGGGCCTGTCGTGACCCGGCTTACGCCGGGCGTTGCGCTGAATTGCCGCGCCTTTACGCAAGGCTACGCCAGGGCCGCCTCAAGGCCTGGTCAACGCCACCAACAGCCAGGCGCTAATCAGGCATTAACCAGGCATTAACCAGGCGCTCAACGAAAAATGGCCCGCACACTCCGCGGGCCATTCTCTTTTCAGCGGGCGAACGCGTTCACGGACACGTCCACCGCAACGAACTCACCGCACGTCGGTCGCGCCCTTGCCTTTGCTCACGATGGTCAGCGCCGAGGCGATCATCGAACTCATCTCCGACATATTGCCCGGCACGATCAGCGTCGTGCCCTGCTTCGCCAGATTCGCGAACGCGTTCACGTATTGTTCGGCCACCTTCAGGTTCACCGCCTCCATTCCGCCATTCGACTGGATCGCCGCAGCGATCTTCTGAATCGCCTGCGAGTTGGCCTCGGCCACCGCCAGAATCGCCGCCGCCTGGCCTTGCGCCTGATTGATCGCCGCCTGCCGTTCGCCTTCGGACTTCTGGATCGACGCTTCACGACCGCCGGAGGCGATATTGATCTGCTCCTGCTTGCGCCCTTCGGACGCCGCGATCAGCGCGCGCTTCTCGCGCTCGGCGGTGATTTGCGCTTGCATCGCGTGAAGAATCTCCTTGGGCGGCGTCAGATCCTTGATCTCGTAGCGCAAGACCTTCACGCCCCAGTTGGACGCCGCTTGATCCAGCGACGACACGATGCTGTGGTTGATGAAGTCGCGCTCCTCAAACGTCTTGTCGAGGTCCAGCTTGCCGATCACGGAGCGCAGCGTGGTCTGCGACAACTGCGTGATCGCGAACACGAAGTTGCTCGATCCGTACGACGCCTTCATCGGATCGGTGACCTGAAAATACAGCACGCCGTCCACCTGCAATTGCGTGTTGTCGCGCGTGATACAGACCTGGCTCGGCACTTCGAGCGGAATTTCCTTGAGAATGTGCTTGTACGCGATCCGGTCGACGAACGGAAACGCGAAGCTCAAGCCCGGCGTCAGCGTGCGGTGATAGCGGCCGAGCCGCTCCAGCACCCACGCATGCTGCTGCGGCACGATCTTGATGATCTGCGCCGCCAGCACGATCACGATCACTAAAAACACCGCCCCGATGATGGTCGAATCCATTGCTGCCCTCCGGTCCCTGGTTCGAATAGTTGTGCGTATCTTGCAAGCGCTCAGGCCGCCGTCGCCTTGTGCCTGGGCCTGGAATGCGGGCTCGCCACGACGACGAGGCAACTGCCGCGCATCTCGGTGATTTCGTAGACCTGCGCGTCTTCAGGCTCGCCCTCGGCCAGTTCGACGTCCCACGCCGCGCCGCGGTAATCGACGCGCGCCCGGCGCCCTTGCCACGCCGGCACGTTCAGCGTCTGACCGATGTCGAGATTGACGTCCGGGTTCTTCGACGCCTCCTTGCGCGTTCTGCGGCCAAAGCCAGAGCGCCTAAGCAGCAGCACCGCCGCGAGCGCCACGACGGCCGCAAGCGCGAACTGCGCGTCGGCAGCGGCGCCCATGAGATGCGCGATGGCCGCCGCCACAAAGCCCAACGCGATCATCAGCAGATAGAACGTGCCGCTGATCAGTTCCAGCACGACAAGCACGCCCGCCCCGACCCACCAGAACCATCCACCTGGCGCCACGTCGACCTCCACAAAGCAAAACACCCCGGATCTACCGGGGTGTTTATAGCACGAAGCGGGTGCCTTTTACCGAGCAATGCAGCAGGCTTTAACGCACATTCGACATGCGCTTGACATACCGCACCGCTCGCGATGCATGCCGCTTAAAACGGCATGACGCACACTTTACTTCTTCGACGACTTCGCCAGTTGCTGCCACGTCTCGATGATCGTGTCGGGGTTCAGCGAGATCGACTTGATGCCTTCATCGGTCAGCCATTGCGCGAAGTCCGGATGATCCGAAGGACCCTGACCGCAAATACCGACGTACTTGTCGAGGCGCAAGCAGGTTTCAATCGCGCGCTTGAGCATGAACTTGACCGCCGGATCGCGTTCGTCGAAATCGACCGCCAGCAGTTCCATGCCGGAGTCGCGGTCGAGGCCGAGCGTGAGCTGCGTAAGATCGTTCGAACCGATCGAGAAACCGTCGAAGAATTGCAGGAATTCTTCGGCGAGAATCGCGTTCGACGGCACTTCGCACATCATGATCAGGCGCAAGCCGTTCTCGCCGCGCTTCAGGCCGTACTTCGCGAGCAGCCCGACCACGCGTTCCGCCTGCTTCAGCGTACGCACGAACGGCACCATGATCTCGACATTGTCGAGGCCCATCTCTTCACGCACCTTCTTCAGCGCGATGCATTCCATCTGGAACGCTTCGGCGAAGTCATCAGCGATGTAGCGCGACGCGCCGCGGAAGCCCAGCATCGGGTTTTCTTCGTCCGGCTCGTAGCGCGAACCGCCGATCAGCTTCTTGTACTCGTTCGACTTGAAGTCCGAAAGACGCACGATCACGGACTTCGGATAGAACGCCGCGGCAATCGTCGCGATGCCTTCGGTCAGCTTGTCGACGTAGAACGCGCGCGGCGATGCATGGCCGCGCGCCACGCTTTCCACGGCCTTCTTCAGGTCCTGATCGATGTTCGGATACTCGAGAATCGCCTTCGGGTGAACGCCGATGTTGTTGTTGATGATGAACTCGAGCCGCGCCAGACCCACGCCTGCGTTCGGCAGTTGCGAGAAGTCGAAGGCCAGTTGCGGATTGCCGACGTTCATCATGATCTTCACCGGAATCGGCGGCAGTTCGCCGCGCTGCACTTCGGTGATTTCGGTTTCGAGCAGGCCGTCGTAGATCTTGCCTTCGTCGCCTTCCGCGCACGATACGGTGACCAGCGCGCCTTCCTTCAGCACGTCGGTGGCGTCGCCGCAGCCGACCACGGCCGGCACGCCCAGCTCACGCGCAATGATCGCCGCGTGGCAGGTCCGCCCGCCACGGTTCGTGACGATCGCCGACGCGCGCTTCATTACCGGCTCCCAGTTCGGGTCGGTCATGTCGGCCACCAGCACGTCGCCCGGCTGCACGCGGTCCATTTCCGACGGATCATGAATCACGCGCACCGGACCCGCGCCGATCTTCTGACCGATCGCGCGGCCGGTCACCAGCACGTTCGATTGGCCCTTCAGCTTGAAGCGCTGCTCGGCCTTGCCCGTGGCCTGGCTCTTCACCGTCTCCGGACGCGCCTGCAGAATGAAGATCTTGCCGTCGCGGCCGTCCTTGCCCCACTCGATGTCCATCGGACGCTCGTAGTGCTTTTCGATGATGACGGCATACTTCGCGAGTTCGATCACGTCTTCGTCGGTGATCGAAAAGCGGTTGCGCTGCTCGTGCGCCACGTCCACGGTCTTCACGCGGCCTTCCTCGCCGGCCTTCGTGAATTCCATCCTGATCAGCTTCGAGCCGATCGAACGGCGGATGATCGGGTACTTGCCCTGCTCGAGCGTGGTCTTGTAGACGTAGAACTCGTCCGGATTCACCGCGCCCTGCACCACCGTTTCGCCCAGACCGTAGCTCGACGTGATGAAGACGGCGTCCTTGAAGCCCGATTCCGTATCCAGCGTAAACATCACGCCTGCCGCGCCGACGTCCGAGCGCACCATGCGCTGCACGCCCGCCGACAAAGCGACTTCAGCGTGAGTGAAGCCCTTGTGGACGCGATAGGAGATAGCGCGGTCGTTGTACAGCGACGCGAACACGTACTTCATGCGATCGAGCACGTCGTCGACGCCGACCACGTTGAGGTAGCTTTCCTGCTGACCCGCGAACGATGCGTCCGGCAAGTCTTCCGCCGTTGCGGACGAGCGCACGGCGAACGACAGTTCTTCAGGCGAGCTGTTCTGCAGGGTGTCGAAACCTGCGCGGATATCAGCCTCGAGCTGCGGCTGCAGCGGCGCGTCGACGATCCATTGACGGATCTCCTTGCCCGCTTCGGCGAGTGCCTTCACGTCGTCGACGTCGAGCGTCTCGAGACGTTTGGCGATCCGTTCAGTCAGATTGTTGTGATGCAGGAAGTCACGGAAAGCCAGCGCCGTGGTGGCGAAACCGGTCGGCACGCGCACGCCGGCTTCGGCGAGCTGACTGATCATCTCGCCAAGCGACGCGTTCTTGCCGCCGACAATCTCCACATCGGTCATCCGCAACTGCTCGAACGGAACTACATACGCCTTATCCTTTGCGACGGTAACTGCGTTAGTCATACAAGCCCCTAAGTGTGAAAGAAATTCACGGCTGTGCAAGTGGGCTTGAACGCGAGACGCTCATTGGAAGCGTGACCTCGCGTCTTGCACAACCTGTTGGAGAAGCAATCGCTGCAAATTGCCGAAGCGCCTCAAGCGAGCGCCGAATGCACGACGTAGAAGGCGATTGGACGAATTTACCGATCGATCCGACACGTTCAGCGCAGGTTACTGGCCGAAAGCGCGGCGTTGACCAACCGTTCGCGGTAAGTTAGACGCCAATCGCCTGCAATTGCTTATCCAACAGGTTGCCGCTATTCTACCGTGCCGACTCTCGAAATGTGACAGTCGGCCGAGAATTGCGCCTCGAATCGCGTCCGGACCGGCCGGCGGGCTTTTGCGAGGCCCTGCCGCCATCCGGGCGCGGTTGCGGTGCCCACGGCGCGCTGCATCGACGCCGCTGCAGCCTCCGGTCAGCCACCGTGCAGCGAACTCAACGCAGCGATGTTTCCTTCGAGCGTTTATTTCCGCTCACGTTCCCCAGCCCCACTGATGCCGCCCACCGTATTCATCGTCTCCGACGGTACCGGGATCACTGCCGAAACTTTCGCGCATTCGATCCTTTCCCAGTTCGACCAGAAATTCCGCCTGGTTCGCGTGCCCTTCGTCGACTCGACGGAGAAGGCCTACGCCACGCTCGAAAAGGTCAACGAAGCGACCCAGCAGGACGGTCGCCGTCCGATCGTCTTCACGACGCTGGTGGACAGCGCGTCGAATCAGATCGTCAAAGGCTCGAACGCGCTCGTGCTGGACATGTTCCAGACCTTCGTCGAGCCGCTCGAGCAGGAACTGGAACTGAAGTCGAGCCACGCGATGGGCCGTGGCCACCAGAACGCGGACACCGAGGAATACAAGAACCGGATCGAGGCGATCAATTTCTCGCTCGCCCACGACGACGGTCAATCGAACCGTAATCTCGCCGACGCCGACGTGATCCTGGTCGGCGTATCGCGCAGCGGCAAGACGCCGACGAGCCTCTATCTGGCCATGCAGTACGGCGTGAAAGCGGCGAACTATCCGCTGATTCCCGAGGACTTCGAGCGCGGCAAGCTGCCTACGCCGCTATTGGCGCATCGGCAAAAGATGTTTGGTCTGTCGATCGATCCGCAGCGGCTGTCGGAGATTCGCAACGAGCGCCGGCCCGGCAGCAAGTACGCCGCGCCGGAAAACTGCCGCTATGAAATCAATGAAGCCGAAGCGATGATGCGGCGCGAAGGGATCAAGTGGTTGTCGTCGACGCATAAGTCGATCGAGGAAATCGCGACCACGATCCTGCAGGAGATCAAGCTCGAGCGATCGGCTTACTGATCGCGACGTTGCCTTTGAAATGCGCGGCGCGCTGAGTTCCCCAGTTCACGCGCGGGCGCGCTGCTGGCGGCACTGCTCGAATACGCAGACAGCCGCGGCAGCCGCCACATTCAGCGACTCCATGCCGCCCGGCTGGGGAATCGTCACCCGCAACGAGACCGCATCGCGCCACGCCTGCGAGACGCCCGCTCCTTCGTTGCCGAACACCCACGCGAGCGGTCCGCTCAGATCGCAATCGTAGATCGCCTCGGCGCCATGGGAATCCGTGATCACGACGGGCGCCGTGAGACGCTCGATCAGCGCCTGCGCTTCGACGTCTTCGTGAATTTGCAGCAGGAAATGCGCACCCATGCCCGAGCGCAAGACTTTCGACGACCACGCGTACGCCGTACCCGGCGCGCAAAACACCTGTTGAATGCCGGCGGCGGCCGCGCTGCGCAGAATCGAGCCGACGTTGCCCGCATCCTGCACGCCGTCGAGCACGAGGCAGGTTTGCGTGACTGTTTCCGGCAGCGGCGTATCGAGCTTGTCGACCAGCAGCAGAATCCCCACACCGTGCACGACGCTCGACAGTTGCCCGAACAGCGCGTCCGGCAGCGTGACAAGGCGATGCTCGTCGATGCGCGACACGATCGCCTGCGCTTCATCATGGCGCAACGCGCCATCCGTGACGATGCACAGTTCCGGCTGCCCGGCGACGTCGAGATACGCGCTCGCGAGATGGAACCCTTCGAGCAGCGCGTGGCCGAAGACAGTGAGAATGAGGAATGAGTGGACGACGTGCCGGGCAACGCGCGGCGCTTACCTGGCCAATCAGGCGCCGCTGCGTTCGCCGAAGGCGTCGTCGTCGAGCATGGCGTCCTCAAGCATGGCCGGCACGATGACTTCGACCGCCGGCAGCGGCACACCCGTGCCGAAGCGCAGATGCGCCTCGCGCACCGGCGCGAACGAGCGCCGATGGTGCTCGCACGGCCCATGTTCGCGCAGCGCCGCGAGATGCTGCGGCGTGCCGTAGCCGACATGCGCGTTAAAGCCATAGACGGGGTAGGTCTGATGCAATTCGAGCAGCATCCGGTCGCGCGTGACCTTGGCGAGAATCGACGCCGCCGAAATGCATTTGACGAGCGCGTCGCCGCCGATCACCGCTTCGCTGCGGATGCTCAGCGTCGGGCAGCGATTGCCGTCGATCTTGACGAGCGTCGGCGCGACCGACAGGCCTTCAACGGCGCGCTTCATCGCCAGCATCGTGGCGTGCAGAATGTTCAGCGTATCGATTTCTTCGACCGTTGCCGAAGCGACGCAGTAAGCGAGCGCCCGGTCGACGATCTTGTCGTACAGTTCGTCGCGCTTTTTGGCCGTGAGCGCCTTGGAATCGTCGAGGCCGCGAATCATCGGCCTGGACGGATCGAAAATCACCGCCGCCGCCACGACCGGACCGGCCAGCGGCCCGCGCCCTGCTTCGTCGACGCCGCAGACGATGTCGTCCGGCGTCTCGAAGTTCAGGCCGACCTGCTCCGCCGCCGCGCCTGCAACGGTCGCGGTCTTCCGGCGTGGTGCGCGTGCGATGGTCACGGCCGCCCCTTGCGCTTTTCGATGACGCTCGCCACGACTTCCGCCGCACGCTGCGCGGTGTTCTGCTTCAGCACGTGATGCATCTCCGTGAAGATTTCCGTCAGCGTGCGCCGGTTGGTCTCGTCGCGCAACTGTTTCAGCGTGGCTTCGGCGAGCGCTTGCGGCGTAGCGAAGTGCTGCAGAATTTCGGGCACCACGAAACGCCCCGCCAGAATGTTCGGCAAGCCGACATACGGCAGATAGCCCTGGCGGCGCATGATCTGGCCGGTCAGCCAGGGCACCTTGTACGAGATCACCATCGGCTTTTTCAGCAGCGCGGCTTCGAGCGTCACCGTGCCGCTTTTCACGAGGATCGCGTCAGCCGCCGTCATTGCGAGTTGCGCCTGGCCGTCGGTGATCGTCAGCGCGAGGCCGGGGTGCGCATCCACCAGTGGCCGCAGCATCTCGCGCAGTGCGGGCGTGGCCGCCGGCATCACGAAACGCAGCCCCGGCTCCTGGTGCTGCATCATTTCCATCGCGGCGAAGAACGTCGGTCCGATCAGATCGATTTCCGAACGCCGGCTGCCCGGCAGCACCGCGATGATCGGCCCGCTTTCGGCAAGACCCAGCGTGCGGCGCGCGCCGAGCGTATCGGGTTCGAGCGGAATTTCGTCGGCGAGCGGATGACCCACGTACGATGCCGCAACGCCCGCCTTCTCCAGCAGCGCCGTTTCGAACGGGAACACGCACAGCATGTGATCGACCGCTTTGGCGATCTTCCTGATGCGGCCGCCCCGCCACGCCCAGATCGACGGGCAGACGAAGTGAACGGTCGGAATGCCCGCTTCGCGCAGCGGATGTTCCAGGCCGAAGTTGAAATCGGGCGCATCCACGCCGACGAACACCGCCGGCGGCTCGGCCAGCAGTTGGCGCTTCAGTTCGTTGCGGATGCCGAGAATGCTGGGGATATGCCGCAGCGCTTCGACATAGCCGCGCACGCTGAGCTTTTCCATCGGCCAGTGGGCGTCGAAACCCGTGGCGATCATGCGCGGGCCGCCGATCCCATAGTACTGGGTGGCGGCGGGCAGACGGCTCGCGAGGCCGTCGAGCAGCGACGCCGCCAGCAGGTCGCCGGACGGCTCGCCCGCCACCATCGCGACGCGCAGCGGATTCGGTTGCAATGCCATCGGTTAGCGGATGATGCCGCGTTGCGACGCTTCGACGAACGCGAGCAGCGTCTGTACCGGCGCATCGCCATCGCCACCCGCGGACGCGAGTTCGCGCAACTGCACCTTCGCTTCTTCCAGCGAGAGGCCGTTCTTGTACAGCACGCGGTACGCCGTGCGCAGCGCCGAGATCGCATCCGGCGAGAACCCGCGGCGACGCAAGCCCTCGACGTTGATGCCGTGCGGCTCGGCTTTGTTACCGGCGGCGATCACGAACGGCGGAATGTCCTGCACCAGCGCCGAAGCGCCGCCCAGCATCGAATGTTCGCCGATCCGGACGAACTGATGCACGCCCGACATGCCGCCGACGATCGCATGGTCGCCGATGGTGACGTGGCCCGCCATCTGCGCGTTGCTCGACAGAATCACGTCGCTACCGACGTGGCAGTCGTGGCCGATGTGCACGTAGGCCATGATCCAGTTGTCGTCGCCGAGCGTGGTGACGCCCGCGTCCTGCACCGTGCCGGTGTGGATCGTGGTGAACTCGCGGATCGTGTTGCGGTTGCCGATGACGAGCCGGGTCGGCTCGTCCTTGTACTTCATGTCCTGCGGACGGCCGCCAACCGATGCGTAGTGGCCGATCCGGTTGTCCTCGCCGAGCGTGGTGTGACCTTCGATCACGCTATGCGAACCGACCGTGGTCCGTGCGCCGATCGTCACATGCGCGCCGATCACGGCATACGGTCCGATTTCGACGGATTCGTCGAGTTGCGCGCCCGGTTCGACGATCGCAGTGGGATGAATCCTGCTCATGCGTCCTCGCTTCTGATTCTGTTGCGTTGTCTGGATGGGCCTGGCCGGGACCGGCAGCGCTTACACACGCGCCAGCCGCTCACTGCCTGGACGCTGACTCAAGCGTCTTTATCCGTATGCCGCACCGCGCACATCAGGTCGGCTTCCGCCGCCACGGCGCCATCCACTTCGGCGCGCGCCTTGAACTTCCAGATGCCGCGCATATGACGCTCGAACGTGCAGTTCAGGATCAACTGGTCGCCCGGTTCCACCACGCGCTTGAAGCGCGCATTGTCGATACCGACGAACAGATACAGCGTGTTCGCCGGATCGCTCGGTTCTTCCGAAAACGTCAGCAGCGCTGCCGTTTGCGCGAGCGCCTCGAGTATCAGCACGCCCGGCATTACCGGACGCGTCGGGAAGTGCCCCTGGAAATACGGCTCATTGATCGACACGTTCTTCAACGCTTTGATGCTCTTGTGCGGCTCGAGTTCGAGCACCCGGTCGACCAGCAGGAACGGGTAACGATGCGGCAGCAGCGTGAGAATCTTGTGAATGTCGAGATTGATTTTTTCGGTGCTCATGGTGTTTCTGCTCACGCACTGACTGCGCGATGATGACTGCGGATGCTGGTGCAGGTGGGTTAGTAACGCGTGCTGCCGGCGCTTGCCATGACCCGGCGGCCATGCCACCCGGTCACGGCAACCGACGTTGCTTCCTGATGCTCGCCCGCTATTTTACGCGGTGCCGGCCGACCGCCCTGATATCTCAGGCTTTCTCGCCTGCGGAGTTGCCCGACGCATTGTCCGCCGCGCCGGCCGTCGCATTGCCCGCTGCGTTGTCCGCCGCGTTGTCCGGTTTGTCAGCTGCCGCATTTTCGAGTGCCTTGATACGGTCGCGAAGTTTGTCGATATTGCGCAGCAAAGCCGCGCTCCTGTTCCAGTCCGCGTGGTTCACAGCCGGAAACGCGCTGGTGTACATACCGGGCTTCAACAAGGACTTCGACACGCCCGACTTCGCCGTGACGATCACATAATCGGCCAGCGTGACATGCCCGGCAATCCCGACCGCGCCGCCGATCATGCAATGACGGCCGATCGTCGTGCTGCCCGCGATGCCCGCGCACCCGGCGATCACCGTATAAGCGCCGACCTTGCAGTTGTGGCCGATCTGCACGAGGTTGTCGATCTTCACGCATTCCTCGATGATCGTGTCGGCCATCGCGCCACGGTCGATCGTGGTGTTCGCGCCGATTTCGACATCTGCCGCGATCGACACGCCGCCGACCTGCGGAATCTTCACCCAGCTGCCGGTACGCGCGTCACCTTCGCCGACGAAATCCGGCGCGAAGCCGAAACCGTCCGAGCCGATTACCGCGCCCGCGTGCACGATCACGCGCTCGCCGAGCTTGCAGCCGTAGTACACCGAGACATTCGGATACAGATGCGAGCCGGCACCGATCCGGGTGCCGCGGCCGATCACGACATTGGCGTCCAGCCGCACGTTTTCGCCGATCACGGCGCCTGCCTCCACGGTGACGTGCGGGCCGATCACCGCGCTCGCGGCGACCTTCGCCGACGGATCGATCGTCGCGCCCGGATGCACGCCCGGCAGCGCCTTCGGCGAGGCGAGATCGATGAAGGTCTGCGCGACGCGCGCGAAGTAAGCGTACGGATTCGGCGTGACGATGAAGTTACGGGCGTCGCGGGAGGCGAGCTTCGCGAGGTCTTCGGCGTTGATCAACACCGCGCCAGCACGGGTCGTCTCGACCTGCGACAGATACTTCGGATTGGCGAGGAACGCCAGCTGGTCCGGGCCTGCCTGGTCGAGCGGCGCCAGACTGCCGACGCGCTGCGAACCATCTCCGACTACTTCACCGCCGAACCGTTGGACGATGTCCTCGAGCGTAAATGCCATGCCTATCCTGTCTCCTGTGTCGATCGGAGTTGGCGCTTTAGCGCTTACTCCGATCCCATGCAAGATGCTTGCTGCAGTTCGTTCCAACTTGTCCGTTCCGCGGTCCGTGCCGCTAGCCGGCGTACACGCCGGCGGCCCGCTAACCGGTGGCCGGGCCCGGCCGCGTTCAGTTGCCCGATGCCGCCAATGCCTTCAACACCTGATCGGTGATGTCGATACGCGGGCTCACGTACACCGCTTCCTGAACGATCAGGTCGTAATGTTGCTGTTCGGCGATCTGCTTGATCACCTTGTTCGCCCGGTCGAGCACCGCGGCCAGCTCTTCGTTGCGGCGCTGGTTCAGGTCCTCGCGAAACTCGCGTTGCTTGCGCTGAAAGTCCGTGTCCATCTGCGACAGATCGCGCTGCTTCTGCGCGCGATCAGCCGGCGACATCGACGCGCCGTTCTTGTCGAGCGAATCGGACATCGATTTCAGCTTCTGCGCCATGTCGGCGAGATCCTTGTCACGCTTGGCGAACTCGGCCTCGAGCTTGATCTGCGCGGTCTTGGCGGCGGCGGATTCACGCAGGATCCGGTCGGAATTCACCGCGGCGATCCTGGCTTCCTGCGCGTGCGCGACCCCGACGCCCAGCGTCATTGCCAGCGCCAGCGCGCATGCCACACGTTTCGAAAACATACCGGTTAGCAAAGTCATCCTCTCGATACTGTAGTTTGGCGAGCCGCCCGTCCCCGCGGCCACCCGCCGCCGGATCGCCGGCCGCCGGATCGCCGGCCGCCGGATCAGAATGCGGTCCCGATCTGGAACTGGAACTTCTGATACTGGTCGCCGGTGTGCTTCGTGAGCGGGAAGCCCAGGCTGAGCTTAAGCGGGCCGATCGGCGAGATCCATGCGAGACCGACACCGTAGCCGTAACGCAGGCCGTTCGCGCCGATGCTGTTGCCTTCCGTGCCCCAGACGTTACCGGCGTCGAGGAACGTGAAGACTCGCAACGTGCGGTCATAGCCGGTGCCCGGCAGCGGGAACGTCAATTCGACGTTACCCACCAGCAGCTTCGAGCCGCCGATCGGGTCGTTCGTCTTGGCGTCGCGCGGACCCAGCGAGCTCGGCTCATAGCCACGCACCGAGCCGATACCGCCGGCGTAGTAGTTCTTGAAAATCGGATAAGGCTTGCCGCCGAGGCCGTTGCCGTAGCCGCCCTGGAAGTTGAAGCCCAGCACGAAGCCGCGCGAAAACGAGTAATAGTACTGCGCGTTGATGTCGGCCTTGTAGTACTGCGTGCCGCCGATCGGCGTGCCGTATTCGGCGTTCGCCTGCGTGAAGTAACCGCGGCTCGGCACCAGCGCGCTGTCACGCGCGTCGCGCGACCAGCCCACCGTGATCGGCACGTTGTTCGACACGCGGCCGAACTCATGCACGTAGTCGATATAGCTCTGCGGCGTGTTCGAGTCGATGTCCAGCTGGTTCTGCTCGAGGCCGGCACCGAAGTACACCGTGTCGACTTCGGAGAACGGGATGCCGAACTTCAGGTCGCCACCGACCGTGACGATCTTGAAGCTCGAATCCGTCGAGTAGTACAGCGGCTGATACGTACGGTAATAAACGTCGGTAATGCGCTTGATGCCGTCCACCGTGAAGTACGGATCGACCTGCGTGACCGTCAACGTACGGTACGTCTTCGCGGTATTCACGTTCACGGAGAGACTCGTGCCCGAACCGAACACGTTGTCTTGCGAGACGCCCGCCGAGAGCACCACCTTGTCGGTTGACGAGAAGCCCGCGCCCAGCGTGATCGCGCCGGTCGGCTTTTCGGCCACCTTGACGTCCACATCGACCTGGTCCGGCGTGCCTTCGACCGGAATCGTGGTCACGTCGACGTCGGTGAAGTAGCCCAGACGGTTGATCCGGTCTTTCGACAGCGCGAGGCGATTCGAGTCGAACCACGAGCTTTCGAGCTGGCGCATTTCACGGCGCACCACTTCGTCGCGAGTACGCGTATTGCCGACCACGTTGATGCGGCGCACGTACACGCGGCGGCTCGGGTCCACCTGCAGCGTCAGGTCGACCTTGTGGTTGGTCTGATCGATCTGCGGCTGCGCATTGACGGTGGCGAACGCATAGCCGTACTCGCCGAGCTTGTCGACGATCGCCTTGGTGGTGGCTTGCAGCTTCTCCGCCGAGAAACGGTCACCCGGTTTGATCTTGATGAGCTTGTTCAGCTCCGGCTCGCGGTCAAGCAGGTTGCCGGCCAGCTTGATGCTCGAAATCGTGTACGGCTCGCCTTCGTGCAGCGTGACGGTGAGGTACATCTCCTTCTTGTCCGGCGTGATCGACACCTGGGTCGACTCGATGTTGAACTCGAGGTAGCCGCGATTCAGGTAATACGAGCGGACGTTTTCGAGGTCGCCGGTGAGCTTGTCTTTCGCGTACAGGTCGTTCTTCGTGTACCACGAGAACCAGTTCGGCGTGGACAGCTGCATTTCGTCGCGCAGCGTACCCGTGCTGAACGCCTTGTTGCCGATGAAGTTGATCTGGCGGATCTTCGCGCTCGGACCTTCGGCCACCGAGAACAGCACCGACACGCGGTTGCGGTCGATCGGCGTGATCGTGGTGGTGACTTCGGCGGCATAGTAGCCGCGCGTCAGATACTGACGCTTCAGTTCCTGCTCGGCCTTGTCGACCAGCGCCTTGTCGTAGTAACGACCTTGCGACAAACCGACGGCACGCAGCGCCTTGGTCAGGTTTTCCTTGTCGAACTCGTGAATGCCGGAGAAATCGATCGTGCCGATGGCCGGACGTTCCAGCACCTGCACGATCACGACATTGCCTTCGGTCGCGATCTTGACGTCGTTGAAAAAGCCCGTGGCATACAGTGCGCGAATGGCTTCGGAAGCCTTGTCGTCGCTGAAAGTGTCGCCTTGCTTGATAGGCAGGTACGCGAACACGGTACCAGGTTCGACGCGTTGCAATCCCTCGATCCGGATGTCTTGCACCACGAAGGGCGACGTTGCGTGAGCAACCAGCCCATGCGCGGCGAATGCCGCGGCTATAACCGTCTTTGGAACAAAGCGATGAGGTTTAAACAACGTGCTTCCCCAGTGTGTATAGCTGCATCAGGTCAGACGGTCGCCATCGTGAACGCCGCCGGACACTTTAAAAATGGATTAAACGAGCCAGATCGTTGAACAGCGCAATCGCCGACAATGCGACGATGCAGGCGAGACCCGCCCTCTGAAAAACGAGTTGCCAGCGATCGGAGACAACTTTGCCGGTTACAGCTTCAACCAAATAATATAACAGATGACCCCCGTCCAATACCGGAATCGGTAACAGGTTCAGTACGCCGAGGCTAATACTGACAAGGGCCAGGAACGACAGAAACGCAGAAGGACCTAGACGTGCGCTCTTTCCTGCGTAATCGGCGATCGTCACGGGACCGGAAAGATTTTTCAGCGATGCCTCGCCGACGATCATTCTGCCGAACATCCGCACCGAGTAAACCGCGAGATCCCACGTACGGCGCGCGCCGAGTTGCAGGCTCTCGATAGGCCCGTAATGCACGTCGATCGACGGCACCTGGGTGGACAGTTCAGCGCCGATACGGCCGATCTGCTGCCCCGTTGCGTCGTCACGCTGCGCTTGCGGAACGATGCGGATTTCTTCGAGCTTGCCCGCCGCCTCGCCGGCCCCGCCACGCTCCACTTGCAGCATCATGGGCTTGCCGGCGTGCGATTTTACATAAGCGATGAAGGCCGTGGCATTGTCGGTCGACATGCCGTCGACGGAACGCAGACGGTCACCCGCTGTGAGACCGGCCTGTTGCGCCGCGCTGCCCGGCTGCACACCCGCCACCGTCAGCTTGCCGCCGCCCGGCTCGAAACCGAGATGCGACATGAAGTCATCGTCGACATCTTTCTCGGTGATGCCGCGCAGATCGAGCTGGAAATCGGACATGCCGTGCGCATCTTTCGCGCTCAGCACGACGCGCTTGTGATCGAATGCGGCGCCCAGCAGTTTCCAGCGCAGATCGGACCACGAACGCACCGGTTCGGATTCGCCGGCGTTCTCGGCGCGCGCCGCGACGATGGTTTCACCGCCGTCGAAACCGGCCATTGCCGCCGGCGTATTCGACGCGGGCGCCGCGACCACGGCCGCCGGCTCCGTCACGCCCGTGGCGAACACGAGCGCGAACAGCACGATGGCGAGCAGGAAATTCGCGAGCGGCCCGGCCGCGACGATCGCGAAGCGACGCCCCACCGACTGCCGGTTGAAAGCATGCGGTAATGCTTCGACGGGAATCGGCGCGCCGCCGGTTTCGCGCTCGTCGAGCATCTTGACGTAGCCGCCGAGCGGCAGCGCCGCGATGGTCCACTCGGTGCCCGTCTTCGGGCTCACCCATTGGAACAGCGGCTTGCCGAAACCGATCGAAAAGCGCAGCACCTTGACGCCGCACAGGCGCGCCACGCTGTAATGCCCGTACTCGTGAACGACCACGAGCACGCCAATCGCGACCGCGAAAGCCAGCAGTTCAATCAGCAGATTCATGAGCGCCTCACTGGACGGCGCGTTCCGTGCGACGAGCGCCGTCGGGCAGGCGCGCGATGAATTCGGCGGCGGCGCGACGCGCGGCGGCATCCGCTTCGATCACATCCTCGAGCGCGTGCGCGCTGCGGTTCGGCAGCGCATTGAGCACCGCGTCGACCACTTCGGCGATCGTCATGAAACCGATCTGGCGCGACAGGAACGCTTCAACGGCGATTTCGTTCGCGGCGTTCAAGGCCGCGCTTGCCACCCCGCCCTCGGCCAGCGCCTTCATGGCGAGCGCGAGACACGGAAAGCGCGTGTAATCCGGCTTTTCGAACGACAGCGACGCGATCGCCGCGAGATCGAGTTGCGCGACGCCCGAATCCACGCGATCCGGAAACGCCAGCGCGTACGCAATCGGCGTGCGCATGTCGGGGTTGCCGAGTTGCGCGAGCACCGAGCCGTCGGCGTAAGAAACGAGCGAGTGAATCACGCTTTGCGGGTGGATCAGCACGTCGATGCGCTCGCCCGGCAAGCCGAACAGCCAGTGCGCCTCGATCACTTCGAGGCCCTTGTTCATCATCGTGGCCGAGTCGACCGAGATCTTGCGGCCCATCACCCAGTTCGGATGCTTACAGGCTTCTTCCGGCGTGACGTCGGCGAGCGTGGCCGGTTCGCGAGTGCGGAACGGGCCGCCCGAGGCAGTCAGGATGATCCTGGAGACGCCGCCATGCAGCGCGGCTTCGCGCGGCATGCATTGGAAAATCGCGTTGTGTTCGCTATCGACCGGCAGCAGCACGGCGCCGTTGTCGCGCACCGCGTCCATGAAGATCGCGCCGGACATGACCAGCGCTTCCTTGTTGGCGAGCAGAATGCGCTTGCCGGCGCGCGCGGCGGCGAGACTGGGCGCGAGGCCGGCCGCGCCGACGATCGCCGCAACCACCGTATCGCAGCCCTCGCTCTTCGACACGTCGACGAGCGCTTGCGGCCCGTACGTCACTTCGGTCTTGCAACCCGCGGCGCGCAGTTTCGCCGCGACACGCGCGGCCGTGTCGGCGTCGCCGACCACCGCGACTTCCGGCTGAAAGCGCAGGCATTGATCGACGAGCTTGTCGCCGTTGCGATGCGCACTGAGCGCATAAACCGAAAAGCGCTCGGGATGACGCGCGACGACGTCGAGCGTGCTGTCTCCAATCGAGCCCGTGGAACCGAGCAATGTCAGACGTTTTTGCATATCTCTTTCTCTAGCCGAGCAGCAGCATGGCAAGCGGCAGCACCGGCAACAATGCGTCGATGCGGTCGAGCACGCCGCCGTGCCCCGGCAACAGGCCGCTTGAATCCTTCACTCCGGCCTGGCGTTTCAACATCGATTCGAACAGGTCGCCCACCACGCTGAATGCCACCAGCAAGGTCAGTGCGAGCAGCGTGCGCACGGCGCCCAATTGTGCCAGCAGCGCAGAATACAGGGTCGGCTCGAACGCATGCAAAAAGACCGCCGCCGCCGCGACGATCATCACCACCAGCCAGCCGCCGAGCGCGCCTTCCCAAGTCTTGCCCGGACTGACAGCAGGCGCCAGCTTGTGTTTTCCAAACGCTTTTCCCGAGAAGTATGCGCCGATATCGGCCAGCCATACCAATAGGAGCAGCGACAGCACGAACGGCACGCCCTTCATGCGCGCGGCGACGAGAGCATGCCAGCACGCGACGAATACCACAATGCCGGCAAGGAATAGAAAGGCGCGCCAGGCGCCCTGAGCGAGCGCCGGCTTGCGCAGCAGCACATACGGACCCGCGATCAGCCAGAAAATGGCGGCCGCCTGAAAGAGCGGCCGGGGTTCCTCGACGCCGGTGCCGAGCCGTGTGCTCGCGACCAGCGCCACGGCGGCGACCAGCGCGTAAATCACCGGTCCCGCGCCGCCCAGCTTCAGCAGGCGCGCCCATTCCCAGGCGGCGAACACGACGACGAAGGCGATCAGCGCGCCGAACGCGCCCACCGGCGCGAACAGCGTGACCGGCAGGAGTACAGCCAGCAGGATGATCGCCGTGATGACACGGGTTTTTAGCATGGGAGCGAATCGACGTTCTGCGATTGCGGCTCGAGTTGAGCACTGGTGCGGCCGAAGCGGCGCTCACGCTCGGCGTACGAAGCGATGGCGTGGCCGAGCGCGTCGGCGTCGAAGTCCGGCCAGAAGGTGTCGGTGAAGTAGAACTCGGTGTACGCGAGTTGCCACAGCAGGAAGTTGCTGACGCGGCGCTCGCCGCCGGTGCGGATGAACAGGTCCGGCTCGGGCGCATAAGCCATGGAGAGGTGCTCGGCGAACGAGTCCTCGTTAACCTCGACCGCCTTGCCGGCCAGCGCCGATTGTTCGGCGAGTTTACGGGTGGCCTGCATGATGTCCCAGCGGCCGCCGTAATTGGCGGCGATGGTCAGCGTGAGACGGGTATTGCGCGCGGTCTTGGATTCCGCGCGCTTGATCAGATCGCGGATACGCGTGTCGAACCTGGACAGGTCGCCCACCACGCGCAACCGGATGCCGTTCGCATGCAGCTTGCCGATCTCGCGCTCCAGCGCGGTGACGAACAGGCGCATCAGGAACGACACTTCGTCGTTCGGACGGCGCCAGTTTTCGGAACTGAAAGCGAACAGCGTCAGGTATTCGACGCCCTGCCGGGCGCATGCCTCGACGGCCGCGCGCACCGCGTCGACGCCGCGCGTATGGCCGGCCACGCGCGGCAGGCGCCGCTGGGTGGCCCAACGGCCATTGCCGTCCATGATGATCGCGATATGTCGCGGCACCGCGGCAACATCAGGCACGCGCACGGTTGAGCTGGTATAGGTCATGGCCGTCGGGACAGTGACTGCAAATAAAGAAGTGGAAACCCTGAAGGTGCTGAGCCAGCCGGCCTCAGACCGTCATGATCTCGGCTTCTTTGGTCACGACGAGCTTGTCGATCTCAGCGACGAACTTGTCCGTCAGCTTCTGAACGTCGTCGCCGGCGCGGCGCTCGTCGTCTTCTGAAATTTCCTTGTCTTTCACGAGCTTCTTCAGTTGCTCGTTAGCGTCACGGCGCAGGCTGCGGACGGCAACCTTGGCCGTTTCCGCTTCGCTCTTGACCACTTTGGTCAGTTCGCGGCGGCGCTCTTCGGTCAGTGCGGGCATCGGCACGCGAATCACGTCGCCTTGCGTAGCGGGGTTCAGACCGAGGTCCGACTCCCGGATCGCCTTTTCGACGACCTGCACCATTTTCTTTTCCCACGGCTGCACGCCGATCGTGCGTGCGTCGATCAGCGTCAGGTTCGCGACTTGCGAAATCGGCACCGGCGAACCGTAGTAGTCGCACTGGATGTGATCGAGCAGGCCCGTGTGCGCACGGCCCGTGCGGATCTTCGACAGGTCGTTCCTGAACGCGTCGATGGAACGCTGCATCTTTTGCTCAGCGCCCTTGCGGATATCAGCCACAGACATTTTTAAACCTCCGAACCTTCAAAACGGTGCGAGCCGGCCAGCGCGCGCGATATGCGGCGGCCCGGGCTCGCGTTAAAGCCCACGTTGTGTGAACGAGAGTTTACACGTGGACGAGGGTGCCCTCGTCCTCGCCTTGTACGATACGTTTGAGCGCGCCCGGCTTGACGATCGAAAACACGCGGATCGGCAGCTTCTGGTCGCGGCACAGCGCGAATGCCGTGGCGTCCATCACCTGCAGGTTGCGGCCGATCGCCTCGTCGAAACTGATCGTGGTGTAACGGGTGGCGCTCGGGTCTTTTTTCGGGTCGGCGGAATAGACGCCGTCCACCTTGGTGGCCTTCAGCACGACTTCCGCGCCGATTTCGGAGCCGCGCAGCGCGGCGGCTGTGTCCGTCGTAAAGAACGGATTGCCGGTGCCGGCCGCGAAAATCACGACCTTGCCTTCTTCGAGCTGGCGAATCGCGCGGGGGCGGATGTACGGCTCGACCACCTGGTCCATGCGCAGCGCGGACTGCACACGCGCTTCGATACCGGCGTGGCGCATTGCGTCCTGCAACGCCAGCGCGTTCATCATGGTGGCCAGCATGCCCATGTAGTCGGCAGTCGCGCGGTCCATACCGGCCGCGCCGCCTGCGACGCCGCGAAAAATATTGCCGCCGCCGATCACCACGGCCAACTGCGTTCCGAGACGGACCACTTCGGCCACGTCCGCCACCATTCGTTCGATGGTCGCGCGATTGATGCCGAAGGCATCGTCGCCCATCAGAGCTTCACCGGAGAGTTTGAGCAGGACGCGTTTATAGGCAGTGGGCATAGGGGTATCCAGATCGCGCAGAACAGGGCAACAACAAGGGACTAATGTAGGGGTGAAACGCTGATTCGGGCAAGCGCCGCCAAATTCACGAACCCTGAAGTTCGCCCGCGGCGGCCGCGCGGCGGGGATCAGCCCGCGCGCAGCCCTGCGGCGCCGCCGACCGCGGCAAAGTCTTGCTCTGCCGCGGGTCCAACGATACTACGATGAAGCTTGGATAAAACTTATTGTTGCTTCGCAGCAGCGACTTGAGCGGCCACTTCGGCTGCGAAGTCGTCCTGCTTCTTCTCGATACCTTCGCCGACCACGAACAGCGCGAACTTCTGGACGCTCGCGTTGCCGGCCTTCAGCATCTGCTCGATCGTCTGCTTGTCGTTCTTAACGAACGTCTGGTTCAGCAGCGACACTTCCTTCAGGTATTTCTGCACGCTGCCGTCGACCATCCTGGCGACGATTTCAGCCGGCTTGCCCGATTCGGCAGCCTTCTGCTCAGCAATGCTGCGTTCCTTGGCGATCAGATCGGCCGGGACGTCGCCCGACGACAGCGAAACCGGCTTCATCGCGGCGATGTGCATGGCCACGTCCTTGCCGACCTGCTCGTCCGCGCCGGTGTACTCGACCAGCACGCCGATACGCGTGCCGTGCAGGTACGCTGCCAGCTTGTTCGAGGTTTCGAAACACACGAAACGGCGGATCGACAGGTTTTCACCGATCTTGCCGACCAGTGCGAGGCGCACCGCGTCGACCGTCGAGCCGTCCAGCGGCAGTGCCGCCAGCGCCGCGACGTCGGCCGGGTTTTGCGTGGCGACCAGCTCGGCGACCTTCTTCGAGAACGCCAGGAAGTCGTCGTTCTTCGAAACGAAGTCGGTTTCGCAGTTCAGCTCGACCAGCGAACCCGCGTTGCCGCCGATGAACGAGGCAACCACGCCTTCAGCCGTCACGCGCGACGCCGCCTTGCTGGCCTTGTTGCCCAGCTTCACGCGCAGCAGTTCTTCAGCGCGCGCCATGTCGCCGTCGGCTTCCGTCAGCGCCTTCTTGCATTCCATCATCGGCGCGTCGGTCTTTGCGCGCAGTTCTGCAACCATGCTTGCGGTAATTGCCGCCATCATTTGCTCCTTGAGTTCCGTCTGTCACACGCCGCCCGGACTTCGATACGGACGGCAAGAATTCGTTTCAGCGTTGTGCGCATTTTTTACGGACAACGCTTCGGGCACCGCTTCGGCCACGCCTGGCAGCCGTAAACAGCGCCCCACCACGACGTCGCGGCTTAAAAAAAGGGGGCCTGTAGAAAGCCCCCTTTTTTGCCGGACACGGGGCAGCTTTACGCTTCCGAGTTGACCTCGACGAACTCGTCGCCGTCGCCGCCACGTGCAGCCTGCACCACTTCGTTGACCGCATTCGCACGGCCTTCGAGGATCGCGTCAGCCACGCCAGCCGTGTACAGAGCGACAGCCTTGCTGGCGTCGTCGTTACCCGGGATCACGTAGTCGATGCCTTCCGGCGAGTGGTTCGTGTCGACCACGGCGATAACCGGCACGCCGAGCTTGTTGGCTTCGGTGACGGCAATCTTGTGGTAGCCGACGTCGACCACGAAGATCGCGTCCGGAATACCGCCCATGTCCTTCACGCCGCCGATCGACTTTTGCAGCTTGGCCATTTCGCGTTCGAACAGCAGCGCTTCCTTCTTGCTCATGCGTTCGGTTTCGCCTGCTTCCAGCGCCGCTTCCATGTCCTTCAGGCGCTTGATCGATACCTTCAGCGTCTTGAAGTTGGTCAGCATGCCGCCGAGCCAGCGTGCGTTGACGTACGGCATGCCGGCGCGCTGCGCTTCTTCAGCGATCGTGTCGCGCGATTGACGCTTCGTGCCCACGAACAGGATCGTGCCGCGGTTCGCTGCCAGTTGACGCGCATACTTCAGCGCGTCGTTGTACATCGGCAGCGTCTTTTCGAGGTTGATGATGTGAATCTTGTTGCGATGGCCGAAAATGAAGGGGGCCATCTTCGGGTTCCAGAAGCGCGTTTGGTGACCGAAGTGGACACCGGCTTCCAGCATTTGACGCATGGTAACTGCCATGAAAATCTCCGCGAGGGTTGGGTCTTAAGCCGGCTGCCGTATCGGCCGCGCCAGCCTTTCCGGCTGAACGCGACGGACACCCTGGGTGCGCCGGCTTGCGAGTCTGCTGCCTGTTCTGCTGCCTTTTACTGCGCTGCCTTTTACTGCACTGCCTTTTACTGCACTGCCTTTTACTGCTTTAACTTCACCTCATAGCGCAGGCAACCAGCACTACGAGAAGTCTTTCTTGCCCGCTTTTCGCTCCATACGGAACAACAAAGCAAGACATGGATCGACTTAGCCAAAGATTATAGCACGTGACTATCGGCCGACTCAACCTGCCCGGTAGCTCCCGGTAGCTCCCGGTAGCTCCCGGTAGCTCCCTTTGCCGCGACCGGGTTGCGCCCGGACGCTCGCCCATGCTTGCCGCAAGCCGCTGAAAACGCGCCGGACAAAGCGCCAACCCCATCGCAAAACCCTGCGGCAGCCGGAATATGGTGCGATAATCCCACAATAAATCGCATTTCAGGCCCGACTCATGGCTATTACGCTCAAAAACGAACACGATATCGCGCAAATGCGCGTCGCCTGCAAACTTGCCAGCGAAGTGCTCGACTACATCACGCCGTTCGTCACGGCCGGCATCACCACCGGCGAACTCGACCGCCTGTGCCACGAATACATGCTGAAGGAACAGGGCACGATTCCGGCGCCGCTGAATTATCAGCCGCCCGGCTACCCGCCCTATCCGAAAGCCACCTGCATTTCCGTCAACGACGTGATCTGCCACGGCATTCCGGGCGACAAGACACTGAAGAACGGCGACGCGCTGAATATCGACGTCACCGTCATCAAGGAAGGCTATTTCGGCGACACCAGCCGCATGTTCATCGTCGGCGAGGGCTCGATCCTGGCCAAACGGCTCGTGCAGACCACCTTCGAATGCATGTGGCTCGGCATCGATCAGGTCCGCCCTGGCGCGCATCTGGGCGACATCGGCTATGCGATCCAGAAGCATGCCGAGGGCCAAGGCTACAGCGTGGTGCGCGAATATTGCGGCCACGGCATCAGCACGGTGTTCCACGAAGACCCGCAGATCCTGCACTACGGCCGGCCCGGCACCGGGTTCGAGCTGCAGGCGGGCATGATCTTCACGATCGAGCCGATGATCAACGCCGGCCGCCGCGACATCCGCACCATGCCGGACCAGTGGACCGTCAAGACCAAGGACCGCAGCCTGTCGGCGCAGTGGGAACACACGGTGCTCGTCACGGAAACCGGCTACGACGTGCTCACCGTTTCCGCCGGCACGCCCGCGCGTCCGCCGGTCGTCGCGGCTACCGCCTGAACGACTTCCGACCTCATCACCCGCCTGCCAATGAGTAGTGTTCCAGCCGTCGCCCCATCTCATGCCACGTCGCTCAAGGCGGACTACAAAGTGGCCAAAGCCCAGTTGCTGGAACGCTTCAAGACGGCCGCCAACGTCGACGCGTTGATGGCCGCCCTCGCGCGCGCCACCGACGAGTCGCTGCGCGCCGCCTGGAACACCTGCGAACTGCCGCCCGAACTGGCGTTGCTGGCCGTCGGCGGTTATGGGCGGGGCGAACTCGCGCCGCATTCGGACATCGACATCCTGGTATTGCTGCCCGACACGCCGATCGCGCATCTGGAAGCGCGCATCGAACGCTTTATCAGCCTCGCGTGGGATTTGGGGCTGGAACTCGGCAGCAGCGTGCGCAGCGTCTCCCAATGTCTCGATGAAGCCGCCAACGACGTCACCGTGCGCACGTCGCTGCTCGAAGCGCGGCGAATCACGGGGAGCGCCGCGCTCTTCGACGACTTCAGCAAGCGTTACCGCGAGGCGCTCGACCCGCGCGCATTCTTCCAGGCGAAAGTGCTGGAAATGCGCCAGCGCCACGCCAAGTTTCAGGACACGCCTTACGCGCTCGAGCCGAACATCAAGGAAAGCCCGGGCGGCCTGCGCGATCTGCAGCTGATCCTGTGGATCACCCAGGCGGCCGGTTTCGGCAGCAGCTGGCGCGAACTCGAAGCGCGCGGGCTGATCACCGAGCGTGAAGCGCGTGAACTGCGCCGCAACGAAGGCTTCCTCAAATCGCTGCGCGCCCGCTTGCATGTGACCGCCGGCCGTCGTCAGGACATTCTGGTGTTCGACCTGCAAACGGCGGTGGCCGAGAGCTTCGGCTACAAGCCGACCGCCACCAAGCGCGCCAGCGAACAGCTGATGCGCCGCTACTACTGGTCCGCCAAGGCCGTCACGCAGCTCGCCACGATCCTGATCCAGAACATCGAGGCGCAACTCTTTCCCAGCACGAGCGGCATTACGCGCGTGCTGTCGGACCGTTTCGTCGAGAAGCAAGGCATGCTGGAAATCGCCAGCGACGACGTGTTCGAGCGCGAGCCGAACGCGATCCTCGAGGCCTTCCTGCTGTACGAACAGACGCCCGGCGTGAAGGGCTTGTCGGCGCGCACGCTGCGCGCGCTCTACAACGCCCGCGACGCGATGGATCAGCACTGGCGGCGCGACCCGGAAAACCGCCGGCTGTTCATGGACATCCTGAAGCAGCCGGCCGGCATCACGCACGCGCTGCGCCTGATGAACCAGACCAGCGTGCTGGGGCGCTATCTGCTGAATTTCCGGCGCATCGTCGGACAGATGCAGCACGACCTGTACCACGTCTACACTGTCGACCAGCACATTCTGATGGTGCTGCGTAATCTGCGCCGTTTCGCGGTGGCCGAGCACGCGCACGAATATCCGTTCTGCAGCCAGTTGATCGCCAACCTCGACCGGCCATGGGTGCTGTACGTGGCGGCGCTGTTTCACGACATCGCCAAGGGCCGCGGCGGCGACCATTCGCAGCTCGGTATGGCCGACGCGCGGCGCTTCTGCCGCAACCACGGTATCGAGGGCGAGGACGGCGAGCTGGTCGTGTGGCTGGTTCAGCAGCATCTGACGATGAGCCAGGTCGCGCAGAAGCAGGACACGAGCGACCCGGAAGTCATCAAGCGCTTTGCCGAACTGGTCGGCACCGAGCGCCGCCTCACTACGCTTTATCTGCTGACGGTGGCCGACATTCGCGGCACCAGCCCGAAAGTCTGGAATACGTGGAAGGGCAAGCTGCTCGAGGACCTGTACCGCGCCACGCTCGCCGTGCTCGGCGGCGCGCGGCCGGACGCGCATTCGGAACTGAAGTCGCGCCAGGAAGAGGCGCTGGCGCTGCTACGTCTCGAAACCGTGCCGGAAGGCGCGCAAAAGGCGCTGTGGGACAAGCTGGACGTCGGCTATTTCCTGCGCCACGACGCCGCCGACATCGCGTGGCAGACACGCGTGCTGTACCGCCATGTCGAAACGCCGACACCGATCGTGCGGGCGCGTCCGTCGCCGATCGGCGAGGCGCTCCAGGTGCTGGTGTACGTGAAAGACCAGCCCGATCTGTTCGCCGGCATTTGCGCGTATTTCGACCGCAACGGCTTGTCGGTGCTCGATGCGCGGGTCAGCACGACCCGTCACGGGTACGCGCTCGATAATTTCCTCGTCGCGCATACCGAAGAAGACGTGCATTATCGCGATATTGCCAATCTGGTCGAACAGGAACTGACCGCCCGTCTCACCGGCGACGGCACCCTGCTTCCGGGACCGTCGAAAGGCCGTTTGTCGCGGCTGTCGCGGACCTTCCCTGTTACGCCGCGCGTCGATCTTCGGGCCGACGAGCGCGGCCAATATTACATCCTGTCCGTGTCGGCGAACGACCGGCCAGGCCTTCTTTATTCGATCGCGCGCGTGCTGGCCGAGCACCGGGTCGGCGTCGCGTCGGCGCGGATCAATACGCTCGGCGAACGCGTCGAAGACGTGTTCCTGCTGGATGGAAACGGTCTGTCGGACAACCGCCTGCAAATTCAGGTCGAGACCGAATTGCTGCGCGCGATCGCAGTGTGAGATTTCATGCGAGTCAAATTAACAGCCAAGCACCCGCGGGCGGCTTCGTCACGCGCGGAAGGGTCGTTTTCGCGAGAACGGGATGCGGGTGGGGCGCGCCGGACGACCTCGGATCGGCCGCCGCGGCGCGAAGGCGCCGGCAGCGCGTCGCGTCGGGTTGAGGGTGGTGGCGAGCGTGCTCCCCGACGTGCCGATGGCGAGCGCGGACAAGGCGCACCGCGTCGATTTGAAGGTGCGGGCGATCGCGGCGAACGGGCTCCGCGTCGATTTGAAGGCACAGGCGATCGCGGCGAACGGGCTCCGCGTCGGTTTGAAGGTGCGGGCGATCGTGGCGAACGGGCTCCGCGTCGGTTTGAAGGCACAGGCGATCGCGGCGAACGGGCTCCGCGTCGTTTCGAAGGCGCCGGTAATCGCGCCGAAGGAGCGCCGCGCCGCTTTGAAGGCGGTGGTGACCGCGGCGAACGTGCCCCCCGCCGCTTCGAAGGTGCGGGCGATCGCAGCGAAAAATCGCCGCGCCGTTTCGAAGGCACCGCTGACCGCGGTGACCGCGCTCCCCGCAGCTTCGAAGGCAACCGCGCGCCGCGCCGCGACGAAGGCGAACGCCGCTCGTTCAGCGGGCCGCGTCCAGCCGCAGGCCGCCCGTCGGAAGGAGGACCCCGCGGCGAGCGTCCGGTGCGCCGGGAGCACGAGGGCGCTGACCGTCCGCGCTTCGGCAGCGACCGCGGCGCCTCGCAAGAGCGCCGCTCCGGCGAGCGAGGGCCGCGCAGCGACAGCGCCACGCCGCGCCGTTTCGACGGCGAGCGCGGCTCATCCCAGCGTGGCGAACGCAGCTTCGCGAAACCCGTCAAGAGCGGCTATGGCGATCGCGCGGACCGTCCGGCACGCGCACCGCGCGACGATCGCGGCGAACGGGCGCCGGCCAAACGTGAATTCGGCGACCGCCCGGCACGAACCGGCGAACGTAGCGAACGCACCGAACGTGGCGAGCGTCCTGCCCGCAGCTTCGACAAAACGCTGCCGGTGGCCTCGCGCCGCTTCGGCGACGACCGCCCTGCGCGCGCGGGCAAGCCGCGCGGCGCGGCGCCTGCAGCACGCGTCGAACGCAATCACGGCGTGGATGCAGCCCCGCGCACGCCGCGACGCGATTACGAAGACGCGCCCGGCACTTTGCGCCTGTCCAAGCTGATGTCGGAACTCGGCCTGTGCTCACGCCGCGAAGCCGACGAGTGGATCGAGAAAGGCTGGGTGCTGGTGGACGGCGAGCGGATCGACACACTCGGCACCAAGGTTCGTCCGGATCAGCGCATCGAGATCGACCCCGCCGCCGAAGCCGCGCAAGCGAGCCAGGTAACAGTGTTGGTCCATAAAACGGTCGGCTTCGTGTCGGGCCAGGCGGAAGACGGCTATCAGCCGGCCATCACGCTGGTCACGCCGGAAAACCGCTGGGAAGGCGACCGCTCGGCTATTCGCTTCTCGGTCGCGCATCTGCGCCAGCTCGCGCCGGCCGGGCGTCTGGACATCGATTCGACGGGCCTGCTGGTACTGACGCAGGACGGCCGCATCGCCAAGCAACTGATCGGCGGCCATTCGGAGATCGACAAGGAGTACCTGGTGCGCGTGTCGTACGGCGAGCACACCACCGAGGTTGAAAGCCGCTTCCCGCCCGAAAGCCTCGCGCTGCTACGCCACGGCCTCTCGCTCGACGACGTGCCGCTGAAGCCGGCGCAAGTCAGCTGGCAAAACGGCGAGCAGTTGCGTTTTGTGCTGCGTGAAGGCAAGAAGCGCCAGATTCGCCGGATGTGCGAACTGGTCGGCCTCGAAGTGGTCGGACTGAAGCGCGTGCGGATGGGGCGTGTGACGCTGGGCGCGCTGCCGCCTGGGCAATGGCGCTATCTGTCGCCGGACGAGTCGTTTTAACGCTTCCGGTTCGTCGGTCAAACAGACGGAAAGTGGCACCGCAAGCAACTTGATGCCCAACAAAAAACCCACGCAAACGCGTGGGTTTTTTGTTGCCGCCGCTCATGAGAGCAACCTCAATCGTCGCTATTCAGATCCATATCCGGAAAGAGAATCTCCGTGAAGCCGAACTTCGCGAAATCGTTGATCCGCATCGGATACAGCTTGCCGATCAGGTGATCGCACTCGTGCTGCACGACCCGTGCGTGAAAGCCCTCGGCGACGCGATCGATCGGCTTGCCGAACTGATCGAAGCCGTGATACTTGATCATCGAGAACCGGCTCACCGCGCCGCGCAGGCCCGGCACCGACAGGCAGCCTTCCCAGCCCTCTTCCATATCCAGCGAGACCGGCGTGACGGTCGGATTGATCAGCACCGTTTCCGGCACCGGCGGCGCGTCCGGATAGCGCTCGTTGTGCCCGAAACCGAAGATCACCACCTGAAGGTTGACGCCGATCTGCGGCGCGGCGAGCCCCGCGCCGTTCGCGTCGTGCATGGTCTCGAACATGTCCTTGACGAGTTCATGGAGTTCCGGCGTATCGAAGTGATCGACCGGATCGGCAATGCGCAAAAGACGCGGATCGCCCATCTTGAGAATTTCGCGGATCATAACTACCCCTCCAGGAGCTTACGCATACCATCTTCGTCGAGTACGGGAATGCCGAGTTCCTCGGCCTTCGCCAACTTGCTGCCAGCTTCGGCCCCCGCCACCACATAGTCCGTTTTTTTCGACACGGACCCGGCCACTTTCGCGCCGGCCGCTTCCAGCATTTCCTTCGCCTCCTCGCGGGCAAGCAAAGGCAACGTGCCGGTCAATACCACCGTCTTGCCGGCCAGCACGCCTTGCGGCGCCTTCGGCGCGGGCGGCCCTTCCGGCCACGTAACCTTGCCCGGCGCGCGCAGTTGCTCGATCACCGTGCGGTTGTGTTCTTCGGCGAAAAACTGATGAATCGACTCGGCGACCACCGGCCCCACGTCGTTGACCTCCAGCAAGGCTTCGACCGATGCATCCATGATCGGATTCAATGAGCCGAAGTGCCTGGCCAAATCCTTTGCCGTCGACTCGCCCACGTGGCGAATCCCGAGTGCGTAAATGAAGCGCGCCAGCGTAGTGTGTTTGGCCTTGTCCAGCGAGTCGAGCAGATTCTGCGCGGATTTCTCGGCGAAGCGGTCGAGTTCCGCGAGCGTCGCAAAACCGAGGTTGAACAGATCGGCCGGCGTGCGCACCAGGTTCTGCTCGACCAGTTGATCGATGATCTTTTCGCCGAGCCCGTCGATGTCCAGCGCGCGCCGCTGCGCGAAATGCCATAGCGCCTGCTTGCGCTGCGCCGGGCAGAACAGCCCGCCGGTGCAGCGCGCAATCGCCTCGTCCGGCAGCCGTTCGATGTTCGAGCCGCATACCGGGCAATGCGTGGGCATCACGAACTCGCGGGCGTCGTCCGGGCGCCGGTCGAGCAGCGCGCTCACCACCTCGGGAATCACGTCGCCGGCGCGCCGCACGATCACCATGTCGCCGATACGGATGTCCTTGCGGCGTATTTCGTCTTCGTTATGCAGCGTGGCGTTCGTCACCGTCGCGCCGCCGACGAACACCGGCTCCAGCCGCGCGACCGGCGTGATCGCGCCGGTGCGGCCCACTTGCACGTCGATCGCGACGAGCCTGGTCAACGCTTCCTGCGCGGGGAATTTGTGCGCCAACGCGAAGCGCGGCGCGCGCGACACGAAGCCGAGCGCGTTCTGCTCATCGCGCCGGTTGACCTTGTAGACCACGCCATCGATATCGTACGGCAACTGGTCGCGCTTCTCACCGACGCCGTGGAAGAATCCCAGCAAACCCTCGGCGCCCTTCACCACCGCCCGTTCGCCATTCACCGGCAAACCGAGTTCCTTGTACCAGTCGAGCAGTTCGCTATGCGTGGCCGGCATCTCGATACCGTCGAGCACGCCGATTCCATAAGCGAAAAACGACAGCGGCCGCTGTGCGGTGTTCTTCGAATCGAGTTGCCGCAAACTGCCCGCCGCGGCATTGCGCGGATTGGCGAACTCCTTATGCTCCGCCGCCCGCTGGCGCTCGTTCAGGCGCTCAAAATCGCGCTTGAACATCAGCACTTCGCCGCGCACGTCGAGTATGTGCGGCACGCGTTTGCCTTTTAACTTGAGCGGAATGGAGCGGATCGTGCGGACGTTTTCGGTAACGTTCTCGCCGGTGGTGCCGTCGCCGCGCGTGGCCGCCTGGACGAACGTGCCGTCGACGTAACGTAGCGAAATGGCGAGGCCGTCGAACTTCAACTCGGCCGCGTAATCGACCGGCACCGGCGGCTCCTTCGCGTTGTTGCCGAGCGCGTCGCCGACGCGCTTGTCGAACGCGACGATGTCTTCATCGGCAAAGCCGTTGTTCAGCGACAGCATGGGCTGGTCGTGCAGGACCGGCTCGAAGCCGCTCGCCGCCTCGCCGCCCACGCGCTGGGTGGGCGAATCCGGCACGATCAGGTCCGGATGCTCCGCCTCGATCTGCTCGAGCTCCTTGAAGAGCTTGTCGTATTCCGCGTCCGGCAGGTCCGGCTGGTCGAGCACGTAGTACGCGTAGTTCGCGCGTTCGAGTTCCGCGCGCAGCCACGCGGCCCGCTCTGCCGGAGCGCTGGTTGCTGGATTGGGGACGGAGGTTCGGGCCATGCTGTCGGAAGGTCTTTCAATGAGATTCAGACATTGGATTATCGCAGGAAGCGTGCCCCTTTACATCGGCCGAATGGCCAGTTTCTCGCGCCCCGCATTTCCACGAAGCGGCCCGCTAAAGCGCCGCTTGAAACGCCACGATGCGCGCTCCTCAAACGCAGACGGCCGCACATCGTGCGGCCGTCTGACCCAACAGGAAAGCGCGCGCCTTACTGGCTGAACAACCGCCGCGTGGCCGGCGAACCCGCCGGAATGCCCGCTTGCTCGAGCTTCGCGTAAAGCGTCATCAACTGCTTTTCGATCGCGAGCAGCGCGGTTTCGGGCAGCGGACGGCGGCCATCGTCGACCACCCGGCCGCCGATGCGCTCGGCCAGCGATTTCGCGTAGTCGCACATCAGGCGGAACGGCAGGATGTCCTCGTCGGCCACCGGCACGTCGAGCACCAGCGTGATCATCTGGCCGCCCTTGTACGTAAGGTCGTCGCGCAGGAAATTGGTGTCGCCGAATTGCAGCATGAACACCGGGCTTTGTTTGGCGTCGAGCTTGACGAAGCGCGTGCCGTCACGCGAGAGCAGCAAGCCGTCCTGCGACGCAATCGCCTGCACGTAGTTCGCCGACCACGGCGCGCCGTCGGAGAGCACGTTGATCGACAACTGCGCGTCGCATTGCGCGGCGAAACCGTCAAGCTCGCGCGCCATCGCCACAGTTTCGAGCATGTCGGGAAATTCCGGCGACGCATCGAGCGCGTCGGCAAACTGCTGCACGCCGGTCACGAACTCCGAAAACTCCAGTTCGTTGAGCGCCCCGCTGCGATTGGCCAATTGCGCGGCCGCGCGCAGCTCTTCATAGCGCGCGCCGTTTTGCAGCAGTTCCCACGCGCCGCCTTCGAGCTTGCCCTCGATATGCACCGGCTTGCTGCCGGCGCGGCGCAGACGTTGCGCAAGCGGAATGACCTTGTCGCCGGCGACCGGACCGTTCAGACGAATCGGCACGATACAGTCGATACGGCGATCGACGATGGCCGGCGGCGCGGACGAGATCGTCGTGGCGGCGGGCATGATCGGTTCGACCGGCTCGTGCGCTTGCTGACCTGCTTGCGTTCCCGTCGTGGCCTTGCCGGCCTTGGACGTCTTGCCGGCATCAGCCGCCTCGCCCGCTTCGGCTCCGCCCTCGGCATCCGGATATCCGTTCGGCGAGGTCGTCTCGGCCTGAATATCGGCCGGTGTATCGAGCGGCGCGGCGCTCACGCCGAAAGTCGGCTCGACGCGCGCGGCCGCCGTTTCCGCCGCCGCATCCGAACCCGCCACCGGTTCGCGGCGCGTGGTCGGCCGGGCCGGTTCGATGAACGGACTCTGTTCCTGCTGGTCGTCCCGCGCAAGGCTCTCGGCGGTATCGGCCGGCATCGGCCGCGGCATCTTGCGGCGCACTTTCGCGCCCTGCCACGCGTTGTACACGACCACGCCCCCGACCACCACGGCACCCGCGCCGATCAAACCGAGTGTCAACTCGTCCATGCATGCTCCATCAGCAATTCTTTATGTGCGCGGCGATGCGCCCGCTCCACGTGTCGCGCGGCCGATGGCCGCTGCGCTGAACGCGGGCGCCCGCGATGCTCGACTCAAACGAAAACTTAAACGATATTCTGGGCGAAACCGGCGGCCGTTTCCATGTCGACGGCGACGATCCGCGACACGCCCTGCTCCTGCATGGTCACGCCGATCAACTGCTGCGCCATTTCCATCGCGATCTTGTTGTGCGAGATGAACAGGAACTGGGTTTTGTTCGACATCGCGCGCACAAGGTTCGCGAAACGTTCCGTGTTGGCGTCGTCAAGCGGCGCGTCCACTTCGTCCAGCAGACAGAACGGCGCGGGATTCAGCTGGAACATCGCGAACACCAGCGCGGTGGCGGTCAGCGCCTTTTCGCCGCCCGACAGCAGGTGAATCGTCGAATTCTTCTTGCCCGGCGGCTGCGCCATCACCTGCACGCCGGCGTCGAGAATTTCGTCGCCGGTCATGATCAGCTTGGCCTGTCCGCCGCCGAAGAGACGCGGGAACAGTTCGCCGAAATGACGATTCACTTCGTCGAAGGTGCCTTGCAGGAGTGTGCGCGTTTCGCCGTCGATCTTGCGGATTGCGTCTTCGAGCGTGTCGATCGCGCTCGTCAGATCGGCCGATTGCGAATCGAGGAACGACTTGCGTTCGGTCGCCGCTTTCAGCTCGTCGAGCGCGGCCATGTTCACCGGCCCGAGCGCCGTGATCGCGTTGTTGATGCGCGTGACTTCGCCTTGCAGATACGACGGCTTCATGTCCGGCGTGAGCTTGGCCTGCAGCGCGGCTTCATCGACGCCGGCCGCGGCCAGTTGCTCGATGAACTGCTCGCCGTTCAGGCGCGCAGCCTGTTCCTTCAACTGCAATTCGTTGATGCGGTCGCGCAGCGGTTGCAACGCGCGCTCGGCGCTCAGACGGGTTTCGTCGGCGGCGCGCAGCTTGGCGGTCAGATCGTCGAGTTCGAGGCGCGCGGCGTGCAGCGCTTCTTCCTTGACCGCGCGAATGTCGAGCGCGTCCTGCAAGCCGGTGTGCGCCGTTTGCTCATTGATCGTTTCCAGCTCGGCGCGCGCATCTTCCAGCGATGCGGCCACGCGCTCGCTCTGCTCATGCGCGACCTGAATGCTGCGCTTCAATTCGTCGATGCGGTTCGCCATGTTGCGCGCGGCGAAACGCGCGTCGGTAGCGGCACGGTCGAGATCGCGCGATTGGGCGCGCGCGGCGGTGAGTTCTTCGTCGAGCGCTTCAAAGGCCAGTTGGTGATCTTCGAAACGCGCCTGCAATTCGGCGAGTTCGCCGTCATGACGCTCGAAGTTCGCTTCCGACTCCGCACGCATGGCGCGCTGCTCTTCGATCTGCGCGATGATTTCATCGAGCTCTTCGCGAATCTGCGTGCTGCGCTGGGTGTAGCGCTCGTGCGCCTGCGTGAGCTTGAGTACGTCCATCTGCAACGCATGCACGCGCTGCGTTGCGCGTTCCGCCTGCTGACGCACATCGGTGAGCGCCTGCGCGGCTTGCGTGTGAGCCGCTTCGGCGCGGATCGCGGCGGCCTTCGCCTCGTCGGCGAGCAAAGCCTGAGCGCGCACCTGGCGCGCGAGGTTTTCGATTTCCTGCTGACGCGCCAGCATGCCGGCCTGTTCCGAGTCGGCGGCATACAGTTGCACGCCGACGCGCGTCACCACGTGACCCGCCTTCACGACGAACGAGCCGCCTTCCGGCAATTGCGCGCGCATGGCGAGCGCCTGCTGCAGATCGTCGGCGACGAAGGCGAGACCGAGCCAGTCGTTCAGCACCGCGCGCAAACCGGCGTCGTCGATACGAACCAGCGACAGCAGCGGCCGCAACGTGGGCGACGTGGCCGCCGGCTGCCCGGCCGGCGGCGGCGCGTAGAACGCGAGCTTCGCGGGCGGCGCGTCGGTTGCGAACGCTTTAACCCAGTCGAGATTCGACACTTCCAGCGCGGCGAGCCGCTCGCGCAGCACCGCTTCGAGCGCGGTTTCCCAACCGGCTTCCACATGCAGCTTCTTCCACAGACGCGGCAAGCCGCTCAGTTCGTGCTTTTCGAGCCACGGCTGGATCTTGCCTTCGGTCTGGACGTTTTCCTGCAGTTGCTTGAGCGCGGCGAGGCGCGCGTCGAGCTGATGAATCTGGGCGCTTTCCGACTGCACGCGCTCCTGCGCGGCACGCCGCTCGCCGTCGAGGCGCGGCAGCGTTTCCTGCGCGTCGGCCAAACGGGCCTGGGCGTCGTGCAGAATTTCTTCGTGCTCGGCGAGTTGCGTGCGCAGATCTTCGAGCTGCGCTTCGTCGGGCGCGTCGAGACCGCCCGCTTCCAGCTTCAACCGCTCGTGACGCTGCTGCAACTGCTGCAATTGCTGATCGGCATTGCGCTGATGCGCGGCTTCCAGCTTCAAGGCCTGTTCGGTCTGCGCGATACCGCCGCGCTCGGCGTTCAGCTCCGTCTGCGCGTCGCGCCAGCGGGCTTCGAGCGCGGGCATCGCGTCGTGCTTCGCGGCGGCTTCGTCTTCGGCGAGCGCGGCTTTTTCCTCGGCGACGGCCAGCTGCTCTTCCGCGTCTTCCAGATCGCCCTGGGCCTTTTCGGCTTGCGACTGCCACTGCTCGCGCTGCGCGGCGAGCGCGGCGATCTGCGCCTGCACACGGTTGCGCGATTCGACGATGAACTTGATCTCGGCTTCGAGCCGGCTGACTTCGGCATTCGCCTCGTACAGCGCGCCTTGCGCGCCCTGCATCGCGTCGCTGGCGGAGTAATGCGCGACGCGCAGCGTTTCGAGTTGCGCCTCGACTTCGCGCAGTTTGGCGGTCTGCGCCTCGAGGTCGATCTGCGCCTGTTCGATCGCGCGTTGCTGGCGTTCCTGCTCACCGCCGGCTTCGTTCTTGCGCAACAGCCACAAGAGGCGCTGCTTCTCTTCGCCGTCGGCCTGCAGTTCCTTGTAGCGCGTGGCGACCACCGCCTGCGCTTCCAGCTTCTCCAGATTCGCCCCCAGTTCGCGGACGATGTCCTCGACCCGCGTCAGGTTCTCGCGCGTATCGTGCAGACGGTTCTCGGTCTCGCGGCGGCGTTCCTTGTACTTCGACACGCCCGCGGCTTCCTCGAGGAACACGCGCAGTTCTTCCGGCTTCGCCTCGATCAGGCGCGCGATCATGCCCTGCCCGATGATCGCGTACGCGCGCGGCCCGAGGCCGGTGCCGAGGAAGATGTCCTGAATGTCGCGGCGGCGCGCCGGCAGATTGTTGATGTAGTAGCTCGAAGTGCCGTCGCGCGTGAGCACGCGCTTCACGGCAATTTCGGCATACTGGCCCCACTGGCCGGCGGCGCGGCCGTCGGCGTTGTCGAACACGAGTTCGACGCTGGCGCGGCTACCCGGCTTGCGCGCGGTCGAGCCGTTGAAGATCACGTCCTGCATCGACTCGCCGCGCAGCTCGGAGGCGCGCGATTCGCCGAGCACCCAGCGCACGGCGTCGATGATGTTGGATTTGCCGCACCCGTTCGGCCCGACCACGCCGACTAGCTGGCCCGGGACCTGGAAATGCGTGGGATCGACGAATGACTTGAAGCCAGCGAGTTTGATCGAGGTCAGACGCACGGCGATTTCGCTGTTGGAAAGGGAAAATAAAAAGTGGCTCGCGAAGGCCGCGCCTGCCGTGCGCCGAAGCAGCGAAACGGCCCGCAACACCTCGCAACACCCTGCGA
>WNGR01001222.1_pt1 | contig 42504 bp, 31 predicted proteins | sample 5407581 | NCBI WGS metagenome assembly WNGR01 (sample SAMN13153383, study PRJNA577476) | soil metagenome | isolation source: 80 cm soil or saprolite under Garry oak tree replicate 2 | place: USA:California | collected 2016-06-15 | reverse complement strand
AATGCGCAGGGGGCGGGCGAAGGAGACTGGCGCAGAATGCATGATTCCAGCGTACAGCGTCTTGCTTACTGCCTCGGCGGGAACGGATAACCACGCAGGTAGAGACGCCGGCGGTAGCTGCGGTATTCGCGCACGACCACAATGATGATGAGAGCGAAAATTAACAGCGGGCCCCAGAAGATCCAACCTGGCTGAACGACGCGATCACCACCAACGGACACTGTGGGAGCGGCACGAAGACCGCCAAATATCGCGATGAGGTCTTTGCCGATGGAGACATTCTCTCCGAGCCGGATGGAGCCGAAGATGCTCACAAGGCTGCTGCCGATGCTGGAATCATTTTCGGCTTTAAGGGTGCCAAAGATGTTCACAACGTCGTGGTTGGAATGGCCGGAGATGTGGACATTGCCAAAGAAGACAACGGTGTCGCCTTCGATGGTGCCCTGGTTATCCACGCTGCAGAAGAAGCAGACTACATCATGCGCGGTAGTATCGGGGCCAATATGAACGCTGCTGCCGAACTGGACGATATCTTTGCTGGCGAAGGCTGGTGTGGCAGATACCACGATGGCCGCGGCAAACAGACAGGCGTTGAGCAGGCGAAGACGCATGAAGCCTCCTTCAAATCGATACGCGCAATCCAGCGAGTTAGTTCCCACACCCCAGGTTGGAAAAAGTCCGGACGCTCATCACACTACTGGGGCGGTGGCGCCGGGAGCCAATTTTTCCGAGTTCAAGGAGTGAGGAGTGACGCATACCGGGTGTCTGCTAGCGACGATCGACGAGGAAATCGGGAAAATTGGCCCCGGCCCGAAGGCTTCCACCCCAACACGCAAAAATCGCGTGCTGGGGACCCCGGGTTGCGGCGAAAGATCGGGCCATACTTCATTCTCGCCCTTGTCGGTGGACCCGCCACAGCCTGCGGGCTCGGCTTCGTCTCCCACCCCACAGACGAAGACCTGGCTGTGGGGACCCCGGCCTGGCCCGATTTTCGCTCGCAACGCCATCCACCTCAGTAGTGTGAACAGGCCCTAGAACTGGAATCGCATCCCTAACTGAATTCGCCGCGGTGGACGTACTGATGTGACATCGCCAAATGCCGATGAGGTTTCAATCTGGTCGATGCTTCCGGCGTTTTCGTGGTTGAGCACGTTGAACGCTCCGGCGGAGAAGCCCAGGCGCGGTGCTTCCTCATCTTTGTCGGGCGTGATGGCAAAGTCATGTCCCCAGCGGAGGTCGAGGTCGACAAAGGGAGGCATGGTTTCGGTGTTGCGCGCTACGCCGTCGGGGCGGGTGTTGAAGAGGCCATCGCCATAAGCGTCGGTACCGGTGAGGATGGTCCAGGGCGTGCCGCTGTTGGCGAAGATGCCGGCTGATACATTCAACACTCCCTCGGGATGGATCATGGCGTACATGCCGAGCCGGTGGCGGCGATCGAAGCTGGCGTTGGCCCACTCGTCGTTGGGGTCGTACTGGTTTTGCGGGTACCAGCCCAGTCCGCCGGTGTTGGACTCGTAGTGTGACCAGGTATAGCGCCCGAAGCCGGTGAAGTATTTGTTGAGACGGCCGCGATAGGAGATGTCCATTCCATTGCCGACCCAGAAGCCCGCCGGCTGCATCTGGCGAACTCGGCCATACGCAGCGTCTGGGCGCACAGCGTAGCCCGACTGCGGCGTGGGGGCGTTGACATCGACAGACCTGAAGCTGCCGATGCCGCGCGAGGAGTAGACGCTGATGACGCCGGTGGCTTTCTCGCCGAGCTGGCGTTCGATGGAGAGGCCGTACTGCATCTGATAGGGAATTCGCGGATTTGAAGTCAACTCGACGCGAGCCACGGGCGCGGTGGTGAGATTAATGCAGGCGGAGATGGGCACGCAGCCTGAGGCCTGCTCCTGCTGAGGATTGAGAGAGAGGGTAATGGAGCGCCGCCGGGGCTGGGCTCCCTCATAACGGACCAGATCAAGCAGCGCGCCGCCACCGAAGCGGTCGTAGTAGATGCCGCCGCCGCCGCGCACCACGGTCTTGGACTGCTCGTCGAGGACCCAGGCGAAGGAGAGTCGAGGAGAAAATCCAAGCCGCTTGGTGGCCAGGAAATTTTGCCAGTCGTAGCGCAGGCCGGGTGTTACGGAGAACCGGCTGCTGACCTTGAACTGATCCTGAACGAACGCGCCCATCTCCTGCTGGTGGTAGACGAAGTGGGTTTCGCCGCCGTTTTGCGAGTAGCCGGAGGGATGATTGGCGGCGTAGTTTTCGAGAGCGCTCTGGAGCACGGTGACGCCGTCGGAGGCCAGTGTGGGACCGAAGGTGTAGCTGCCCAGCGCGTTGGTATTGTCGTCGAAGGCTCTGCGGCTGATGTGGGGTGTGCCGGCGCCGAGTTTTACGAAATGGCGGCCGTGGGTCCACGTCATCATGTCGTAGACGCGGAGGTTGTATTCGGTGCTGAGGGCGTCGTTCTGCGCGGACCCGGTGGAGAAGTTGCCGGCTACGCTGACACGGGGGGCTTCGGCCGTGTTGCGGTTTCTGCTGAAGTCGTGTTCAGCTACGAGTGAAACCTGGTTGAGCAGCACCGGCGAGAGCGTCGAGTCAAGGTGGGCTGTTATATCGTCTTCGTGATACTCGTTGTTGAAGCCGGCGGCTGCCATGGTCTGGCCACCAGCACCCTGGTTTTGGCCGGTCCAATCTTCATAGCTGTACTGGACATAACCGGTGTGCCGATCGCTGAACTGGTGGGCCGCCCTGATGCTGAATTCGGTATCGCGGGTTGGCGCAGGTACGTTGGCCTGGAAGATGCCGGAGGGGTTGGCGGTGGTGGGCAATACGGTGGCTTTGACCACGGCATTCACGTCTTCTTCAGCCCGATTGAATGAGGCCAGAAAGCTGCTTTTGGGAGCGAAGAAGATGGGGCCGGTGACGTGGCCTTCGTAGACGCGCCGCTGCTCAAATGGCTTGGACGGCGCAAGCGCGTTTTGCGCATTCAATGCCGAGTCGCGGAAGAGGAAATTGAACTGGCCGTGGTAGTGGTCGGCGGCGGACTTGGTGATGATTTCCATTTGACCGCGGCCAGGCCAGTAGTACTGCGCGGAGTATGGGTCCTGGTTGATGCGGACTTCCTGCACGGCCGAAGCGGTTGGCTTCGACACCATCGACGATGAGTCCCGAGCCTCCGGTGGCCGCCGAACTGTCGTCGAGGAAGGCGCTCATGGCACCGGCGTAGTCGTTATCGAAGATGGGCAGGGATTTGAGTTCCTGCGAAGTCATCACGGAGGAATCGTGATTCTCGTCGGAGGCGGTGAGGTCCTGATCGCTGTCGGCGTTCACGCGCACATTGGTCGCAAAGGCCGCGATGGGCAACGTGATATGCAGCGGTGCGGCAAAGCGCGCAGGGCCGGTTGCACCGGAAACCACTGCCGCCGGAGCAGCAACGACGAATGGCGTCTTGATGGTTTCAAACCCCGGCTCGGACACGACAAGCGTGAAGCTGCCAGCGTGGGGAGGAACGATCTGGAAACTGCCATCGTCGCTGGAGTGGAAGCTGCCTTCGAGGGTACCGTCCGTGTCCACGAGATCGATCTCGGCTCCAGGCACGATCGCGCCGGACGGATCCGCCACTACGCCGGTAACGGAGGGCGGTGCTGCGGGAGGAGCGCTGGTGGCGCTGGCAGCAAAGACGACAGGAGAGGCAAGTAGAAAGAGGACGAGGGCAAGGGTGCGAATCATGCAATTCTCCAAGGCGGCGAACGGTCACTTTGCGAGCAAGTGAAACGTTTCAAGCCAACTTTGTTTCTCTCGCGATACAGCAGCCATACAAAACAACAATGATTAAGGATTCCAGCACGGTTTCCGTGTCTGGTAGGCGCACCTTGAGCTTTCCGCGACCGGGGCTCTGCCGGCCGCGCCGGTCAGATGCGAAAGGCTATTGCCGTAAATCGATTTTCGCAGGGTTGAGTGCCGTCGTCCAGTCAAAAGCGGAGTCTACGATGACGTCGGGCGGGGTCTCCATCAGGTTTTGAGGACCAAATCCGAATTGGCACCCGAGACTCCATGCACCGGCATTTCGGGCGGTCAATACGTCCACTTTGCTGTCGCCGATCATGAGGGTTTCCTCAGGCCGGGCGCCGGCATCTTGCATGATCGTGCGAAGTCCCATGGGATCGGGCTTTTTGATGGGAAAACTGTCGCCTCCGTAGATGCGCAGGAAATAGCCGCCCATTCCGAGGCCTTCGCAAATAGCCCGCGCGGGACGCACCGGCTTGTTGGTCAATACGGCCATGGCACGGGGCGCGCCATCGGGCATCAGGCGCAGCTCGGCCAGGGACTCCAGCGCTCCGTCATAGGCGTAGGTGAAGTCAAGCTTGTGTTCGCGATAGTGATCGAGAAAGAAAGCATAAGCGGTGGCCAATTCATGCTCATCGACGTGCTCTGCCGGAATGCCATTCTCGACGGCGAGACAACGGCGGACGAGCATGGGCGCCCCGTTGCCCACAAAGCTGGCAATGACCTTGTCGGGGAGTGGCGGACGGCTCATATGTGAGAGTGCGGCGTTCACGGAATTGCATAGGTCCCGCGCCGAGTCGATCAGTGTTCCATCCAGATCGAACACGAGGAGCTTGATGGATTCGCAAGGAATTGGACGAAGCACCCAGACCATATTTCCAGTGTAACTGGCGGGTGGTCTGCGGCATGCGGTCGCAACACAGGGAGATATGGGTTTTTGATCGCCAGAGACGCGGCACAAAAATGCCCGGGGGCGTTGAGGCGCACCGGGCACTTCTCCGGGACATCATGTTTTCGAGCGCATGAGGGGCACAATCTGCAATGAATGCTAGGCCGCGCGCTGCGCCTGCGTATTGACCTTCTTGGAGATCTGAGTGAGTTTCTTGTCCGTCGCACCCACTTCGTCGAGGGTCTCCTGAAGGAGCTTGACAGCCTCTGACTTGCCCAGTAGCTCGGCATAACTACGCACCGTGCCATACCCTGCTATCTCATAATGCTCGACTCGTTGAGCCGCGGAGATCATTGCAGCGTCGCGCACTTCGCCTTTGGGGCTTTCTTCCATAAATTCCGCGCCTTCTTCAAGCAGACCTTTCATCCCTTTGCAGGTCTTGCCAGCGGGTGTTTTAGCGAGGATTTCGAATACCCGCTCGAGACGCTTAATTTGTCCCTCGGTTTCTTTCAAGTGGGCTTCGAAGGCGGTTCGCAGCTCTGGCGAAGTAGCTGCCTTTGCCATTTTGGGCAGCGCTTTGGTGATCTGGTTCTCTGCTGAATACAAATCCTTCAATTCCTGTACAAACAGTTTCTCGACGGTATCGACCTTCATCTTATTCCTCCATAGGGAACACGTACGGGCGTTGTGATGCGGAGGCTGACGTGGACGTTGCCGCCAGAATTGCGCAGGAATTCATGGCCGATGGCTTTCGTTCTTTGGGGAACGGAGGCCTTTGTCGGAAGTAACGAGAACGTTCGACCAGCGAGGAGAGGCGACAAAGTTGTGAGGGCTTGCATCTACTTCGGGCATGATACGGAAACTGAAGTCGGGGCAATTCCGGCTGTATTCACGAAAGAAGGATGCATCTACCGGCAAACGCCGTAATCTCGGAACATTTTCGAGCCTGGAGCAGGCTAAGCAACACGAGCGCGAGGTTCAGTACTTCAAGAAGCATTGAGTATGCGTCAAGTAATGTCTGGTGTACCAGCCAACACGATGGTTGAGAAAGCCAAAAGGCGAAAGGTGATTTTTCAGGATGAGCGGTACGATTCGAACGCGGCGCTTCGGCAGATCGGATGTGCGAGTTTCCGCGCTCGCTCTTGGCGGGCATCGTCTTGGCGCCGTCAGGGACGAAAAGACCGCAATCGAGATTGTTCGCCGCGTTTTTGACGGAGGGGTAACTTTTTGACTGTTGCCGGGAGTACAACCTGGCAAATCAGAAGACTGGCTGGGTTCGATGAAATACGACGGTGATGTGGGCAGACAGCAACATGATTTTCCAAGTGCGTCGGAACTGCCCGCATAGCTTAGCAGCCTGTGGTAAAAGTCGAGAGCTCGAAAAAGCCGTCCCTCAGGGGCTAAAGCCCTCATTGATTCTGGTGCAGTTGCGGCACGGCTGAAGCCGTGCCCTTTCAAAGCAACGACTTTTTCCGCAGCCTGTAAAGTCGTGCCCTTTCAAAACTGGACTTGCACCACAGGCTGTTAGGCGCTGCGATAAACGAACGGAGGATGATGCGGTGGCGAAGACCGCGAAGAAGTGGGTGAGTAAAGTGAAGACCGACTCCACTCATCCGCCGGAAGGATTATTTAACCAGTCGCCACAGACGATTGCGCGCAAGCTTGCCTCGAAAGAGGTTTCGCCCAAGGGACCGGGGTCGGGCATGCGGATGTTGACCTACTATATCAATCGTGCGGGAAAGGGATTGAGCCCATCGAGAAAATCTGAACTGGAAAAGGCCAAAGATATCCTCTCAAAAAAGGTTGATGCAGCCCGGGAAAAGAAGCAGAGATCAAAAGGTTAGTTGCGATCAAGGAGACGCACCATGCCGGACAAAGAGACAGTGAAAAAAGCAAAGGAAGATTTGCGTGAAGGAAAAGCCCCCTCAACTGCGGCGGGTGAGTTTGTCCGCGAAGAGATCGAACACGTGCGCGAAGGAAAGCATGGAGCGCGTTCACCTCAACAGGCAATTGCGATCGGGCTGAGCAAAGCGCGTCGGGCTGGCGTTCCGCTGAAGCCGCCTTCTTCAGGCAAGACAAGCGATGAGACCAGGCATAAAGCCGAGAAGGATTATGAGAAAGGGCAGAAATCTCCGCAGACGAGCGAAGAGGGGTCTTCATCGCGAGGCAAGGCTCGCGAAGAAGCCATGAAGCGGGAGCCCAGGTCATCGGTTAGTCATTCAGCGTTGTCGCGCCACGCGAAGATCGCAGCCAGGAAGCGCAGCTCGTAAGAGACGGTATTGGATTGTCGAGCATTGGTTAAGCGCCAAACCGCTGGCCGTGACGTTCGCGCCCGACGAACGCCATGACGGATGCAAGGACAAACACGCTGATTGCGGTGAGCGCCATGGCCGTGGCGTAGCTTGTCTTCTGCGCATAGATTGCTTCGATATAGACGACCGAGCTGGCAATTACACCGGCGCTTTGATAAGCGAATCCAGGGAGCAGTGCACGTACTGAGTCAGGGGATAACTCGGCCAGGTGCGCGGGGATCACACCCCACGCGCCCTGCACCATGAACTGCATCAGAAATGCGCCGATGACGAGAAGAAGCTGATTGGGCGCATAGGCCCACACGGGAATGACGGCAGCGCCGAGAATGAATGCCGTAATGATGGCGCGCCGGCGTCCCCACTTGTCGGAAAGATGCCCGAAGATGATTCCGCCGATGATGGCGCCGATCCCAGAAATGGCGGTGATCGCAGCTCTGCGAGCTGGAGTGAAGTGCCACTGGCGCTGGAGGAAGGTGGGGTACATGTCCTGCGTGCCGTGCGAAGCGAAAAGCATCATGGTCATGAAGGCAAGCAGGTAGAGGAACAGCTTCCAATGCGAGAAGATTTCGCGGCGCTGCTCTGCCCAGGGCTGCTTGATTTTGGCTTTCTTTTGCCAGACGACCGACTCCTTCACGCGAAATCTTATGAAGAGCACGAGGCAGATGGCGGGTATGCTTCCGAGAAGAAAAAGGGGCCGCCAGCCGAAGCGCGCGAAGAGAAAGAAGTAGCTGACAGCGGCGAGAACATTTCCGGCCGCGTAGCCCTCCTGCAGTAAACCTGAGAGCATGCCGCGCTTGCTGATGGGCGCGCCCTCCATAGCAAGCGAAGCACCGACGCCCCAGTTGCCGCCCATCACAACGCCAAAGAGAGCTCGCACAATCAGCAGCACGGTGTAACTCGGAGCAAGAGCGGTGAGGATTTCCGCCGCGGCGAAGACTCCGATGTTGATCATCAGCGGTATGCGTCGTCCGTACCTGTCGGCGAGGATTCCGAATATGAATCCCCCGACCGGACGAAAGGCGAGTGTCATGGTGATGACAAGTGCGATATGCGCGTCGGATTTGTGAAACTCGTGGGCGATGGCGGTGAGGCAAAAAGTCACCAGAAAAAAGTCGAACGCATCGAGCAGCCAGCCCGAGAAACCTGCAATTACCGCTGGTGGATGACTCGTCGAGCCTTCATCTTCAGCGTGTGCGGGCAGGGGGCCACCTGCTCGCATCTGCGCCGGTTCACTATCGGGCATCACCTTACCTCATCCCAAAGTGGGATACCCCACGCTATCAGACTCGTGGAGAGAAAGGAAAATTCCAGGTTACTTAGTCGGGAGATGGTCTGAGTGCGGGTTCCTGAGAGGCTCGTCCGGCGATTTCAGTTGCCACGGGGAGATCGAATCGGTCAAAAAACGGACTGAAAACCGAACTAGTTACGTGACTGGAAACGCATACATAAGGTTTGGCGATGAGCAGGCCACCTGAATTTGAGAAGTGCCATCTAATTTGCCGGACAGTTGTATCCCGAATAAATGACTCAACAGCAAACAGGGATTTGATGTGTAACCGATGAAGGAGAGCTATCCATGTACCTCCCCCACTTTCAGGCCAGGACCTTCTATTTCCGTTCTCACGTAGTGACAACCGCAAGAGCATTTCTATTGATCGCTATCGCTATGCTTTTGCTTGCGCCGATGGCAAATTCGCAATACCGGGCATCGATACAGGGTGTCGTAACCGATACGCAGGGCGGCGTGATTCCAGGCGCCAAGCTGACGTTAAGCAACACTGCGACAAACGAGACGCAGGTGCGAACGAGTAACGACGTTGGAGTTTTTAACTTCAATGCCTTGCCGCCCGGTCGATTCAAACTTGTGGTCGAAAAAGATGGGTTCGCGACGAAGACTCTGGACAATGTGCAGATCATCCCGGAACAGGCGAACTCGATCAACGTGCAAATGGAGGTGGGCGCTGCCTCCCAGACAATAACAGTGGATGCATCGCAGTCACCGCTGCTCGATTCGGAGACGGCGACTATCGGCGGGACGGTTAACGAAAATCAGATCCAGCATATGCCGTCGTTTGGCCGCGATGTTTTTCAACTGACTCAACTTGCTCCCGGAACTACGGGCGATGCAGCGCAGGCTGCTGGTGGCGGAACGAACAGCTTGCCGGGCACGCAGGGTCCAGGTGGCCCGGGCGCTAACGGCGGAATCTTCTCCACCGAGAATGGGCCGCAGACGCTGGCGAACGGAGGGCAATACGAGAGCAATGGCATCTCGATTGACGGCATCAGCACGACCAGTGTGGTGTGGGGTGGAACTTCGGTGATCACGCCTTCAGAAGAATCAGTGGATAGCGTGAAGGTTGTGTCGAACGGCTATGACGCCGAGAATGGTCGATTTAGTGGCGCACAAATACAAGTAACTTCGAAGACCGGTACAAACCAGGTGCACGGCAGCGCATTTTTCCAGGCCTATCGTCCGGGACTGAATGCCTATCAGCGTTATAACGGATCGGGTTTTTATCACTTTACGTGTACCGATCCGGATGGCACGACGCGTCCTTGCAGGCCTGCAGAACGAGGCCTGCAGAAGAACACGCAGCGGTTCAACCAAATGGGCGGCAGCATCGGAGGACCGTTGTGGAAGGACAAGATTTTTGCGTTCTTTGCATATGAAACGGAGCGCAACAATTCTGACGTGACGTCAACGGGTTGGTATGAAACGTCTGCGTTTGACGGGCTCGGACCTTCGGGAAGCATCTCCTCAAAGTTTCTGACGTTTCCTGGTGCAGGCGTGAGTGCGAAGGGCCTTATCGAGCAAACGTGCGCAGACATTGGACTGGTGGAAGGGACAAGCTGCATCACCATTCCGGGCCAGGGTCTGAATATCGGATCGCCATTGCAGTCGGGGCTGGGCACGCAGGATCTGACGTGGAAGAGTCCGACCACTCCAGGAGTCGGAGGCGGGTTGAATAGCACTGTGGCTGATATTGCGCAGTATACGACGGTAGATCCTACGCACGTTGTGGACGAGCAGTACAACGGAAGGCTGGACGCGAATGTCACGGGCAAGGACCACGCCACTTTCGCAATCTACTGGGTCCCGGTGAACCAGACCCATTTCAACGGACCAACGCGCAAGTACAACTTATTCCATCACTCGGCGATCAACGATGCCTTTTCGGGAATCTGGAATCACACGTTTTCGCCGACGTTTTTGAATGAAGCACGAGCCAATGCAGCCGGGTGGCGGTGGAACGAGATCGCGTCGAATCCTCAGGAGCCTTTTGGACTGCCCAACGATTCTGTGGGCGGTATCGGAAGCATCACGTTGCAGAATTTTGGAGCGCCCGGGCCCAGCGTTTTCAACCAGTGGACCTATAGCTACAGGGACATCGCCACGAAGATCGCGGGCAATCACTCGATCAAATTCGGAGGCGACCTTACACGGCTGTATTACCTGAACGAGGCTCCATACGCGGCTCGTCCGAATTTTGGATTCTTCAACATCTGGGACTTCCTCAACGATGCGCCGCAATCAGAGTCAGGTCAATTTGATCCGACTACGGGAACGCCCACCGCGGCTCGACAGGACGACCGCGAGAATTTGTGGGGCGTGTTTGTGCAGGATGACTGGAAGGTTAAGCCAAGCCTTACGCTGAATCTTGGCTTGCGTTATAGCCACTTTGGCCCACTCTACTCGAAGCAAAACAACCTGTATTCAGTGCGGTTTGGTTCTGGTGCAGACATGTTGACGGGTATAAACATCCAAAAGGGCGGCGATCTGTGGAACGCGCAAAAGATGAACTTTGGACCGCAGGTCGGATTTGCGTGGACGCCGGGTTTCTATAACCAGAGAGTGGTCATCCGCGGCGGATTTGGTCTGAACTACAACCAGGAAGAGATCGCCATTACCGCGAACGTGAATGGGAACCCAGGATTGACAGTATCGCCAAACTTCAATCTCAGCGTGCCCACATCACCGAATCCGGGCATCGTCTATGCGATTCCCGCTGATGCGCACTCGCTCTTTGGCTATCCTCCCAACCCAAATACTATCGCCACCTTCGGCCCCAACGGACTACCTGCGACTGGGACCGTGGGTGTAACTGCCTTCGATAGAAATTTGCCGACGATGTATTCGGAGCACTATTCCCTGGACACGCAGACTGACCTGGGAGCGCAGTTCGTGCTGACCTTGGGATATCAGGGCAGTGCATCGCGGCACACCTATTTCCACTACGATGGCAATGCAGTGGCCGCTGTGAGGGCAATCCCGCTCAATCCGCAAGTGAACGGCGTGAACTACTTCGGTAACGGAGGACATGGCAACTACAACGCCATGATTGCCGGATTGAAGCATCAGTTCTCACATCAGTTCATGATGGACGCAGAATTGACCTGGGCGAAGAGCATGGACACGAGCTCAGCGCCATATACCGAGCAGAGCTATCCTTATGATCCGAGTTTGTCGTATGGACGTTCGGACTATAACGTCACGCGGCAGGAGAAGATCTATGCGATGTGGCAGCCGGTCTTTTTCCGCGGCGGACGCTCGTGGGCAGAAAAGCTTGTGGGTGGATGGTCGCTGAGTGGAATTTTGAATCTGCATACGGGCTTCCCGTGGACGCCGATCTTTAACAGCGACGTAGGGAGCTTGTACTGCTCGACATGCAACTATACCCAGGTGCGGCCGGCGGCTTATCTGGGCGGTGCGGGTCGCGACACCAGCAATGATGCATTCAAGTCGGGACCCAATGTTGGCAATGGCGTGAACAAGAATTTCCCATTGGCGGCAACGTCACCAGATGCGGCGGAGGTATATTTCGCTCCTCCCGTATTGACGGCCGGACCGGATTTCCCCGCCACGGGTGCAGTACCACCGCAAGCGCCTGGAGTGGCTAGAAACTCGTTGACGGGCCCCAGCTACAGGGACCTGGACGCGACGGTCAGTAAGCGATTCGGACTGCCGAAGATCAAGGGTCTCGGTGAGAATGCAGCATTTGAATTTCGCGCCGACGCTTTCAATCTGCTCAACAACCTGAACTTCAAACCGGGTGGAACGTCTGCTGGTGGCGGCATATCCGACAACATACAGGCGGGCAACTTCGGGCAGGCTACACAGGCCCTTGGTTCGCGCACGGTTACGCTGCAGGCACGATTCAACTTCTAGGTGGATGCTGATTGCGGTTTTGATCGGCTATATTGCGAGCGGTGGTTCCCTCCCGGAAGCCTCCGCTCGCAATTTTATTTGCTCTATCCGCAAACCTATGGAACTTGCTCCAGACTAAAGATGGGAGATTCCAATGCTGAGACGGGGTAGTTGGCATTGCTGTGTTTTTGCGCTTTCGATCTTGCTGACGAGTACGGCGAATGTGAACGGGCAAGAAAGGGTGGAGATTGACGCGCAAGCTCAAGCGACCCCTTTTCCGCATTTCTGGGAACGGATGTTTGGGTCCGGACGAGCCATCCTTACGCTGCGCGAGAGTTATCGCGAAGACGTGCGAGCGGTCAAGCAGGTAGCGGACTTCCGCTATGTGCGGTTCCATGCCATCTTTCACGATGAAGTTGGAGTCTACAACGAAGACGAGCACGGAAATCCGGTCTATAACTTCTCTTACGTTGACCAGATATATGACGGGCTGCTAAAGAATGGCGTTCGGCCCTTTGTCGAAATCAGCTTCATGCCGAAGAAGCTTGCTTTCAATCCTGACGCGCTGCATCCCTTCTGGTATAAGCAAAATGTTTCGCCGCCCAAGAGCATGGAACGATGGGATGATTTGATCAAACATTTTGCGCAGCACCTGGTGGATCGCTATGGAATCTCTGAAGTATCACAGTGGTACTTCGAGGTCTGGAATGAACCGAATATCGATTTCTGGGGCGGGATTCCGCGGCAACGATCTTACTTTGACTTGTATGCGCACACGGCGCGCGATCTCAAGAGCGTCAGTCCGCAACTACGTGTGGGTGGTCCGGCGACAGCGGCAGCAGCGTGGATCCCTGACTTTTTGAAGTTCACGGATGAGAATCACGTCCCGGTGGATTTTGTTTCGACGCACGGATACGCCGACGATACGGTGCTGGATTTATTCGGGACGAAAGAAGAGATTCCGATGGATGAGCGCGTATGCCGAGCGGTCGGAAAAGTGGAGCACGAGATCAAAACTTCTGCTACTCCCAACGTTCCTCTGTTTTGGACGGAGTGGAATGTACAGGGCCAGAAGGAATCGCGAGACACAACCTTTGTGGGGCCGGGGCTTGCGAATACGGTGCGCCAGTGCGACGGACTGGTCAACATGATGTCGTTCTGGACATTTTCAGATGTGTTTGAAGAAGGCGGACCAATCGACAAGCCATTTGTTGGCGCATTTGGGTTGCGCGCGAAAGGAGGAATTAATAAACCAAGTTACTACGCCTATGGACTGCTGCATCAACTCGGAGATCAACGAATAGCGAACGCATCGAAAAACGTGATTGCTACCAAGACGGCCGACGGAGGCCTGGCGATTGCAGTGTGGAACCTGGTCGATCCCGACGATGAACATGGCACTACGCGCAAATTCGATTTGATGCTGAGTCATTTGTCAGGGGACGCGCATGTCAGTATTCAGCGTGTGGACGCGGAACACGGCAATGTCTTGAAACAATACGAGGCGATGGGAAGGCCGCTCGATCCTACTCCGGCGCAGGTCGAGGAATTGAATCGAAAATCGACGCTGCCCGTGCCGCGACAGCGCCGAACAGGAATATGAGAGAGTCTGTTCGCAGTGTCGATCAAGTCTGCGTGTCGGATTTTTGGGGGATGGCGGCGAAATCTTTCATCATTTCTTTCAGCGAGGCCTTGTCAGTCGGCGTCTCGTGCAGCAGGAGTTCTGCCGACTGCATCAGCGGGTTGGCATGGAACCATTGCTGCACGACGTCATCGCTTAAGCAGTTGAGGATTGCGAGGAGCGACATGCCCTGGTGATGAGCCATCCACTCGCGAACGATTTCAGCTTTACGCGACGGGGTTGAGTAATCTGCCGACTCGTAAAACCCGTAAGCGCCTATCCATCCCCCAGAGCCCATTCGGCGAAGGTTGCGCATGGCCTCAACCGAATCGACTCCCAGAGCCAAGTATGAGGAGTAAGGCGATACTACGGGCCCTGCAGTCGCATCGTAGAACAGCGCAATCTGGGGCACGCCGTATGCGTGATAGGTATAGTGGCCGGCGTCGTCTCTGCGCGCGGCTCCTGACTCGGAGATACCCCACGGGATTCCGTGAGACCGACCGAACTCCTGCTGTACCTGGACACAGGCGTTGAGCATATCAGCGATCAGGGTGTGAGGATAACTGCGCATCCAAAGCGAGGGCATCAGGTATTCAAACATGGTGCCGGTCCACGAAATGATGGTGTAAATTCCGAAGGAATGCGAATAGTCGCGAGCCAGCTTGAACCAGCTTTGCTGCGGAAGCTCACCGCGAGCGACCGCAAGAAATGTGGCGATGCGAGCTTCAGACGCCAGCATGTCATAGCAGGATTGATTGAGCTTTTGCGCGCGTACGTCGTAACCGATGGAAAGAATGTGCCGGCTCGGTTCAACGAGGAAACCGAACTCCGTTTGTTCAGCGAGGCTCTCGGCTCGCCGTGCGATCTCGTGGAGGCTACTTGCAAGTGTACGTAACTGGCTCGCCGCCGCCGGCAGGCAGGCTCGCAGTTGACCGGCCAAAGAGAAGGAGCTGTTCGATGCTGCGGAAGCGTGCTCGAGCTTTCGCTCCAGTGCCTCGGCAAAGTCCGCCGCTTTTTCAATCGACAGCGTCTCAGCGTTCTTGTTGATTGCAAGCTCGGGAACGTCGCGGAGCGGAGCGTATTCAGGAAGAAGCCACGGGGTTAGATTGCGAATCAATGCGTGTGTGGAATTGATTCGGCGCTGGGTCTCAGGAAACCACCAGGGATCGGCGTGTTGAGGGGTCGATGACGCAACGGTAGCCGATGAAAACGCAGAAGCGGCACGGGGTAACCATGCAATCGATTCGGGGAAGCTGGCCGAAGGGCCGGGTGGAGAAAGCTTCGAGATGGACCCCGGAAGCTTGCCATGAGACATGAGTTGCCAATGGGAGCGCAAGGCGATAAAGAACTGCCGTGACAGGAGCGGCCTCTTGAGCAGATCGAGTGCGCCAGCCTGCAATGTATAGAGAGAGGCGACCAGGTTGCCGCTGTCTACAGTTGAAACGAAGGGATTCGCTTCAAGAGGCTGGCACGTATGAGTGTCATACCAGTTGTAAAGATGACCTCGAAATTTTTCCAATCGCTCGATCGTGGATAGCGTTCGCTGTGTCAGGTCAACAAATTCGGGCACCGTCAGAAATCCAAATTCGCACGCGGCCTGGCGCGCGTTGAGGAGAAGACCGACGTTGGTGGGCGAGACACGCGCTGCCTCGAAGAGTCCCTGCTCCTCGATGTTGTCGGGGATGAGGTAATTGTGCCGCTCAGAACTAAACTCGTAAAAGTAGCGCCAGATGCGCAGTGCATGGCAGAGCAGCAAGAACTTTTCATTTGGACTGAGACGCTTCCGCTGCTCTCGCGGAGACTTGTTCAGCCATGCGGTAACGGCCGTTGCCATGCACCATGAAAAGAGTATGGGCGAAGCGACGAGGAAGGCCTGCGGACGACGTCCGAACACGTAAATTACCAAGGCGAGGCCGCACGCGATGAAGGGCATCAGCGCGAGATAGCGATCGACGGGGGTGGTTTTCGTCCGAGCCTCAGCTTCGGCAGCGGTTTCCCACTCAAGCAGGCGTTCACCGGTAATGAAGCGGCGAACCAGTGAGCGTACGATGGCGTCGAGAGCGAGTAGTGTCTGGTGGGGAAGGAAGCAGAGACTCAGCAGAGCAGCGAGCGCGGCCTGTCCCGAGCCTTTCAGGGCCAATCCTACCGTGCCCTCGCGGCCGCTCATGATTGCGCGTCCTACACCGAACACCAACTGGACGAACGTGGGAAAGAAAAACAGGATGAGCGGAACGATGGTCCAATACACCGGGCCGCCCGGCAAGACCAGCCAGCCTGCGACAAAAAGAATAAACGTGAATGGCTCGACCAACGATCGGCGAAGGTTGTCGAAGATCTTCCACCGCGCAACGGTGGAGATTGGACTTGGTACGAGTTTGCCGGACTCATCCGGGACCCGCGAAAACATCCACTGTGCGATTTGCCAGTCGCCGCGAACCCAGCGATGCTTGCGTCGCGTGTAGGCGCTGTAGTGGGAGGGATAGTCATCGACGAGTTCAGTATCGGTGGCTAGACCGGCGCGGGCGTAGGCACCCTCAATGAGATCGTGGCTGAGAAGGGAGTTGTGCGGAAAGCGCCTATTGAGTACGGCGTGAAGAACCTCAACTTCGTAGATGCCTTTGCCGGTGAAGATGCCTTCGCCATAGAGGTCCTGGTAGGCGTCTGAGATGGCGCGACTATAGATGTCAAACCCGGTCTGTCCCGAGAAGATCGCAGCAAGACGCGACCGCGAAGCCGAGCTGACGCTTACGCCGATGCGCGGTTGCAGGATGCCGTAGCCCTCAACGACGATGCGCAGCTTGGGATCGATGATTGCGCGGTTCAAGGGATGGGCAATGGCTCCCACCATGCGCGCCGCGGCGCCGCGGGGGACCTGCGTATCGGAGTCGAGCGTGAGAATGTAGCGGACCTTCTGAAGTGCCTCGAGCTTTCCTGCCTTGATCGGGAAAGCGTCGTATTCACCGACCAATAATTTATTGAGATCGAGAAGCTTACCGCGCTTGCGCTCCCAGCCCATCCATACGCCCTGGCGCACATTGAAAATGCGGTGCCGGTGCAAGAAGATAAACGATCCACCTCGAGCGGAAGAGTATCTTGCGTTCAACTCGTTGATGAGCTGCGTTGCCAGTTCAACGAGGGGGTTTGAATCGTTGACGTGCGATTTGCTGACGGAGTCGGGAAGGTCGGTGAGCAGGACAAAGTGCAGGTTAGGATCGCGGTTTGCCAGGTAGCGAACTTCGAGATCGGTGGCGAGTTCGCGCACCTGCTTCTCGTTCAGCAGGAGAGTGGGCACTGCGACCAAGGTCGCGCAATCGGCGGGGATGCCCTTGGAGAAGTCCAACTTGGGAAGTGGTTGGGGATCGAAGATGGATGTGACGGAGTTGTTGACCAGATCGACGGCACACTGCATCGCGGGCAGCAACATGAGAAGGAACGTGATGGCCAGTCTGCCGAAGACCGGATAGTTGGGCAATAGAGGAAAGAGGGCGGCGGCAATGAAGAAGATCGTGATCAACTCAATGCCGGTGATGTAGAAGTCGTCGGCGTTGCTCCGGATGGTCGCGCGAATGCGATCGGAGACGCGTGGATGGAAATTGACACGCGACGCGAGTTGAGGAAAGCCCTTATCAACGAGATAGTAGCCGATGTGGCTGCGGCGCTGAAGAATGCGAGGGTCATGGAATGATTGCGGAGCGGCTTCGCGGGCGAGATCGAGTGCGTGTTGGGCGACCTGAGATTCTGTGCAATCGGATTTTCTGGCGATGGAAGCGATACGGTTGCGATAGGTTTCGCGGGACTCGAAATCCATGAGTGAATAGGATCCGACCGGATCCTGGGCGAGCGTGTTATCGAACACGATGAGCGGCTCAATGACGCCAGCCCAATCGATGTTGGCGATGAGGCGCATGCTGTTGAACTGAGCCGCGAGCAGGGCCGGGGAAGATGAGTCAATTCTATTGAGGGTTACCTGAGCGGTTTGAAGAATCTGTTCAATCAGGCAGAAGCGGAGAAATGCAGGAAGGTTCCACAACTCGAGGACAAGCAGGGCATCGTGTGACTGCAGCGCGTGAACGAATGCGGTAAGGGTAGCCTCGGAGAATTCGCCCCTGACGGCGCGCAGATAAGTGGAGGCCACGGTAGCAACGCGCGGCTCGTCCTGGTGAGTGGGCAAGACCACGCGCGGCAACTCTGCCATATCCTTGGGCTTTTTAGAGACGGCTGTGATGGCGGAACGAAGGAGTCGCGGATTTGCGCGGAGGTCAAGGAGCGCAATCATGCGTAGATCATCAGGGCTCGCGGTCGCGGGCAGGGGCGCCAGTTGCGATTCGAGCTCCTGAATAGCGGTACGGGTAGCTTGTACACGCTCTTGAAAGTTGCCGGCAGTTGCGGGCCGAGTAGCGACCTCCCACGAGGCGGCGATCAGCGCCGCGTTGGATAGCTCTCTGAGCTTATCGCCGTTGGGCGCGTGCTGCGGGTCCAAAATGGTTGCGGTATCTTTCATTGGGCCTCAACGGTAACTGGATGCTTGCATTTCGAACATGGCGGCGTAGCGGCCGCCGAGCGCCATCAGTTGTGCATGGTTGCCTTCTTCCACCAGCCGGCCGCCTTCGAGCACGACGATGCGGTCGGCCATGCGCACTGTGGAGAAGCGATGGGAGATGAGTAGCGCCATCTTACCCTCGGTGAGTTCGGCAAATCGCTCGAAGACCTGCAACTCGCTGCGCGCGTCGAGTGCGGCGGTAGGTTCATCAAGGATGAGCAACTGAGCATCGCGAAGGTAGGCGCGGGCCAGCGCGAGCTTTTGCCACTCACCACCGGAGAGGTCGACACCGCCTTCGAAGCGCCGTCCAAGCATCTGGTCGTATCCGCCCTGCAACTTGGCGACGACGCCCGCGGCAAGACTCTTCTCCGCGGCGTATTCGATCTCTTGAGGAGCGTGAGGGATCTCGATGCGTCCCACTGCGATATTTTCGCGAGCCGTCATCTCATAGCGCATGAAGTCCTGGAATATGACTCCGATCTCAGCATGCAGGTCGTCGAGGTCGAATTCGCGGAGATCAATCCCATCGAGGAGAATCTCGCCTTCAGTGGGATCGTAAAGCCGCGTAATGAGCTTGACGACCGTAGTCTTGCCCTGGCCATTTTCGCCGATGAGAGCGATGCGCTCTCCGGGGGACAAGGTGAAGTTGAAGTTGCTCAGCACGCGGCGGGTGGTGCCGGGGTAGGCGAATGAAACATTGCGAAATTCGAAGCCGCGGTGAATCGGGCGAGGCGCACGAAGACCGTTTGCTTTGGATTCAACACGCGGTTTCATTTCAAAAAAAGCGATGAGGTCGGTGAGGAACAATGCCTGGTCGGCTACACCCGATGCCGTCGAAAACGCCTGCTGGATGTTAGCCATCGCCTGCATGATGGCGGTGGTAATCAGTGTGAGGTCGCCAACGGTATAACGACCCTGGATGGTTCGGTAGATGCTGTAGCCGTAGGCTCCGTAGTATCCAAGCTGGCCGACGATAGCAAGCACACCACCCCAGAAAAGGCGCCGGCGATTGAGCGCTACGTTCTGCTCATAGATTGTCTGCGAGAGCGCTGAGAAACGATCGGTGAGATAAGTGCTGAGGTTGAAGAGCTTGAGTTCCTTGGCTGCCTCTTTGCTGCCGCCAACCTGCCGCAGGTAGTCCATCTGGCGCCGCATGGGAGTCTGCCGGAAATTTTTGGCGTAGGTGAGAAACGCGAAGTGGCTCTCGCCGAGAAACGCCGGAATGATGCCGGCTATCAGCAGCAGCAGCAGGAATGGCGAATAGCGAACGAGAACCGCGGAGAAGGCGATGGCGGTGACAGATTGCTGAATGAGGCGGCCCATCTGCTGAATCATCGCCAGCCGATCTGTGGCTTGCACGCGGGCGCGCTCGAGACGATCGTAGAACACCGGGTCTTCGTAAACGGTGACGTCGAGAGCGGCCGCTTTGCGCATTACCTCAACGCTTACGTGATGCGTATAGCGATCGGCCAGCAGGTTATCGAAGTAGTCCACAGAGCGGGACAGCATGCCCATGATAACGGCCAGCGCCATCTCTGACCCGACCAGCCACCAGAAGTGTGGAGGCAGCGGATGGTGCAATCGAATCTGATTTACGCCATCGATGATGTACCGGCCGATGATGCCGATGCCTACCGGAAGGAAGGCCACCAGGATCCTGATGGCAATATTCCAAAAGACGACAGCCGGACCGGATTCCCAGACGAAGTGAAGCACCGGGGGCACATTTTTGAGCGCATGGAGCCGGTCGCCCCAGGCATTGCCGGGGGCGTGCGGTGCCTCAGGTTCATTCTCGCTGGATTTACCGGCAACTTCCGGATCATCGATGGCGGAGGACATTGACTTCCTTTTCGTAGTTTTGGTGCCGCGGCGAGTGGTGGGCCCGAAGGAGCGGTCCAAATCATTCTGGCCCGCCTCAAGAAGGATTTGCTGACCCGACCGGCTCCGTATCTTTAGGGTTTCGATGCGTTTGAGGCAAGCATTGTTGTTCGGGGCGGATCGGCGGGATTCACTTGCCAGCGGAAGCGGACTGATTGGGCTTGAAGCCTGCAGTCTCCATGCCCTTCTGCGCCTCAGGGTTCTTCATGAAAGTATCCCACACGAAGCCTGAGCGGGCGTTCTCCGCCATGAGCATCGTGATTCCGGTATCGATGCCGACGACATCTGGGTCATACCACTCTGTCAGGGGGTTGAAGGCGTCTACGAAACCGTAGCGGCACCATGCTTGAGGGTAATGATCGTGGATGGTGCGGAGAACGCGCATGGTTGCCGTGGGAAGGAATGGCAGGGATCCGCCAGCGGCTGCGGGTACAACGGTTCCGTCAATTGGGCCCATGGCCGGCGGACCTCCCCAGGCCACGTATCCTTTTGCGGAGTCGGATGCCGTAATTCCCCAGAGAGCGTTGCTGTAGTCGGCGAACTGCTCGTTCAGCTCCACGCAAAAGCGGCGATGCACATCGGTGGCGATGATGGAGTTCTGGAAGTAGTCAGCGAAGCGGTCGCGTTTATCGCGGAAATCAAACCATGCCTGCGAATACTGGTGTACGAAGAGGGGAGCAAACGAGCCGACGTAGCGCAGGCCATCATACTCAAATACTTTGCGCTTCCAAGCGAACCAGGCTTCACTTGACAAAGGGTGCGAAGTGGAACCCATTCCCAGCAGGTACATCATCATCAATTCGCTATAGTCGTCCCAGCGGGAATGAATGAAGCCCAGCTCGGGAGTCCACCCATGCGAGAGCAGGGAGGTATCTTCTGAGAGCCAACTCCAGTCGACGCGATCGAAGATGGCGTGGGCGAGCTGGGCGATGTCTTTGTCGGGAAAGTGCTGGCGGCAGGTAAGAGCGCCGCAGAGCAACATCGCCGTGTCCACCGAGGAGACTTCAGAGTCCCAGACTCGTTCACCGGTGTTGATGTTGGCGAAGTGATAAAAGAAACCGCGATGCGTGGGCAGCTTGTGCCAGATGAAGGACAGGGTTGCCAGAACGCGCGCGCGTGCGTCTTCATAGCTCAAAAATCCGCGCATCTGGCCGATGCAGATGGCGGTCAGGCCGAATCCGGTGGAGGCGATGCTTGCCGCGAGGCTTGTATCGTTGGTGCGAACGTTGCATCTATCTTTGACCAACCCCGTAGTTGGATTACCCTGCTCCCAGAAAAATAGAAAGTTGGCATGTTCGAGGTCGTTCAGGAATTGATCGTCTGCCGGCGACAGAGTGCCAGGCTCGGGCGCGGGGGCGGGCGCTGTATGCTGGTCGGGCGGTTTTGACTCCTGTGGTGCGATGCCTTCAAGCAGAGGGAGCATACGCGCTTGAGTTAAGGGAATTCCCATGGAGAGGCATCCCATCTGATGAAGCAGTTTGCGACGCGATAGACTGTCTTCCTTCAAGGCATCAACTTCAACAGTGTTCGTACCAGCTGGCCGCTCGTCGAATTGATCCAACTTTCTCCACCCTCTGTACCGCGCTTTTCTGGCGCAAAATGGTTTGCAACTATGATTTTAGATGCACGACGGGTCGGGCCAAGCGAAATTCAGACAGCGAATCGGAACCGAAGTGCGTCAAACTAGCAGACAGGTGACTGGAAAACCAATGAAATGGAGACGGTTGGCAGCCTGGGCCGGTGTGATTGCGATCTGTGCCGCGATTGTGACGGCGCTGGTGATGCGCAGTCATCGCTGGAGGCCGAGATCGGTGACGATCCAGGGCGCAGTCATTCGAAGCGATCAGGATTCCCGCAAAGCGTTACCTATCGCGAACGTGGCGGTGACGGCATCTGACGGCCTGATCACCGCCAGCACAAAGTCAGATGCCTCTGGATATTTCAATCTTCAAATCAAGCAAAATGTGTGGCCGGGGCAGAAGCTGACTCTTAGTTTCCGGAGCCCGGATTACGATCCCGTCGATCTCATGTTGCCGATGGGAATTCGTACGACCACCAAAAAACTTTATGTTGCGACGATGACCCCGGTCGAACCTGAAGTTGAAGCGCCAACAAATAAGAAGCTTTCTGTGGTGCGCAATATCCGGGTCCGGTACACGATCAATTTCCAGGGAGAGGAAAACATCGGCAGCGTGGTGAGAACGTTTCAGGTGGTGAATCAAGGCAACGTACCGTGCAACCGTCAAGCGCCCTGTTCACCCGATGGAAACTGGAAGGCCGCGACCGGATCTCTCACCCTGGATGCGGGACCGGACAATGAGTTTCGAGAGGTGCGTGCGTCTTGCATCGCAGGGCCGTGCCCGTTCACGCGGCTCGATGCCAGCGGCTTTGAACATGGCGGCCGAAAGATCACTGTCAGCGCCCTGGACTGGTCGGATACGGCGACCTTTCTTTTGCAGGCTGAAGTTTTTCGCACCTCGATCAATTCGAGCGTGCGTGAATCGTATCCGGTGATCTTTGGGAACACTTTGAACTTCACTTTGCCGCCGACCGCAGAGGGTGTGAGCATCGAGGCCGATCTCGATGGCACGCCAATGGTGTTTCCCCTGGGGCCAGACCTCTATCTGAGCTGGGCGTCGTGTTCGTCGAGAACCAATCGCGAAAGTGAAAAGTCCGCAGTGTACCGGTGCGAACTGAAGCCGGCCTACCGATTCTGATCGCTGCGAAATCCTATGAAGCCGCCGGGCTGGAAGGGGGTTGATGGAGCGTCGATTGCTTTAACATTGATATGGAGGGTTTTTGTGCAGACGAAGAAGGCGGTCGTGCTCTTGAGTGGAGGTCTCGACTCCGCCACAATCCTGGCGATCGCCAAGAGTGTAGGGTTCGAGGTGAGCGCACTCTCCTTTTCGTATGGGCAACGGCACAGTTGGGAACTGGAGGCCGCCCGGCAAGTGGCGCAAGCTGCCGGAGTTGCGAATCACCGCATTGCAACGATCGATCTGCGGGTGTTTGGCGGGTCCGCGCTTACGGATGATATCGCGGTTCCAAAGGGGCGCGGCAGCGATGAGATGGAGCAGGGAATTCCAATCACCTACGTTCCGGCTCGGAATACGATCTTTTTGTCGTTTGCGCTGGCGTGGGCAGAGGTGCTGGGATCGAGCGACATCTTTATTGGAGTGAATGCCCTCGATTACAGCGGGTACCCCGATTGCCGTCCAGAGTTTATCGAGGCTTTTGAAAAGATGGCCAATCTGGCGACCAAGGCGGGAGTGGAAGGGCAGCAAAAGCTGAAGATTCATGCGCCGCTGATCGCACTATCAAAGGCCCAGATCATTCGCCGGGGGATCGAATTGGGCGTGGACTACGGGCTGACCAGCAGCTGCTACGATCCCGCGCCGGACGGGGCACCGTGCGGCCAATGCGATTCGTGCTTCCTGCGGCAGAAGGGTTTTCGAGAGAACGGACTCGAAGATCCGCTGTCGTATCAGGGCGCTTCAGATCGGGTTTAAATGATGAGCTACGCAGTAAAGGAAATCTTTTACACGTTGCAGGGCGAGGGGGCGCAGACGGGGCGGGCATCTGTCTTCTGCAGGTTTAGCGGGTGCAATCTCTGGTCGGGCCGGGAGGCGGATCGGGCGACGGCGTCGTGCCGGTTCTGCGATACCGATTTCGTGGGGGTGGATGGACCGGGCGGAGGCAAATTTGAATCTGCCGAGGCGCTTGCGGCGGCAGTGGGTGAGAAATGGCCAGCCGATGGGATGGGGAAGAGATTTGTGGTTTGCACGGGCGGCGAGCCGCTGCTGCAACTCAACGCGGGCCTTATTGCGGCCCTGCATGCCCAGGGATTTGAGATCGCGGTTGAGACCAACGGCACGGTGGAAGCCCCGGCGGGCATCGATTGGATCTGCGTGAGCCCCAAGAGCGGGACGAAACTGGTGCAGAAGAGCGGGGATGAATTGAAGCTGGTGTATCCGCAGACGGGAGCGCCGCCTTCGGAGTTCCAGCATCTTTCGTTCAAGCATTTCTTTCTTCAGCCGATGGACGGTCTCGACCGTGCCGCTCATACTGAGATGGCGGTCAGGTATTGTCTTGACCATCCAAATTGGCGGTTGAGCCTGCAAACTCATAAATTTCTAGGTATTCCTTAGGAAACTTCATGGATATCTTTAAGGACTTCACGATTGAGGCGGCTCATTGGCTGCCCAATGTTCCGGAAGGACACAAGTGCAGGCGGATGCACGGTCACAGCTTTAGAATCCGGATTCAAGTGACTGGTCCAGTTGATGCCGAACTGGGTTGGGTCATGGATTTTGCGGATATTCGAGGAGCTTTCCGCGAAATTGAAGATCAGATCGACCATCGCTGCCTCAACGAGGTCGAAGGACTCAAAAATCCCACGAGCGAGAACCTGGCTCGCTGGATTTGGAACCGATTATTGCCGGCTCTTCCAGCTCTGAGCCAAGTCGTCGTTCAAGAGACCTGTACCAGCGGCTGCGTGTATTCGGGAGAAGTTTAGGACGGAACTTCTTCGTCTCCGCACTGTCTGAGAAGTGGCCGTGCCCCGTCGCGGCAAGCTGAAGTGGGATCGACCGATTGTCATCGCTTTGTCACTTTCAAGACAGACAGGCACAAAAAGTCATATATACTCAGGGCAAATAAGTGCAACGCCAAATGCAGTGATTTGCGATGCCTGAGGTGGCAGCTCAGCACGGATAACTGCAATTGTCCCCGGTCTTGAATCAATTTTGTTGTCCTTGGGCCTTAGAACGTTTCGTTTCCTAAGAGGAGGCGTTAAATGGTCACCGCTCGAGTCGTTCCGCGTGTATTGATCGTCGATGATGAACACATCATCGCCGACACACTGGCGGTCATTCTCAGCCAAAAAGGGTTCAGTACTACCGCTGTATACAGCGGCGAGCGAGCGGTGGAGACCGCAAGCAAATTGCAACCTAACTTCCTCATTTCCGATGTGATTATGGGGGGGATGAGTGGAATTGAGGCTGCAATTCGGATCTCAGAGAGTGTGCCTGAATGCAGGGTTTTGCTCTTTTCGGGGAACGCCGCCACGACAGACTTGCTGCGCGATGCTCAATCTGAGGGATACCAGTTTGAAATGCTCGCCAAACCAGTTCACCCGCAGATCATCCTTGATCATCTGAAAGCCTGAACTGACCACCAAAGCTGGAGTTTGGCACGCGTTTGCGGCCCAGGGTGCAAGAAAGTCACTGGCCAAAGGCGAATGGTTTAGACCTCGGAAAAGCGAATTTTACGAAGAAATTACACCATTGGCAGATAAATTATCACACCCTTAAGTGATAGAAAACTAAAGCCTTCTCGGCTTGATCACGTTTGAACGTGTTGTGCGTCACTGAGGACGCGCACGAAACTCGCCACACTCCCACCAATCCTCTGCACTCGGTGTGACCCTGAAAATGCAGCGCAACTGGGGTAGGTGCTCTGCGGTTTGTGGTCGGGCAGCGGAAACGGGCAGCTGTTGTTACGCGAGCATGAACTCTCGTGGGATCGCAGATCGGAAGTTCCCAAAAGTTCACATTGCTTCACAGTTGCGAGATGCAGCTGCAGCGGATTATTGCCACTTTCCGGGCTTATCGAAGTGCGGGCGAAGACTCGTGGAGGTTTCGTTGTGCACAAGTTGAATTCACCCGTCAGGTTGTATTTGGAGACGAAGATGTTTCCTCGTTGTTTTATTCTCTTCTGCCTTGTTCTCACCGTTACGGCTCTCGCGGGGTGCGGATCAAAAGCTCCAATGCTGGTGATCTCGGGACCCCCGCCTGCTCCGCCTGCGGCGTCGGTGACGCTCTCCATAGCCCCGAGCGCGGTTTTGCCCGGGCAATTTGCAACCTTGACCTGGACCTCAGGAAACGCGACGGAATGCACCGTCAGCGGTTCCTCGACGGGCGCGCTGAAGACATCGGGTTCGATGAACGTGATGCTTCAAACACCCGCTGCTCAGACCTACAGCTTGCTCTGTACCGGGGAGGGAGCTTCTGCGACTAAAACAGTCAGTTTGCAGCTTGCTTCGTCGTCCATCGCCTGCGCGGCTCGGCCCGCGACGGCGGCGGCTCACAGCAGCAGACGGACTACACGCCGTTTGAAGCTACCCGGTTCTCACTCGTAAGCATTGTGTCCGCGGCGGTTGCGTCGCAGTTGAAATCCATGGAGGCTGTATGTTCACTCGGAGAGAATTTCTTAAGACGAGTTTGGTCGCAGGAACGGCTATTGCCCTGTTTCGCGGCAGTGAAGGAAAGATCTGGGCTTTTTCGCAGAGCCCATCGTTGCGCAAATTTGTAGCTCCACTTCCGGGGCTTGGGCCGAGCGGTATACCGGTCGCCAATCCCACCACAAACAGCGCCTATCCCGACGCAGATTTTTACGAACTGAGCGCGCAGCAGTTTGAGCAGCAGATGCACCCTGATCTGCCCAATCCCACACGCCTGTGGGGTTATATCGACAAGACCACGAATAAACCGGGGTATCTCGGGCCCTTGATCGTCGCGAAGAGGGGCAAGCCGGTGGTCATTCGCATGCACAACAATTTGCCCGCGCAGCATATCTTGCCGGTCGATACGACGTTGATGGGTGCGGAAGAAGGCGTTCCTCAGAACAGGTGCTGCGTGCATCTGCACGGGGGCCTTGTGCCGTGGACGTCGGATGGCGGTCCGTTCACGTGGTACACACCGACGGGAACAGTGGGAGCCACGGACGGATCAGCGGGTCCGAGCTTTCTGAATGGTGTCGCGGGATCTCCGGGAACCGCCGACTACTATTACCCGAACGACCAGAGCGAACGGCTGGCCTGGTACCACGATCACGCCATGGGCATCACGCGGTTGAATGCGTATGCAGGTATGGCTGCCGGCTACCTGATCACCGACGGTGTGATGGGGGGCCTGAGTAGCGGAAGCGCCCCGGTGGTGCCGCCGCTGGCGTATACGGTGCCGCTCATTATCCAGGATAAGAGTTTCAAGATCAACCATGACAAGTGGGGCAGGCCGGGAGACCTCTGGTATCCGTATGTCTATGAATCAAAAGACGAAGGCCCCGATATGCGATGGGACCTCGGTGCACCCTCAGATGGATTTGAGGATGAGACCGGAAAGCTCCCCACACCGTCGTGCGTACCTGAGTTCTTTGCCGATACGGCGGTGATCAACGGGATGGCGTATCCCTATGCGGAGGTGGAGCCACGCCGCTACCGTTTCCTGGCGCTGAATGGTTCACAGGCACGTTTCTATAACCTGCAGCTTTACTATGAGTGCACGGAGCATCCTGGAGAGCCGGACTTCAGCAAGCCGGGTCCGGCGTTCATTCAGATTGGAAATGAAGGTGGCGTACTGCCGCAGCCGGTGGTTCTGAATTCGCCGCCGGTGCAGATTCCCACCACCTGCGATGGCTCGGTCGACCCCGACGGTCCTTTCAACCTGTTGATGGCGCCCGCAGAACGCGCCGACCTGATCATCGACTTTTCGAAGGTTCCCGCAGGCTCGAAGCTGATTCTCTATAACGACGCTCCTGCGCCCTTCCCAATGGGCGATGAACGCAATGACTACTTTACGGGCGACCTTGATCTGACTTCCGGCGGGGGCTGTGCGAGTACGGCCGAAGGCTTCGGTCCAAACCTTCGCACTCTGCTCCAGTTCCGCGTGGTTCCTCTTACGGGCGCAGCGGATCCTTTGGATTTTGATGCGACATTGAATGCTCTCGAGGATGCACTCCCGGAGGCGTACCGGGATTCGCATGAAGCCTTTGGTGAATTTGACCTCAACCCGAACAGCCCCGGGGGCATCTTCGAATCCAAAACGCTCAACGAGGATTTCGACGAATATGGGCGGCTCATTCAGCGTGTGGGAACCGACCAGCCGAAGTACTCGGACAGCTATGCACGGAACTACATGGATGACCCGACGGAAGTGTACAAAGACGGCGACACGGTAGTTTGGGACATTTACAACACAACCGGCGATACGCACCCGATGCACTTCCATCTTGTGAATGTGCAGGTGATTGGAAGGGCAACGTTCGACAACTCGATTCCAAGCATTCTTACATTCACTCCCACGTCGGCCTGGACACCTCCCGATGCTAACTATCGGGGCTGGAAAGAGACGGTGCGGATGAACCCGGGAGAGGTGACGCGCGTCATCATGAAGTTCACGCTACCGAAGGTTCCCTTCAATATTCCGGGAAGCCCGCGGGCCGGGATGCAAGGCGGGCACGAATACGTATGGCACTGTCACATCCTGGAGCATGAAGAGCACGACATGATGCGACCGCTGGTGATACTGCCCTGAAATCAGCGGTTTGGTAGGGATTTGGACAAATGAGGATGCGGTCAGTGATTTTGCATGCTGATCGCATCCTTGCTTTTTGGCCGTGAAGAGATTTCGAAAAATTCGATCACAATCGACGCGAATAAATCAAATCTGCTCGACATGCGGCGGGCGCGATGTCGCGAGCTTGCTTCCAACTGGCATGAGAGCCAATGCGGATTATCGGGATTCCAACCCTGGAATGTGATTTCGTCGGGAGAAAGCCGGCGACGAAACTCTCCTGATTGCGCTGCATCAAATCCCTGTGCAGCGAAGGTAAGCGACAATAAACAGATTTGATGAGCACTCCACGTGTGATTCGTGAAGCTCAAGGGTCACATCGGGCTCGAACAAGGATTGCTGCATCCACAAAGGTATCCTGCATTTGCGTCAGGATTGATGGGAAATTGTAATCTCATTGTCATTTCCAATACGGGGCTTGTGAACGCCGCGTTGAGGTAGCAGAATGGAGCCCATGGTGAACGAGAAGGATTCCTCCGCAGGCATTCGGGACGGCATCGAGAGCCCAATGGAATTGGGCACGATTCTGGTCATCGAGGATGATCCGCGTATGCAAAAGGTCCTCCGGCGCATTTTTCTCAACGAGAATTACGCAATCGAGATTGCGAGCGACGGGAAGACAGGATTGGATTTGTTCCGTGCTCACCGGCCGACTGCGGTGGTACTCGATCTCATCCTTCCGCAGATATCCGGACGGGAAGTTTGCCAGACCATGAAGGCGTTATCGGACAATACGCCGGTAATCGTCTTGAGCGCGATCACCGAAGTGGTCGACAAGGTGCTTCTGCTTGAACTGGGGGCGGACGACTATGTGACCAAACCGTTCAGTCCGCGCGAACTGATGGCCCGAGTGCAAGCTGCAATTCGACGCCGCCGCCGGCCAAACCAGCCCACAATCTATCGCTTCGGGGATTGCGAGGTTGACTTCGAAAAGATGACGGTGTGGCGAGGGGGGCTCTCGGTAAGCCTCACCTCACATGAGTTCAAGTTGCTGCGGTTCTTTACAGAGAATGTTGAACGGGTTCTCAGCCGCGAACTTTTGTTGAACGAAGTGTGGGGCTATAACTCTTATCCGACTACGCGAACAGTAGATAACCAGATACTCAAATTACGACAGAAACTGGAGCCCGACCCGGCCAATCCGCGGCACCTGCTGACAATCTATGGAGCAGGGTATAAGTTTGTGCCTTAGAGGCGGTAGGCCTATATTTTATTTGCATCAGCCGGGGGCGGCCCACATGCACGACAAAAGGGGTATCAGGACTCGTGTGCTGCTGGTGGCGGCAATGGCGCTGATTATCGGCAGCGCGACCTTCGGCAGCCTTCTGATCGTGCGCCATCGTATGGGAGCCTCGGTAACGGACGAGCTCGTGGAGGATCTTGCGCGATCGGTTGTCACTTTTAAGAATCTTGAGGTTGAGCGGCAAAATGCTTTAGAGCGGGAAAACGCGCTGCTCGCGGATCTGCCGAGCCTCAAAGCATTGATGACAACCAGTGATAGCCGCACTATCGAAGATGGCGGTATTGAGTTCTGGAAGGTGAGCGGCGCCGACCTCTTTGCGCTGGCGAATAGCGAGGGGCAGGTGGTGGCGGCATACGCCCACGGCGAGCGCCTGGATAAGGCGCTTCGAGGAGACCTCGGCACGGTACTGACCCAGCCTTCGATTCGCTTCCTGGTGAGTGGAAACTCGCTCTATGCCTGTTCAGTGCGTCCGCTCTATTTTGGCAGGAAGGAAGACGGAACGCTCCTCGGATACGTGATCAGCGGGTTCGTGATCGATCGTGCGATCGTGAGCCAGATCAGCCAGGCCACGGACGTTGAAGCCGCTTTTATCAGCGGCGGCCGCGTGGTTGCCAGTACTCTTCCTGTTTCCGCTTCGAAGGAACTGACATCGGGCTTTTTGCCGGATTCGCAGCCGCGTGCGGCGCCCTCCACGATCGAGATTGGGCACGAAAGATATCTCGCCGCAACGGAAGACTTGTCCGCAGGTTCATCAGCTCCTTTGCAACTTGCGGTTTTGAAGTCGTTTGATCAGGCAGAGAGGTCGATTCGTGACATTGACCGGCTCATGCTGTTCGCGGGGCTTCTGGCATTGATTCTGGGTACGGTGCTGATGCTTGCGCTATCGAGGGTAGTGACCCGACCGCTGGAGGACCTTGCGTCAGGCGTCAGGGCTTTTGGAGTAGGGGACAGCGGCCACAGCCTGCCTGGTCACGGCACGATGGAAGTGAGGGAGCTGAGCGCGGCATTCGATGGGATGCGGCGCGAAATTGTCGCGGCCAACAAGGCACTCCTTGAATCCGAGCGCCTGGCCACTATCGGCAGGATGGCGAGCTCTGTGTCACACGATCTGCGCCATTACCTGGCAGCCGTATATGCCAATGCGGAGTTCCTGGCTACGTCGGAGTTTTCAGAGCAGGAGCGCATGGATATCTTGTCTGATATTCAGGTGGCAGTGCATGGGACAACCGAACTTATCGAATCGCTGCTCGTCTTCAGCAGGACAGGCACAGCTATTCGGCGCTCGCACGAGTTGATGGCTACCCTGCTTGAACGCGCGGTGACCCTGGTTCGTGCGCATCCTGATGCGGCCTTGGTGACGCTGGTAGCTGAATACGGAGAGCCTTCAGAGACTGCGGCGGTGCTCGACGGAAAGCAGATTGAACGCGCCATCTACAATCTGCTGCTGAATGCATGCCAGTCTGTCCGCCCGGCGGAGCGAGAGGCGCGAGTCACAGCTACTCTCAAAGTGCAGGAATCGCGCATTATTTTAGAAGTGCAGGATAACGGAGTTGGCGTTCCGGAGAACATTCGCACCAGCCTTTTTGACCCATTTGTCAGTGAGGGCAAGCATAAGGGCACCGGCCTGGGTCTTACACTGGCTCATTGCATCGCCGTTGAACATGGGGGGGAAGTCACGCTTGTCACAAGCCGCCCTGGGGAAACGATCTTTCACATGTCGGTAGCGCGAGGGCCGGTTGCGCAAGTTGTATCGGCCGACAAAAACCAGAAGCGAGTGGTGGCAGGATGAGACGACACGGCGAAACGCGACAGCTCAAAATCTTACGGGGCGCACGGCGCAGTCTTCTTAGCTTGCTCGGACTCCTGTGCCTCATGACAGCGAATGCGAGTGGCCAGGCCACAAGCAATGAAAACCTTGCCAAGCAGGTGGAGCAGTTGACCGAGGCGATGTCTCGCACGCAGGCGCAGCTTGAGCAGTCGCAACGTGAAATGGAGCAGATGCGACGTCAGCTTGCCGCCCTGCAAGAGCAAGTGGGGCAATCAACTGCTGAAGAGCTGAACTCGACCGCTGCTGCAAAGCTCGCTGCGAAAGTCGAAGAGCTAAAGGAACAGCAGGAGGTGACGGCGTCTCAGGTCGCGACGCACGAGCAGTCGAAGGTGGAGAGTGACTCAAAGTATCCTGTGAAGGTCAGCGGCCTTATATTGCTGAATGGCTTTGTCAACACAGGCCGCGTCGATACGCCTGCGACACCAACGATAGCGCTGCCGGGGAGCGGCACGACCGGAGCCACTGTTCGACAGACGATGCTGGGTGTCAATGCACGAGGCCCCAAATTGTTTGACGCGCAAAGCTACGCTGACTTGTATGTAGATTTCGACGGTGGTTTGCCATCGAGTGGCTACAACGGCGCTGGACAATCGAATGGCCGTCAGGTCAGGATGCGCACAGCGCACGCGGGATTACGTTGGCAACATTCCGAGGCGTTCTTTTCCTTCGATCGCACGATACTCAATCCCAACACACCGACTTCTCTCACAGCGGTTGCCGTGCCGTCATTGTCATGGTCAGGGAATTTGTGGTCGTGGAATCCGCAGGTGGGGATGACTCAAGATATCCCGCTCTCTGCCGACCGCCGGGTTCGGATGCAAGCGGCACTTATCGCAATCATCGATCCGCCGCCAGTCTACGAAAGACCGAACAGTTCATCGACTACACCTCCGTCACCGGGGACATCTGAATTGAGCCGCTGGCCTGGGATCGAAACCAGGTTCGCACTGCTGGGGTCTGACCAAAACGAGAGTGGCCTACGACTTGGAGTCGGAGGGATATTTGCGCCTCACCGCGCGCCAGACGGCACCCGCTTCGATACCTGGGCAGGCGCGGCGGACTTCCACGTGCCTCTCGCCTTACGTACTGACCTGACAGGCAGTTTCTATCGGGGGCAGGCTCTTGGCGGATTGGGTAACGGGGCCTACAAGGATTTTGTGTACCGAATGGATCCCGATTACCCAGGCGAATTCGAGTATCAGGCAGTGGACGACGTGGGCGGATGGGTTCAACTCAAGCAGCAGGCAACCCAGCGCCTGGAATTCAATTTGGCCATGGGTATTGACGAAGTGCGAGCCGGTCAACTGCGGCCATACGCGGGTGCGTACTCGGACTACTACCTCAACCTGGCGAGAAACAAGACTTACACAGGCAACGTGATCTTCAGTCCCAGCGCGTACTTCCAGTTCTCGCTGGAGTATCGCCACCTGGCAAGCTCGCCGGTTATTGGGAAGACGATTCCACGCGACATTGTCGGCGTTGCTACGGGGTACAGATTCTGATGGGTAAAACGACGGGCTTTCATCTGTTCCTGTTTGCCATGCTTGGCATGCCGCTGATGGGGCACGCGCAAAGCGCAGCTACGGCAGAGGCTCGTTTTCGCCTGTCGCTTTCCCGCGCGAGTAGTCATTCGTCTCCTCCTGCAGTTATCTGGCTGAAGCCGTTGCAACAGGCGTCAACCCCGGCTGCTCCGGCTCAGGGAAGATTTACGCTACTGCAGAAAAACCGGATGTTTGTTCCGCATCTTCTGGTGATTCCGGTGGGAAGCGAAGTGCAGTTTCCAAATGCCGACCCGTTCTTTCATAACGTTTTTTCGCTCTTCGATGGCAAACGGTTTGACCTGGGACTTTATGAGGCGGGGTCATCGAAGGGAGTGATCTTCTCTCGCGAAGGCATATCCTACATCTTCTGCAACATTCATCCAGAGATGAGCGCCGTTGTGGTTGCACTGACAACGCCCTTCTATGCGATTGCAAACTCGAGCGGTAACTTCGAGGTTCGGGATGCGCCTCCGGGAGACTATGAGCTTCACGTTTGGGTCGAGGGGGTTTCTCAGCCTGTTCTCAAGGGATTTACTCGTCGCGTTCATCTGGCTGGCGGGACCAACGATCTTGGCTCGTTTGATGTCGCGATGATTAAGCAGCATCCGGCAGAACACCTGAACGAATTTGGCCAACCCTACGATCGGAATTCGAAGTCGCGCTATTGATAGGTGCGATGCGCGGGGAGCCTGGCGTTTGATTGTGTTGTCGCTTCTTATCTATTGAAGTCCTCGTTTAAACAGTCCGATGCTGAAGAGAGGCTGAGTGAGGCACCCGCGTATGCGATTGTCTCGCAAGACGCAGGTGCCTCACTCCCCCAACTAACTTCTTTGAAGTGAAACTGGTGCAGGTCGCCGGAAGCAACGTCGTTTATACACGGCTCGAAGAGGAGTTGATTTGTCGAAAAGCGTCCCTCAGTGGCTAAAGCCCCGCTCATTTCGGGCTGTTTGCGGCACGACTAAAGTCGTGCCCTTTCAAAACATCGAAAAGCGTCCCTCAGTGGCCAAAGCCTCGCTCATTTCGGGCTGTTTGCGGCACGACTAAAGTCGTGCCTTTTCAAAACACATAAATGATCATCTGTGTGGCGGAGACCACTAGTGCAGTTCAGCGGAAACCGATTACTGGTCGCCACCGAACAAGTTCTCAACGGCCATGATGTTACCGAACAGGCCATGTTGTTCGTGATCTATGCCGGCAGTGAAGTAAAGGCTCGTAGCAGGTCCCGATAGTGTTCCGCTGGCGAATACTATAGACCACAGCCCATCGATCGTAATCGGCATGTTCTTGGCGTCAAGCAGTTTGCCCTTGAAGCGCCCGGTTACCGGATCGAAGACGAGTATCTCGCCGCTGCCGAATTGCCCGATCAAAATGTCATGGCTGTAGATGCCAAAGTCGGTCGGCGCCTGTGTCATTCCCCAGGGCGCGTTGAACCATGGCCCTGATTGCAGGCGATGAAGCAGTCGGCCCCTCGGTGAGAATACATCGACGTATCCGAGGCCCGGTCCGTCTACCTCGTCCTCTTTCTCGCTGTCTTGCTTGGCATACGCAACGTATAGGTTTCCACCGATGTTTTGAACATTGAAGGGAGCAAATCCTTCAGGCAATCTCTCATCTTCGAACGCATCATCGTCCAGGTGAACTCGTTTGAAGTTCAAGTCGTACACGGCCACACGCCCTCTCCTGAAGTCAGCCGCGTAGAGGAAGTTTCTTGGTCCAGCGGATGGATCGTTGATGGTAGCAACGGCAAGTCCCTTGAATATCGATGCGCCCTTGGTGTTGACCTTGATCACCGCAGCGGTAGGGTTAACACCCGGGTTCCAACCGGATATAGTGCCGTCTTCGGTCGCGAAGATGAAGAGCGCCGGCTTTCCGGCAGCGAGCTGAAAATCCTGAGTGCCGTTGAAGACTTGTCCTGTCGGATTTCCGCTTCCGCCGCTGCTGTCTGCCGGTGGAATTGTGACCACCAGCGGACGAATTTCTCCAGTGCCAAGGTAGAGAGTACTTAAACCGGTACCGTTGTCAGAGACCCACCACGGGGAGCCTGTGGCGCGTGACATACCCCAGGGATTGACGAGATTCGGATCCGTTATCGCCGCCATTCCCGGCAAATCTGAAACGAGATTGGTTTGTTTGTAGTGCTGAACCTGCTGTGCAGGGAGAGCTGTTGAGAGTGAAAACAGGCCGATCGAGGCGATGCTCAAACCTTGTGCAAATGCACGAACTCCGATGTTGACCATGTGACTCCTTTGCCCCGGTTCAGAATTCTCCTGAACAGCCGGGTCTGCCGAAACAAATTCGTCGTTTCAGCGCCACAGTCACGATAGACCCGGTACATTTGGTCCGATGTCAACCAATTGTCATAATTGTCACCAGGTGGTCATTCCATTGCATGTGAACCGAGACAATCTCAAGAGAACCGGCCTGGACGATGAGAGCGACTCGGCTTAGACGGCCGTATTCCTCCTGCGCCCCTCACCGTAGGACCGGAGGATGGGCCCCGAATCGCTGCTGGTTATGAATGAGGTTCCGTTCGCGCCTCTTGCACTTTTAATTTATCCCCTGAATGAATTGCATCGGTCGCGCTCTTGATCACTTGATCTCCAGGCTTTAGCTCTCCGAAGACCTCAATTTCTGCGCCCACCGTCTGTCCAGTCTGAACTGTTACCCATTCGGCGTTGTTATTTGTTACGCGGATGACGAAGGTATGTTGCTGATCGGAAGTTACCGCTGAAGCGGGAACAAACAGGGTCGGAGCGCTGCGGTCTACAGGCCATGGCACGTTGCTATAGCTGCCAGGCGAGAGCTTGCCGTCTCGATTGGGAACGTCCAGTTCGACCGGCATGGTCCGGGTCTTCTGGTCCACTTCATGTGAAATTCGTGTGATCGGAGCCTTGAATCGCTGAGCTGGATATGCGGGCACTGTGAATGGCACTTGCTGCCCCGTCTTCATGTCGCCAACCAGCGCTTCAGGGACTGGCACCACCAGACGCAGACGATTGTCATTCACGATTTGAAGAATGGGCTGCGCTCCTCCCTGACCAGAGGCAGGACCGATGAGAGCCCCGGGATGAAGATTGCGAGTTGTGACGACGCCGTCAAAAGGCGCGGTGATCTCCAGGTAGGATTCAGTTTGCGTAACACTGCGCACGGCATCGCGAGCGGCAGCTACATTTTGTTCCGCCGCTTCCACTAGACCTTTGTCAGCGGAGACACTCTGGCTCGCAACCGCCACATCGTTCTCGGCAATTACGCCTGGGGTCTTTGCCGCGGAGACCATGTGCAGATAGGTGCCGTTGTCGGAGGCGAGTTTTGCCTGAGCCGTCGCGAGTTGGGATTGGGCGGCATGGACGGCAGCCTCCGCCTGTGATCTTTGACTGTTGAGTTCGGGAGCCGTGAGCCGGACCAAAAGCTGACCGCGTCGAACGTGTGAGCCGCGGTCCACGGTCACGGTTTGTACAAACCCCGTGACTTTGGGGTAGATATCGACAGATTCGTAAGGGATGAGCTGAGCCGGCAGATTCACGGTGGTGTGGAGCTTGCGTGACACGACCTGAACCGTGCTCACGGCGGTGGGAGCATTGGCCGGTGCTGAGGATGCTTTCTGATCTGTGCCTCTATTCGATGGCGATTTATCGCAACCGAGGGCCGCAAGCATGAGAACAGGAGCAGCAAGGAGCAGTCGCTTCATCGTGCGGCCTCCGTATGATTTTCGAACCATTTGCTCTTCGGGTCCTCAGGATCGAGAGAGCGCGAATCGGTAGAAGCACGGCGCTGAGCGATCGAAAAGATCATCGGAAGCACGAAGAGCGTTGCAAGTGTGGCGAACAGGAGGCCGCCGATCACTGCCCGGCCCAACGGCGCAGTCTCTTCGCTGCCTTGGCCGAAGGCGAGTGCCATCGGAATCATTCCGGCGATCATGGCGAGGCTGGTCATGAGGACAGGCCGCAGGCGTTCAGCAGCGGCGGCGCGCGCGGCTTCGTATGAGGGCGCACCCTTCAAGCGGTTCTGCTCCGCGAAGCTCACCAGCAGGATCGCGTTTGCAACGGCAACGCCGACAGCCATGATGGTTCCCATGAAGCTCTCAAGATTGACCGTTGTACCCGTGACAACCAGCATCAAGATCGATCCCGCCAGAACTGCCGGCACAGTTGAGATCACGACCAATGCAAGACGCAGCGATTGGAAGTTGGCAGTGAGAAGAAGCAGGATGACGCCGATTGCCGTTATGAGGCCGATGGCAAGTTCGCCAAAGATCTGCTGAAGAGCACTAACCTGGCCACGTATGGCGGTCTGTACTCCACGCGGAGGAGTTCCAGCATCGGCAAGTGCTTTCGCGATGGCTTTGTTTGCAAGCCTCAGATCACGGTTGCCGATATTGGCGGAGAGCGCAAGCATCCATTGCCCGTTTTGCCGATCGAGTTCACCGGGAACAGTAGTAGATCGCAGGTCGGCAAGCTGGTTCACAAGTGGCTGCGCCCCGGATGTGCTGACTATCGGAATATTGCCGATGTCTCCGAGTGAAGTCATCTTGGGTTGCGGCACCTGCACCTGGACCTGATAGCTTACGCCGGATTTGGGATCGCGCCAATAATTCGGAGATACAAACCGACTGGAGGCAGTGGCAGAGACAACTGCCGAGCCGACGTCGGTTGCTGTTGTGCCGAGCTGACCGGCAACCTCGCGGTTCACATGAATATCGACAGTGGGGTAGTGCTGCGGCTCCTCGTATTCAAGATCGCGCAATGCGGGAACAGTGGCGAGTTTCTGCCGCACGCGCTCCGCATAGCTCGTGACATCTGCGTATTGCGGACCCGTCACTGTAACTTCAGCCGTCGACGATGAGCCAAAGCTGAGAGTCTGGTTTACGAGATCTCCGGGATCAAAGGAGAAGTGAACCTCTGGAAATTGTTGTGCGAGCTTTTTCCGGAGGTCTTCTTCGAGCGCAGCGAGTTTGAGTGATGTGCCCTGCTTGAGGCCGACGTTGATGATGGCCTGCTGAGGTCCGCTGGTCCAGAGAAAGACAGCATTGATCGGGTAAGACGATGCTTGCGTTCCGACATAGCCGAGACTGAGGTCGAGGTTGTCATCGCCGGCGACGTTGTGAATTGTCGCTAAGACGCGACGTACCAGATCTTCCGTCACAGCAACGCGAGTTCCGTCGGGCGCGTCAATCCGAAGACGAAACTGCTTTGAGGCAGCGGAGGGAAAGACTTCTTCGGCAATGTGCGGAGTGATAAGCAGAAGCACCAGCAGGGCGATGACAGCGTACGCGGTGAGGAGGAGTGCGGGAATGCGCATGACGCGTTCAAGAATGTTTTCGAAACGATGACGAAAGCGATCGAAACTGCTTTCCTTGCGATCGCGATTTTGTTGTTCGGGGTTGGATTTCAGCATCCAGTTCGCCAGAACGGGGACCAGAGAACTGGATAGCAGATAAGAAGCTCCCATTGCGAACCCAACCGCGAGCGACAACGGCAAAAACAGGGACTGCGCAGGGCCGGTCATGAAAAAAGAGGGAATGAATACCGCCATGACGCTGAGCATGGCGAGCAGGCGTGGAATCGCGACCTCGCGGCTGGCGAGATGAACTGCTCGCGCGGTGTTTTCCCCATTGTCGAGATGCACGTGAATGTTTTCAAGCAGAACGGTGCCTTCGTCCACCAGGACGCCTACAGAGAGGGCCAGGCCTCCGAGGGTCATGATGTTGATGGTCTGCCCAGCCAGTTTGAGGAGAACAACCGCAGTGAGCAGCGCGAAGGGTATGGTGATGACGACGATGAGAGACGATCGCCAATCCCGAAGGAACAAGAGAAGCGTTAGTCCGGTGAGAAGGGCCCCGATTATCCCTTCACGCAAGACGGAACTGAGTGCATCGCGCACGTATTGCGACTGGTCGAACTCATAGGTGATCTTGATGTCTTCGGGAACGAGCGATTGAAATCGGGAAAGGCTTTGACGAACTTCGCTGACCACAGTGAGGGTAGAAGCGTCTGGCCGTTTTGTGACTGGAATATAGATGGTCCGCTTGCCATTGAGCAGGGCGTATCCGGCCAGCACGTCTGATGAGTCTGCGACGCTGCCCACATCCCGGATATATACCGCGGCTCCTGAACCTAGCTTGAGGGGAATGTTAAGGAGGTCACTGATCTGCACTACGGTTGAATTGGTGGTCACGAGCGTATGGGTTGTACCGATGTCCGCATTGCCTGCCGGCTGAATGCTGTTGCCGGAGGCGAGCGCTTGAACGACTTTGTCAGGTGACAGGCCATAGGACTGCAGCTTCTGCGGGTCAACGTTAATGACGATGGTGCGCTGGTTGCCTCCGAATGGAGGTGGAGAGGATACACCTGCGAGTGTCGCGAATACGGGCCGCACACGGTTGAGAGCGAGATCCTGGATCTCAGCCAGAGTTCGCGATGGGCTGGAGAACACCATGTAGCCGACCGGCAGCGTCCCAGCGTCGTAGCGAATCACGAACGGCGATACCGTTCCCGGAGGCATGAAGGCGCGGGCTCGATTGACATATGAGATCGTCTGCGCCAGTGCTTCACTCATGTTGGTACCGGGATGAAACGTGAGCCGGAGAAGAGCGGTGCCCTGAATGGACTTCGCCTCGACGCTTTCAATTCCATTGATATAGAGAAAGTGATACTCGTAGTAGTACGAGATGAATCCTTCCATCTGCTGCGGGCTCATGCCGCCATAAGGCTGAGCGACATAGATAACAGGCAGATCAAGATTCGGAAAGATGTCGACGCGCGTTCGCATGATTGCCAGAATCGACGACAGCCCGAGCGCAACCACCAGCACGAGCACAGCAACGGGCCTTCGAAGCGCGGCGCGAACGAGCCACATAGATCGTTAGTTTCCTTCCCTCATGGTTGGCTCTTGAGCATCTGTATAAAGGGCTGCAGATCTCCTTGTGCCGCTGTCACGCCAAGCTCCGCTCGCCACACGCTGAGCCGTGCAATGACGTCGTCTGCCTCGGCTTGAGCAAGAACTCCTTCAGCGGCGGCTACATCCACAACGCTCGCCAGTCCCGAGCGATAGCGCGCCTGCTGCTGTTGTTCGCTGATGCGTGCCGCGGTCAACTCAATGGGAGTATTGGCGGCCATCTGTCGCGCGCCAGCCAGCGTGGCCCTCGCCTGTTCCACTGCGACAGAAATATCGTCGATCGCCAGATTGTAACGGGCATGCTCTGCCTCAACGTTCGCCTGCTGCACCTTCTTTTGTTCGTGGAGTCCGAAGTAGTCGAATGCTGAAAACGTGACCTGCACTCCTGCGGCCCAGTTGAAGGTGTCCGGAGCCAGCCCGGCCGTGCCTCCCGGAAAATTCCCGGTCAACGTTGTCCCGGCTCCTCGACCAGAGACAGCCCCGAGCGTGTTGAACACTGGGACATAGCTGCGATCGAGAATCTTCTTCTGGGCCTCTTGCTGTCCTACCAGGGCACGCTCTTGCAGCACCGCCGGATGGGACCCAATTTTGTTTACAGCAGGATCAGATGGAGGCAGCGTGGCGAGCAACGGGGACGCATCGATCTCCGATGGCTGCCCAACACCGGTTGGCAGATACTTCTGCAGTGCGGATCGGCGAACTGCTTCCTGGGTCTGCGCTTGAATCAATTGATTGCGGGCCAAGGCAAGCTGCGCATCCGCCTGAGAGGCATCCGCTCCCGCACGCAGCGTATTGTCGACGAGCACATGCACCGCTCGATCGAAGATATCCATACGTTTGACGTTAGCTTCTGCTACCGTGACCAACTGGTGCGCCGCGGCAAGATCAAAGAAAGCACTTCCCGCACCCGCGCTGACCTCGAGGTCAGTCAAGGCCGCCGCCTGCTTCGCGGCTTCACTCCCTTTTTGCGCCGCAAGTACCTTGGCGCTTCGCGCTCCAAAATCGAAGGGCTGCCAAGTCAGCAGCGCGGCCCCGCCGCTGCTCCATGCACTGCGCGACACATCGGATGCGATCACCGGACCGGAGATGGAAGGGATCACGCTCTGGGGAAGAAGCAGTCCATATATGTTGTTTGCGGTGGCTCGATTTGTCTGCCAAAGCAGGTCGGTTCGGGGAAGATATGCCGCTCGTGCCACACCGACCGACCCCTGTGCTGCTTTTTGCTGAGCGTGGGCTGCTTGGATCTGAGGATAGTTGGCTCGCGCGACATCAATGACCTGCGCAAGCGTGAGTTTGCGATGCTCGCTTGATTCAGGCGCTTGCGCGGAAGCTGTACCTCGGCCTGGCGACAAACAGACGGCCGCGGCACTGCAAAAGCAGGTGAGGATCAGGACCGATTTGAACATTCGATCAGCCACAATTCAATGGGAGGAAACCGCCCCCGCCTCAGGAGCATCATAGCATCGGATTTCGATACAATGATCCGGTCTAGTCCAGGAGCGATTCAGCAGCGAAGCGATTCACACCAAGTTCACGGTGAGAGGAGAAGCACGATGATTGACAGAACGCAGTATTCCGAAACCGATCCGCGTCACCATACTCTCAAGATCAAGTCAATGCTCGGAGATATCGTTGACCACGCGCGCGAAGATGTTACGAAGATCAAAGAGCCCAAAGCGCAAGCGCTTTTTGAAACAACTGCCGAAGTGCTCATCGGCTTACAGAAAGCCTTCAGCGACTACGAAGAAGGGAATGAGCCTGCCTGGAGGAGAGGATAACTCACCGCTTGAGTCATGCGAAAGGTATGATTCTGTCGTGGCAAATCATCAGCGGGAACTCCTTTTCGGACTAATCCGGATTCACGTCCTGATCCATGCTTCTCAGGAGCCCATCTTTGGATTGGCCATGATGGAGGAGTTGGGGCACCATGGCTACCGGATTGGCCCGGGGACTCTCTACCCCCTTCTCCATGGACTGGAGCGCGGCGGACTTCTTCGGTCTGTATTGAAAAATGTGGACGGACGCAGGCGGCGGGTTTATACGATCACCGCTGCCGGAAGAAAGGCCCTTAAAAAAGTCGAAGCGAAGGTCGATGAATTACATCACGAACTTCATGAGGCTCACCCGCGAAAGATCTCGTCACTTAAGAAGGTGCTGGTGAGCAGGCACTGAAGGGTAGAGGGTAGATGAGACGAAGATCCATCACACGACGCGATTTTATTGCCTCAGCCAGTGCGGTCGCGTGCGGCGCACTTCTTCGAACAGGTCCGGCGTTTGCAGAGCCTTTGTTCCTTTCAGAACCAGATGAGACAGCCGACTACTCCCTTACCATCGCCACCAAGCCACCATTTGCTACTTCTGCGGCTTGTCGAATGGCTGTTTGTCGGTGATGCGCGGACGATTCTCGGCTTGCAGTTGCTTGGCTACCTGCTCCACTTCACGGAAGACACGGAGCAGGTTGCCGCCGAGGATTTTGCGGCAGTCTTC
>WNGR01000513.1_pt1 | contig 42527 bp, 34 predicted proteins | sample 5407581 | NCBI WGS metagenome assembly WNGR01 (sample SAMN13153383, study PRJNA577476) | soil metagenome | isolation source: 80 cm soil or saprolite under Garry oak tree replicate 2 | place: USA:California | collected 2016-06-15 | reverse complement strand
TCCGGCCCCAGCACGCCAGCCCCCGACCAGGCGCCCGAGTCGATCAGCTCGAGCGCCACGACCGGGTTGACGGCGGTCTGCCAGACGACCGCCTGCGACCCGTACTCGGCCATCGACCAGGCGTTGTCGACCACGTGGTACAGGTAGACCTCGCGCGCCGCGCCGTCCTTGCCGGTCCCGGTCACCCAGGTTCCCGCGCAGGTCAGGCCGGTCATCTTGGGCCCAAGCTCGGCCGGGTCAGGCAGGCACGCCGCGACGACGTCGCGCGGCGAGACCCGGCCGCCGCCCACGCTGACCGGTGCCGTCGAGTCCAGCCCGAGCTTGTGCAGCGTCTTCAGGGCTCCGATGAACTCCTCGCCGAGGCCGTACTTGAACGTGACCCGCCTGGCCTTGACCCAGCGCGGGATCAGCAGCACCTCCTCGTGCTCGACGTTCACGCACTCCACCGGGCCGATTCCGGCCGGGAAGGTGAATACTTCCGGCTCGCTGAACGGGGCCGTGGTGAACCAGCCGCGGCCGGCCTCCCAGACCACCGGCGGGTTCAGGCATTCCTCGATCGTGGTCCAGATCGAGAAGGTGGGCGCGAAGTCGTACCCCTGGACGGTCAGGTTCGCGCCGTCCCGCACGCCGATCTCGCCGATCTCGCTGAACAACTCGTCGGCCGCGTGCCTGGCGAAGATGTCAGAAAGCCCCGGTTCCACGCCGATGCCGACCAGCGCCATCTTCCCGCTCTGCTCCCACTCGCCCGCCACGGCGAACTGGTCGTCACCCAGTTTGACGCCGGTCTTGCTGTACGGCGCATCCCGGTGCGGCCGGGACAGGGACATGGCCATGTCCAGATAGTGAACTCCGGACCGGAGTGCGGCCGTGTAGAGCGGCATGACGAATCTCGGGTCGGCGGCGTTCATCAGGACATCGCAGGAGTGCTCGGCGAGCAGCGCCGCCACGGCGTCGGCGTCCCTGGCGTCGATCCTGACCGCGCTGAAGCGGCCGCTGGCCGCCGCGGCGCGTTCCGCCCTGGCGAGGTCGTAGTCGGAGACGATCAGCTCGGCGAACGGCCGGCGCGCGGCGATCCTCGCGAACGCGGTGCCGACTCCGCCGGCACCGACGAGCAAAATGCGCATCCTGGCGATCCTGTTAGTCGTATGAGCTGGCCAGTACTGGGAAACACCTTTGTATCCCCCGCAGGCTCAGCGTGCCACACGGTGCCCGGGCGGAAACCTTCGGGAGGGGTACGCGGCGCTGGTCGCTGGTCCCTGGCTGCGCTGACCACCTCGGCCCACCTCGGCGCCGAGTCGTGGTCGCGGCCGGTGGGCCGACGCCCGGCGCTCGCTCCGGACGCCAGAATGGCCGGCCGCGCCGGACCCCGGGTGTCGGTCCGAGCGCCTAAGGTGAAACACGTGACGATGACGGCGGCTGACTCCCTGCTCGAAGGACTGAACCCGCAGCAGCGCGCGGCGGTGCTGCACGAGGGGGGCCCGCTGCTCATCGTCGCCGGGGCGGGGTCGGGCAAGACCCGGGTGCTCACCCACCGGATCGCCTACCTGGTCGCCGAGCGCGAGGTCGCACCGTACGAGATCCTCGCGATCACGTTCACGAACAAGGCCGCGGGCGAGATGGCGGGACGGGCGCAGGCGCTGACCGGCGCGCGGGCCCGCGGGATGTGGCTGCTCACGTTCCACTCGGCGTGCGTGCGGATCCTGCGCCGGGAGGCCGGCCGGTTCGGTTACCCGTCCTCGTTCACCATCTACGACCAGGCGGACTCGGAGCGGCTGATGGCGCTGGTCTGCCGCGAGCTCGACCTCGATCCGAAGTACCACCCGCCGAAGGCGATGGTCGGGCGGGTTTCGACATTGAAGAACGAGCTGCTCGACCACGAGACCATCGCGGCGCGCGCGTCCGGCTACCGGGAGAAGGCGCTGGCCGAGGCGTACGGGGAGTACCAGCGGCGGCTCGTCGCGGCCGGGGCGATGGACTTCGACGACCTGATCATGGTCACCGTCCACCTGCTGCAGGCATTTCCCGACATGGCGGCCGAGTACCGGCGCCGGTTCAGGCACGTGCTGGTCGACGAGTACCAGGACACCAACCACGCCCAGTACGTGCTGATCAGGGAGCTGGTCGGCGGGACCCAGGCGGTTCCCGTCGGCGGCGACGACTTCCTGCCGCCGGCCGAACTGTGCGTGGTCGGCGACGCCGACCAGTCGATCTACGCGTTCCGCGGCGCCACGATCCGCAACATCACCGAGTTCGAGCGCGACTTCCCCGGCGCCCGGGTGATCCTGCTCGAGCAGAACTACCGGTCCACCCAGAACATCCTCGCCGCCGCCAACGCGGTCGTCGCTCGGAACTCGGGCCGGATGCCGAAGAACCTGTGGTCGGACGCCGGCGACGGCCCGCCGCTCGTCGGTTACGTCGCGGACAGCGAGCACGACGAGGCCGCGTTCGTCGCCGAAGAGGTGGACAAGCTCACCGACGCCGGCGACGCGGCCCCCGGCGACGTGGCGGTGTTCTACCGGACCAACGCGCAGTCCAGGGTGTTCGAGGAGGTGTTCATCAGGGCCGGGATGCCGTACAAGGTGGTCGGCGGCGTGCGGTTCTACGAGCGCAGGGAGGTCAGGGACCTGCTCGCGTACCTGCGGCTGATCGCCAACCCGGCCGACGAGATCTCGCTGCGCAGGGTGGTCAACGTGCCGCGCCGCGGCATCGGCGACCGCGCCCTGGAGTACGTGGCCGGCCTGGCCGCCAGGGACCGGATCACCTTCGCCGCCGCGCTGGCCAGGCCCGATGACGTGCCCGGGCTGCCCGCCCGGTCGGCGAAGGCGATAACGGGCTTCAACGAACTCATCTCCGAACTGCGGCAGGCAGCCGAGTCTGGCACCCCGGTCGGGGACATCGCCGAGGCCGTGCTCGACCGGACCGGGTACATCGCCGAGCTCGAGGCGTCGAGCGACCTGCAGGACGCGGGCCGGGCGGAGAACCTGACCGAGCTCATCTCGGTCGCCAGGGAGTTCGACGCGCGCAACGAGGTTGGCGGGCTGGCCGCATTCCTGGAGCAGGTCTCGCTGGTCGCCGACGCCGACGAGATCCCCGAGGGAGCCGACCACGGCGGCGTGGTCACGCTGATGACGCTGCACACCGCCAAGGGGCTGGAGTTCCCCGTGGTGTTCCTGACCGGGATGGAGGAGAACGTCTTCCCGCACGAGCGCTCGGTCAATGACGAGCGCGAGCTGGAGGAGGAACGCAGGCTCGCCTACGTCGGCATCACCAGGGCGCAGCAGCGCCTGTACCTGACCCGCGCCGTGGCGCGGGCCTGGTGGGGGAGGCCCTCGTACCACAAGCAGTCGCGCTTCCTCACCGAGATCCCGGCCGAGCTGATCGACTGGCGCAGGGACGCCGCGGCGGCGACCTCCTCCTTCGGCCCGGCATCGGAGCGGCTGGCCCGCCGCCCGGGCGTGAACGCGCCGGGCAACCGGCCGGTCCCGGCGCTGAAGGCCGGCGACCTGGTCAGCCACGACAGTTACGGCCTGGGCCGGGTGCTGTCGGTCGAGGGCCGCGGCGACGACCCGGAGGCCAAGGTCGACTTCGGGGAGGACTACGGCACCAAGCACCTGCTGGTCCGCTACGCCCCCATCGAGAAGCTGGCCTGACCCGTCTGAGCCGGCCTGACCAGGACGCGTCTCGGCCTGACCAGGGCTTGGGCCTCTGACGTCGTCCATGCTCGCTATCTCTGATACCTCCGCTAGCGGAGGTATCAGTTCTGGAGGTGTCAGGGCCGGATGTTAGACCCGGCAGCGCCCTGGCAGGCGGGCTGGCAGCGGCGAGATACGCTGCGCGTGGAAGCATCCGCGGGTGAGAGGCGCAGAGGTTATGGGCAGCATCCGGGTCATCATCGCCAAGCCGGGCCTGGACGGGCATGACCGCGGCGCCAAGGTCGTGGCGCGGGCGCTGCGCGACGCCGGGGTGGAGGTCATCTACACCGGGCTGCACCAGACCCCGGAGCAGATCGTCGCCGCTGCCCTGCAGGAAGACGCCGACGCGATCGGCCTGTCCATACTCTCCGGCGCGCACATGACCCAGTTCGGCCGGGTGCTCGAGCTGCTGCGCGAGCAGAACGCGGCGGACATCACGGTGTTCGGCGGCGGGATCATCCCCGACGCCGACATCGCCGAGCTGCGGTCGATGGGCGTCGCGAGGATCTTCACTCCCGGCGCGCCGACCACCGAGATCGTCGACTGGGTCCGCGCCGAGCTTGGTGAGAAGGCGGAAACTCGGACCGCCTGACCGGTCGGCTAGGTCCGCCGCGAGCTGGCGCCCCGGCCGGAAACACTGACCGTCTGGCGGTCCGCCAGCCGCCCGCCCGCTAGGCTGCCTGGCGGGCGGCCGCTTCGAGCGGCACGGCGCCGGCAAGGTTGGGCATGAGGCAGGGTTGAGCATCGCTGCGGGCGGCAGCATCAGTCAGGACGGACCCCAGACGTGGACCTGTTCGAGCATGAAGCAAAGGAACTCTTTGCCGAGTACGGCGTCCCCGTGCAGGCCGGCAAGGTGGCGCACACGGCGGATGAGGCGCGAGCGATCGCGGCCGAGTTCGCCGCGGCCGGCCATCCGCTGGTCGTGGTGAAGGCGCAGGTCAAAGCTGGCGGGCGCGGGAAGGCCGGCGGCGTCAAGCTAGCCAACGGCCCGGAGGAGGCCTACGCGAAGGCCAGCCAGATCCTCGGCATGGACATCAAGGGCCACACCGTGCACAAGGTCCTGATCGCGCAGGCCTCCGACATCGCGCAGGAGTACTACCTGTCGTACCTGGTCGACCGCGCGGGCCGGCGGTTCATGTCGATCTGCTCGGTCGAGGGCGGCGTGGAGATCGAGGAGGTTGCCCACACCAACCCCGAGGCTGTCGCGCGGATCGGCATCGACCCGCTGGGCGGCGTGGACCGGGCGAAGGCGACCGAGATCGTCGCGGCCGGCCGCCTGCCTGCCGAGGCCGCCGCGGGCGCGGCGGCGCTCGCCGAGCGGCTGTGGGCGGTCTTCACCGACGAGGACGCCACGCTCGTCGAGGTCAACCCGCTGGTGCTGACCGATGACGGCCAGGTGCTGGCCGTCGACGGCAAGGTGACGCTGGACGACAACGCCTCGTTCAGGCAGCAGCACGACAGGTTCGCCGACCCGTCGGCGGCCGACCCGATCGAGGCTCGGGCCAAGGCCAAGCACCTCAACTACGTCAAGCTCGACGGGGCGGTGGGCATCATCGGCAACGGCGCCGGCCTGGTGATGTCGACGCTCGACGTGGTCGCCTACGCCGGGGAGGAGTTCGGCGGCGTGCGCCCGGCGAACTTCCTGGACATCGGCGGCGGGGCGTCGGCGGAAGTGATGGCCAACGGCCTCGACATCGTTCTGTCCGATCCGTCGGTGCGCGCCGTCCTGGTCAACGTGTTCGGCGGCATCACGTCGTGCGACGAGGTGGCGAACGGGATCGTCGCCGCGATCGGCATCCTCGGCGAGCGCGGCGAGGAGGTCAGGCACCCGATCGTGGTGCGGCTGGACGGCAACAACGCCGCGGAAGGCCGGCGGATACTGACCGAGGCGGGCATCGCCGTCGTCGAGCAGGTCGCGACGATGGACGACGCGGCGCGGCGCGCCGCCGAACTGGCCAGCCTGGCCGCGACGGGAGCATGAGATGGCGATCTTCCTGACGGCGCAGAGCCGGGTCATCGTCCAGGGCATCACGGGCTCAGAGGGACGCAAGCACGGCGCGCGCATGATCGCGGCGGGCACGACCGTGGCCGGCGGCACCAACCCGCGCAAGGCTGGCCAGTCGGTGCAGCTCGGTGACTCGACCGCGCCCGTCTTCGGCACCGTCGGCGACGCGATGGCGCAGACCGGCGGCGACGTGTCCGTCGTGTTCGTGCCGCCCGCGGGGACCAAGGATGCCGTGATCGAGGCCGTCGATGCCGGAATCGGCCTGGTCATCGTCATCACCGAGGGCATCCCTGTGCACGACACCGCCGCGTTCTGGGCCTATGCCTGCTCGCGCGGCAACGCGACCCGCATCGTCGGTCCCAACTGCCCTGGGGTGGCGTCTCCCGGCAAGTCCAACGCCGGCATCATCCCGGCCGACATCACCAGCGAGGGCAGGATTGGTCTGGTATCGAAGTCAGGGACGCTGACGTACCAGATGATGTACGAGCTCAGGGACATCGGCTTCTCCACGGCCGTCGGGATCGGCGGCGACCCGATCATCGGGACCACGCACATCGACTGCCTGGAGGCGTTCCAGGCCGACCCGGAGACCGACGCGATCGTGATGATCGGCGAGATCGGGGGAGACGCGGAGGAGCGCGCCGCGGCGTACATCGAGGCGAGCGTGTCCAAGCCGGTCGTCGCGTATGTCGCCGGGTTCACCGCGCCGGAAGGCAAGACGATGGGCCATGCCGGGGCGATCATCTCCGGCTCGGCGGGCACGGCCCAGGCGAAGAAGGAAGCGCTCGAGAAGGTGGGCGTCAAGGTCGGCCGTACCCCCAGCGGGACCGCTCGCCTGGTCAGGGATCTGATGCAGGCCCGCTGACATATCTCGCTGGTCTCGCAGACCCTGCCTTCCCGGGATCGACCCGGCGGGCGTGGGGTCACACGGTCTGTGGCAGCGTGCTGCCGGGCCGCCTTCGGCGCGCCTCCCCGCGTAGCGCGGCTGTACTTGCGATGGTTGGGTTTTGTGACGACTTCAGCCGTCGGCGCCAGGACCGCGGGCCAGCCTCGCCAGGACCCTGGCGGCGGTAACCGCCAGGAAGGGGCAAGGAGGCTGCTCGCCTCTGGCGCATCGGCAGCCTGCACCGCCGCGGGCATCGGCCTGACCGCGCTGACCATGCTGGTGCTCATCGGCTGGATCGCCGCGCCACACTCCGGGCTCGGCTTGGTCGGCGTGATCCGGACGGCCGCAGTGCTCTGGCTGGTCGGCCATCACGTGACCGTCGAGGTCAGCGGCGCCGGCCGGATCGGCATGCTGCCGCTTGGCCTCGTCGCGCTGCCGGGCGCCCTGCTGTGGCGGGCCGGCCGCTCCGTCGTCCGCGGTGATGCCGTCACCGAGCTGAGGCAGGCGCTCGCAGCCGCGCTCGCCGTCGCGGTGCCCTATGCGGCCCTGGCCGGAGCGCTCGCCATCGGCAGCCGGTCCGCGCTGGCGGCGGCCTCGGTGCCGCAGGCGCTGGTCGCGTCGTTCGTGATCGCGCTGGTGTCCGCCGGGTTCGGCGCGGCGCGTGCCCTGGCGCCCTGGGCTCAGATCGGCGCGCTGATGTCCGCCAGGACCCGATCGGTGCTTTCCGGCACGGCCGGCGCGCTCGCTGTGCTGGCCGCGGCGGGCGCGATGGCCACCGCGCTGGCGCTGGCCAGCCAGCTGGCCAAGTTCAGCGCGGTCTACCGGCTGCTCGACCCTGGCGTCGTCGGATCCGGGCTGCTGCTCCTGGCCCAGCTGGCGTATCTGCCTAACGCGGTCGTCTGGGCCATCGCCTACATGCTCGGGCCCGGGTTCGCCGTCGGGGCCGGGACGGTGGCCGCCCCTTCCGGATCGGTGCTTGGTCCGATGCCCGCGTTTCCGCTGCTCGCGGGGCTGCCGGCGGGCACGCACGGCGGAGGACCCGGCTGGCTGGCCGCCGCCATGCTGGCCTTTCCCTATCTGGCCGGCCTGGCGGCCGGTCTGCTCGTCGTCCGGCTCGCGCCGACCAGCGTGCTTGAGTCCGCGCCGATCAGGGGGTTCTGCTGCGGCCTGCTAACCGGTGGCCTGCTTGGCGTCGGCGCGGCCTTCGCCGGCGGTCCGCTCGGCAACGGGAGGATGGCGGCGGTCGGGCCGTCCCCCTGGCAGGTGGCGACGGTCGCCTCTCTGGAGGTCGGGGTCGCGGCCGCGGTTACCGCGGGGGCGGTCAACTGGTGGTACGTGCGCAGGAGATGGGCCGGTGCGGTAGGCCAGCCCGCGGAAGCAAGCAGGTCGTCGCCGTCAGGCGGCGCGGCGCGGCCAGCCGCGGGGCCGCCGGGTGATGACGACGACGGGCACGTGATCTACCTGGACAGGTGGGCCGAGGATGGGGATGGCGCGCCGCCCGGCAAGCGCCCAGGCGGGCCGTCCGCGCTGCCCTGAGTCGGCTCGGCCGACGCCACCCTCGGCAGAACGGCGCCGCCGCCGAGTCCGGTCGATCCACGGTGGATCGACCGGTAGAACCTGTCCATGCAGGCATGCTGGGCGCCGGACGTTTGCGCCTGGCTCAGGCACCGGAGGTAGTTGTTCACCTGATGCGGGAACGTCAGGTAAACCACGAGTATTGAGATCGACAGCAATGCAGCGAGCGAGCCGAGGACGATTCCGCCGACGGCCCCTCTCGGCCGGTAGGAGCCGGTCCGCTTGGCCTTGCGCACGGCGGTGATACCGATGACGCACGCCGCGATCCCGATGACGGCGCTGAAGATCAGCAGGTAGACGCCACGGTGCAGATCACGTTCGAGTCCGAGCCACGCGACCAGGCTGAGCGCGCCAAGCACGAGCGACGCGATCGCCCGCTGCCGCAACTCTCTGTCCGGCTGCCTGGTCGGCCGCGGCCTGGCGGGCCGCGGCGCGGGCCGGCCACCGGCTGCCGACTGGCGCGGTCCGGCCTGGCCAAAACCGGCGGGCTGCCCGGGTCCTGCGTGCCCGGGTTCCGTGTACCCAGGTTCGGTATGCCCGGGTTCCGTGCGCCCGGGTTCCGCCTGCCGAGTTAGCCCGGCCGCCTGGCCAGGCCCGGTCGGCTGGCCGTAGGGCCGGCCGGCGGCTTGCTGCTGCTGGTGTTGTGGTGGTGGTGGCGGCGGCTGCTGCTGATCGGGTTCGTCCGCGAAGAACAGTCGCGGCAGCCCCTGAGACTCGGGCTGGCCTGGTTCGCCGGGCTGGCCTGGTCCGCCGGGCTGGCCTGGTTCGCCGGGCTGGCCTGGTTCGCCGGGCTGGCCTGTCTCGCCTGGCTGGCGGGTGCTGCCGTGCAGGCCACGGTCACCCTGCTCTGGTGGCGGGCTGATGTCGTCGGACAGTTCCATCCTCCGGTCATCCACGATCGTGTCGCGCGCCGAACCGGGCGCGCCAAGTCCTATTGCATCACTACCTGGCCGGCGCTTCCCACACCGCGAGCGCCGCGAGCCTAGACGGCCAGGCCGTCAAGGTTACGCTGGGCAGGACGTACCAGGACACGCCGCCGGAGAGATGCTCGCCGGCCGGTCCGTCTATCGTGGCCTCATGCGGTCACGCCTGGTCGTCCTGGCGTCTGGCGAGGGGACGCTGCTGCAGCAATTGATCGACACCTGCGCGGCCGGTCCGGCCGGGGCGCGGATCGCCGCCGTCGGGGCCGACCGGCACAGCACCAGGGCCGTCAGCCGAGCCGAGGCAGCGGGCATCGAGACCTTCGTCTGCCGGGTGCCTGACTATCAGGACCGCGCTGACTGGGACAAGGCGCTCGCCGAGACCTGCGCCGGCTTCGGCCCCGATCTCATCGTCTCGGCCGGCTTCATGAAACTGCTCGGGCCGCGATTCCTCGACGAGTTCTCGGGTCGGTGCGTCAACTCCCATCCGGCGCTGCTGCCGTCCTTTCCCGGCATGCACGGGGTTCGTGACGCCCTGGCCTACGGGGTGAAGGTCACCGGCTGCACGGTGTTCCTGGTCGACGCCGGGCTGGACAGCGGGCCCGTCATCGCTCAGGAGGCGGTCAGAGTGCGCGACGACGACGACGAGGAGACGCTGACCGAGCGGATCAAGTCCGTCGAGCGGGTCCTGCTCGCGGAAACCGTCGTGGCCATGCTGCGGAACGGCTGGTGGGTCAGCGGGCGCACGGTCAGAATCGGCGGATCGGGGGGATCGCAGCAGTGAGCAAGGTTGCCATCAGCAGGGCGCTCGTCAGCGTCTACGACAAGACGGGCCTGGACCGGCTGGCCAGCGCGCTGCACCGGGCCGCGGTCGAGATCGTCTCGACCGGCAGCACGGCCCGGACTATCAGCGCCGCCGGGATTCCCGTCACGCCGGTTGAGGCGCTGACCGGATTTCCCGAGTGTCTGGGCGGCCGGGTCAAGACACTGCATCCGGCCGTGCACGCCGGCCTGCTGGCCGACCTGGGCGACCCCGAGCACGTCGCTCAGCTTGCCCGGCTCGGGATCGCGCCGTTCCAGCTGCTGGTCTCGAACCTGTATCCGTTCACCGAGACGGTCGCCGGCGGCGCGAGCGGGCCAGAGTGCGTGGAGCAGATCGACATCGGCGGTCCCGCGATGGTCAGGGCGGCCGCCAAGAACCACGCCAACGTCGCGGTCATCACCAGCCCGCAAACCTACGACCAGGTCGCAGCCGCCGTCACGGCAGGCGGTTTCACGCTGGCGGAGCGGCGCAGGCTGGCGGCGCAGGCGTTCGCGCACACGGCTCGGTACGACGCCGCGGTGGCGTCCTGGTTCGCGTCGGCCTACGCGCCCGACGAGGCCGCGAGAGAGACTGGCTGGCCTGACCTGGCCGCGGCCGTATGGGACCGGCGGGCGGTGCTGCGGTACGGCGAGAACCCGCACCAGCGCGCCGCGCTCTACCTGGCGGCCGGGTCGCGGGGAACCGGCGGGGTCGCCACCGCCGAGCAGCTGCACGGCAAGGCGATGTCGTACAACAACTACGTCGACGCCGACGCCGCATGGCGCACCGTGGGCGAGTTCACCGAGCCATGCGTTGCCATCATGAAGCACTCCAACCCGTGCGGGATCGCCCTCTCCGCCGACATCGCCGACGCGCACCGCAATGCCCACGCGTGCGACCCGGTCTCCGCGTTCGGCGGGGTGATCGCGGCGAACCGGGCGGTCACGGCGGAACTGGCTGGCCAGATCGCGGAGATCTTCACCGAGGTGATAGTCGCGCCCGGCTACGACCCAGCCGCGGTGGAGATCCTCACCAGGAAGAGGAACCAGCGGCTGCTCCGCTGCTCGCCGGCCGGTCAGGGCGGCGGCGCGGCGGCCGTCGAGTGGCGGCAGATTGGCGGCGGGCTGCTCATGCAGGCGGCCGATACCGCGTCTGAGCCAGGAGACAGGCTGGCGGGGTGGCGGCTGGCCGCCGGGCCGGCGGCCAGCGACGCCGTGCTCGCCGACCTGGAGTTCGCCTGGCGGGCGTGCCGCAGCGTCAAGTCCAACGCGATCCTGCTCGCCTCGGCGCGCGCCTCGGTCGGGATCGGCATGGGCCAGGTCAACCGGGTCGACGCCGCGCGGCTCGCCGTCACCAGGGCCGGCGACCGGGCGGCCGGATCGGTCGCGGCCAGTGACGCGTACTTCCCGTTCGCGGACGGGTTCCAGGTGCTGGCCGACGCCGGGGTGCGGGCCGTCGTCGAGCCGGGCGGGTCGGTCCGCGACGAGGAAGTCATCGCGGCAGCGAAGGCCGCGGGGGTGAGCCTGTACCTCACCGGCGTCCGCCACTTCTGGCACTGACGGCCGGCCCGGAGGTCGTCGGAATCATCGTGGATGATTTTCAGCAGATGCGCCGAAAATCATCCACGATCATGGAACAGATCGGCGGCGCCGGGCGGGGGCGAGTCGTTCGCGGGGCGGCGGTGAGCTGCGCGGGCTGGTCGAGCCGCCGACGCTGTGAGTCGCCTACCGGGTGGGGTGGGTCGCTCGCGGGCTGGAGGCCGGGCACAATGTTCCAGTGACCGCGATCATCCTTGACGGCAAGGCCACTGCGGCGGCCATCCGCGCCGAGCTCGCCGAGCGGGTGGCGAAGCTCGCCGCCAGGGGCGTCGTTCCCGGGCTGGCCACAGTTCTGGTCGGCGACGACCTGGGCAGCGCCGTCTACGTGGCAGGCAAGCATAAGGACAGCGCCCAGGTCGGCATCGCCAGCATCAGGCGCGACCTGCCGGCCACCGTGAGCCAGCAGCAGGTGCAGGACGTAGTCGCCGAGCTCAACGCCAACCCCGCGTGCACCGGGTACATCGTGCAGCTGCCGTTGCCCGCCGGCCTGCGCAGCCAGCCGGTGCTCGAGCTGATGGACCCGGCCAAGGACGCCGACGGCTTGCACCCGATGAACCTGGGCAGGCTGGTGCTCGGCGAGCCAGCTCCGCTGCCCTGCACGCCGCTGGGCATCGTCGAACTGCTGCGCCGATACCAGGTGCCGATCGCCGGGGCCGACGTCACGCTCATCGGCCGCGGCGTCACGGTAGGCCGCCCGCTCGGGCTGCTGCTCACCAGGCGCACCGAGAACGCTACCGTGACCCTCTGTCACACCGGGACCGCCGACCTGAAGGCCCATACCCGCAACGCGGACATCGTGGTGGCCGCCGCCGGAAAGCCGCGTCTGGTCACGGCCGACATGATCAAGCCAGGGGCGGCCGTGCTCGACGTGGGCATCACGCGGACCGACTCTGGGCTGGTCGGTGACGTGCACCCGGATGTCGCCGAGGTGGCCGGGCACCTGGCCAGGGTGCCCGGCGGGGTCGGGCCGATGACCAGGGCGATGCTGCTCGCTAACGTGGTGAGCCTGGCCGAGCGGCAGGCCTGACCTACTGCGGGCTACTAGCGAGTAACATACCGTCCGGGCATCATGCGGGCCCCGGAACGCGGGTCGCTCGCCCCGTTTGGCAGGCTTGCCTTGCCCAGGTTGGCAACCGCAGGGACTCATGGGATGCCCGTACCTGCGCGGGCTAGCCCGAACGTGGCAGCAGAGACAGGGAGGTCGGCCGCCGGTCATGAATATCGTCGTCTGCGTCAAGCAGGTTCCCGACACATGGTCTGAGCGCACGCTTCGCGAGTCGGACTCCACGCTCGACCGGGATGCCGCCGACGCGGTCATCAACGAGCTTGACGAGTTCGCGATCGAGGAGGGCCTGCGCCTCGCCGAGGCGCACGGCGGCGAGGTGACCATCTTGTCGATGGGACCCGACCGTGCCACCGAGTCGATCCGCAAGGCGCTGTCGATGGGCGCCGACAAGGCCGTGCACCTGCTCGACGATGCGCTGGCGGGCTCTGATGTGCTGGCGACCTCGGCGGCGCTCGCCGCGGTGCTCGGCCAGATCGGGTTTGACCTGGTCATCCTGGGTTCCGAGTCGACCGACGCGAGGACAGGCCTGCTCCCGGCGATGCTGTCGGAGCGGCTTGGCGTGCCGCAGCTTTCCTACGCGAGCAAGGTCGAGATCGACGGGACCTCGATCACGATCAACCGGCTGGCCGACTACGGCTACGACACGGTGGTGGCCTCGCTGCCGGCGGTCGTCAGCGTGGTCGAGAAGATCAACGAGCCGCGTTACCCGTCGTTCAAGGGGATCATGGCGGCCAAGAAGAAGCCGGTGCAGACGATGACCGTGTCCGACATCGGCATCGACGCCTCGCAGGTGGGCCTGGCCAACGCCGCCAGCGAGGTGCTGAGCTTCGCCAAGCGGCCGGCACGGCAGGCAGGCACGATCGTGACCGACGACGGGGACGGCGGCGCCAAGGCCGCCGAGTTCCTCGCCGGACGCAAGTTCATCTGAACCGACCGAACCGACTGAACCGACTGAACCGGCGCACCCGAGCCGAGCCGGGGCTGAAGGGCTGAGAGGCGGCCGAACGATGGCTGAGATTCTGGTACTGGCCGAGCATGACGGCGAGACCGTCAAGAAGGTCACCGTCGAGCTGGTGACGCTCGCGCGCCGGTTCGGCGAGCCCGCCGTCGTCTGGGCCGGCCCCGGCGCCGAGGCGGCGCAGGCCAGGCTGGCCGAGTATGGGGCCGCGAAGGTCTATGTCGCCGGGGATCCGGTGTACGACGACTACGTGGTCGCGCCGAAGGCCGAGCTGCTCGCCGAGCTGGCCGTCCAGAAGTCGCCTGCGGCCGTGCTGGTGGCCAATACCGCCGAGGGGCGCGAGGTTGGTGGCAGGCTCGCCGTCAGGACCGGCTGGGGAATCCTGACCGATGTCGTCGGGCTCGATGACGACATCACCGCCGAGCAGGTGATCTTCGGCGGCGCGATCAACGTGAGCTCGAAGGTCCGGTCGGGCACGCCGATCATCGCGGTCAGGCCGAACGCGATCAGCCCGGAACCAGCCGCGGGCGAGGCCGCTATCGAGCCGGTGAGCATCACGGTCAGCGACGCTGCGAAGCAGGCGAAGATCACCGGTCGGGTCGTGCAGCAGCGCGGCGCCAGGCCGGAGCTGACCGAGGCGTCGATCGTCGTATCGGGCGGGCGCGGTGTCGGCTCGGCCGACAACATGGCGCTGATCGAGAGGCTCGCCGACTTGCTCGGCGCCGCGGTCGGCGCCTCCCGCGCGGTCACCGACGCGGGCTGGTATCCGCACCAGTTCCAGGTCGGCCAGACCGGCAAGACGGTGTCGCCGCAGCTGTACGTCGCCGTCGGCATCTCCGGGGCGATCCAGCACCGGGCTGGCATGCAGACCTCGAAGACGATCATGGTAGTGAACAAGGATCCCGAGGCGCCGATCTTCGAGCTCGCGGACTTCGGCGTCGTGGGAGACCTGTTCAAGGTCGTGCCGCAGCTGGTCGAGGAGATCGAGAAGCGATCAGCCTGAGCCGCCACGGCAGCGGAGCGGGTGCCGGCGCCGGCGCGGCCTGCGGGCCTTAGGTTCCCGTTAGGCTGGAATCACCATGGTGAACCTCGAATTCCCCGGCGACGGGGACGGCGCCCCTAACCACGGGGTCGCTGCCCGCGCGGCTGCTAGCCGCGCGGCCGCTAGCCACGGGGCCGCTAGCCACGGGACCGCGGGCTCCGTGGTCTACCTCGACCACGCCGCGACCACGCCGATGCTGCCGCAGGCGCTGGCCGCGATGGCGGAGGAGCTGGCTCAAACCGGGAACCCGTCGTCGCTGCACAACGCCGGCCGCCGGGCCCGCCGGGTGATCGAGGAGTCACGCGAGCAGATCGCGCAGGCCTTCGGCGCGCGCCCCAGCGAGGTCGTCTTCACCAGCGGCGGCACCGAGGCCGACAACCTGGCCGTGAAGGGGTTCTACTGGGCACGCCAGACCGGATCCCGGCCGCGGCCGCGGGTGCTGGCCACTGCGATCGAGCATCACGCGGTGCTGGACTGCGTGCAGTGGCTGGGCGAGCACCAGGGCGCGCAGGTCGAGTGGCTGCCCGTGGACGGCTCGGGGCTGCTCGGCCCGGACGTGCTGCGCGCCGGGATCGAGCGTGACCCAGGCAGCGTCGCACTGGTCAGCGTCATGTGGGCGAACAACGAGGTGGGCGCCGTCCAGCCGATCGCGGAGCTGGCGGCGGTCGCGAGTGAGCACGACGTTCCGTTTCACAGCGATGCGGTCCAGGCTGCCGGGCAGCTTCCGGTCAGCCTGGCGGCGAGCGGCGTGACCGCCCTGACGATCACGGCTCACAAGCTCGGCGGGCCGGTCGGGGCTGGCGCGCTGCTGCTTGCCAGGGGCGACGACCCGGTGCCCGTGCTGCACGGCGGCGGCCAGGAGCGCGACGTCCGGTCGGGAACCCTCGACACCGCCGCCATCAGGGCGTTCGCCGTGGCGGTCGAGGACGCCGTCGCGCGCAGGGACGAGCGCGCGGCGCGGCTTGGCCAGCTCCGCGACGAGCTCGTCGGCTGGGTCCGCGCGGCCGTTCCCGGCGCGGTACTGAACGGTCCCGCTCCCGGCGAGCTCCGGCTGCCGGGAAACGCGCACTTCTCCTTCCCGGGCTGCGAGGGCGACGCCCTGCTGATGCTGCTCGACGCCAGGGGTGTCGCCTGCTCGACCGGTTCGGCCTGCACGGCGGGCGTGGCCCAGCCGAGCCACGTGCTGCTGGCGATGGGTGCCGATCGCGCCAGGGCGCGGGGCTCGCTGCGGTTCACGCTGGGCTGGACCAGCACGCAGGCCGACGTGGCGGCGCTCGGTGCGGTCATCGGCGAGGTGGTCGAGCGGGCCAGGCGAGCCGGCCGGCAGGGGGCAGGCACGGCCGAGGGGCAGGTCGCTGGGCAGCCCACCGACGTTCAGGTCGCGGGACAGCTCGCCGACGGTGTCGCGGGGCAGCGTGCCGAAGGTCAGGCGAGCGTCCAGGTGGCCGGGCGGGCAGTGGCGTCGTGACCGCCTTGCGGGTGCTCGCGGCCATGTCGGGCGGCGTCGATTCGGCGGTCGCGGCGGCCCGGGCGGCCGAGGCAGGCCACGAGGTGACCGGAGTGCACCTCGCGCTGTCGGCGAACCCGCGCTCGTACCGTGCCGGCGCCCGCGGCTGCTGCACGCTGGAGGACGCCAGGGACGCCAGGCGCGCCGCCGACGTCATCGGCATCCCGTTCTACGTGTGGGACATGGCCGAGCGGTTCGCCGCCGACGTGGTCGACGACTTCGTCGCGGAGTACGCGCGCGGGAACACGCCGAACCCGTGCGTGCGCTGCAACGAGAAGATCAAGTTCGCCGCGGTGCTCGACCGGGCGGTCGCGCTCGGCTTCGACGCCGTCTGCACCGGCCATCACGCCAGGCTCGAGTCGGCCCGGCCGGGCGGGCCCGTCCGCCTGGTGCGCAGCGTCGACCTGGCCAAGGACCAGTCCTACGTCCTCGGCGTGCTGACCGGCGACCAGCTGAGCAGGGCGATGTTCCCGCTCGGCGATAGCACCAAGGAGCAGGTGCGCGCCGAGGCGGCGCGCCGGGGGCTGGCCGTGGCCGATAAGCCAGACAGCCACGACGTGTGCTTCATCGCCGATGGCGACACCCCCGGCTTCCTGCGCAGCAGGCTGGGTTCGGCGCCCGGCCCGATCGTGGATCGCGACGGCCAGGTGGTCGGCAGTCACCAGGGCAGCTACGGCTTCACCGTCGGGCAGCGCCGCGGCCTGCGGATCGACAGCCCGGCTCGGGACGGCAGGCCGCGCTACGTGCTCGACATCGAGCCGGTCTCCGGCACCGTCCGGGTCGGCCCGGCCGAGGCGCTCGACGTGGACGAGATCACCGCGGTCCGGTCGGTCTGGTCGGGCCGGACGCCGCCGGACGGCCCGATCGAGGCGACCGTCCAGCTCCGCGCGCACGGCGAGACCTTCCCCGCGACCTGCTGGCTCGAAGCCGGGTCGCTCCGGATCAGGCTGGAGGTCCCGGCCCGCGGCGTCGCCAGGGGCCAGGCCGCCGTCCTCTACGAGGGCGACGCCGTCCTCGGCTCAGCGACGATCTCGGCCACGAGCCGGTCCGGCGCCCCCGCCGCCTCTCCCGGCCTCGCCGCCTCCCCGCCACGCCGAGCCGGATGAATCCGGGGATCCGTCCGGCAGAACCGGATGAATCCCGGGATCCATCGGGCGGGCATTGGGTGAGGGATCGTGGTCCGGCCGGTCTAGTGCCCGATTCGCGGCTTTTGCGGCTACGAAACGTACGGCAAGTCGGTGCTATGCCGGCAGCGGAGACCGGTCCGGGGCGGGCGAGCCGGGACTGATGGCGGTGACGGGGGTGGTCGCTAGGATGTGGCGGTGAGTGATGCGGCGCCGTTTCCCTGGCCTGCGCAGAGTGCGACCGGCGTGGGCTCGATGCCGGGCACCGACCCGGACGAGGCGACCGCCGTCGTCCTCGGCGAACTGCCGAACCTGCCGCACCTGCCCGAGTTGCCCGCCCGCGGGCCGGGCGCCGATCTCGTCGGGCGCACCGGCGCGCTCCTGGTCGACCTACCGGTCGAGACGACCGCGACGGGCTGGCGGCTGGCCGAACGGCGTGGCCGCGACCTGGGCCGGGCGGCGGGGCTGATGTCGGCCGACCTGGACGCGATGGAAGCGGCGACCGCCGGGTACGCCGGGACATTCAAGATCCAGCTGTGCGGGCCGTGGACGCTGGCCGCATCCGTGGAGCTGACCCGCAGCGTCGAGCCCGCCCTCACCGATGCCGGAGCCGTTGCCGACCTGACCGCGTCGCTCACCGAGGCCGTCGCCGCGCACGTCGCGGCGGTCCGCCGCAGGCTGCCCGGCGCGACGCTACTCGTCCAGCTCGACGAGCCCGCGCTGCCCGGCGTGCTGGCCGGCTCGGTGCCGACGGCGAGCGGCCTGCGCCGGGTTCCTGCCGTCGACGAGACGGTCGCCGCCGACGGGCTCCGCGCGGTACTCGCTGCGGCGTCGGCACCGACCGTGGTGCACTGTTGCGCCCCGCGAGTGCCATTTAGCTGCGTAACAAGATCAGGCGCCAGTGCCGTCTCCTTCGACCTCGCTCTGCTGCGCCGCGCCGACGAGGACGCCGTCGGCGAGCTCGCGGAGGCGGGACTGGGCCTCGCCATCGGCGCGGTGCCCCCGGTCCAGGCAGCGGCGGGCGGCGCCCCGGTTACGGCCGCCGACGCGGCGCGGGACACGGCACGGACCGTGGTCGAGCTCTGGCGGCGGATCGGGCTCCCCGGCGCCGCGCTGACCGAGCAGGTGGCAGTGACACCGGCCTGCGGCCTGGCCGGCGCCTCGCCAGCCGGCGCACGGGCCGTGCTCACCCGGTGCCAGGCGGCGGCCGACGTGATACCCGAGCTGATCGAGGAGGGCGTGCGGTGACCGGACCGGACGAGTCGGAAGCTGCCGTGATCGACCCTGAGGCGGGCGAGACCGCCGACGTCGGCGAGGCAGACGACCAGGCGAGGCACCGCCACGCCGACCTGGCCGACCAGATCGCCGAGCACAACTACCGGTACCACGTGCTCGACTCGCCGGTGATCTCGGACGCCGAGTACGACGCGCAGATGCGCGAGCTGCGCACGCTCGAGGAGGACCATCCCGACCTGCGCACGCCCGACTCGCCGACGCAGCGGGTCGGCGACGCGGCGGCGGCCGGGTTCGCGCCGGTCCGGCACCTCGAGCGGCTGTTCAGCCTGGACAACGCGTTCTCCGACGCCGAGCTGGACAGCTGGTTCGCCAGGGCCGAGCGGCTCGGCGGGACCGGCCCGTTCCTGTGCGAGCTCAAGATCGACGGCCTGGCGGTGGATCTCGTCTACCGCGACGGCACCCTGGCTCGCGCGGCCACCAGGGGGGACGGGGTGACCGGCGAAGACGTGACGGCGAACGTCAGGACGATCGCGGCCGCCCCCGCCCGGCTGCGCGGCTCGGGATGGCCCGCCACGCTGGAGGTCAGGGGCGAGGTGTTCCTGCCGGTCGCGGCGTTCGACGACCTGAATGAACGACAGGCGCAGGCGGGCAAGCCGCCATACGTCAACCCGCGGAACACCGCGGCCGGGTCACTGCGGCAGAAGGATCCCGCGATCACCGCGAGCAGGCCGCTCGGTCTGATCCTGCACGGCGTCGGGGCCATCGAGGGGGAGGCATCGCCGCGGCCGGACAGCCAGTCAGGCTGGTACGGCCGGCTGGGCGAGTGGGGCCTTCCGGTCAGCGAGCTTTACCAGGTGGTCGACGGTATCGAAGAGGTGCGCGGGTACATCGGCCACTATGCCGAGCACCGGCACGAGCCGCCCTATGAGATCGACGGCGTCGTGGTCAAGCTCGACCCCGTCGCCGTCCAGCGACGGCTCGGCTTCACCAGCCGCGCACCGCGCTGGGCCGTCGCTTACAAGTACCCGCCAGAGGAGGTCACCACCAGGCTGCTCGATATCAGGGTCAACGTCGGCAGGACCGGCCGGGTGACGCCGTTCGCGGTGATGACTCCGGTCAAGGTGAGCGGTTCGACGGTGGAGCGCGCCACCTTGCACAACGAGGACGAGGTCGCCCGCAAGGGCGTCCTGATCGGCGACATGGTCGTGCTGCGCAAGGCCGGCGACGTGATTCCCGAAGTGGTCGGTCCGGTACTCGACCTGCGGTCAGGTGAGGAGCGGGCCTTCGCGTTCCCGAAGGTCTGCCCCAGCTGCGGTACGCAGCTGGCCAGGGAGGCTACCGAGGTCGACTGGCGCTGCCCCAACACCAGGGCCTGCCCCGCGCAGTTGCGCGAGCGGCTGTTCCACCTGGCCGGCCGGGGGGCCTTCGACATCGAGGTACTCGGCTACGAGGCCGCCTCCGCGCTGCTCGAGGCCGGGCTCGTCACCGACGAGGGCGACCTGTTCACGCTGACCGCCGAGCGGCTGGCGGAGTCGCCGTTCTTCGTCACCATCGGCGGGGACCTCACGGCGAACGCGGTGAGCCTGCTGCGGAACCTGGACGATGCCCGCAACCGACCGCTCTGGCGGGTGCTCGTGGCGCTGTCGATCCGGCACGTGGGACCGACGGCGGCCAGGGCGCTGGCCGCCGCGTTCGGCTCGGTCGACGCGGTCGCGACGGCGCCCGCGGAGACCCTGATGCTGGTGGACGAGGTCGGCCCGACCATCGCGGGCTCGATCATCGACTGGTTCGCGGTCGACTGGCACCAGGCGATCGTGGCGAAGTGGCGTGCGGCCGGGGTCCGGCTGGCCGATCCCGACTTCGCCGGGTTCACGCTCGGCGAGGGTGTTGCGGCGGGCGGCGGGCCGCTGGCCGGCGTGACCGTCGTGCTCACCGGCAGCCTGACCGGATACACCAGGGACGAGGCGGCGGAAGCCATCGGCGAGCGCGGAGGAAAGGTGTCGGGATCGGTGTCGAAGAAGACCAGCTTCGTGGTGGCCGGGGAGGGCCCAGGCTCGAAGCTGGACAAGGCGGCCTCGCTCGGGGTTCCCGTGCTGGACGAGGCGGGCCTGGGGGTTCTGCTCGCCGAAGGGCCGGAGGCCGCGGCGCGGGCCGCCGCTCCTGGCTAGTCGCGGGGTGCCCGCCGAACCTCGCGAGGCAATCCGCGTCTCTGCGCATCTACCAGGAAGCTTCGCGATGTGTAGTTGGTTAACTACGACAAGGCATCTAGTAACAGATAGTATGCGTATGGCTTCGTCAAGTGCAGTATCCCCGATACGCTGCCTGGCAGAGCTTCTCGAACCGGCACCCCCCCGGTAGAACCGGCGGCCCGTGAGGACGCTATGAGGAACCCGAACGACACCCGCAACATCGGTCCGCGCATCGGCTCCCCTCCGTGGATCTACCTGACCGCGGTGTCGGCAGCAGGCGCGGTGGTGCTCGCCGTGGCTGTCCCTGCGATGGTTCAGAACCTGCCCAAGCTCGCCAAATCGCCGATGTTCTGGGTGGTCGGCGGGATGATCGTGGCCGGCGAGGTGTGGCGGATCGTCACCCCCGGCAGGTCGGGGCCCGAATCTCCGGCCGTGTCGCGGACCATCAGCGTCGCCGCCATGCTGTTCTGGGGATTTCCCGTCGCCGCGCTGCTGCGGGCAACGGCGATCGCGATCGTGGGCATCGCGCAGCGCAACGCGCCGCCGCGGATCGCCTTCAACGTCGCCCAGCTCAGCATCAGCCTCTACGCGGCCAGCCTCGCGCTCCGTGCGGTCGGCGTCGCCCCCCGGCCGGGGTATCCGTGGATACCTGTACACGGACCACAACTTGCGCTGTTCGCGCTGGCCGGAGCCGCGTACTTCGTCGTCAACTTCGGCGTGGTGATGGGCGCGGTCTCGCTCGGCACCCGGACGCCGATCTTCCGGGTCATCAGGGCGAACCTTGCCTACCAGGCGGGCGTGACCATTGTGCTGCTGGCGACGACTCCGCTCGTCGCCATCGCGATGCGAACCTCGCCGATGATCGTCGCGCTTTTCCTCCTGCCGCTCGCCGCGATCTACTTCAGCGCCGCGATGTCCGTGCAGCGGGACCATCAGGCCAATCACGACGAGCTGACCGGCCTGCTCAACCGCAAGCTGCTCGCCAAGCGCAGCTCAGAGGCGCTGGCCAGGGCGAACATCGCGGATGCGAAGGCCGGGTTCCTGCTGATCGACCTCGACAGGTCCACCGGGCTCAAGCAGGTCAACGACACCCTCGGGCACGCTGTCGGCGACCGGCTGCTCAAGACCGTGGCGCACCGGCTCACCCAGAGCGTCCGGCCAGGTGACGTGGTCGCCCGGCTGGGCGGCGACGAGTTCGCCGTGCTCTTGCCGTCGGTCAGGGAGGCGGCCGCGGCGCGCGAGGTCGCCTCGCGGCTGCGGGTCGCGCTTGCCGAGCCGGTCCGGCTCGAGTCCATGACGTTCCGGGTCGAGGCGAGTGTGGGCATCGCCATCTACCCCGACGACGCGGACAGCTTCGACCAGCTGATGCAGCGCGCGGACGTCGCGATGTACGTGGCGAAGGAACGGCACAGCGGCATCGAGCGATACCAGGCCGAGGCCGACCGCAACTCGGCCGAGCGGCTGGCGCTGGCCAGCGATCTGCGCTCGGCGATCCTGCGCGGCGAGATCGAGTTGCACTTCCAGCCCAAGGTGCGGCTGGCGGACGAGAAGACGATCGGCATGGAGGCGCTCGCCCGATGGCCGCACCCGCAGCGCGGGGTGCTGGCCGCGGCCGACTTCATCGGCCTCGCCGAGCAGTCTCACCTGATCAGCCAGCTGACCGAGCAGGTCATCGACAAGGCGCTCAGCCAGACGGCGAGTTGGTGGGCCGACGGCCTGCCGGTCCAGGTGTGCGTCAACCTGCCGGCCAGGGACCTGCTGAGCACCCACCTGGTCGACCTGATCCGCCAGGCCCTCGAGCGGCACGGGCTGCCACCGGACGCGCTCAGGCTCGACATCAACGAGCAGGTGCTCGCGGGCAAGTCCGCGCAGGCCGTCGCGACCGTGCAGGGACTTGTCGAGGTGGGCGTAGGGGTGAGCCTCGACGACTTCGGCACCGGGTACTCCTCGCTGGCCCAGCTCACCAGGCTCGGGATCACCGAGGTCAAGCTCGACCCTGACCTGGTCTCCGGGCTGCCGGACTGCGCGGAGCGGAGCATGACGGTCAAGTCGCTGGTCCGGCTGGCCCAGTCCCTGGGCATCCGCTCCATCGGCGAGGGAGTGGAGACCGAGGCGACGGCCACGGCGCTGCGGCTGATCGGCTGCGACGGGGCGCAAGGCTGGCACTTCGCCAGGCCGCTGAACGCGATCATGGCCACCGAGTGGCTGGCCGAGCAGCACGGGCGGGGATCAGCGCCGCCCGGTGCCGGTGCGCATGGCGGCCAGGCCGAAGCGCCAAGGCGGGCCGTGCTGCGGCACCGGCAGCCGGACCGGGCGCACGCCGGGTCGTTCGGCGCGCCGGCCGAGGTCGGCTCGGTGTCGCCGAGCTGGCTCGCCGGCGCCGCACCGGGAAGCTAATCGGTTCGGCCTGCCCGCCGGCCGGCCTCTAGGATGACGGGGTGTCCATTACTCGCGATGAAGTGGCCCACCTCGCCAGGCTGTCCCGGCTGGCACTGGGCGACGACGAGCTCGGGCGATTCGCCGGCCAGCTCGACGTGATCATCACAGCGGTCGCCCGGGTGCAGGAGGTGGCCGCCGCTGGCATTCCGCCCACGACGCACGCGGTCGAGTTCGTCAACGTGTTCCGCGAGGACGTCCTGGTGCCCTGCCTGGGGGCCGAGGTCGCGCTCGCCCAGGCGCCGGCCGCCGAGCTTGGGCGATTCAAGGTCCCGCGGATCCTGGCGGAGGACTGACGATGACCGACGTGACCGACCTGACCGAGCTGACCGCGGCGCAGATGGCCGCCGCGGTCGCCGCGGGTGAGATCTCGGCCGTGGAGCTGACCAGGGCGCACCTGGAGCGGATCGCCAGAACCGACGTCCAGGTCCGCGCGTTCCTGCACGTGGCCCAGCACTCGGCGCTGGCCGCCGCCAGCGCGATCGACGCCAGGCGCGCCGCCGGCGAGCCGCTGGGCCCGCTGGCCGGGGTGCCGCTTGCGCTCAAGGACCTCTTCACGACCACGGACATGCCGACCACCTGCGGCTCGAGGATCCTGGGCGGCTGGCAGCCGCCGTACGACGCGACGATCACCGCCCGGCTGCGCTCCGCTGGCGTGGTGATACTCGGCAAGACCAATATGGACGAGTTCGCGATGGGATCCTCGACCGAGAACTCGGCGTTCGGGCCCTCGCACAACCCGTGGGACCTGAGCCGGGTGCCGGGCGGATCATCGGGCGGCTCGGCCGCGGCCGTCGCCGCGTACCAGGCCCCGCTCGGAGTCGGCACCGACACCGGCGGCTCGATCCGCCAGCCCGCCTCCGTGTGCGGCCTGGTCGGCGTGAAGCCGACGTACGGCGGCTCGTCCAGGTACGGCGTGGTCGCCTTCGCCTCGTCGCTCGACACGCCGGGCCCGCTGACCAGGACCGTGCTCGACGCCGCCCTGCTGCACGAGGCGATGTCGGGGCACGATCCGTGCGACTCGACCTCGCTGGACGCGCCTGTGCCGCCGGTCGTAACGGCCGCGCGGAACGCGGACGTGGCCGGCCTGCGGGTCGGCGTGGTCGCCGAGTTTGGCGGCGACGGCTACGCCAGCGGCGTGCTCACCAGGTTCAACGAGGCAGTCGAGCTGCTCGAGTCGCTCGGCGCCAAGGTCACCGAGGTGTCTTGCCCGCACTTCGGCTACGCGCTGCCCGCGTACTACCTGATCGCGCCCAGCGAGTGCTCGTCCAACCTGGCCAGATTCGACGCGATGCGGTACGGCCTGCGGGTCGGGGACGACGGCACGGCCAGCGCTGAGGAAGTGATGAGCCAGACCAGGGCGGCGGGCTTCGGCGCCGAGGTCAAGCGCCGGATCATGCTCGGCACCTACGCGCTGTCCAGCGGCTACTACGACGCCTACTACGGCAAGGCGCAGCAGGTCAGAACCCTGATCGCGGGTGACTTCGCGACCGCGTTCGAGCAGGTCGACGTGCTGGTCTCGCCGACTACTCCCACAACGGCCTTCTCAATCGGCGAACGGGTCGACGATCCCATGGCGATGTACCTCGCCGACCTGTGCACGATCCCGTGCAACATGGCCGGCAACGCGGCGATGTCGGTGCCCTGCGGGCTGGCGCCCGAGGACGGGCTGCCCGTGGGTCTCCAGATCATGGCACCGGTCCTGGCCGACGACCGGCTGTACCGGGTGGGTGCCGCGATCGAGGGCGCACTCGACCAGCGGCGCGGGCATCCGCTGCTCGCCGAGGCGAGCGGCATCGAGAACGGGGACGACGGGACCGCGGAGGCCGGGCGATGACGAGCACGACGATGTCCAGCCATCCCGTTCCGTTCGACGACGCGGTCGCCAGGTACGAGCCAGTGATCGGGCTCGAGACGCACGTCGAGCTCGGCACGACGGCGAAGATGTTCTGCGGCTGCCCGAACGGCTTCGGCGCCGAGCCGAACTCGGCGGTCTGCCCGGTCTGCCTGGGGCTGCCCGGCTCGCTGCCGGTGATCAACAAGGCCGCGATCGAGTACACGATCACGATCGGCCTGGCGTTGAACTGCTCTATCGCCACCTGGTGCCGGTTCGCCAGGAAGAACTACTTCTACCCGGACATGCCGAAGAACTTCCAGATCTCGCAGTACGACGAGCCGCTGTGCACCGACGGCTGGCTGGACGTCGAGGTCGGCGGCCAGAGGGTGCGGGTCGGCATCGAGCGCGTGCACCTGGAGGAGGACACCGGCAAGTCGCAGCATATGGGCGGTGCCACGGGGCGGATACACGGTGCCGACTACTCGCTCGTGGACTACAACAGGGCAGGAATCCCCCTCGTCGAGGTCGTGACCAAGCCGATCCCCGGGACGGGCGCGCTCGCTCCCGTCGTGGCCAGGGCCTACGTGACCGAACTGCGTGACCTGATGCGCGCGCTCGGCGTCTCCGACGTGCGGATGGAGCAGGGCTCGTTGCGCTGCGACGTGAACACGTCGATCGCGCCGACCGGGTCGGCCCAGTGGGGGACGCGGACCGAGACCAAGAACGTCAACTCGCTGCGTTCGGTGGAGCGCGCCGTGCGGACCGAGATCGAGCGGCAGGCCGGGGTTCTGGACGCGGGCGGCCGGGTGATCCAGGAGACCAGGCACTTCCACGAGGAAAGCGGCGCGACCACGTCGGGCCGCAGTAAGGAAGAGGCGCAGGACTACCGGTACTTCCCCGAGCCCGACCTGGTCCCGCTCGCGCCGGCCGCGGAATGGGTGGAGCAGATCAGGGCGGCGCTGCCCGAGTTTCCTGCCGCGCGCCGGGTCCGGCTGCAGGCCGAGCTTGGCCTGTCCGACCTTGACATGACTGCGCTGCGCAACGCCGGCGCGCTGGACCTCGTCGCCGAGACCGTCGCGGCAGGCGCGCCGGCCGGGCAGGCGCGTAACTGGTGGCTCACCGAGCTGTCCAGGCGGGCCAACGAGGCCGGCGTCGAACTGGGGGCGCTGCCGATCACGCCCGCCCAGGTCGCCAGGGTCTGCGCACTGGTGGAGTCGGGAGAGCTGAACAACAAGCTGGCCAGGCTGGTGCTCGACGGCGTGCTCGCCGGCGAGGGATCGCCCGACCAGGTGGTGGCGGCTCGCGGCCTGGCCGTCGTGACCGACACCGGCGTGCTGGCCGCCGCGGTCGACGACGCCATCGCGGCCAGCCCCGACATCGCGGCCAAGGTCAGGGACGGCAAGATCGCCGCGGCCGGCGCCCTCGTCGGCGCCGTGATGAAAGCGACCGGCGGTCAGGCAGACGCCGCCAGCGTCCGCCAGCTGATCCTGCAGCGGCTGCGGGACACGCCCGCAGGCAGCTGAGGAACGGCGGCCGCGGACCTTCTGCACTGATTGATCACTCCTGAGTCAGCAGATCGGCATGCTTCCTCCATCGAAGCGTGACCTCAGGCACGTAGAGTCAATCCCAGTCGCTCAGTGCGCACGACATCTCCGGCAGGCCGCAGTGCCGCTATCTGCAGCGGACGTGCCAGTCTGGGCGAGCCCGGCGCGGTCGTGGCCGGGAACGATCGACCTGGCCCCAACGGCGGGGCCGCAAACCGGTATCGAACGCGTTAGCGGGACGCATGTCGCTGGCTGCCGCTTCCGGGCGGGTTGCGAGCGAGGACGAGCAAGGGGACATGGACCGAGCGAGGGCAGGCGGAGGCCGGCCGTGAGCGGGGCCGTGCTGGCGTGGTCAGCGGCCTGGACGCTGGCTGCCGTGCTGGCGTGCGTGCGGCTTCTTCGCGCCTCGGGTCAGCCCGAGCCGTCCGTTAAAAATGGCTATCGATGGCTTGCCGTAGCGGCGGTCTGCCTGGCCGCGGGGGCTACGGTGCACCAGGCCTTCGGTGGCCTGATCGGAGGAGCGCTCCCGCTGCGCCTGGCAGACCTGATCGCCCTGGCCGCCCTGCCCGCCTTGGTGATCGGCCTGGCGACGCTGACATCGCAGTTCGCCGGGGGCGAGCCCGGGGCGCCAGGAGGCGGCAGGGCGGAGCGCGCCGACGGCGCCGCCGCAGCCGCCGGGCCGCCGGCGGGGATGGCGCTCGACACGTGCCTGCTCGTCGGGTCGCTGTTCGTGATCTTGCTGGTGACGCTCTTCGGGCCCGACTACATGCACGGCGACGTCGGCAGGGCCGCGTTCGCGCTCGCGCTGGTCCGCCCGGTTGCCGATCTGGCCGCGCTCGGCGTGGTGCTGCGGTTCGCGGTGCGCAGCATCAGGCTGACGCTGCCGGCCGTGCTGGCGCTCGCCGCCGTCACCGTCAGCGACTCGCTCGCGGTCGCGGACCGCACCGCCGGCCAGGTCGCGGGTCCTGGCACGCACGTGGCCCTGATCGTGGCGCTGATGCTGCTGGCGGTCGCGCCGCTGAGCACGTCGGCGCTGGCCGCCCTGCCGGGGACGCCCGGCCTGATCAGGCTGGTCAGGTCGCAGAGTTCCTGGTCGAGCCCGGCGACCATCGCCGCTCTCGTCGCCGCGGCCGCGGCCGCCGTGGTGACGGCCGGATTCGCGGCCGCGGGCCGCCCGCTCACCGCGCGCCCGCTCGCCCTGGCCGGGACCGCCGTGGTCCTGCTCCTGGTCGTCAGGCTGGCCGGGCTCACCAGGCAGGCGTCGGCGGTCGCCGAGGCGGCGCACGAGTCCGACTGGATGTTCCGCGCGCTGGCTGCCACGACCAGCGACGCGGTGCTGATCTGCGACCTGAGCGGCGCCATCGAGTACGCCAGCCGGGCGGTCGGCGAGTTCGGCTACGCTCCCGGGCAGCTCACCGGCAGGCGGCTGGACGACATCGTCCACCCCGAGGACCGGCCTGCCGGGATCAGGGCAGCGAGCGCCGGGATGCGAGCCGCCGCCGGGACGGCTACCGCCGCCGGGACGGCTACCTTCGCCGGCCGGGTCAGGGCGGCAGACGGCTCGTGGCGGCACGTCGAGTCCACCATGTCCAGGTACGGTGCGGCGGGCGAGCCCGCCAGGCTGCTCATCACCTCCCGCGATGTCAGCGACCGGGTCGCGCTTCGCCGGCAGCTCACCCAGCTGACGTTCCACGACGGGCTCACCGGCCTGCCGAACCGGGCTTACGTCGAGGAGCGGGTCAAGGACCTGGCCGCGGCGGCGCCGGATCAGAGCGCCCCGGAGCCGATGGTCGCCGCGATCCTGGTCGACTTCGACGGGTACACGGCCGTGAACGACCTGGTCGGACTGGCCGGCGGAGACCTCATCCTCGCGCAGGCGGGCCGCAGGCTGCGGGCCGCGGTCCCGCCCGATTCCACCGTCGCCCGCTGGGGCGGTGACGAGTTCGCGATCCTGATGAGCTCGGCGGCTGACGCGCAGGACGTCGTCGACCTGGCCGAGCGCCTGGCCGGGGTGATAGCCGCCGAGCCGTTCAGCGTCGCCGCGAAGCAGATCGCCGTGACCGCCAGCGTCGGCGCCGCCGCAAGCCATGCGGGCCGCGCCGAGCAGGTTCTCGGCAACGCGCAGATCGCGCTGGCGAAAGCGCAGCAGGCCGGGGTCGGCCGGGTCGAGATGTTCGCGGCGGCCATGCGGGCCGAGGCGCAGCGCAGGGCCGAGCTCGCCGCCGACCTGCGCCGGGCGATCGCCGAGCATCGGCTGGAGATCGAGTACCAGCCGGTGATCGAGCTCGCCACCGCTGCCGTCCGCGGGGTCGAGGCGGTGGCCAGGTGGACCCGCGACGGCGAGACCGTCCGGCCGGAGGAGTTCCTCGCCGTGGCCGAGGACTCCGGGCTGATCGTCCCGCTCGGCGAGTGGGTTCTCAGTCGGGCCTGCCGTCAGGTCGCCTGCTGGCGTGCCGAGGGCCAGCCGATCTGGCTGTCGGTCAGCTGCACGGCCAGGCAGGTGCTCGGACCGGGGTTCGTCTCCGCCGTGATCGCCGCGCTGGACGAGGCCGAGCTGCCGCCAGCGATGTTGACGATCGAGGTCACCGAGCGGGTGCTGACCGAGAGCCCGCCGCCGGTTGCCGCCGATCTGGCCGGCCTGCGCGGCAAGGGCGTCAGGCTCGCGATCGACTCGTTCGGCGCCGGGCGCGCGTCGCTCGCCTGCCTGCGCCGGCCCGCGGCCGACGTGATCAAGATCGACTCGTCCTACGTGGCCGGGCTGGAGACCGATCCGGCGCTGGCCCTGCTCGTCCAGACGATCATCAGGCTGGGTCACGACCTGGGCGTCGAGGTGATCGCCGAGGGAGTCGAGCGGCCTGAGCAGCGCGACTGGCTCAAGGCGAAGGGCTGCGCGCTCGGCCAGGGCCCGGGCCTGGCCGGGCCGCTGCCCGCGAGCGGGCTCGAGACCATGCCTGCCGGGCAGGCCGAGGGCACGGCCCGCGCCAAGGCCGAGGGCACGGCCTGCACCACCGCAGGCTGACCGCTAGGATCCGCGCATGGCGCGAACCATGACGATTGCGGTGATCGGCGGCGATGGCATCGGCCCCGAGGTGATAGCCGAGGCGGTCAAGGTGCTCAGGGCGGCGGCCGACGACACGGCCGTCCAGACCACCAGTTATGACCTCGGCGCCGAGCGCTACGCCAGGACCGGCGAGATCCTGCCGGGCTCGGTCCTGGCCGAGCTTGCCGAGCACGACGCCGTGCTGCTCGGCGCGGTCGGCGACCCCAAGGTGCCGAGCGGGATCCTGGAGCGCGGTCTGGTACTGCGCCTGCGGTTCGAGTTCGACCAGTACGTGCACCTTCGCCCGATCAGGCTGTTCCCCGGGGTGGGCTCGCCGCTCGCCGCGCCGTGGGCGGCTCCCATCGACATCCTCGTCGTCAGGGAGGGCACCGAGGGCGCCTACATCGAGGCCGGCGGCATCCTGCGCAAGGGCACGCCCGCCGAGATCGCGATGCAGGAGAGCATCAACACTGCCTTCGGGGTCGGCCGGGTCACCAGGCACGCGTTCGGCTGCGCCGCCGCCAGACCGCGGCGCAAGCTGACCCTGGTGCACAAGACGAACGTGCTCGCCCACGCGGGTGATCTGTGGCGGCGCACGTTCGAGGCGACCGCGACCGAGTTCGGTGGCGTCACGACCGACTACTGCCATGTCGATGCCGCGCTCATGTACCTGGTCACGCAGCCCGGCCTGTTCGACGTGATCGTCACCGACAACCTGTTCGGCGACGTGCTCACCGCGCTCGGCGCGGCGATCGCCGGCGGCATAGGCCTGGCCGCGAGCGCGAGCATCAACCCGGAGCGAACCAGACCGAGTACCTTTGAGCCTGTGCACGGCAGCGCCCCCGATATCGCGGGAAAGCAGAAGGCCGATCCGACGGCTGCGATCTTGTCGGCGGCGATGTTGTGCGACCATCTTGGGATGACCTCAGCGGCGGCAAGGATCGAGCAGGCGGTAGCCGAGGACCTGCTTGTGCGACAGGGACAGTGGGCCGCGCGCAGCACGGCCGAGGTCGGCGACGACATCGCCGAGCGAGTATCCGGCTAGGGTGCGTCCCGTGGATCTTCGGCGGGACACGCCCTGGGCGCCGTCATCCGGGAGGCCGGTCGGCGACGTCGAGCGACTGGTCTCGCCGGTGCCTGTCTGCCGGGTGGCCCGTCGCACTGGTTGGTGGTCAAGATGGTAAGTGCGGGCCGTCGGCAGGGGCGGTTGCCGTAGCGGGCCGGGCAACGGCGCTCAGCCCGCGCAAAGGAGGATCTGCGATGAACGCCAGCCTGACACCAGCGATCAACTTCGACCTGCACACATCCGAGCAGCGAGTGCCAGACCAGGTCAGGGCGAACCTGCTCGAATCCCCCGGCTTTGGCCAGGTTTTCACCGATCACATGATCTCCCTGCGCTGGTCGGCCGACCGCGGCTGGCACGACGGGAAGCTGGAGCCGTACGGCCCGCTCGTGCTCGACCCCGCCACTGCTGTTCTGCACTACAGCCAGGAGATTTTCGAGGGGCTCAAGGCCTACCGGCAGGACGCCGGCCCGATCGTGGCGTTCCGGCCGCACGCCAACGCGGCCAGGTTCCGCCGGTCGGCGGCCCGGATGGCGATGCCTGATCTGCCGGAAGACGCGTTCGTGCAGGCGATCGAGGTGCTCGTCACGCACGACAAGGACTGGGTGCCTGCCAACGCCGACCATAGCCTGTACCTGCGCCCCTTCATGATCGCTACGACGGCCGCCCTTGGCGTGGGCAGGCCGGCCGACTCGTACCTGTTCCTCCTGATCGCCTCGCCGTCCGGCAGCGTCTTCGCCGGCGACGGGCTGCGCGCCGTCTCGGTCTGGCTGGCCGAGGGCTTCACCAGGGCCGCGCCCGGCGGGACGGGCGAGGCGAAGACCGGCGGCAACTACGCCGCGTCCTTCCTCGGCCAGAAGCAGGCCATCGACAACGGCTGTGACCAGGTCGTCTGGCTCGACGCGACCGAGCACCGCTGGGTCGAGGAAATGGGCGGGATGAACCTGTTCTTCGTCTACGGCGCCGGCGAGGACGCGCGGCTCGTGACGCCGCCGCTGACCGGCACGCTGCTGCCGGGCATCACCAGGGACTCTCTGCTCACCCTGGCGCCTGACCTAGGCATCCCGGTCAGCGAGAGCGCGATCTCGGTAGAGCAGTGGCGGTCCAGCTGTGAGTCTGGGGAGATCACCGAGGTGTTCGCGTGCGGCACGGCCGCGGTCATCACGCCGGTCGCCGAGGTCAAGGGCGCGACCGGCAGCTGGACGATCGGCGACGGCCAGCCCGGGCCGCTGACCATGCGGCTGCGCGAGCAGTTGCTCGGCATCCAGTTCGGCCGGCTGCCCGATCCGCACAGCTGGGTGCACAAGATCGCCTAGAGGGTGGCGTCGGCCGGCCCGTGCTGCCCGCTGCCGCCTCCCGTCTCCGCGCCGCCTCCCGTCTCCGCGCGTCCCGTCCCCGCGCGCAGAACAACGCTGAACTCCTGTTGCCAGGACGACAACAGGAGTTCAGCGTTGTTGCCGGATACCGCTCGGGGCGGCACCGGGCGGGTCGCGGTGATCACGTAGGGTCCAGCCATCGGCACCTACACCACACGCTGGAGACGTCGCCATCGTTGACGAGCCCGTCCTTGGTGCGCTCAGATCGCTTGGCCGGGCCCGTCCAGTCGCTGGCCAGCCACGGCACGCGCGGCTGGCCGTGCTCGCGTTCTTCGCCCTGCTCGGGCTGACCAACGGGGACTGGCTGGCGCGGATACCCGCGCTGGCGCACGGCCTGCATCTGTCGGACGGGATGCTGGGGGTCGCGTTGCTCGCGACCCCGGCGGGCTCGGTCGCGGTGGCCTCGCTCGCCGGGGCGCTCGTGGACCGGGTCGGCAGCCGTGCGCCGACCATGCTGGCCGGCCTCGCCGTCGCTCTGCTGCCGATCTCGTTCGGCATGGCGGGAAGCCAGGCCGCGCTGATGGTCGGAATGTTCGTATTCGGCGTCGCCGCCGGTGCGCTCGACGTGTCGATGAACGCGCAGGCGGTGCAGCTGCAGAACGCGGTCGGCCGCCAGCTCATGACGTCGTTGCACGCCTGCTACAGCTTCGGGGCGCTGGCCGGCGGCCTGGTCGGCGGCGCGTTCGCGTGGGGAAACGTGGGGCCAACGCCCGACTTCACCGCCGTGGCCGTCCCGCTGGCGGTACTGGCGCTGGTAGCCGGGCGCTTCCTGCTCGCACGGGGACAGGGAGCGTCGGCCGGCGCGGCGTCCTCGCGGGAGCGGGAGCCGATGGCGGCTCGGCCCGATGCGGCGGCTCGGCCCGATGCGGCGGCTCGGCCCGATGCGGCGGCTCGTCGTCGCCGCGGCGTGCGGCTCTCCCCGCTGCTGGTGCTCAGCGGGCTCGCGCTCTGCTCACTGCTCGGCGAGGGCGCGGCCGACGGCTGGAGCGCCGTCTACCTGCGCGACAACCTCGGCACGTCGGCAGGGTTCGCCGCCATGGGCTATGCCGCGTTCGCGCTCACCATGGCGTTCGGCAGGCTGGCTGGCGACCGGCTGGCGGACCGGTTCGGCCCGGCCGCGCTGCTGCGGGCCGGCGGCCTGCTGGCCGCTGCCGGCATGGCCCTGGCGCTGCTGACGCGCACGCCGGCCGGTGCGCTCGTCGGCTTCGCCGTCTACGGCGCCGGCTTGTCCTGCACGTTCCCGCAGATGCTCGCGGTGGCGGGCAGCATCAGGCCGGACCGGCCAGGCAGCGCAATCGGCAGGGTCGCGGGGACGGGCTACGTGGGCCTGCTCACCGGCCCCGTCATGATCGGCGGACTCGCCACCGCGGCCGGCTTGCCGGCCGCACTCGGGCTGCCCGCGCTGCTGGCACTCGGGATCGCCGCGGGCGCCAGGTACGGGGTCACTGCCGGCGTCGGCGCACGGCGCCGCGCTCCCGGTCGTTAGGGCTGGTGGCCGGTCGTTAGGGTGGGTGGATGGACGACAAGGAGATTCTCGCGCACATCGGCGACCTGATCCAGACCGAGCATGCGCTGCGGGCCAGGCTCGCCGCCGGCCAGCTGACCAGCGAGGAGGAGCAGTCGGCGCTGAAGTCCGCCGAGGAAGCTCTCGACCAGTGCTGGGACCTGCTGCGGCAGCGCCGCGCCAAGCGCGAGTTCGGCGAGGAGGCGAGCATGGCCGAGCAGCGGCCGACCTCCGAGGTCGAGGGCTATCTCCAGTAGCCGATCGCACGGGCACCGGGACCGGCCCGCCGCGAAGGTCGGCCACCGCCGCGTCGGTACGCTCTGATCATGCGGATCGCGAGGTTCTCCCACGCCGGTGAGGTCAGTTACGGGCTGGTGCTAGGAGCCAGCGGGACCGCGGCGGAGGCGCAGGCGACGGCGAACGGGCCCGGCACGGCGAACGGGCCCGGCACGGCGAACGGCTCGGGATCGGCGGCTCAGCCAGACCACGGCGGCGAGCAGCTCATGCTGGCTCAGCTCGCCGGGCACCCGTTCGGCGGCACGGCGGCGGACATCAAGCTCACGGGACTGCGGTTCCCGCTGGACGAGGTCCGCCTGCTCGCGCCGATCCTGCCGAGCAAGGTGATCTGCATCGGCAAGAACTACGCCGACCACGCGAGGGAAATGGGCGGCGAGCCGCCCGCGGACCCGGTCATCTTCCTCAAGCCGTCGACCGCCGTCTGCGGGCCGGGGGATCCTATTTTCCGCCCTACGCAACTCAGCGAGCGCGTCGACTACGAAGGCGAGCTCGCCGTCGTGATCGGCCGCCTATGCCGGCAGGTGCCGGCCGAACGCGCCGACGAGGTGATCTTCGGCTACACCTGTGCCAACGACGTCACAGCACGGGACCTCCAGGCCAGGGACGGCCAGTGGACAAGGGCCAAGAGCTTCGACACGTTCTGCCCGCTCGGCCCGTGGATGGAAACCGACGTGGACCCTGCCGACCTTCAGCTGACCACGCGGCTGAATGGCGAGGTCAGGCAGGACTCACGGACCTGTTTGCTGCTGCACGATGTGCGCGCACTTGTCGTGTACGTCAGCCAGGTCATGACGCTGCTCCCCGGTGACGTGCTGCTGACCGGAACGCCGGCCGGGGTCGGTGCGATGGACAAGGGGGACCAGGTCTCGGTCTCGATCGAGGGCATCGGCACGCTCAGCAACCCGGTGACCGACCGCGGCTAGGTGTTCTGCGTGCCTCGGAAGCGGCGCGCCGCCCGGGTTGGAGGTACTCCGGCGGTTCGGCTACACTTCTCACGCGACCGAGCCCGGCTGGGCTCGATCCCTTGGGGTATGGGGTAATTGGCAGCCCGACGGGTTCTGGCCCCGTTAGTCTAGGTTCGAGTCCTGGTACCCCAGCGACGTGTGCTTGCGTGGCGCCCCGCTGGGGGCAATCACTCGTCGCGCTGTCGGTAACAGCAAGGAAGTGCCTGGCCCCGTCGTCTAGCGGCCCAGGACGCCGCCCTCTCAAGGCGGTAGCGCCGGTTCAAATCCGGTCGGGGCTACGAGTGAAGTACCAGGTCAAGGGCCTGGCCGCTGAGGGTAGCGGTCGGGTCCTTGATCATTTGTCCGTCATTTGTCCGTACGCTTCGTCGTCACCGAGCGGTGGGAGGCGGCACCGGTGGAGGTTGTTTGGCACCTCGATCATGGTCGATGGCACTGGTCGTGAACAGCACAGCGCCCGTCGCCTTGACCTGCAGTCCTCGCTGTTGAGCGCCGTGGGTATCACAGACTGTCGTCGTTCATACTGCATGCGCATGGCATGCAAGAGGTCCGGGGTTCGAATTCCCGTAGCTCCACTCACTCAAAGACCAGGTCAGGGCGGGAGCAGAGTCCTTGATGGCCGGTTCGACGATCGTCTGACCGTCATTTGACCGGCGTGGTGGACGTGAAACTGCGGCAATGAGCGGTGCGGATTGGTCTTGGCCGACAATCTGGGTGGGCATGACTGCGGCCTGCATTGAACAGGTAGCAGGCATCAAGTGCTGACCGATGGCCTGTTGAGGCACGGCTGGGGAGCAGCAGCATGATCGATCTCGCCACCGCCTACGGGGTCGACCACGCGCTACGGCTCGGGTATCTCAAGCCGGGCGACCAGCTGCCCAAGGTCTGGGATGTGGTGGCCTCGTTGGCCATCAACCCGAACACGGTGCTTAAGGCCTACCGCGAGCTGGAGACCAACGGCCTGGCGGTCGGCCGGCCTGGCCAGGGCACTTTCATCGAGGCAACGCTGAACCAGGTGGCGCTACCCGAGCTGAGCGGGCTGCGCCGCTCCCAGCTCAGCTGGCTGACCTCCGCCGCGGCGGCAGGGCTGGACCAGGACGGGATCGTGGCGTTGTCCACCACCGCGATGCGGGATCTGCGTGACCGCCGCGGCGGCTCCGGCGCACGCGGCGGCGGGCCGGGCAGAGATACGGAGGGCGTGGCGTGAACGTCATCGAAGCCAGCGGCCTGGGCATGCGCTACGGCAACGCTTGGGCATTGCGCAAGTGCGCGCTGGCGATTCCCGACGGGCACGTGGCCGCCCTGGTCGGTCCGAACGGCGCCGGCAAGACCACCTTGATATGGTCCTATGTCTACCCAGCGTCGCTGTGCGGTCAGGACCGCCTGGTCTGGGGCAACGGGTACATAGTGCCTGATGCTCCAATCGTGCAGGCGAACTGCTTCTATCGGCCTTCGTGAGAGCTAGGCACATGCGGACCGGATGCTTCGGCGACGGTCGTGCACGCCGCCGCTTCCTCCGGGCAGCGGCGGCTGCTGTCGTGTCCGCAACTTTCACGCTGGCCGGAGCCGCCTGCGATAGTTCTGCGACGCACACGGCAACTGGCACGGCGCTTGTCCGAGGCTATGGCTCGACGCTCGGGCTAGCACCGCTCAAGCCGGGCGCCCAGCTAGGGCTCCTGTTCCTTGGCCTGGTCAACAGGAGTGGTTCGCCGGTAGCGATCAGCTCGGTTACGTTGGTTGGCCGGCGCGTCGGCACGGTCATCAAGATCGTGGAAATCAAGGCCGCGCCAAATGAGACGGGAAGCCACGCCGCGCCCAGCGGCGCTTACGAGGTCAGCGCGCCCGCAGCATATTGGCCACCTGCGGCCTCCTGCGGAAGGCAACCCCTGGCCCCGCTACACGGATTCCGGCTAGCGCCCGGAAAGCTAGTCCGAGTCTGGATGGTCATCCAGGCCGCCCGACCAGGCAAGTTCCTCGTCAAGGCGCATCTCGTGCGCTACCGGCAGCAAGGGATGAGCTATCGGCAGCTCATCCCGACCGGCTACAGTGGCTCGGTTAGCAGCAATGCGCCGTTCATACCGATAGACAAAGAGCAGGCGCGGTGTATGAAGAGCGAAAATGTGAGACCGCTGAAGGGGCACTATCTTCATAAGCCAAAGAACTACAACTAGGCGTGGGGCCTCCGCGTCCCAGACAGTCCGTTGCGACGACCCCCGGTCCGTGCCATAGCCCATGTCGGCTTGGCCAGGAACTCTGGTCGCATAAGATCCCAATTTCAAGCGAGTTGTCCTAAATTGCCGACTCCGACCCCCAGGCACTGCTCGCCATTGCCTGTCAGGTGCAAGACCATAAGATGAGGCGACTCGCAGGGCGAACTCGGCGGCGATGGCCGGGTCCTCGCCGATGTTCTGCATGATCCAGGCTGTCATAGTCAGCTGACGGATCTCCCGCAGAACGGGGTAACCCGGCCAACTGTGGACGTCGAAGCCGTATGCGACGGAGAACTCCTGGTACTTGTCGTCAGGCAGGCCAAAGCGCTCCCGTGCGATCGAGGTCGGGAGCAAATCCCATTCGCGCGGGCCGATGGCGGTGGCCTCGAAATCCAGGAGGACCACCCGCCCGTGGTCGGTGAGCAGGTTGCTGGTGTGGGCGTCGCCATGGATCGGGCCCGCCGGCAGGGCAAACTCCAGCTCGCCGAACTGCTCGGTCAGGTCGGTACAGCGCGCGGCCAGGAAGTCGCGGTCGGCGGGGCTGACGCCGGCTGCCTTGGCCAGGCGGGATTGGGATGTCTTGAGCGGCTCGAAGGTGACCAGCTCGCACGGGCAGTCGTCGGCTGAATGGAACATGACGAGCAGGCGGGCAAGATCGGCATGAGTCGGCGTCGGCTCACCGCCGGTCACCGTCTGCCAGAACGAGACGGGGTGCCCGTTCACCATGATCGGCTGGTCGATCTGCTCGTACGCCTGGACGGCAGGGACGCCCGCTGCGGCCAGCCACCGGGCGACGCACAACTCCCGCTCCACCCGGGGCATTCCGGTCGGCCGAGCGGGCGATCCTCACCACGACAGGTGCGGCGGCCAGCTGGTAGATCGCGTTCTCGCCGAGCCGCACCAACTCCGCGCCGTTACTTGCCAGGCCTGCCCTTGCGCACGCCTCATCGAGTATAGGAAGAACCGCCGATGACGAGAACTCCGCAGCGGCATCCGGCACGCGATCAAGGATTCCCGGGGCGGCCGTCCCGGGTCAAGGGCGCGCGGTCTGGTCGATGAACCGCACCCAGTGACGTCCCAGGACTCGCGGAATGGCCGTCGGATGGCGTCCCGGACGTCGGCAACCGCCGACGCGAATCGACATGAAGGTGGTGAAGGGGCTGGCGCCTAGTTCTCGTACTGGCCGGACGTGCTGCCGGCCTGCCTCGAACGTTGCGGACGCATCGACGAGCGCATCGGCCAAGCTGGCGTCAAGCTCGGGGTCGCACATCGCGTCAACCTTCCTTCCTGGCAGACGGAAGGTCACGCCGCCTGGTCGGGATGGAGGCCGATGCTCGTGGCGATTCCGTGCAGGTGCTCGTTGGAGAACCGGTGCCCACGGCCGCGCAACTGGCGAGCCAAGGCACGCTGGCTGATGCGCTCGCCGCTGGCGGCAGCGGCTGGCAGATCAGACTGGCGTCGTGCAGCAGGCCATGTCGGGCGGCGGCGCTCGACCGGATGATTGCACCCGGTCGCACCGGGTTCTTGCCGACCGTCAGCAGGGACTGTTCGGCACCGCTTTCGGGCGGCGCGCCCCGGACAGCCGGTCGATCTGGCGCAGCCCGGTCTCCACGGCCTGCCGGCCGGCCGGGGACAGCGCCACCTGCTCAGCCGCGGCCCGGCCGTCGGGCTTGGCCGCTGACCCGGTCGCCGGCGCCCCCTGGTCGAACAAGGTGGCGGCGATCCGCTGGTGCCAGGCCCCGCGCTCATCCAGCAGGTCCATATACAGCCGGACGACGGCGCGCGCCTCCATCACGTGCGCCGGCGGGATCCAGCACTCCGGCAGGTCCCCGGCCAGCAGGTGCACCCGCAGGTGCCGGGCGTCGGTCTTACCGGTCTTGGCGTGCCGCTTGCGGCCGCGCAGCGCGGCGGTATCCGCCGGCTCGGCCAGGTGCGGCTCGATCCCCGCGGTGAGCAGCTCCTCCACCACATACCGCCACCCGGTGCAGCCCTCCAGCGCGAAATGCACATCGTCCTGGCGGTCGAACCGGGTCAGCCACCGGCTCAGGTGCTCCCGGTCAGCGGGAGCTATCCGGCCCCGCTTCACCTCCCCGGTCACGGTGTCCAGGTAATCGAAGGCCAGCTGGCGGCGGTGCACGTCGAACGCGCCTACGATGGTCATGAGGGACCGCCTCGAGCTCCTGCAAAGAACTGGGACAGGGACCTAACTCCCTAAGCCCGCATGTCGTAGATACTGCTACGACTGACGCCGGGGAGGTCCCCCTCACATGGCATCTTTGAGATGGTAGTCGGCCACGCCGCGTCCCTCACGACCAGAAACGAGCCTCACGCCCCATACCGACCAAGGCCCACCCGCGCATCATGGCCGTTGCCGGGTGGGCCTTTGGAGCAGCCGGTTGTGCAGTTCGGTGGTGAGGGTGTGGATCTCGCGGGTGAGCTGGGTATTGGTTTTGAGCTCCAGCTCTTGTTCGGTGAAGTCGTGGTCGGCTTTGGCCTGCTGGAATGCCGCCTGCCGGTTCTGGCCGATCATGACGAAGGTGGACAGGAAGATCGCTTCCAGCGACACGATCAGCGTCAGCGTCGGCCACGGCTTGGACTCGATGAACAGCATCCAAATGGTGAACAGCGCGATGTAGATGTAGACGAAGTTCATCGACCCGGCGAAGGCGGTGATCCAGTCGGCGATCCGCAGCTGAACGTCCTGGGCCCGTTGCGCCTGTTGCTCAACGACAACCGGGTGGTGCCGAAGGGTGTTCTGCAGCGTGGTTTGCATGTCTTTCAGCTTGGCTGCCTGCCCGGCTGCGCCGGCAGCGTGCGGCGCCTGCGCCAGCGGTCCCGGCTGGGCCGGTGCACCGCCTGGGCGTTCCGAGCTGAGATCCGGCTTGGTCATCGTGGTGCCTTTCGTATTCGGGGCGGCCGGCCGTCTTACGGGTGAGGGCGCCTGCCAGGCCGGGTCAGGGCTTGGCAGGCGCCCCTGCGGGCGTGTGTCAGGTGAGCTGCCGGCGCCCGCGGCCCGGCCTGGTTCAGGCGGCGTCCTGCAGGACCGAGTGCAGGGTCTTCCCGGTCCGGCGCATCTGGGCGCCGGCCGCGATTTCCGACACTCCGTAGATCATGCTGAACAGGCCGAACAGGAGCGCGAGGGTGACCGCGCCGATGCCAGGACGGGCGGTGAGCACGACGCCGAACGCGATCGAGATCAGCCCGGTCACGATATACATCGCCCGGGTGCCGGCGGTCTCGCCGCTGCCGAAGGCGGCGAAGATCTCGGCCAAGCCGGCCACGAACGCCCAGATCGCCACGACCAGCACCAGCACCAGCGCCGTGGGGCCGGGCCAGACCAGGGCGACCGCACCGGCCGCCAGGTCGATCAGCGCCAGCAGCAGGTGGCCGAAGACCGGTCCCGCGGTGCGGCTGATGAACGCGCGCATGGCCTGAAGGCCCGCGCCGATGAACGCGTAGATCGCGAACAAGATGACCAGCGCAGCGATCGTCACGCCCGGCCAGACGATGGCGATGACCCCGACGATGACGCCCAGAACCCCAAGCAGGATCAAAGAGGTGGATGTTGACTTGAACATAATGGGTATTCCTTCCTTTTCGGCTCCGGCGCGCTGTGCCGTCTTGGGCGCCAGGGAGAAGCCAATCAATGTCAGTAGAAACGAGACCGTTGCCATTGGCTAACATCTGCCGCCAATAGACATATAGCTGCCAGCTTCCGATCATCCGGCCGGCGGTCGTGGGGCCTGCACATTGTTGGCCGCGTTCAGGCTCAGCCTGAGGCGCCGGTAGGCCACGGCCCCGGGCAGCAGCGGGAGCCAATAGTTCACGACCCGGTAGCCGAGCACGGCGATGACCGCCGTGGCCCGCGGCGCGCCGAAGTCGACGGTGATGGCCACCAGGGTCACCTCTATGACGCCCAGCCCACCGGGTGTGAGGGGGATGGCGCTGGCGATGTTCGCCGCCGCAATAGGCGACCGCCAGTGGCCCGAACCCGGGCTGGTACCTGAAGGCAAGGAACATCAGATCGAGCGAGAGCAGGTCGAACAGCAGGTCGGCCGAGGCGAACCCGTAGCTTTCGAGGAACGCCCGGCCGGTCAGCGCGGACCGGGCGGGCATCACGAGCCGCTTGCTGGTCTGGGCTGCCTTCTCTGGGTCAATGCTGGGCCGGACGTGCCGTGCCCAGCCGGCGGCCCGGCGCGCCGCCCGTTCGGCGATGCCGGGGTGGGCGCTCACCAGGAACGCGATCGCCAGCACCAGGACGACCAGGACGAGCGCGATGCCCGCGATCCTGAGATAGGTCGCGGAGACGTGCCGCCCCGCCGTCGCCACCAGCCCGGTGCCGAACAGGGCGATCAAGGCGACCGTGGACACCAGGCTGGTCAGGCCGGGCGCCTCACCGGTCGTAGACGCGGCGATACCCTCCGCCTCAAGCGTGCTCACGTTCAGCAGGGTGCCGGTCGCCGACCCGAACGGGGTGACGTGACTGACCAGGAAGGTTGACAGCGTGACCTCCGCCAGCCGGAAGCGCAGCCGGGCGCCGAGCGAGGCGAGCACCCGCCGGTACAGCAGGGCATAGCACCCGAGCGAGACCGCCTGCACCACGATCGCCGCCGCCACGAAGCCTGGGCGGGCGTGCCGCAGGCCGGCGGCATCGCGGGTCACCCCGCCCAGCCGCGGCAGCAGGCCGAACACGCCGACCGCCGGCGCCACGAACAGCACGCCGCGCACCACCCACCGCGTGACTTGCGGTCGCCGGGCCCGCTGTTGCGGCGGCGCCCCGCCGGCGGGCACCTGCGGCGGCGGCGACCCAACTGGGTCGGCCTCCCGGACGGTGCTGCTGGGGGACTGGCCCTCGACGGCCCTGGCTGTGAGGCCCAGGTGGTCAGCCGGTGACGTAGAGGTCGTCGCGGACGTCGAAGACGCCGCTGGCCATCCAGGCGGCGCCGATCACCGCGTCGTGCTCGGCCCAGGTGGCGACGTGCCCGGACAGCGTCACGGTGTTCCCTCGGGTGTCCACCGCGACGTCACTGTCGTCGAGGATCAGCGCGTACCGGTCCAGCGCGTCCTGGACGAGGAGGGTGACGTCGAACGGGTCGGCGTCGTAGGCGATCTCGATGTCGTTCCTGATGTTGCGCACGCCGGTCAGCCCGGCGACAGCCGACTCGGCCGCGGTGCGCTGCGGACCATATGTCACGGTGCCGGTCAGCGTCATGTTGCCGTCGCGGGCGGTCGCCTCGACCCCGTCCGGCACCGTGACGTTCAGTGTCAGCGCGTTGTTCGCCGCGGTGGTCAGCATCGCGTCATCGCGGTAGTCCCCCGGCGGCAGCACGACCTCCAGGTGATTGTGTACCTCCGTCACGCCCGCGACGCGCTGCGCGGCGGCGACTGCCTCCATGTGCTGCGGGTAGCTCGGCACGGTGCCATTGAGCGCCACCTGCCCGCTGGCGTTCTTGACGGTGATGTCTGCGGCGTCGACGAGCGGGTCGAAGTCGAGTTCTGCCTCGACTGCCTCGCGGATGTCCTTGGTCTTCCCCATTTTTCCCGTATCCCTTTCCATGGCGGATGAGGCGGCGGTTTGCCGTTCACCAGCCAGTCCATCCGGCAATCCCGCGGTCGTAAAGGCGATTGTGGCTCTGGCGATATTGCCCGCCGCTATAG
>WNGR01001028.1_pt1 | contig 42634 bp, 41 predicted proteins | sample 5407581 | NCBI WGS metagenome assembly WNGR01 (sample SAMN13153383, study PRJNA577476) | soil metagenome | isolation source: 80 cm soil or saprolite under Garry oak tree replicate 2 | place: USA:California | collected 2016-06-15 | reverse complement strand
GCCGTGACCGCCGCCCTGGCCGAATACAAGCTCGCCGCCCGCACCGGGCCCTGATCCCCCACCGGACCCCGATCCCCCCACCAGGCCCTGATCCCCCACCCGGCAAGCGTGACCCGCGTCCACCACAACCCACCGTGTCCGCCGCTTCACAGGCGCATCAGCGTGTCCGCCGCTTCATGCCAGCAGTGTCCGCTCAAGCCGCAATGAACCCCGTCCGGCACTCTCTTCGCAGGGGTGTTCGTAACGGCGCGAGCCAGTCGCGGGCGATGTGCCCGGCCAGCTCCTCCAGCAGGGGACCGGGTTGCTCCAGGCAGCGGGTCAGGTCGGGCTCGATGTCGGCGAGCGCGTATGCCTGAGCGATGCCCGCCGAACTGAGCTGGTCGGGGGACAGCGAGCACACCCCGGCCACCGCCACCACCGGCAGGTCCGGCGCGGCCGCGGCCGCCGCGCGGGCCACCCCGGCGGGGGCCTTGCCGTGCAGCGTCTGCTCGTCGAGCGCCCCCTCGCCGGTGACCACCAGGCGCGCGCCGGACAGCCGGTCGGCGAACCCGAGCAGGTCCAGCATCAGCTCGATACCCGGCTGCACGGCGGCGCCGAGGAACCCCAGCGCCGCGAAGCCCAGGCCGCCGGCGGCGCCCGCGCCGGGCTCATCCCGTTTGACGAAGCCGAACGACCGCTCGGTCACGTCCGCCCAGCGCGCGAGGCCCGCCTCCAGGAGCGTCACGTCCTGCGCCGAGGCGCCCTTCTGCGGCGCGTAGACCGCGGCGGCGCCGCACGGCCCGAGCAGCGGATTGTCCACGTCGGTGGCCACGATGAACTCGGTGCCGGTACCGGACAGGTCCCTGAGCCGGGAGACGTCGATGTGGTCCAGCCGGGCCAGCGCCGCCCCGCCTGGCGGAAGCTCGGTTCCCGATGCGTCCAGCAGCCTGCCGCCCAGCGCGGTGACCAGGCCCGCGCCGCCGTCGGTGCAGGCCGAGCCGCCCAGGCCGAGCACGATCCGCTTCGCGCGCATCCGGACCGCGGCGAGGATCAGCTCGCCGACGCCGCGGCTGGTCGCGGTCAGCGGGGCCGGCGTTCCGCCGGGCAGCCTGGTCAGCCCGCAGGCCCGCGCCGACTCGATGATGGCGGTCCCGTCGAGCAGGGCGAACGAGGCGTCCACCGGCTTGCCGGTCGGCCCGCGGACCCCGATATCGACGCGGCGATATCCGGCGGCCTCGGCCGCGTCCACGGTGCCGTCGCCGCCGTCGGCCACCGGGACCTGGACTGTCTTCACCCCCGGGCACGCCCGGCCAAGCCCGGCGGCCACGTGCGCGGCCACCTGGGCGGCGGTGAGCGTTCCCTTGAACTTGTCCGGAGCGACCACCACGTGGCTCATTGCCCAATGAGATCAGGCGCGGGGCTTCTCGTCACTTGATACGTATCAGGACGTTCCTCCCAGCGGCGACGGGCGCTTCATCCTCGACTTAGCAATCGCCCAACTGGGGTTTCACCCGCACCTTCAAGCAGCGGCGTGCCGCGCAGCCACGTCTGCTTCACGCGTCCCGTCAGCGTCTTCCCAGCGTACGGGGTGACCGAGTGCCTGTGTCTCAGCGTGGCGGGATCCACGACGAACGTCTCGCCGGGGTCGAAGGCCACCAGGTCCGCGTCGCAACCGGCCGCCAGCCGCCCCTTGGCCGGCAGACCCGCGAGCGCGGCCGGGGCGGACGCCATCCACCGGGCAATGTCGTCCAGCGTCCGGCCGCGGCGCCGGGCGGCCGTCCACACCGCGGACAGGCCGAGTTGAAGCGAGGCGATGCCGCCCCAGGCCGCGCCGAAATCCCCCGAGCCGAAGGACTTCAGCTCGGGCGGGCAGGGGGAGTGATCGGACACTACGCAGTCGATCGTGCCCGCCTCGAGCCCGCGCCACAGCGCCTCCCGGTTGACCGAATCCCTGATCGGCGGGCAGGACTTGAACTCGGTCGCCCCGTCGGGCACCTGCTCGGCCGCGAAGTACAGGTAGTGCGGGCAGGTCTCGGCGGTCAGCCGGATGCCCGCGGCCTTCGCGCCGGAGATCATGGCCACGCACTCGGCCGCCGACAGGTGCACGATGTGTGCGCGCGCCCCGGTGGCGGCCGCGGCCGAGATCACCTTCTCGATCGCGCGCCGCTCCGCGACCGGTGGCCGGGACGCCACGAACGAGCCGAAGTCCCGGCCGGATCCCGGCTTCATGTCCTTGATCTCCGCCGCGTCCTCGGCGTGCGCGATCAGCAGCGCGTCCACCTCGGCCAGCGTGCCGAGCGCCGTCCGCAGCCCGGCCGCGTCCAGCGGAGGGAACTCGGGCACCCCGGAGTCGAGCAGGAAGCACTTGAACCCGACTACGCCGGCCTCGTGCAGCGGCCGCAGCGAGGCCTCGTTACCCGGGACCGCGCCGCCCCAGAACGCCACGTCGACCCAGCACTTGCCGGCCGCCGCCGCGCGCTTCTCCTCCAGCGCCGCCACCGACGTGGTGGGCGGGAGCGAGTTGAGCGGCATGTCGCAGATCGTGGTCACCCCGCCGGCCGCAGCCGCGCGGGTGGCGGTGGCGAACCCCTCCCACTCGGTCCGCCCGGGCTCGTTGACGTGCACGTGCGTGTCGACCAGGCCGGGCAGTAGCGGAAGGTCGCCGAGGTCGACCTCACGGTCAGCCTCAAGCGGCGTGCCATAGTCCTCGATGGCCGCGATGACCGGGCCGCTGACCGCGACCGCCGCCGCTCTCGTGCCGTCTGGCAGCACCGCCCGGCGGGACCGGACCACCAGGTCATACCTCATCGGGCTCTCTCCAGCCGAAGCTCGCCGAGCTGTCCGCCGGGTCGGCCGGCTTGTACTCGCAGCCGATCCAGCCGGCATATCGCTGCCTGGCGAGCTGGCCGAACAGCGCCTCGTAGTCCAGTTCGCCCGTGCCCGGCGCGCCGCGGTCCGGGACGTCGGCGATCTGGACGTGGGCGATGCTGGGCGCCTCACGGGCCAGCGTGCCCGGCAGGTTCTCGCCCATCTTGCCCAGGTGGTATAGGTCGGCCAGGAACGCCACGTTGGCCACGCTGGCCTGTGCCCGCACCAGGCTGATCACCTCCAGCGCGCGCCGGCTGGAGACCAGCGCCGCCCGCGGGCTGTCGTAGGAGTTCAGCGCCTCCACGACCACCGTGGCGTCGGCCCCCGCTGCGGCCCGCGCGGCTAGCGCGAGGTTCTCCGCGGCCAGCTCGTCCTGCTGCTGCCGGGACAGGCCGTCGGCGCGGTTGCCGTACAGCGCGTTGAGGATGGTGCACCCGGTCCGTGCCGCGATCCCCACACAGACGTCGATGTTGTCCCGGAACGCGGCCGAACCCTCCGGCAGCCCCAGCAGCCCGCGGTCGCCGGCCGCCATGTCGCCCCCGGCGAAGTTCAGCAGGGCGAGCTGGACTCCGGCGTCCGCGAGCGCCCCGGTGAAGGCGTCGACCTCGCGGTCGGCTGGCACCGGGTCGGTGAACGGCCACCAGAACTCCACCGCGCCGAACCCGGCGGCCCGCGCGGCTCCGGGCCGCCTCAGCAGCGGCAGCTCGGTGAACAGGATCGAGCAGTTGACGTCGAACCGGAGCCCGTGTGTGCGCACAGCGGCCAGTCTCTCATGCCGTCTCCCGCCCCTCGCCGCTCCTGAGTCCAGGTTACCCGGCAACCAATGATTTCCTGCCGCAAGCCTCGCTTGCTTTTTCGAATTACCGATGAGTTCAGAGCCTGCTCATCGTCGGTACGACGCACAATTGTGTCAGCTCGCCTCCGGAAGGGGATTGTCGATGAGCGGTGTACGGGTACTCGTGGGAACGCGCAAGGGCGCCTTCGTGCTCAGGTCGGACGGGAAGCGCGATCAGTGGGACGTCAGCGGGCCGCACTTCCCGGGCTGGGAGATCTACCACCTCAAGGGGTCGCCCGCCGACCAGGACCGACTGTACGCGTCGCAATCAAGCGGCTGGTTCGGCCAGTTGATCCAGCGGTCCGACGACGGCGGCGCCAACTGGGAGGCGGTCGGCAGCGACTTCAGCTACCAGGGCGAGGCCGGCACGCACCAGTGGTACGACGGCACGCCGCACCCGTGGGAGTTCGCCAGGGTCTGGCACCTGGAGCCGTCGCTGGACGACCCGGACACGGTCTACGCCGGGGTGGAGGACGCCGGGCTGTTCCGGTCCGCCGACGGCGGGAAGCACTGGGAGGAACTGCCCGGGCTGCGCGGTCACAAGTCGGGGCCGTCGTGGCAGCCGGGCGCGGGCGGAATGTGCCTGCACACGATCATCCTGGATCCGTCCTCTCCGGGGCGGATCTTCACGGCCATCTCGGCCGCGGGCGCGTTCAGGTCCGACGACGGCGGCCAGACCTGGCGGCCGGTGAACCAGGGCCTGCGCTCGGAGGGGATCCCGGATCCCGCGGCCGAGGTCGGCCACTGCGTGCACCGCCTGGCGATGCACCCGTCGCGCCCGTCCGTGCTGTACATGCAGAAGCACTGGGACGTGATGCGCAGCGACGACGCCGGGGAATCCTGGCACGAGGTCAGCGGTGACCTGCCGACCGACTTCGGCTTCCCCATCGACGTGCACGCGCACGAGCCGGAGACCGTGTACGTGGTCCCGATCACCAGCGACTCGCACCACTTCCCGCCGGAGGGGAAACTGCGCGTCTACCGCAGCCGCACCGGCGGGGACGAGTGGGAGCCGCTCACCCGGGGCCTGCCGCAGGAGCACTGCTACGTCAACGTGCTCCGCGACGCGATGGCCGTCGACTCCCTGGACTCCTGCGGGATCTACTTCGGCACCACCGGGGGCCAGGTGTACGCCTCGTCCGACGCGGGGGACAGCTGGGCGCCCATCGTTCGTGATCTTCCCGCCGTGCTGTCCGTCGAGGTGCAGACGCTGCCATGACCGGGCACGCTGAGGTGATACGGGTGGCCCTGCCCGCGCACCTGAGGACGCTGGCCCGGGTTCGGGGCGAGGTTGAACTCCAGGTGCCCGGGCGGGTTACCCAGTGCGCGGTGCTCGACGCATTGGAGGCCAGGTACCCGATGCTGCGCGGCACCATCCGCGACCAGCGGACCGGAAAACGCCGCGCGTTCATCAGGTTCTTCGCCTGCGAGGAGGACCTGTCGCACGAGCAGCCGGACGACCCGCTGCCCGAGGCCGTCGCGGCCGGCACCGAGCCGTACCTGATCGTCGGCGCGATGGCGGGCGGCTAGCTCAGCTCGGGTCGGCCAGTGATCCGGTCGCCGGTCACCGTAACGTGGCCGCCGCGGTACTCGGTGCCGCCCTGGTCGTGCCGCGGGCCGTCCATGGTCGCGATCGCGCAGTTCTCGATCACGACGGCTTCGCCGCCGATCAGCTTCCCCGATAGGTGGAGTAGGCGTACGGGCTGAGCAGCAGCGGCACGTGGTAGTGCTCGTCCCGTGCAGTCATCTCGAAGGTGATCGTGACCTCGGGGTAGAACGACGGCACGCCGCGAGCCGTGAAGTACGCCCCGGTGCCGAACGTGATGCGGTACACGCCGGGCTCAAAGTCGGCGGCACCCCCCGGGCCGGACAGCCGGAGCCGCCCGTCGGCGTCCGTCTGGCCCTGGTTGACCGGCGCCCACCCGGCGTCGGCACCCCCTTCGCCGGCAGCACAGTCCAGCCGGACCTGGACGCCCGCGGCGGGCCGCCCGGTCGTCGCGTCGAGTACGTGCGTGGACAACGTCACAGGCCTGAGCATCTTCGTCATCCGCAGGCGGGTTATCTTCCTCAGCTCCTCGCGTACCACGGCCCGTTCGGCTGCCTCGTCGTGCTCCAGCCGGGCCCGAAGCTGGTCCAGCATCTCCTGGCCGGACAGGCCGCTGGCGCAGATCAGGAAGACATGGCCGAAGCGCTGCTCGTAGGCCAGGTTGCCGTCCGCCAGCCCCTGCCGGACCTCGTCGCTGGCCGCCGCCGCGCCAGACTGCTCCGCCGCCGACATCCCGCCGCGGACGGCGCGGTCGCCGATGCGGGGGTGCTCGTTTATGGCCTCGACGATATCGTCCCAGCTCAGAGCGTTAAAAGTAACGTCGACCGCGGTCAGCAGCGCGGTCGCATCCGGGTAGGGCCGACCGTCGGAGATCGCCTTAGCGAAGGTCCTGGACGCACAGCAGGCCAGGATGGTCCGTTCGGCGTCCTGCGCCGGGGCGGCGTTGAAGGAACCCAGGGTCGCGGACGCCTGCGGGCTCACGTTGGCCATTCCGACATCCAATCAGGCCGCAGCGGACGCCGGGTAGCGGCCAGCCGGCTCAATCGCCGGTAACCTCAATCAGGCCGCTTTGTAGCTTTCACTAAAACGGCGGCGGTAAGGGTGCGGGAACGCTTCACCGTGGGGAGGGTGGTGAGTCCGTGCGGGTCAGGGAACTGCTCGATGTGCCCGATCTGGGCCTCAGGCTGCTCACCGACGTCGCCGGCATGGACCGGGCCATCCGCCGCGTGTACACCACCGACCTGCCCGACCCCAGCCGTTACCTGACACCCGGTGACCTGGTGCTGACCGGCCTGATCTGGTGCCGTACGCCCGGCGACGCCGCCCGGTTCGTGTCGGCCCTGGCCCGGGCGGGGGTCGCGGCGCTCGGCGCGGGCGAGGCGCTGGGAAAGGTGCCGGACGAGGTGCTCCAGGCGTGCGGGCAGCATGGTCTCCCGCTGCTCGCGGTCCCGGCCGAGACCTCGTTCGCCGCCGTCACCGAGGAGGTGGGACGGCGGCTCAGCGGCGACCGGGCGACCGAGATGACCCGGGTCCTCGGCCGTCGCAGGCTGCTGCTGTCGGCGGTGGCCGAGGGCGCCGGCCTGGATGCGATGTTCCGGCTGATGAGCCGGGAGCTGGGTGCCGAATGCTGGCTGCTGACCGGGCTCGGCCGGGTCATCGGCGGGACCGGCCCGGCGCTGCCCCGGCCGCTGGCGCTCCGGCTGGCGCGTGAGTACCTCAGGGCCGGCCGGATGCCCGTCACCGAGGTCAGCGTCGCGGGGGAGGGCGCGGGACAGTACTCCCTGTTCGGGGTGGGCGGCGAGCCGAGGATCACCAGCTGGTTCCTCGCCTGCGCGGGCAGCGAGCAGGACTGGCGGCATGAGCTGCGGGAATCCGTGGCCGAGCTGGCCGCCGACGTGGCGCTCGAACGGGCCAGGCTGAACGCCGCCCGCGCCGGGGACGGCAAGCTGGCCGAGGCGATCGTGACCATGCTCGCGGCCGGGGGTGGCGACGGCGCCGCGCCGGCCGAGATCGCCTCGCTGATGCGCGCGGCTGGGCTGCCGCCGGACGGCCGCTACCTGGTCGCCGTCGTGACCGCGGAGACGGACCGGGTGACCGGGCCGAACGCCGAGCGCTGGCGCTGCGACCTGGCCGGGGAACTGGTCCGGCCGGCCGCCGAGGACGCCCTGGTCGCGGCGCTGGGCGACGAGATCGTCGTGCTCGTCCCCGCTCCCGGCGACCGGGCCCCGGACGAGTCCCCGGATGACGGCGCCCCGGCCGCGCACCGGTTCGCCGCCACGATCCGCGCCGCCCAGCCGGTGGTGGAGTCGGACCGCTCCCGGATCAGGCTCGCCGTGGGGGTCAGCGGGCCGGCCGAGAGCGTGACCGCGCTGCCCGGCGCGCTGCACGAGGCGGGTAGCGCGCGGCGGCTGGCGGCGCTGCGGCTGGCCGAGCTGGGCGGCACCTCGGCCATCTCGGTCGTGCCCAGCGACGAGGTGGCCTCGCACGAGCTCCTGCTGGCCACCGTGCCCGCCAGCGTGCTGCGCTCGTTCCGCGAGCGCCTGCTCGGCCCGCTGCTGGCCTACGACGGCCAGCACCGGGCCGAGTTGCTGCCGACGCTGCGGGAGTTCCTGGCCTGCTCCGGATCGTGGAACGCATGCGCGGTCAGGATGTACGTCCACGTCAACACCGTCCGCTACCGGATCAGGCGGATCGAGGAGCTGACCGGACGCGACCTTTCCCGCCTGGACGACCAGGTGGACTTCTTCCTCGCCCTGCGGGTTCGCTAGCTTTGTCCGGGTGGTGGTGATCCGGGCCGGTTCGGCGGCGGACGCGGCGCAGATCGCCGAGGTGCGGCGGGAAAGCTGGTTCGGCGCGTACACGGGCATCATCGCCGACGAGATCATCGACCGGGTCACCGCTCTCGACCACGGTGCCCGGGTGCGGCAGTCGTTCAGGACCCGGCCGTGGCAGCGCATGATCGTGGCCGTTCCCGACGGCGAGGGCGGCGAGGGCGGCGAGGGCAGCGGCATCGTCGGCTACGCGGCCTTCGGCCCGGAGACGGACGTGCTGGGCGCGCCGTGGCCGCATCCGCTGAGCACGGACGGCGAGGAACGCCGGGTCGCCGAACTCTACGCGCTGTACGTCCGCCCGGCCTGGTGGTCGACCGGCACCGGGCGCGCGCTGATGGACCGGGTCCTGGCCCGGGCGGTGGCCGCCGGCTACTCGTCCATCACGTTGTGGGTGCTGCGGGACAACCGCCGCGCCCGCCGTTTCTACGAGCGGGCCGGGTTCGCGCCGGACGGCGCCACCAACGTGCTCACCGGCCTCGGCGATGTCCTCGAGTTGCGCTACCGCCAGCGGCTATAACTAAACGGCATTCCAGAAGTTCTGCTCGTAACCCGGCGGCAGCCAGGGGCTGGTCCAGGGGCGGCGGTGGCCAGCATCTGATCCGGTGAGCGGCTGCGGAAGAAGGAGTGGATCTGCCGGAGCCGGTCGAGGCGGTGACCTTGCGAGCGCGGTGGCCGCAACTTGGCCCTTGATCGGTTATCCAGCGCCCTGACCTGCAGGTTGTGATCCGCCGGCAAGAGGCTCCGGCGGTAGGCACCTGTGCTGGTCAGGGCTACGGCGTATGCTCCGCGCCATGACTGCCGATGTGACCGTGAAGACCGTCGAGCCAACGCCGACAGCGGTGGTAGCCGCGGCGACCACGTGGGCGGAGTTCCCGGCGATGTGGAGGCCGATGCTGGACAAGGTATGGGGCTTTCTTCGCGGCGGCGCTCCGGCGGGGCTCTACAAGCAGGGCCACAACATCATGCTGTACAAGGACGATGTTCCCAACGTCGAAGTAGGCGTTCAGGTCAGCGGCTCATTCGATCCCGCCGGTCATGTTGTCCCTTCAGCGCTCCCGGGCGGGCTGGCCGCCACCGCTACCCACACCGGCCCGATCGCCAAGATCGGCGACACTCATCAGGCGGTGCGCGAGTGGAGCAAGGCGAACGGGTACAGGCTGGCTGGCCCTCGCTGGGAGATCTACGGCGATCCCGACCCGTCGAGCGGCCATTTCGACGTGCACGTGTTCTGGTCGCTGGTGACACCGTAACCAGGACGTTTCTGGCGGGTTGGCTGGCACGGTCTCGCCGGCAATCAGCCGCTGGAAGACCATCCAGATTCAGGGCCGGCCGGCACACCATCACTGCCGCCGACCCGCCACCCGGCGACCTGCGCGATGCCCTCGGCCGCATCCACTGGCCCAGCCCGGGCCTTCAGCTGCCGGTTTCGCACCGGTTACGCGCAGGACTTATGGATAAGCGCTTAGCACTTCCGGGAACTAGAAGATCTATCTCTTGGACTTCTAGGACGGCGCGCGGCAGGCTGGCAGGGAAAGCGACACGACAGGAGGGATGGTGTCATGACGGACGCCGCGGCGGTGGCCGCAACCTACTTCGACGCGTGGAAGGCGCGGGACTTCGGCCGGCTGCGTTCGGTGCTGGCCGACGACGTGGACTTCACCGGGCCGCTCGCCCGGGTGCGAGGCGGCGACGACTGCCTGCGCGGGCTGCAGGGCATGGCGCAGATCATGACCGGCCTCGACGTGCGCAGAGTATTCCATGACGAGCCAGACGTGCTGACCTGGTTCGACCTGTCCACCAGCGTGGCCGACCCGGTCCCGGTGGCGAACTGGATGCACGTCGAGGACGGCAAGATCACCCGCATCAAGGTGGCCTTCGACGCCCGGGGCATCGCGGGCGGGTCCTGACCCGGGGGCAGTCACCGCGGGCCCGTTCGGCCTGATTTTCGGTCCAATGCCGAACGGACCGGCACTGTCGCCACCGGCACCAAGCTGACAACCTGGCTGTATGCCGCGTCGCCTGGTCCAGCTCCTCGCCGGCCTCATCCTGTACGGGGTCAGCGACTCGATGCTGCTGCTGGCCGGGCTCGGCGTCGACCCGTGGGACGTGCTGCACCAGGGTCTGGCCCGGCGGACCGGCGTGCCCGTCGGGACCTGGGCGATCATCGCGGGGGCGGTGGTGCTGCTGCTCTGGATCCCGCTGCGGCAGCGGCCCGGCCTCGGCACGCTGTGCAACGTCGTGCTGATCGGACTGGTCATCAACCTGGTCCTCGCCGTGGTAACCCCGCCGCACTCGCTCCCGGTGCAGGTCGCCGTCATGGCGTCCGGGGTGGTGCTGAACGGCGTCGCGACCGGCCTGTACATCGGCGCCGGCCTGGGCCCGGGCCCGCGGGACGGGCTGATGACCGGGTTTGCCGCCCGCGGCCATTCGCTCCGTGTGGTGCGCACCTGCATCGAGGCCACGGTGCTGCTGGCCGGCTGGCTGCTCGGCGGCACCGTCGGCGTCGGCACCGTGGCCTACGCGGTCTGCATCGGGCCGCTGGCCCACATCTTCGTGCCCCTGTTCAGCCGGGGAGACGACCGGAGTCGCGTCAGGAGCGCGACCGCAGCGTGGCCACGCCCTCGCCGGCCAGGTCGTCGTCCGCCTGCTTGCGGCCGGTCATCGCCATGACCAGTGACAGGATGGGGCCCGACACCTCGGGGCCGGTGCCGTGGCTCCAGTTCGCGTCGGTGGCCCGCAACGTGAGCCCGGCGATGCGACTCTTGGAGCCGATGAGCAGGTTCGAGCCCTTGTAGAAGTCCGCCACCGTCACGACCGCCTCGGTCGGGTATTTGTGCTGGATGCCGAGGGCCCGGCGGATGTCCTCGCTGTGCACGATCGTCTCGCCGAGCCAGGTCTGTGTCGGGCCCGGCGGGTGCTTCACCGAGGTCACCACCGACTCGAAGTTGGCCAGCGTGTCGGCCGGGGACGCGCCCCGGTTCGCGGCGACGCCCTTTTCCTGGACCTTGTCGAAGCTGAACCCGGAGCCGATCATCTTGCCGTAGAACGCGGGCGGCGTCAGCTTGGCACCCGAGGTCATGTGGGCCAGCACGTCGCGGACCGTCCAGTTGCCGCATAGCGAGGGCCGGGCCCAGTCCTCGGTGCCTAGATTCCGCAGGTCGTCGGCGAGAGCCTTGCGCTCGGCGTGCACCGTCGGCCAGATGTCCATGTGTCCTCCCCTTGGGCAGCCGCACCGTCGCGTCTGACCTGTATTGTTCGGTGACTGCTAAATTAGTTAAGGACCGAACAAGCCGCAAGCGTATAGTTTCGCGCGTACGGCAGGCAAGGAGCGTTATGCACAACCGGCTGCGAGTGCAGGCCTTCTGGGCCCGCGCGAGCGGCCGGTGCAGCTTGCACGGACGGCAACCTCAGCCGGTCCTTTGCATAACGCGAAAAGACGCGGCGCGGGACAGAAGGTGATGTGCGCGATATCCAGAAGATCCTGGCGGCGCTGACCTCACCGGTCCGGCGCGAGATCCTGGGCCTGATCTGGGATCGTGAGCTGTCGGCGGGGGAGATCGCCGCGGCGTTCCCGGTGACCAAGCCGACCATCTCCCAGCACCTGGCCGTCCTGCGCGAGGCCGGCCTGGCCGAGAGCACGGCGGTCGGCACCTCGCGCCGCTACCGTGCCCGCCGGGACGCGCTCCGCGGCCTGCGCGCCGCGCTCGGCGGGAGTGCGGACAGGTGGACCAACGCCGATCACGACCCGGCGTCCCCCGAGCGTGCCTCGGCGGGCGTGCGCACCACCCCCGTCGTGGTCGCCTGTACGGACGTGGACACGAGCCAGGAGGTAACGTTCGCCGCCTTCACCGACCCCGCGGTTTACTCCCGCTGGCTCGGCGTGCCCGTCACGCTACGAGACGGCCGCTTCGCCTGCACGATGGAATGGGGGACGAACGTGCGCGGCCGGTACGAGCTGGTCTGCCCGCCCGAGCTCATCGTGCTGCGCTGGGACTTCGAGGACGACAACGTGCCAGTCCCCGGTGGCGAGATGACCGGCTACCTGCGGATCCAGCCTCGGGATGGCGGCTCGCATGTCGAGGTGCACCAGCTGGTCGACTCGCCCGCCCAGGCCGTCTTCATGGAGGGAGCCTGGGCCATGGTCCTCGGCCGCCTCAAGGCCGGCGTAACCCGCGCCTCCGACCCGGCCGAGCCGATGCCCTCTCGCCCCGCCCGCCCCAAACTCCGCCCACCCGAGGGCTAGCGCTCTGAGGCGCGAGGACTTTGACGGTTGACCTGAGTTTGGGGGCGGGCGCCGGAAGGGGAGGGCATCGGTTCAGGCCGCGCGTCCGAGGCGGGCGGCGGCGACGGTGCTGTCGATATGTCGGGTGATTGCCCGCCAGGCGGCACGGATGGGGGCGGGAGCGGCGATCGGCTGGTCGTGGGCGGTGAGGGGATACAGCACCTGGTCGTGGACGCGGCTGTAGACCAGGGCGAAGGTGAGCCCGTCGGCGGTCAGCCGGTAGGTATTGGTCCGGGCGATCCGTTCGATCAGGCCGTTGCCGCGCAGCCGGGCCAGGTCATAGGAGGCCTGGTTCATGGCGTAGGGGGCGCCGCGCAGTCCGGTCATCCAGGCACGAAGGCTCTTGTTCGTGATGCCGTTGACGGCGAAGTCCCAGACGGCCAGGCAACCGGCCAGGGCCTGCACCCGGGGGTCCGCAAAGCGCATCGCCGGGACCCTCCGCCCCGCCGCGTCGACGGTGGGGTGCGCGATCCGCTCGATGACTGGATTCGCGAGGATGCCGCTGCCCTGGCCGGCAATTACAGCATCCATCAGCCGGGCGTTGCATGCACGCGCTTTGGCCGCCAGTTCGTCCAGGTGCTCCAGGCTGCGCTTGCAGCCCAGGTCGCCGGGGTCGTTGATGACGGTCTCCACTCTCAGCGCGCGGTCTTCCTTCAGGTAGATCTTGACCCGCGAGTGCTTGAAGGACAGGTTGATGGTTACCTGGTCGCCGCGGTTCAGCAGCCGGGTGGAGAAGGTGCCCGGCGTGCTGCGGGTGACCTTGGAGCCGAAGATGACCTCCACGTGCTCCGGGCGCCCCAGGTTAATGTTGCCGGCCAGCAGCTCTTCGAACACCACCCGGACCCGGCGGGGGTCGCCGGACACCAGCGTCCTGGAGACTTCCACCTGCCGCATGGCCAGCTGCCACCAGCAGCCGTGGTCCCGGTCCGCATCGGTCAGCGGCAGCGGGAGACGGCTCATCCAGGTCTGGAAGAACACCCGCACCGTCCCGGCCTGCACCAGGTCGCACAGCTCCTGCAGCCGGGCCGGGTTGGAGGTGGCGGCGAACCCGTTGGCCAGCGGGGTCACCGCGATGCCCTCGGCGAGGGCGGCGCGGCGGGCGATCTCATGCCCGTTGCACCACAATTTGACCGGGTACGGCGCATAGCAGCAGACCTTGATGAACGCGGCCCCCGCGCGCCGGTCATGGATGTAAAAGTAATAGCAGGTCACCAGCCGCTCGGTGCGGTAGAACTTAAACCACGGCACCCCGTCCGGGCCATCCTTCTTCGTCGCGTCGAACACCCACTGGAACTCCCGGGCCTCCCCGATCGCCACCACCTTGGACCGGCCGGCCCTCTCCGCGGCGTCCAGGTACGGCCGGATCACCTCCAGCTTGCGGTCACCCTTGCGGAACACCACCCACGGGATCTGGTTCCCGTCCGCATACCGGCGCACCGCCGCCCGGAACGCCTGCGCGTTCCGGCCCAGCGCCGCGGGTGAGGCGATCGGGAACCCGCGCCAGTGCAGCCACCCGGCAATCTGACCCGACGTCTGCAGGGCCGGCACCCAGCCGTTGAAATAGAGCCGGTCGAACCCCTCGATCTCCAGGCTCACATGCCCGCGGACAATGTCAGCCAATGTGACCGGACGCTGCGCCATGGCCACCCTCCCAACCACGCCTACGGTCAAGAGGATGAACCCGCCCGCACGATCACGCCCGCAGAACCGCCAACCTCGATGGTCTGAGGCAGCGCCTCGCTAGCTTTCATGATCGTGAGCAGTTTGTGACAAATAGCGCCCAAAACCGCTCACGATCATGAAACGCACTCATGTTAGGCGGCGCGGACCATATGTAAAGGCGGTTGCGTAGGCCGCGGCGATGTCGTCGAGGTCGCCGGGGCTGAGCGCGGTGGATAGGTTGATCATGCCCCGCGGGTGGTGTAGACGCCGTGGAGCAGCAGCGCCAGGTGCAGGTCGGCCAGCTGCCCGGGCGCCGTGCCCCTCGGTGAGGCTCGGCGGCAGGCCGACGACATCCTCGGCGGGCCTCACCAGCCGCGTTCGCGCCACTCGCCGAGGTGCGGGCGCTCGGTTCCCAGCGTGGTGTCGTTGCCGTGCCCCGGATACACCCAGGTGGCGTCGGGTAGCTGGCCGAACAGGCGCTCGCTCACGTCGGTGAGCAGCGAGGTGAAGGCCTCGGGCGAGTTTGTCCTTCCCACGCCGCCGGGGAACAGCGAGTCGCCGGTGAACACGTGCGGCGAGTCAGCCAGCCGGCCGGCGGCGTCGTAGACCACGGCCAGGCTGCCCGGCGTGTGCCCGCGCAGGTGGACGAGTGATACCGAGCAGTCCCCGAAGGTCAGCACCTCGCCGTGCTCGGCGCGGTGCCCGACCTCGACCGGCAGTTCGTCCGCGTCCGCCGGGTGCGCGACCACCACCGCGCCGGTGCGCGTCTGCAGTTCGGGGAGCGCCTGCCAGTGGTCGAAGTGCCGGTGCGTCGTCACGATCGTGCCGACCGGTACGTCACCGATCATCTCGATCAGCCGGTCCGCCTCATTGGCCGCGTCGATCAGCAAGGCCTGGCCGGTGCTGGCACAGCGCAGCAGGTAGGCGTTGTTGTCCATGGGACCCACGGCTATCTTGGTCACGGTCAGGCCGTCGATTTCCCGCGTGTCGGACGGACCGCCGACACGTACTTCTCCGGTATAGGTCACTTGAAAAACCTTATACCGAACGGAGCTGGCGATCCGCGCCAGCGCCGCCGCTTTGCCCCCGCGGGGTACACGCCGACCGGGCTGGAGGCCTTCGTGAAGATACTCGTCCTGGCCAGCAAGCACGTGCGCGAGCTGCTGACGTACACCGAGTGCGCCGACGTCATGCGCGAGGCCCTGGCCGGGCTGGCCCGCGGCCAGATCCAGCAGCCGCTGCGGACGGTCGTCCGGCCGCGGGACGCGGCCGGCTTCATGGGCCTGATGCCGTCCTACTCCCCGGAGGCGGGCTACGGGCTGAAGGCGCTCGTCATCACGCCGGGCAACCCGGCCATCGGCAAGGACGCGCACCAAGGCGGCGTGCTGCTGTCCGACGTGCGCACCGGGGAGCCGCTGGCGCTGATCAACGCGTCCGCCATCACCGAGGTCAGGACCGCCGCCGTCTCCGCGGTGGCGACGGACCTGCTGGCTAGGCCGGGCGCGGCCGAACTTGCCGTCATCGGCACCGGCGTGCAGGGCCGGGCGCACGCGCACGCCATCGCGGCCGGCCGGACGCTGACCGGAATCCGCCTGGCCGGACGCGACCCGGCCCGGACCCGCGAGGTGGCCGCCGAGCTGACCGGCCAGCTCGGCCAGCCGGTCACCGCGTACGACCAGGTGCCCGCCGCGGTCGACGGCGCGGACATCGTGGTGACCGCCACCAGCTCGTCCGTCCCGGTGCTGCGCCGCGAATGGCTGACCCCGGGCGCGCACGTGAACGCGGTCGGCGCCTGCGTGCCGGGGGACAGGGAGCTCGACACCGCGATCATGGCCGAGGCGGCCGTCTTCGCGGACAGCCGCGAGTCGGTCAGCCACGAGGCCGGCGATTTCCTGCTCGCGCAGGGTGAAGGGGTGATCAACCCGGTCCGGGCCGAACTCGGCGAGATCCTCGTCGGCACCGCCCCCGGGCGCGCCGGTGCGGACGAGATCACCGTGTTCGAATCACTCGGCCTGGCCGCGGAGGATCTGGCCGCGGCCAGCTTCCTCTACCAGAAAGCCGCCCGCCTCGGCGTCGGCACCGCCGCCGACTTCTAATCCCGCCCAGCCTCTCCACGGCCCGCCCAGCCTGACCCCTGCCCGGCCTCTCCACCGCCCGCCTCCGCGTCCCTTGCGCCCCACCCGAACCAGACACAACACCGACCCCGCAGGCCCCGCACTCCGATTCGATGAACGTGGCGCTCTACCCATTCTTTCGGGTAGAACGCCACATTCATGTCGCTCCGGTCGGCCCGGGCGACCAGGGGACGGACCCTGGCGGGTTTCGCTATCGTGGGAGGTAGACGGGGGCCGGGCATAACAGCGGCTGATCCGGCGCTCATAGATAGTGCGGCGCTTGTGTTCCCCGGGACGCGGAGTCCTCAAAATGTCAGACCCCCCGGCTACCATCGCCAGGCGATCCGTATATCAACTTCCGAGCCCCTAAGAGAGCAGAGGCGCAGTGGCTGACCGGCTTGTCGTTCGCGGCGCCCGCGAGCACAACCTGAAGGATGTCTCGCTCGACCTGCCGCGGGACGCCATGATCGTCTTCACCGGGCTGTCCGGCTCGGGTAAGTCCAGCCTGGCCTTTGACACCATCTTCGCCGAGGGCCAGCGGCGGTACGTGGAATCGCTGTCCGCCTACGCGCGGCAGTTCCTCGGCCAGATGGACAAGCCCGACGTGGACTTCATCGACGGGCTGTCGCCCGCGGTCTCGATCGACCAGAAGTCCGCCAGCCGGAACCCGCGGTCGACGGTCGGCACGATCACCGAGGTGTACGACTACCTGCGACTGCTGTACGCCAGGATCGGCAAGCCGCACTGCCCGATCTGCGGTCGGCCGATTGCCCGGCAGATGCCGCAGCAGATCGTGGACCGGGTGCTCGAGCTCGAGGACGGCACCAGGTTCCAGGTACTCGCCCCGGTGGTGCGCGGCCGCAAGGGTGAGTACGGCGAGTTGCTCAGGGAGCTGCAGGTCAAGGGATACTCCCGGGCCCGGGTCGATGGCACGGTCGTCCGCCTGGACGAGGCGCTGTCCGGCCAGCTGCCGGCGCTGAAGAAGTACGAGAAGCACGACATCGAGGTGATCGTCGACCGGCTGGCGGTGAAGGATTCCGCGCGGCGCAGGCTGACCGACTCGGTCGAGACCGCGCTCGGCCTGTCCGGCGGGGTGGTCGTGCTCGACTTCGTCGACCTGCCAGAGAACGACCAGCACCGGGAGCGGATGTACTCCGAGCACCTGGCGTGCCTGTACGACGACCTGTCGTTCGACGAACTCGAGCCGCGCTCGTTCTCGTTCAACTCGCCGTGGGGCGCCTGCCCCGACTGCACCGGGCTCGGCACCAAGCTCGAGGTGGACCCGGAGCTCATCGTCCCGGACGAGTCGAAGTCGCTCGCGGAGGGCGCGATCGCGCCGTGGAGCGGCGGGCACATCAGCGACTACTTCGAGCGGCTGATCCAGGCCCTCGGCGAGACCCTCGGATTCCGGATGGACACGCCGTGGGCGAAGCTGCCGGCCAAGGCCAAGCAGGCGCTGCTGCGCGGCTACGACCTGCAGGTGCACGTCCGGTACAAGAACCGGTACGGCCGGGAGCGCTCGTACTACACGACGTTCGAGGGCGTGATCCCGTGGGTCGAGCGGCGGCACGCCGAGGCAGAGTCTGACTCCAGCCGGGAGAAGTTCGCCGGGTACATGCGCGAGGTGCCCTGCCCGTCCTGCCACGGCGCCCGGCTCAAGCCGGTGTCGCTGGCCGTGACCGTGGACGGCAGGTCGATCGCCGAGGTGTGCGCGCTCCCGATCGGGGACCTGGCCAAGCTCCTGCTCACCCTGGAACTGTCCGACCGCGACCAGCAGATCGCCGGGCGGATTATCAAGGAAGTCAATGCGAGGATGGGCTTCCTGCTCGATGTCGGCCTGGACTACCTGACCCTGGACCGGGCCTCGGCCACGCTGGCCGGCGGCGAGGCCCAGCGGATCAGGCTCGCCACCCAGATCGGTTCGGGCCTGGTCGGGGTGCTGTACGTGCTGGACGAGCCGTCGATCGGGCTGCACCAGCGGGACAACCACCGGCTGCTTGAGACGCTGCTGCGGCTGCGCGACCTGGGTAACACGCTGATCGTCGTGGAGCACGACGAGGACACGATCAGGGCCGCGGACTGGGTGGTGGACATCGGCCCGCGGGCGGGGGAGCACGGCGGCAACATCGTGGTCTCCGGTTCCGTCGCCGATCTGCTGGCCAGTCCCGACTCGCTGACCGGCGCGTACCTGTCCGGGCGGGAGTCGATCCCGGTGCCGGCCACCCGCCGCCAGCGCAACTCCAAGCGCGAGGTGGCGGTCAAGGGCGCGAGCGAGCACAACCTGCGCGGGGTGGACGTGGCGTTCCCGCTCGGCTGCCTGGTGGCCGTCACCGGGGTGTCGGGTTCGGGTAAGTCCACGCTGGTCAACGACATCCTGTACAAGGCGCTGGCCCGCGAGCTGAACGGGGCCAGGACGGTGCCGGGCAAGCACACCAGGATCACCGGCATCCAGCAGCTGGACAAGGTGGTCCACGTTGATCAAGGTCCGATCGGGCGCACGCCGCGGTCCAACCCGGCCACCTACACCGGCGTCTTCGACCACGTCAGGAAGTTGTTCGCGGCGACCACCGAGGCCAAGATCCGCGGCTACCAGCCGGGCCGGTTCTCCTTCAACGTGAAGGGCGGCCGATGCGAGGCCTGCTCCGGCGACGGCACGATCAAGATCGAGATGCAGTTCCTGCCCGACGTGTACGTGCCGTGCGAGGTCTGCCACGGCGCCCGGTACAACACCGACACCCTGCAGGTGCACTACAAGGGCAAGACGATCGCCGAGGTCCTCGACATGCCGATCGAGGAGGCGGCGGGGTTCTTCGAGCCGGTGCCCGCCATCCACCGGCACCTGAGGACGCTGGTCGACGTGGGCCTCGGCTACGTCAGGCTGGGCCAGCCCGCGCCGACCCTGTCCGGCGGCGAGGCGCAGCGGGTCAAGCTCGCCTCGGAACTGCAGCGCCGCGCCACCGGCCGGACCATCTACGTGCTGGACGAGCCGACCACAGGCCTGCACTTCGAGGACATCCGCAAGCTGCTCGGCGTGCTCACCCGCCTGGTCGAGACGGGTAACACGGTCATCGTGATCGAGCACAACCTCGACGTGATCAAGACCGCCGACTGGGTGATCGACCTCGGGCCTGAGGGCGGCGGGGGCGGCGGCACCGTCGTGGCCACCGGCTCGCCCGAGCACATCGCCACCGTCGAGGAGAGCTACACCGGCCAGTTTCTGAAGAAGCTCCTCAACGTCTAACGGGGCTTCGCCCCAGCCCGGGTCCTGCCGCTGGTCATCGCGGTGCGGCGGGGACAATGGTGCCCGTGCAGACCAACCCCGCGCAGGCCAACTCCGCGCAGGCCAACACCGCGCAGGCCAACACCGTGCAGATCGCCACCGAGGGCGGGGCCGCGCTGGCCGAGCTCGACGGCGACGGCGCGGCCGCGCGGTTCCTGCTCGTGCTCACCCACAGCGCGGGCGGCAGTGCCGGTGCGCCCGACCTGCTGGCTGCCCGTGATGCCGCGCGGGCCCTGGGCGGGCTGGTGGCGCGTGTCACCCAGCCGTACCGGGTCAGGGGCGCCCGTGCCCCCGGTTCGCCGGTCCGGCAGGACGCCGCGTGGGCCGAGGTCGTGACCGCGCTGCGGGGACTGGCGCCCGCCATCCCGCTGATCCAGGGCGGCCGCAGCAATGGCGCGCGGGTAGCCTGCCGCACCGCCGGCGCGGTCGGTGCCCGCGCCGTGATCGCGCTGGCGTTCCCGCTGTGCCCGCCGGGGCGCTCACCCGCGGTGTCCAGGGCCGCGGAGCTTCGCGCGGCCCGGGAGGGCGGAGCGAGGGTGCTGGTGGTGAACGGAGATCGTGACCCGTTCGGGATTCCCGGTGCTCAGGATGCGGACCGGGTGGTCGTGGTGCCGGGGGAGACGCACGCGCTGAAGGGGCATCGCGCGGTTATCGTCGACGCGGTGACCGAATGGCTGCCCACAGTTCTGTAACACGCTGTGCCGCGCCGGAATTGGCCCTAGGGCCTGGGAGAAAGGGGTTAAGAGAGAGTCGTCAGACCTAGGCATCGCGGGTTGACCCGGATGCCGGGTGCGGCGCTCAGGCCGCTGGCGCCTGCCCGCGTCCGTGGGCCACGCCTACCGGACGGTCGAAGGGGGCGAGGTCGGTGGGCCGGTGCGGTGCGATGGACGCGCCGTCAGGCAGTAGTTCCCCGGTGTCTTCGAACATCACGACGCCGTTGCAGAGCAGGCTCCAGCCTTGCTCGGGGTGGCTGACTATGGTGTGCGCCGCTTCGCGATCCGGGGCCGAAGGGGCCGGACAAGGCGGCGTGTGTGGGCACATATCAGTGCCTCCTGGCTGTTTCATCATGCGTGTTCTCGGTTGGTGTTCAGTGTGCCGCAGGTCGTGCGGTTGCTCACATGGCCCAAGCTGATCGTTTTTACGATCGCCATCTGTAGCTTTCCCCTAGTTACCTGCTGGCACTTTCTGACTACTACTTGTCACATTTAGTTTTAGGTACCGCGTTGAGCAAATAATTGGCCTAGACCAACTGTGCCTCCTCGGGGCGCGCGGCGCAAGCGACACGCGAACCGCAGCAATCGATTGCTTCGTATATGCCCCCGTTGGTGATCGGCTACAGCTTAATCACCTCTACATGTGGAGACGTCGACGCCTGCCCGCTGGTTCACCGCGAAAACCTCTGAGTTTGATAACGCTCACATCGCTCGCGGGCTCCTGGCCAGCCCAAGACGGATCGGACGGGCAGAAGGACGACCGGGCCGGGTTAGAAGCCGGATGCAACTGTGACCTGCGGGGCCGGCGGGGTTGCGGCGGGCGGGCCGCCAGCCGGCGTGATGTCACAACGGGCCGGCTAGGGCGCGTACGAAAATAACCCATGTCGTTTCGGCACTGGGGCCCGCATCAGGTGCCACAACCGTCACGGCGCCCGTGATTGGGAGTCAAAAAACCCCTGATGAGGGGTGTTTTGACCCCCAAGGACACGATCCGGGTGAACGGGAACGGCACGGGCAGCAGGCTCTAGGGCGCCGGTTCGTAGGCGACGGCGGGGATCCCGGTGAGGCGGTGCGTTTCCCGCAGGGTGAGCAGGTGCTCGGCTTCGGCGGTGAGGGCGCGCACCCGCGGGGTGGCCTTCGCCTTGCGGCGGTAGATGCGGTCGTCGTAGCCCCGCGGGCCGATCTCAGCGCGCTGCGCCGCGTAGGCGGCCCGCATGGCGGCGGTCAGCGCGGCGTCAAAATCCTCGGCCGGGCGGCGTACCTCAGCGTCCGGGGCATGCCGGGCCTGCGCCTCCCGGAACCTCGCCTCGGCCTCGCGCGCGGCGTCGAGGAGTTCCGCGCGACGGCCGCCCAGCGCCAGGTCAGCCTCGTACTGCTGCTCCGCCTCACGGCTCGGCTTCGGCCGGCCCATGACCCCAGGTCTCATGACCCCATAGCGTACGCGGATCACGCGTACTCGCGGAACGCGGGCCAGGCCCGGCTCCACGACGTCCTCAGCCCGGTGGCGAGATAGACCGGCACTCCCTGCTCGTCGTCGTCGACGCCGAGGCCGTTCCAGAACGTGGCGACGCGGCGGACGTGGGCGAACTCGCGGCGGAGCAGAGCCGGGTCGACGTTCACCGCCATCGCCGCAGAGTCAGCGGCGGGCGGCGGGCCCCAGAGCCAGAAGTTGTTGGCGCCGCTGTAGGCCTGCGGCAGGCCGTCGCCGGGGCCGTAGCGGTCGATCGCTCCCGCCTCGCCGTAATTCCCGGCCAGGATCGTAGTCCGCGCCCGCTGCGCGGCCGGCACCGCGTCGTAATGGCCTGCAACCAGCGCAACGAAGCGGGGCCAGGCGATCTCCTCGCCGAGGTCGTAGTTGATCTTCTGCAGCGGCGCGGTGTGCAGGGCCCGGGCCGGCAGCACGGGCAGCGCCACCGGCGCGGCCAGTACCGCGCCGGCCACCATCGCCGTCCCGGCCGCGAACGCAGGCGCGATCCGGCGGCCCCGGGGCGCTCGGCCCGCGAGGCGCCGCTTGAGCGGGACGCGCCGGCCCGCGAGGCGCCGCTTGAGCGGGACGCGCCGGCCCGCGAGGCGCTGCTCGAGCGGGACGCAGCCGGCCGCGAGCAGGAGCGTGAACGCGGCACCCGGGTAGTACGCCTTGCCGCCCAGGACGAACTGCAGTGCGATCACGATCACGCAGGCGATCGCAGCCGGGCGGAACGGCCGCGCCGCCGCGTTGCGCAGCGACCACACCGCTCCGCCCACCCACACCGGGGTCAGCACCGGGCCGATGTAGAGCACCTGGGCCGGCCAGAAGACGGCCCGGTTGTGCCCGGCCGACGTCTGCAGTACGCGGAACACGTCCAGGCCGGGCCAGCCATGCCCGGCCTGCCACACGACATCGGGCGCCGCCAGAGCCGCGGCGAGCAGGCCGCCGATGAGCAGGTAGCGGCTGGCCAGCAGGCGGCGCGCGTCGGTGAGCAGGAAGCCGGCCGCGAGCCCGGCCAGCAGGAAGGCGATGTTCCACTTGGCCTCGCTGGCCACCCCGGCACAGCCGCCGATGGCCAGCCACCAGCGCGGATCCCGGCTGGCCAGCAGCCGCATGACCAGCAGCAGGATCAACGCCCAGAATACGAAGTCGGGTGTCGTGGTGGTCAGCTCGTGCATGGCGCCGAGGTACTCCGCGCAGGTCGCGGCCGCGAGCGCGGCGAGCAGCTGGCCGGTGCGGCCCGCGCCGAGGCGACGGCTCATCGCCGCCGTCATCACCACCAGCGCGGCCAGGCAGAGCGCGGGCAGGATCCGGAAGCCAGCCAGTGTGCCGCCGGTCAGCGCCGCCGTGATCCGGGCCAGCAGCGGGGTCAGCGGCGGCTGATCCACATAGCCGAACGCCAGGTGCTGTCCGGCCGACAGGAAGTACAGCTCGTCGCGGACGTAGCCGTACCGCGCGCTGACCGCCATCTCGACGGCCACCGCGGCCACGGCGATCAGCGCGATCCCTGCCCAGGGAGCCGGGGTCAGGGCGGGCGCAGGGGCGGCGGCCGGAGCGCGAAGGCCTGGGCGTGCCGAGGTCGTGAAGTCCATGCCGTCATGGTGGTCGGGCGGCCCGCCCCGGCACATCGGGCAGCAGGGCGAATTCCCGGCTCGGACCGGGGTCGCAGCGGGCGGCCGGGAGGCGGCCCCGCCTCCTCCTGCAGTCGCAGCGGCCGGTTCCGCCTTCCGGTGGATCCCCCGACCGGGCGCCGCGCCGTACCATCGGCTCGTGAACAGGGTGGCGGTCCGGCTGGCCCGGCTTCCGCAGCTGCTGGCGGCGCGGCTGGCCGTGCTCCCGCCGCGGGACCAGGAGCTGATCCAGGACACCGGACTCGGCGTGGCGCTGGCCACGGTCAACGTGGTCTCGCTGCTGCCGTACCGGGACCAGCTGCATCCGCTGTGGCTGGCCCTGGTGCTCGCCGCCGGGCAGGCCCTCCCGCTGGCCTTCCGCCGGTTCAGGCCGGTCGGGATCGCCCTGGTCATCGGGGCCGCGCGGGTCGCCTACGACAAGATCGGGTTCGGCTTCGCGCCGTTTCCGCTGGGTCCGGCCATCGCGTTCTACACGGTCATCGACCGTCGCGGCACGTTCTGGCGCTGGGTCGCCTGCCTGCTGGTGGTGGCGGGCATCTCGATCTCGGAGGCCTCGCCCGGTCATGCCCAGCCGTACGACACGATCTTCCAGGTGATGATCTTCCTCACCGCCGCGGCGGCAGGTCTGCTCAGCCGGGCCAAGCGGGCCAGCATCCGGGCCGCGCAGAGCCGGGCCGACCGCGCCGAGGCCGAACTCGACCGGCAGTCCGCGCAGGCCGCGGAGCAAGAGCGGACCCGGATCGCCCGCGAACTGCACGACGTGGTGGCGCACCACGTCAGCCTGATCGCGGTCCAGTCGGAGGCCGCGGCGTCGCTGCTCCCGGACCGCCCTGAGCAGGCCCGGCGTTCGGTGGATGTCATCGGCGAGACGGCCCGGCAGGCCCTGACCGAGCTGCGCCGGCTGCTCGGCGTGCTGCGGCGGCCGTCGCCGCGGCTGGAGACGGCGCCCGCGGCCTCGCTCGGCGAGCTCGGCGACGTGCTCGACCAGGTCCGCGGGACCGGACTGCCGGTGGACTTCCAGGTGGTCGGTACCCCGGTCCCGCTGGCGCCCGGCGTGGACCTGACCGCCTATCGCATCGTCCAGGAGGCGCTGACCAACACGATCCGGCACGCCCGCGCCGCCCGCGCCGAGGTAACCCTGTGTTACGAACCGGGCTACGTCACGGTGAGCGTCACCGATTCCGGCTACGGCACCGGGGCCGGCCGGGCGGGCCCGCGGCTCACCGGGGCCGGGTCCTCAGGTCTCGGCCTGGCCGGTATAGCCGAACGGGTCGCATCCTGCGGCGGCAACCTGACTGTCGGCCCGACCCAGGCGGACGACTCCGCCCGGCCCGATCAGGGTGCTCGTCGTCGATGACCAGGAACTGGTCCGCTCCGGGTTCTGCGTCATCCTGGACACCGTCGAGGACATCACCGTGGTGGGGGAGGCGGCCAACGGCGAGGCGGCGCTGGCCGCCGTGGTCGGCTGCCAGCCCGACGTGGTGCTGATGGACATCCGGATGCCGGGGATGGACGGGCTGGAGGCGACCCGGCTGCTCACCGGGAGCGCGCCGGCCCCCAAGGTGGTCATGCTGACCACCTTCGACCTCGATGAGTACGTGTACGAGGCGCTGCGGGCCGGCGCCAGCGGGTTCCTGCTCAAGGACTCGCCCCGGTCCGACCTGATCGCCGCGGTCCGCGCCGCCGCGGCGGGCAACGCCCTGCTCGCCCCCACCGTCACCCGCCGCCTGATCGAGGCGTTCGCGCGGCGGCCGCCGGCGGCCGCGCCGTCACCGGCCCGGCTCGCGGCGCTGACCGCCCGGGAGCGTGAGGTGCTCCTCCGGCTGGCCCGCGGCGGCAGCAACAGCGAAATCGCGGCCGCCCTGTTCGTCAGCGAGGCTACGGTCAAGACGCACGTGGGCAACCTGCTGGCCAAGCTCGGCCTGCGGGACCGGGTGCAGGCCGTGATCCTGGCCTACGAGACCGGCATCGTCGTCCCCGGGGATCCCTCGCCCTGAGCGCGGGCCCCTAAAGCGCGGGCCCCTAAAGCGCGGCCCCTGAGCGCAGGGTCTAGGCCAGGCTGGCGGCCCAGCTCGCGTGCAGCGCGGCGTACTCGCCGTCGCCGGACATCAGCTCGCCGGGTGTGCCGTCCTCGGTGATCCGTCCGTGGTCCAGGACCAGGACCCGGTCCGCGATCGCCACCGTGGACAGCCGGTGCGCGATGATCACCGCGGTCCGGCCGGCCAGCACGGTGCGCAGCGCGGCCTGCACCTGCCGCTCGCTCGGGATGTCGAGCAGCGACGTGGCCTCGTCCAGGACGAGCACGGCCGGGGCGGCCAGGAACGCCCGCGCGAACGAGACTAGCTGGCGCTGTCCGGCCGACAGGCGGCCGCCGCGCTTGCCGACCGAGGTGTCGTAGCCCTCGGGCAGCGCGGCGATGAAGTCGTGCGCACCGATCATCCGGGAGGCCTTCTCCACGTCCGCGGCGGGCGCGTCCGGGCGGCCGAGCCTGATGTTGTCCGCGACCGAGCCCTCGAACAGGAAGTTCTCCTGGGTGATCACGATGATCTCGGACCGGAGCACGGAGTCGGGCAGCTGCCGCAGGTCGACCCCGTCCAGGGTGACCCGGCCCGAGCGGGGGTCGTAGAACCGGCCGAGCAGCCGTGCGATCGTCGTCTTGCCCGCGCCGGTCTCGCCGACCATGGCGACCGTTTGCCCGGCCGGTATGTCCAGGTCCAGCCCGGGCAGCACGAGGTTGTCCCGGTAGCCGAAGGTCACCGACTCGAACCGCACCTGCCGTCCGGCCAGGGCCGGGGCAGGCGACGAGGCCGGGGCGGAAGACGAGGCCGCCGATAGGCGCAGCCGGGCCTCGGCCGGCGCCGCCCGGGGCGGCAGCGCCTCGGGCGCGGCCGGCTCGGGCACCGCGGCATCCTGCTCGAGCACGCCGGAGATCTTCTCCAGGCCGGAGGCCGCCGACTGGAAGATGTTGTAGAACTGCGACACGTCCTGCAGCGGGTCGAAGAAGCGCTGCAGGTAGAGCAGGAAGGTCGCCAGCACGCCCACCTTGAGGTTTCCCTCGATCGCGAGCAGCCCGCCGTAGCCGAGCACCACGCCGGTGATGATGTTGCCGACCAGCGAGATGGACGGGCCGTAGATGGCGATGAGCCGGGACGCGTGCGTGCTCGCGTCGGCGTAGTCCCGGCCCAGACCGGAGAAGATCTCCGAGTTCCGCTTCTCCCGGCGGAACGCCTGCACCGCCCTGATCCCGCCGAACGTCTCGACGAAATGCACGATGACCAGCGCGATGGTCTCCCTGGTGCGCCGGTAGGCGCGGGAGGACTCGCGCCGGAACCAGACCGTCAGCCAGGTCAGCGGGATGAAGCCGGCCAGCACCACCAGGCCGAGCTGCCAGTCGAGCAGCAGCATCCCGGTGCCGACGAGCAGCAGCGTCAGCACGGCCGCGATCAGCGAGTCGAGCCCCTCCTCGAACAGGTCGGAGATCGCCTCGACGTCGGAGACCTGCCGCGAGATCACCCGCCCGGAGGTGTAGTCCTCGTGGAACGCCACCTCCAGGCTGAGGAAGTGCGCGAACAGGCGACGGCGCAGCTCGAGCACCACCTTCTGGCCGACCCGTCCGGTCATCGTGACGAACATCCGGGTGGTGACGGCCTGCACCGCGACCGCGACCGCGAACGCGGCCGCGATGCCGAGCAGCGGCAGCGCGTTCCGGCCGTGCAGCAGCGGCGGCAGGCCGCTGTCGATGGCGATGCCGACCAGCCACGGGCCGGCCAGCGCGGCCAGGCTCTCCACCACGATCAGCGAGATCGTGGTGATGACCGCGCGCCGGTACGGGCGCAGCAGGTCGCCGAGCAGCCGCCGGCTCCGTTCGCGCAGCAGCGCGGCCAGCCCGGCGCTGACATCGTCGGCCTTCTCGGCGGCTACTCCCCGCCAGGCGCTGGTGTCCGCGGTCACGCGCTCGCCTCCAGGTCCTCGACGTCCATCAGCGCGGCGTACTCCGGGTTGGACGCCAGCAGCTGCCGGTGGCTGCCGCTGGCCGCGATCACCCCGCCGGACAGCAGCGCCACCGTGTCGGCCAGCGCCACGGTGGAGGGGCGGTGCGCCACCACCAGCGCCGTCGAGCCGGCCAGGATCCGGTGCAGCGCCCGGGTCACCCGCTCCTCGGTGTGCACGTCCAGCGCGGACAGCGGGTCGTCGAGGATCAGCACGTCCGGCCGGGCCAGGATGGCCCGGGCCAGGGCGATCCGCTGCCGCTGGCCGCCGGACAGGGCCATGCCCTGCTCGCCGATCCTGGTGTCCAGGCCCCACGGCAGGTCGAAGGCGAACCGGGCCTGCGCCGCTGTCAGCGCGGCCTCCACCGCGTCCTCGTCCGCGTCCGGCGCGCCGAACATCACGTTCTCCCGCACGCTGGCGGAGAACAGCGTGGCGTCCTCGAAGGCGCAGCCGACCGCACGGCGCAGCCGCTCCAGCGGAAGGTCCCGCACGTCCGCCCCGTCCAGCCGGACCGACCCCGAGGCCGGGTCGGCGAGCCGCGGCACGAGCTGCAGCAGGGTCGACTTGCCCGAGCCGGTCGCCCCGGTGAGTACGAGCGTCTGGCCTGGCGTCAGGTCGAGCACGATGTCGTGGAGCACCGGCTCGGCCGCCCCCGGATAGGAGAAGGAGACGTGATCGAACACTAGGCGGCCACGGGGGGGGTCGGGGGGGTCGTCCCCTCCGGAATCGGCAGAGCCGCGGGTGCCCGGCACCGCCAGGCGTGGCCCCCGGCCCGGCGCCAGGGCGTGCACACCGGCCCGTTCGGGAGAATTCTTGTCGGTGATCTCCGGCTCGGTGTCGAAGATCTCCAGCACGCGCTGCGCCGCGGTCGCCGCCTCCTGGCCCGACGCGATGATGTAGCCCATGGCCTCGACCGGCCAGACGAGCTCCAGCGCCAGCGTGATGAACGCCACCAGGCCGCCGAGGGTCAGCGAACCGGTGCTGACCGCGATCGCGCCGAGCACGATGATCAGGCCGATGACGGCGTTCGGGATCAGGTCGAGCAGCGCCCAGAACGAGCCGAGCAGGCCCGCCTTCTCGACCTGGGTCTGGCAGACCTCGGCGGCCTGAGAGTCGTGCCTGGCCGAGGCCTGCCGTCCCCGGCCGAGCGCCTTCAGCACGCGGATGCCGGTCGCCGCCTCCTCGATCAGCGTGGCCAGATCGCCCTGCTGGTCCTGGACCCGGCGGGACAGCACCCGGTAGCGCTTCTCGAACCGGAAGCAGACCGGCAGCACCGGCGCGAACACCACGCCGGTGATCAGGCCCAGCCACCAGTTGAGGTGGATCAGCAGCGCCACCACCGCGAGGAACGTCATGATGTTCGTGACCAGGAAGATCAGGCCGAAGCCTGCGAACCTGCGGATCGACGACAGGTCGGTGGTCGCCCGCGACAGGAGCTGACCCGACTGCCAGTCGTCGTGGAAGGACGCCTGCAGCCGCTGCAGGTGGGCGTACAGGTCGTCCCTGATCGACTTCTCGATGTTCGCGACCGCGCCGGCCTGGATCCAGCGGCGGATCATGTTCAGGACTCCTATCGACGCGCCGAGGCCGACCGCCGCCAGGGCCAGCGGGATCAGCAGGCTCTTGTCGCCGTGCGCGATCGCGCCGTCGACCACGGCCTTGGTCAGGAGCGGGATGGCGATCTCGGCGGCGACCGCGCCGAGCGCGGCGGCGAACATCACGATCAGCTGCGTGCGGTAGGGCTTCAGGTAGCCGCGTAGCCGCCACAGCGCCCCGACTGGCCGGACCCTGGCGAAGGCGTGCGTGACCAGCGAAGGGGTAACAGAGGGCATTACTTGCGACGTTAACTGGGCGGCTGGAAGGTTGTCACCTCATTTTTCTTCCGGCGTACGGCTTGTCCGCGGGCCGCAACTCTGGCACGCTGGCTGAGCCGGAGGCTTCGCGAACCGGTTGCCGGTGGCCGGCAGGGGAGGAACCGTGCAGCGCAGCGGCAGCAGTACCAGTCGCCCCAGGCGTAGATGAGCCGGGTATCCCGCGCGGGGATCCTGGCCGCCTACCGCGACGGGGTCACGGTGATCTGCGAGCTGGCCGCTCAGTTCAGCGACGCGGCCTGGCTCGCGGCGACGCCGTGCGCCGAATGGCGGGCCGTGGACCTCGCCGGTCACCTGCGCTGCGTCGCCGACGACTATCACGAGTACCTCGACGACGCCCCGGCCAGCAGGCTCGCCCGGCTGATGGCGGCCAACGCGCCCGCCGACTCGCTCAGTCGCAAGCTGGCCAGGCAGAACGCCGCCGAACTCGCCGCGCTGCCGGACGCGCCCGGACCCGAGCACATCATGGAGTTCGCCGAGTCGGCGCGGTCCTACGGGCGGCGGTTGCCGCAGTCCTGGGACCTGATCCACCACAGCTACCGGGCCACCGACGTCACCGTGGGCGCGATGGCGGGTGCGGCCTGCGCCGAATGGCATCTGCACGCCTGGGACCTGGCCAGGTCGCTGGGCAAGGACTACCGCCCGGCCGACCCCGGGCTCGTGCTGGCCGCGTGGCGCGGCGGCATGCCGCAGCTGTGGCCTGAGCCGGCCGGGTGGGACGGCGACGATCCCTGGAATTACCTGCTGACCGCGTCCAGCCGGGATCCGGGGTGGTCCCGGGTGTTAGAGTGGTGCGCCTTCGAACTAAGCGTAATCACTTAACAGCGGAGAGTGTTGATGGGCTTCGTCAGGTTCCCCGGGCAGGCGGGCCGCTACGTGTCCGGATTGTGCGTCGCCACCCTGGGCCTGTGCGCGGCTGGCTGGCTGGCGCTGGCCCCGGTTGCGTTCGGCTACCGGAGCGCGGGCCGGGCCGGGACGTCGCTGCACCGGGCCGCGTGGGCCGACTGGGCCACCGCGGCCGCGCTCGCGCTGGTGTCGCTGGTCACGCTGGCCTGCTGGGTCGTGGCCTGGCGCCGCAGGCTGCGCGCCGACGGGATCCTGGCCCGGGCCTCACGGCGGCAGGCCCGGCGGGAAAGCCGCGCGCAGCGGCGACGCGAGCGCGACGGCGAGGGCGCGGCCCGCACCCCCGATCTAGCGCAGGTGCTGAGCGAATTGCGGGCGCTGCTCACCCCGCTGCTGCCCGTGCCGCCCGAGCCAGCCGAGTCGGCCGAACGGGCCGGGCCTGACGAGAACCATCGGCCCGGAGCCCCGGCGGTCCCGCACCCCCGGTCCGGCGGCCTGACGGCGATGGAGTCCATGCTGGCGGGCGCCGAACTGCTCATGGTCGGCTGCGGTGAGGAGGAAGCATGGTGAACAGGCTCGCGCTGGCCGGGATCGCGGTCATCTTCGCCGCCGGGGCGTGGCTGATCGCGGCGCCGTTCGTGCTGCGCTATCAGCCCGCCGGCGCGCCGTGGACGGGCCCGGCCCGGCTGGACGTCTTCGTTGGCTTGGCGCTGGCCGCGGCCGGGTTCGGCGGCTTCTTCACCGCGCTGGCCAGCCGGGTCAGGGAACTGTACGCGCAGGCCGGCACCGCTCAGGAGCCGGGCGGCGGGCCGGAGTAGAGTCTGTAGGTCGTGAGCTTTGATGTGAAGCGCGTCCGGGCGGCCTACCCGGCACTGAACGACGGATTCGCCTACCTGGACGGCGCGGCCGGCACCCAGGTTCCCGCGACGGTCATCGACGCGATCACCGACGCTTACCGGGCCGGCCTCGGCAACGTCGGAGGCGCCTTCCCGGCCAGCGGCCGCTCCGGCTCCATCGTGGCCGAATGCCGCCAGGCCCTGGCCGACCTGACCGGAGCCAGCCCAGACGGGGTCATCCTCGGCCCGAACATGACCACCCTCACCTACCGGCTGGCCGAGGCGCTGGCCCGGCGCTGGGAGCGGGGGGACGAGATCGTGGTATCCCGGCTCGACCACGACGCCAACGTCAGGCCGTGGGTGCAGGCGGCCGCCCGGCGCGGCGCCACGGTGCGGTGGGCCGAGGTTGACCTGGCGACCACCGAACTGCCCGCCGGCCAGTACGGCGAGCTGCTGTCCGAGCGCACGGCCGGATCTGGCCGCCATCGCCGCGGCCGCGCACGCGGTCGGCGCGCTGGTCTATGTGGACGGCGTGCACGCCACCCCGCACGTGCCGGTGGACGTCACGGCGCTCGGCGCCGACTTCTACGCCACCAGCGCCTACAAATGGTCCGGCCCGCACATCGGCACCGTGGTCGCCGATCCGGCCCTGCTCGACAGCCTGCATCCGGACAAGCTCGCGCCCGCGCCCGCGGGCGTGCCCGGCCGGTTCGAGCGCGGCACCGCCGCCTTCGCCGACCTGGCCGGGGTCGTCGCCGCGGTGGAGCACCTGGCCACGCTCGGCCACGGCCCGGATCTCGTCGCCGCCACTAGGCGGCAGCGGGTGCTGGCCTCGATGGCCACCGTCGAGGAGTACGAGACCCAGCTGTTCGCGGGACTATTCGACGGGCCCGGCCGGACGCCCGGGCAGGTCGCCGAGCACCTGGCCGCGCGCCAGGTCAACGTCTGGAGCGGCGACAACTACGCCTGGGAGCTGGCGGGCGCACTCGGGCTGCGGGACTCGGGCGGCGCCGTCCGGGCCGGCCTGGTGCACTACAACGACCAGGCCGACGTCGACCGGCTGCTGGCCGCGGTCGCGGAGCTCGCCTGACGACGTACCGTTCCTATTGAGCGAGCAGGATGTGGTCCTGTGTCGCCGGCGGCCCCGAACGGTCCTGGGTCGCCTGGTCGGGCGGGCTGGTCCGGTTGGCCGTCGCGGTCATCAGGGCGCGGCAGCATCCCGGTCAGCGGCTCGGCGGTGTTGTCCCAGTAGCACAGCCATGGGTGCAGGTCGTACCCTGAAGGCAGGTTTCTCTATCTAGGACGGGTGGGCGATGACGGTGCTCGGCGGCGTGCTGGCCATGCTGGCCGGGCTGCTGCGTGACCTCACCCAGCTCGCGGTCAGCCCCTCCGGCCTGACCGCGCTGGCCGCGGCCGTCCTGGCCGGGGCCATGTTCGCGGCGGTGCTGGCCCTGCTCACCTCGGTGGCCAGCCTGTCCCGGACGACCGCCGCGCTCCCGATGATCCGCCGCGCCTCGGCCCTGCGGGAGAAGTCCTGGCGCGCGGCGTTCCTGCGCCAGCGCGATCCCGACGCGGCGGGCCGGTCCAGGCCCAGAGCACCATCGGCGGCCCCGGCGGCCGCCCTTCCGCAGTAACAACCCCACGGACCGCGGCCGCCTCCAGCCCTCATCCCGTCGTAGCTGGAAGGCCGTTTCCTCATGTCGAGTTTCCTTGGCGTCCCGGTGGACGCCGCGTATCACCTTGTCTCCGGACTGACCGGTTTCCTCACGCCCGTTCTCGGCGGCCTGGCCGCCGTCGCCGCGATCGTCGCCTTCACGATGGCGGTCCGGCTCCTGCTCATGCCGCTCAGCCTGCGCGCCCTGCGCGGGCAGGCCGCCCAGGCCCGGCTGGCCCCGCAACTGGTGGCGCTGCGCCAGCGGTACGGCAAGCAGCCGGAGCGGCTGCAGCGCGAGATGACCGCGCTGTACAAGCGGGAAGGCACCAGCGTGTTCGCTGGCTTCGCCCCGCTCCTGCTCCAGTGGCCGTTCCTGTCGGTCATGTACCTGCTGTTCCGCTCGCCGACGGTGGGCGGGACGGTGAACACGCTGCTCACCCACGACCTGCTCGGCGTGCCGCTCGGCGCGCACTGGCTGAGCGGCGCCGGTCCGGCCAGCGCGCAGGGCGCGGTCTTCCTCGGCCTGTTCGCGCTGCTGGCGGGCCTGTGCTGGCTGTCCGCCCGGCTCGGCAGGCTGATGACGGCCCAGGCCACGGCGGCCGCGCCCGCTAAAGGGGCCAAGCCTGCCACGGGGACCGCTGGCGGCCCCGGGCTCCTGCTCAAGGCGCTGCCGTACCTGACCGTGGTCATCGCCGCGTTCGCGCCGCTGGCGGCCGGGATCTACCTGCTCACCACGCTGGCCTGGTCCCTGGCCGAGCGGATGCTCTACTCGCGATCAGCCGTCGCCGCAACGGACGCGAATCGTGAACGGGCGCCGCACGGCGAGGAAGCCCGCGTCGGCCGCCGGGTCCAGAAGGCGTGACCAGGCCGGGGCAGCCGACCCGAAGGCTGGACCGCTCTCAGCACCGACCGCGGTTCGCGCAGCCGGAGGTTCCCTCCGGAGCGGCCCAGCTGACTCAGTCTGGCCCCTGGCGCCGCCGGACCGCGTCGGTGGAATGACCGATTTACATACCTAGATCGGAACCCGTGCCAGCGGGACCCGGTCTAGGTACGCGGCGCTCACGCCGCGATCAGCGTGCGCAGCAGCCGGACCGGCGGCGAGCCGTGCGCCAGCATCCGGTCGTGCAGCTGCTGATCGGTCAGGCCGGGGTGGGCCGCCCTGAGGTCGGCCGCCAGGTCGGAGATCTCGCAGTACCCGACGTAGTACGTGGACAGCTGGGCCGAAGTGAGCTGAGCCCGCCGCCACTTGCCCGCCGCCTCGCCCTCCTCCTGGTAACCGCGGTCGGCCATCAGCGCCATAGCCTCGGCCTCGGTCATGCCGTGGGCGTGGATCCTGGCGTCCAGGATCGCGTTGAGCGTCATCCGCAGCTGCATCTTGAGCTGCTGCATCCGCACCGCACGCGGATCGCCCTCACCCGGGTACCCCTGCTCGGCCATGACCCGTTCGGCGTAGACCGCCCAGCCCTCGGTGAACGCCCCTGACCGCAGCGCCGCCCGGATCGCGGTGTCCGAGCCGGAGAACCGGCGGGAGTGCTGCAGCTGCAGGTAGTGGCCGGGCATGGCCTCGTGCACCATCAGGTCGTGCACCATGTGCCGGTTGTACTCGCGGTAGAACGAGGCGACCCGCTCGGCCGCCCAGTCGGCGGGTGTCGGCGACACCGCGATGAACGTGGGCTGCGGGACCGGCTCGAGCGGGCCGGGGGAGTCGCAGTAGGCCACCGCGACCCCGCGGTCGATCTCCGGCATCGGGATCAGCTCGACCGGGTCGTCGTACACCGTGATAAGGCGGCGGTCGGTCACGAATTCGGTCTGCGCGGCCAGGGCGGCCCGGCAGAACTCCAGGATCGAGGCGTCGTCGGGCACGTCTTCGGCCAGCCGGCGGAGCACCTGCGGGACCGCGCCGGGCCCGGCCGCGCCGCTCATCCGTGCAGCCAGTTCCGTGATCTGCTCGCTCACCCGGTCCAGGTCGGCCTCGGCCCGGGCCAGGATGGCGTCCGCGTCCGCCGCCGCGTTCAGCGTGAGCGACAGCTTGCGGCCAAACCGCTCCGGCCCGATCCGCGGATCGGCGAAGCCGCCATTCCCGTCCGCCTCGGCGAGCCGCGCGGACAGCCAGGCCCGGTGCCCGGTCAGCGCCTCCAATGCGGCCGGACGGACCTGGGCGAGCCGGGCGGCGCACTGCGGCGCTGACCCTTCAACCTCGAGGGCGGCGTCTATCTGGTTGCTGAGCAGCGCGATCGTGCCGTCGAACTGGCCGATCGCGGTTTCCAGGTGCACCCGGGGCATCCGCCCGAGCTGCTCCCTGGCCTCGGCCAGCACCCCCGGAATCTCAGCCAGCCTCGCGGCGACCGAACCCAGCCGGTCGGGCAGCGGGGCGAAATCCCTGGCCAGCAGCTGGTAAATGGCCTTGCCCGGATTGGCGAGCAACGGGTTCCAGGTGTGCTCGCGCAGTTCGTCGATCTCGAACACCCGCCGGGCGATGCCGTCCGCCATCATCGCGGCGTCCACCTGATGCTCCGCCGACAGGGCGCCGCGGTCGAGCGCGGCGAGCCGGGCGGCCCAGCCGTCAAGCGCGCGGCGCTCGTCGGCCCGGGCCTGCGCCGACAGGTCGGGCAGCTGTGCGTCGAACCGATGGTCACCAAGCCCGGTGGCGGCATCCGGGTGCCGTTCGGCCCGGTCGTCCAGGTACTCCCGGGCCAGCCGAGCGAACTCAGCATCGGCTTCGCTCATCGCACCTCCGTTTCTCTCGCGTCTGGCCCACCGTAGCGAATGAGATGATGCGCTCAGTGACGGGTTTCCGCGGACCCGATCAAGAGCCGCGGACGGTGACGGCGGCGGAGGGGTAGCCGGAGGCGCCGTTCGGCGGCGGCTGGGCCTGCACCGCGGTCTGGGTGTACCCGGTCTTGTCGGTGGCGCGGGCCTCGATCACGTGACGGCCCGGGGTGGCCGGCCACTGGAACACCCACTGCCGCCAGGTATCGATGTCGGGGACCGCGGCCAGCCTCGCTTCGTGCCACGGGCCGCGGTCGACCCTGACCTCGACGGCGGCGACGCCCTTGTGCTGGGCCCAGGCCACCCCGGCCACCTGCGTCGGCCCCGGACGCAGCGTTGAGCCGATCGCGGGCACGTCGATCCTGGACTCGGTCTTGATCGGCGCCTGCTGTGACCAGCCGCGCGTCGCCCAGTAGGCCGTGGCGTCCGCGAACGTGGTGACCTCGATGTCGGTCACCCACTTGGTCGCCGACACGTAGCCGTACAGGCCGGGGATCACCATCCGCGCCGGGAAGCCGTGCGCCACGGGCAGCGCCGTGCCGTTCATCGCGACGGTGAGTAGCGCGTCCCGCCCGTCCAGGACGACCTGGAGGGGGGTGCCCGAGGTGAACCCGTCGACCGACGTGCACAGCAGCTGGCTGGCACCGGCCCGCGGGCGGGCCTGCCTGATCAGGTCGGCCAGGCGGGCGCCGAGCCACTTCGCGTTGCCCACGTAAGGGCCGCCCACCGGGTCGGACACGCAGGTGAGCGTGACGTAAGCCTCGATGAGCGGGCGCCTGAGCAGCTCGGCGAAGGTAATGGTGACCTCTCGCTGCACCATCCCGTGGATCCGGAGCTGCCAGGTCGACGGGTCCACCTGGGGCAGCAACAGGGCGGTGTCGACCCGGTAGAAGCTGTCGTTCGGGGTGACGAACGAGCTGAGGCCGGGAATGTGCAGGTCACTGCCTGCGGGGAGCGGTGGCGCCGCCACCGCCGGCCGGGGGAAACGCAATGCGCCTCGCGCCAGGGTGACGTCGCGCCGGGTGGCCAGCTGGCGTCCAGCGACCGTGCCGGCCACCGCGGCGGCCGCGGCTATCCCGCTGCCGACCAGGAACCGCCGCCGTGCGGGCCCGCGGGGCGGCCCCTGGTCGTCGGGGTTGGGAAGAAAGGTGAAGGAGTGACCCGGCGCGGCCCCGGGAGGGCTCGGGGGGGTCGTCCCCTCCGGAACGAGCGGGGCCTCGGCGGCCGGACCCGACGCCGCCGGACCCGACGCCGCCGGATCGGTGTCGGCGCCCAGCCGGGGGCGGGCCGGAAGCGCGCTCAGTCGTCCCGCCGCATCCGCCAGCCGGGCCAGCGTGAACGCCCCGGCCGCCGCGCCAGCCAGGGTGGGCCAGAGGTAATCCGCCGTGGAGCCGGGCCTGGTCAGGGCGGCCCACAGGCCGATAAAGGCGAACAGCCCGAGCCCCCACATGCCGAACGCGAGCCGGCGCACCGCCACGATGCCGACCACCGCGGCGTACAGGGCGAGTACCACCAGGATGCCGCCGAGCAGCACGGTCTTGTCCGCCGTGCCGAACGCGGAGATGGCGAAGTCCTTGACCGGCAGCGGGGTGAGGTCGATGGCGGCCTGGCCGACCGCGAGCACCGGCGAGCTGGCCGGCGCGGTGAGCCCGGCGACGAGCTGCGCCGCGCCGATCGCTACGGCCGCCGCGAGCACGCCTGCCACGGCCCCGGGCAGGGCACGCGGAGCCCGGGGCTGGTCACCGGCGGGGGCGGACGCTGATCTCATGGCGGAATTACGCGGGTAGGCGCCCTCCCACGCTACCCGCCCGGCGGAGTCTAGTTAGCTCCGCGAAGCTTGCGCACTTATTACCCTTAGTCCTCGAAGGTCCAGCGTGTGGGGGAGCCGGCGAAGTCGCCGGCCCGCATGCTGAACACCCGCCGCGGCCGGACCCCGATGGTGGCGTTATTGGCCGGATCGAGGAAGTCGACCCGGTAGTCGGTCCGGTATTTGGCGTTCATCAGGTCCACCACCCGGCGCAGCACCGGCAGCTCGGTCGAGATGTGCGCGGTGCCCTCGATGATGACCGGATCCGAGGCGTCCTCGGTGGTGATGGAGCAGCGGGGGTCGGCGGTCAGGTTACGGACCTTCCGGGAGCTGGCACTGCTCGTGAACCACAGCGTGCTGTCGTCCCACATTCCCCAGACCGGCATGACGTGCGGCCGTCCGTCGGGCCAGACCGTGGCGACCCAGTAGTTGCGCGCAGCGGTCAGCCGCTCCGCCGCCCATGACCAGTGCAGGAGTCCGCTGCCTTCGGTCGGTCCTGCGATGCCGTAGCCCGGCATGTAGGGCCGGCTCACGCGAGGGATCTCCATGGCGCCAGGTCTACCACGCGACACAGTCGTCCGGGGCGACTAACGTTGGGACCCGTGAAGGCATCACCGCAGATCCAGCTCCGCCTGCTCGAACTGGCCGACCTGGACGCCGAGCTCGCCCGCCTCGATCACCGCAGGCGCGGCCTCCCCGAAGTCGCCGAGCTGGCCGCCCTGGAAACCAGGGCGGGCGAGCTCAAGGACGCCCTGGTGGCGACCGAAACCGAGCTCGGCGACCTGAGCCGGGAGCAGACCCGGGCCGAACGTGACGTGGACCAGGTCCGGACCAGGATCGACCGGGACCGGACCCGACTGGACGCCGGTCAGGTCTCGGCCGCCCGCGAGCTCGCCAGCCTGCAGTCGGAGATCGAGAACCTGCACCGCAGGCAGGGCGACCTGGAGGAGGTCGTGCTCGAGCTGATGGAACGCCGGGAGACGCTCGAGAGCCAGCGGGACGAGCTGACCACCGGACGGGACAGCATCGGCGGCGAGATGGCCGAGGTAGCGGCGCGGCGGGACGCGGCCTTCTCCGAGATCGACGAGCAGACGGCTAAGGCCTCCGACCAGCGCGCCACCATCGCCGCCGACGTGCCCGCCGACCTGCTCGCGCTCTACGACCAGATCCGCAAGACCAAGGGGGTCGGCGCGGCCATCCTGCGGGCTGGCCGGTGCGAAGGATGCCACCTGAGCCTGAACGCGGCCGACCTCAACGTCATCCGGGCCTCGGCGCCCGACGAGGTGGTCCGGTGCGAAGAATGCAGGCGGATCCTGGTCCGGACCCCGGAGTCTGGCATCTAGGTGTGCGCCAGGACCACCTGGATCTCCGCTCAGGGCGAGCCCACGACCACCCTGCTACTCAGGCACGGGCAGACGCCGATGTCGGTGCAGAAGCGGTACGCCGGCCTGACCGACGCGGCGCTCACCGACACCGGGATCCGGCAGGCCGCCGTCGCCGCCAAGCGGCTGGCGTCGGCGGGCATCGACGCGATCGTGGCGTCACCGCTGCAGCGGACCGTGCGCACGGCCGAGGAGGTCGCCGTGGTCACCGGCGTCCCGGTGCTGACCGACGAGGGCTTCCGGGAAACCGACTTCGGTGCCTGGGAAGGGCTGACCTTCGCCGAGGTCCGGGAGCGCTGGCCGTCGGAGGTGACCACGTGGCTGGCCGACCCGTCGGTCGCGCCGCCGGGCGGGGAGAGCTTCACTCAGGTCAGCGAGCGGGTCACCGCCGCCTTGCATCGAATACTGGCCGAACGGGCCCACCTGACGGTCCTCATCGTCAGTCACGTGACCCCGATCAAGACGCTGGTCGCCGCCGCCCTGCTCGCCCCGCCCGCCGCTCTCTACCGGATGCACCTGGACGTCGCGGCCCTCTGCGAGATCGACTGGTACGCCGACGGCCCCGCCGTATTGAGGTCATTCAACGACACGGCCCACCTGAACCATTAAGAACAGGCATGGGTACGGCGGGTTAATGGACGTCAAATTCCGGGCGAATGATGCGCCGCGGGCCCCGGATTTCCGTGCTGGCCGCAGTCGTTCTCATAAACTCCACAGCCATGGGAAACCGCGGGCGGTTGATTGCTCCGGGCGGCTTGCGGGACGAGCTGGCGGCCGTGGCCGAGGACGCGCCGGCGGCCGGGGAGTCGCTGGCCGAGATGGCCGCGCAGTATGGCCTTCGGCCGAGTTCGGCCCGGCCTCGGCTGGTCTCTTACCTGGTCAAGGTGTGGCAGCGGCGGCACTTCATCCTCGCCTACGCCACGGCGCGCAACGTGTCGATGTACACCGAGGCCCGGCTCGGCCAGCTCTGGCAGGTGCTGACGCCGCTGCTCAACTCGGCCGTGTACTACCTGATCTTCGGGATTCTCTTCAAGGCCAACCGGGGCATCAGCAATTACACGGCTTATCTGGTCACCGGCGTTTTCATATTCGCCTTCACCGAGCGGTCGATCGTGGTCGGCTCCACGGTAATACGGTCGAATATCACGCTGATCCGCGCGCTGCATTTCCCGCGGGCTTGCCTGCCGCTCGCGTACGTGCTGGTGGAATTCCAGCAGCTGCTGCTGTCCATGGTGGTGCTGTTCGCCATCGTGCTGGGCACCGGCGAGCCGCTCACCTGGTACTGGCTGCTGCTGCTCCCGACGCTGCTGCTGCAGGGGCTACGTTCAACATGGGCGCCGCGCTATTCATGGCCAGGGTCGGCGCGAGCGCGCAGGACATCAGCCAGCTGGTCCCGTTCCTGCTGCGCGTCTGGCGGTACTTCTGCGGGGTCATGTACAGCATCGCCGCGCTGCCCGCCGCGCTGCCGGAGTGGGGCAAGAACGTGCTCTCCTTCAACCCGGCGGCCGTGTACATCTCGCTGACCAGGTATGCGGTCATGTCCTCGTACCGGGCCGACGCGCCCGGCGCCAAGCCTTACGACGCGGCGCGGTGCGCGATCTTCACCGTGAAGAAGATTCCGTCGATGCAGGCCTACTGCCACCCGGACACCACCACCAGTGAGCTGTGGCTGGCCGGTATCGGCTGGGCGGTCGTCATCCTCGTCGCGGGCGTACTGTACTTCTGGCAGGCCGAGACTAGGTACGGCCGCGGCTGACGGCCTGGCCGGCCGGTTCGCGGGCGTTCAGCCAGTCACCGGACAGCAGCGCGGTGAGCGTGGCCAGCGCCCAGGCCCCCTGCCGGTCGGCTTGCGGCGCGCGGAGCAGACGTTCGGCGGCGCTGCGGCGGACGATGCCGAACACCGGGCTCGCCTGGCCGTGGTCCAGGACGTAGCCGCGCAGGAACCCGGCCACGACGTCGCCGTAGTCCCGCCGCCAGTCGGCGGCAGCCCCCGGCGGGACGGTCAGCACGGTCGCCGCGGTGCGCGGCTCGCCGTGCCAGGGCGCGCCCGCCAGCGGCAAGCCCAGCAGCTCAGGGCAGAGCAAGCCGAGCACGTCGCGGTGCAGCCGGTCGCTCATCCGGTCGCGGAGCGGCACCGCCCGGGCGGCCCGCACCACGCGGTCCGCGAACAGCGGCTGGACCAGCGGCGACCGCAGCAGGTACGCCTGCCGGGCCGCGGCCGACCACCGGCCGGCCCGGTTCGCCAGGTAGAAGTCGTCGAGCGCGGCCAGCGGCCCGCGGGCCAGCGCCACGGCCGGCGGCGCCAGGGAGGCCAGGTAGGCCCGCGCCGGGCCCGGCCGGAGCAGGCAGAGGCGGCGCGTGGCCATCCGGCGGAAGAGTTCGGCGGCGGCCGCGGCGTGCAGGGGAGCGGCCGCGGAGCCCAGGGCGGCCCGGGTGCGCCACGCGGCCTGCGCGTAGCCGCCGCGCAGCAGCTCGCCGCCGTGGCCTCCGGCCTCAGCTGGGCCGCCGGCCGCGTGCGGGTCCGGCCGGAACCCTGATCCGAGGTTCTCGAACGCGGACAGCATCCCGTCGGACACCAGCACGGCCGCGCGGAGCCGGCCGAGCACGTCCGCCTCGTCCGGTGCCCCCGGCGGCCTGGGCCGGGTCACGGTGTGCTCCACGCCGAGCGTGGCGGCGATCAGGCCGGCCACGACCACGTCGGGGTGGCCGGCGAACCCGTGGGTGCGGGCCCGGAACGGCACCCGCACCGCGGCCAGGGCGGCCGCGACCAGCCTGGAGTCCTTACCTCCGGTCAGCGAGAGCTCGGCCGGCGGGTCCGCCCTGCCCAGCGGCCGAACGGTCTCGGCCAGCGCCCCGGCGACCGCCTCCGCTCCCGCGGACCCTTCGTACTGCACCCCGGCCCGCACCACGGTCACTCGTCCGTCGGCCGACCGCAGCTCCCGGTCGCCGCCGAGGGCGCGGACGCCGCGGAAGGGCGTCGCGTCGCCGATCGGGTAGCCGAGGCTGAGGAAGGAGCCAGCCATGGCCGGGTCGGGGTCGTCCAGCCGCCCGGTGACCGCGGCCGCCCAGCAGGCCCGGTCGCTGATCACCACGGCGTCGGCGACTTCGGCTCGGTAGACCGGGTCGACGCGGGCCAGTCCGGTCCGGGCGTGCACGGTGCCGCCCTCGGCCCGGATCGTGCTGGCGTGCGACGTGCCGGGGCTGGGTGCGTCGCCCCAGTGCAGCATGGCGGCGCGTCCGCCGGGAGCACGCCAGGCTACGCGGGCCGGGCCGGGAATCGGCATGACCCGCGGGTCGGTCCGCTCGGCCGCCCCGGTCAGCGCGGCGCACGCCTCGGGGGTGGCCGCGCAGACGGCGAGCGTGAAGTACATGCGCGTCAGGGCGAGCCGAGCAGCTCGAGTATCGGCCCGGGCACCGCAGGGTCCAGATCCTCGGTGAGCAGGCCATGCCAGGCCCGGCACACTCGGGCCAGGTTGAACGCGGCGGCCGCCTGGGCGTGCGCGTCGTCGCCTGCCGCGCGCCAGTCGTCCTCGTCGCCGAGGGCCATGATCGCGGCGGCCATCTCGGCCGGGCCCCGGTGAATCCAGCGCATGTCGTAAATCGTCTCGGCGCCGGGCCAGTGCCGGAGCACCGGCACGGCACGCGACACCATGCCCTCGGCCGGCGCAACGTGAAAGCTCTCGTCGTCGCTGGTGGAGAGCACGAAGCCGACCCGGCGCAGCCACGCCGCGACGTCCGGGCCCGCGTCGTCGAATACGACCGCCCCGCGCAGCAGCGGCGAACGCTGGACCCGGCGCAGCGCGTCGGCGTAGTGCTCGCGCTCGGCTGGGTTCTGCCACACCCACCAGTGCTCCCATGGCATGCCCGACTTGACGAACAGCAGGTACCTGTCGTCCTCGCGACGGAGCTCCTCCAGTACGTCCAGGGCCAGGTCCAGCCGCTTGCGCGAGGGCACCATACCGACCAGGCCCAGGTGGAACCGGGCGCCGTCGAGCTTGGGCCGGTCCAGCTGGACGACGTCGAGGGCGTTCGGCACCGTCGCCACCTTCGTCTCCGGCCAGCCGGTGTACTCACGGCACAGCCGCGCGTAGTGCTTGCTCACGCATATCACCTGGTTCACGGCGCTGATCTTGAGCTGGCCGGGGTAGGGCGAGCGCAGCTCGAAGCGGTGCAGCCGGACCAGCAGCCGCGAGCCGCGCCGCTTGTGCCGGCTGTACCAGACCGCGTTCGGCCCGCACCACTCGCAGATCACCACGTCGGCCCAGGCCGCGAG
>WNGR01001762.1_pt1 | contig 42666 bp, 38 predicted proteins | sample 5407581 | NCBI WGS metagenome assembly WNGR01 (sample SAMN13153383, study PRJNA577476) | soil metagenome | isolation source: 80 cm soil or saprolite under Garry oak tree replicate 2 | place: USA:California | collected 2016-06-15 | reverse complement strand
AGCAGTCCGGCTGGCAGGGGCGGCGGGGCCAGGGTGGTGCGGCAGCTGGCGGCCATCAGGGTCATCCATTCCACGTCGGTCCCGGGCGGGTCCTCACCGGGGGCGACGAACAACCGGAGCATGCGGCGGGTGTGCCCGGCTGTGGGACGCAGCAGCCACCGGGCCGAAGCCAGCGCCAGTGCCGGGTCCACCGTGAGACGGATCAGGCCGGCGGGAGAGACAAGCGCCCGCGCCGCGATCCGGGGTGAGCCGGCAGCCAGGGCCACCGCCGCTCCCAGCGAATTGCCCACCAGCACAACCCGGTCCAGGTCCGCGACCGTCAGGACCTCGTCCAGTACCCGGCCGTACCAGGCCAGCCTGCCCCGCCGGGGCCGGTGCGGGTCGCTGAGTCCCGGCTGACCGGGCAGATCCACCACCGTGGTCGCCCAGCGCGCCGACAGCGCCCGCAGCCACGGCAGGGCCACCGCGGCGTTGAAGCCGGTGCCAGGCACCATGACCACCCGCGGTCCCCGGCGTCCGGCCGACACCAGCGCTACCCGGCCGGCGCTGGTGTCCACCGTCGCAGTCGTGAGCGGGAAGCCGGCCCGCGCCAGAGCATGGAAGCCGGCCCGCGCCAGAGCATCCGAACACCACCGCCGCACCGCGAGCCGGCCGCGCGAGCTCTTGTACACGGTGGGCACTGCGCCAGTGTGCCCGACGGCACCGGGTCCGTCCAGCCCTCCTGACCCGCCAGCGATACCACGGCATCACAGCTCGACCGGATTCGCCGGACCGACTACCTACCCAACCTTCCCGGACGAGCCTCGAGCCGGATGCGGTACCGCGAGTACGTTTCCGCGGTTTCCAGTGTTGGAACAGCAATGTCCCGAACTCACCATCGCCTGGGTGTGGTTTCTCGTTCCAGCTGCCTGGACTAGCTGGCTGCTGACCCCAGCTCATCACGGCGGCGATGTCAAGTGTTCTTGGCTGCCGGCCCAGCGCGGGCTAGGATCGTGTCAGGTGTGTCGGGAAGCCTGGTCGACGATGTTCGTGATTTCCGGACTCATGGACCGCTGATTCTGATGATTAGCTACGGCGCACCGGCAGATAGCTCGCCTGAGGCGAGCCTAGTCGCTCCCATGATTTCCCCCACCCCGCATCGGCCGTGGCGGCTGGCGGCGCTACTCCTTGCCGGTGCCGCGCAGCTGATCACGATCTCGGCGCCGGTGAGCGCTGATTCCGTTTGCGGTGTCCTCGGTCTCGGTCTCGGTCTCGGCCGTCGGCGCCGTCGAGGCTTTGGCCGAATAAGAAGGTGAGCAGATGAGCCGCTATCCAGAGTGCAGCAAGAAAACGGCCGAACGGTGTCGGTCGTAGGCCGACTGGTCGTCGGGACGAGCGGGTCGCCGGGCAGCCTGCAGGCCCTGCGCTACGGGGAGAACCTGGCCCGCGCGCATAATGCCGTGCTGATCCCGGTCATCGCGTGGGAACTGCCGGGCGGTGACCGGGCCCAGCGGATCGGCTCGTCGCACGAACTGGGAAAGGCGTGCCGGGAGATCGCCTGCCGGCAGCTGCGGGATGCGCTGATCGCCGTGTGGGGCGAGGTTCCCGGCGACCCGCTGGTGCAGCCGCGGGTAGAGCGGGGGCCGGCGGGCTGGGTGCTGGTGAACCTAGCCTGCCAACCTGACGATGTGCTGGTCGTGGGGGCGGGCCGCCGGGGTGCGCTGGCCCGGCTGGCCTTTTCTAAGGTCAGCCGCTACTGCGTGGCCCGGGCCGGGTGCCCGGTCGTGGCCGTCCCGCCGCCCGCCCTGGCCCGCGAGCTGTCACACAGCCGGCTCGCGTGGGCGTTCCGGCGCCGGTCAATGACCCCAGAGCAGGTCCTCGGCGACCAGGGCAGGCCAGCTGCCTGAGGAAACCGGGGCCCTGCACGATGAGCGAGATCACGATCACCGCGGTGGCGAGCACCAGGACCAGGTCCCGCTGCGGCAGCGGGACTCCGCTCGCCGAGGTCAGCGGGATGGACAACGCCGCGGCCCGGCGCGCCACCACCAGCCTACCCGCCACAACCCTGGCCAGCTTCCCCGGAGCCTTCGCGGAGGGACGGCTGGGCATCCGTGCGGTACGGGAGTTCTCCATTCGCTTGGCGCCCAAGGGCGGTGACATCGTCGCGCCGCCACCAGGTGCGAGGCTGGCATGGGTGTGCTGGCCATGCCTGGCGAGACAGGTGAGGTTGGCGGCGGAGCGTAGTCGGAGGCGCGGCGATACGAGCGGGCGCCTAAGCCTCGGCGGCCGAGTCGATGGCGGCGCCGACTTCGGCCTTGCGGGCCGCGAACTCGGCCGCGTGCTCCTGCTCCACCCGGTCGGCGATGTCCTCGTCGTCCCGCATCAGCGCTTCGAGGTCGGACGAAGCGGCGTCGAGCACGCCCAGATCCGCGTAGGCCCGCTGCACCTTCTCGCCCCACAGCCCGATGTCCTTCACGCACGGCACGATCCGGCTGAACAGCAGGGTGCGGAAGGCCTGCTGAACGGGGGAGTGCTCGGTGAACTCCAGGCACTCCTCGACGTCGAAGCCCATCCGCTCCCAGACCTCCTGGGCGCGGAACCGGTTCCGCATCAGGTAGCAGCCCTCGACCACGAACTCCTCGCGGTCGGCCCGTTCGGCCGCGGTCAGCGAGGCGTAGTAATCCCGCAGTGCCAGCCGGCCGAAAGCCACATGCCGGGCCTCGTCCTGCATCACGTACGCCAGGACCTGCTTCACCAGCGGGTTGGCGGTGATGTCGCGGTGGACGCCGAACGCCGCCAGCGCCAGCCCTTCGATCAGCACCTGCATGCCCAGGTAGGGCATGTCCCAGCGGGAGTCGCTCAGCGCGTCCGCGAGCAACCGGGCCAGGTCCTCGTTGACCGGGTAGTACAGGCCGATCTTGTCGCGGATGAACCGCTGGTACAGCTCGACGTGCCGGGCCTCGTCCATGGCCTGGGTGGCGGCGTAGAACTTGGAGTCCATGTCGGGCACCGACTCCACGATCCGCGCGGCCACGGTGAGCGCACCCTGCTCGCCGTGCAGGAACTGGCTGAACAGCCAGGATCCGAGGTGCTGGCCGAGCTCGTCACGTTCGGCCTGGGACAGCTTCTCCCACTGCCGGGACCCGTAGATCGGATTGAACTCGTCCGAGGTCGCCATCACGTTGCAGGGGTCGACCGGGAGTGACCAGTCGATCCGCTTGGTGGCGTCCCACTGCTTGTCCTTGCCCCGCTGGTACAGGTCGAGCAGCCGCTGCCGCCCGTCGTCGTACTCCCAGGAGAACCGCGCCGCCCCAGTCGTGGGGACGTCCCAGGTGCCCTTGTCTACCGGCGTCGTGTACAGGTCATGGGTACTCACGACGGCCTCCTCGGCGGTGCGAATCAGCTAGAAACCCCACTGCTCTTTATTACTATCGAGTAACCAAAGCGAGCGCAATACCCGTAAAGCTAAATTTACGGCGTGAACCGGTGGCCCATGCCCGACTCCGTGTGGAGGTAGCGCGGCCGCGACGGCTCGGGCTCGAGCTTGCGGCGCAGCTGGGCCAGGTACACCCGCAGGTAGTTGCTCTCCGTCTCGTACGCGGGCCCCCAGACCTCCCGCAAGAGCTGCTTCTGGGTGACCAAGCGCCCGCTGTTGCGCACCAGGATCTCCAGCACCTGCCACTCGGTCGGGGTCAGCCGGACCGCGGACCCGTCCGACCGCACCACCTGCTTGGCCGCCAGGTCCACGGTGAAGTCCGCCGTCGCGACCACCGGCTCGTCCGGCGCGGGCGCCGCCCGGCGGACCGCGGCCCGCAGCCGGGCCAGCAGCTCGTCCATGCCGAACGGCTTGGTCACGTAGTCATCGGCGCCCGCGTCGAGCGCGGCCACCTTCTGGCTCTCCTGGCCCCACGCGGACAGCACGATGATGGGGATCGACGTCCAGCCGCGGACCCCGTGGATCACCTCGGTGCCGTCCATGTCCGGCAGCCCCAGGTCCAGGATGATCACGTCGGGCCGGTCGCGGGCCACGGCAGCCAGCCCGGTGGTGCCGTCCACGGCCGTGCTGACGTCGTACTCGCGCGCGCTGAGGTTGATCCGCAGCGCGCGCAGGATGGACGGCTCGTCGTCGACGACGAGGATCCGCGTCATGACCCTGGAGACCGCGAAGACCGCGGAGACCGCGGAGCGTCGAGCGCGGACCGGTTCTCGCTCGCCGCCGGGAGCGTGACCCGCACCGTCAGCCCGCCGCCCGGGGTGTCGAACGCGCCGATCCGCCCGCCCATCGCCTCGGCGAACCCGCGCGCCACCGCGAGCCCGAGCCCCACGCCGGGGTGGCGGTCGCCGACCCGCTCGAACGGCTCGAAGATGAGTTCCTTCTGCTCGTCCGGCACGCCAGGCCCGTGGTCCACCACCTCGAGCCGCACCGTGCCGCCATCCAGGACAGCGTGCATCTCGGGCGGCCGCCCGGCGGGGGAGTACCGCAGCGCGTTGGAGAACAGGTTGGCCAGCACGCGCTCGAGCAGGCCGGGGTCGGCCAGCACCAGCGGGAAGCCGTCCGGCACCGCCATCTCCAGCCGCAGCGAATCATCGAGGCTGCTGACCGAGGCCTTGATCGAGGCCAGCGGGGTGCGCAGGTCGTGGCTGACCGCGGCGAGCAGCGCGGTCCGCATCCGGTTGCCTTCGGCCAGCGCCTCGGCCTGGGCCGCCTGGGTGCGCAGCCGCTCCCGGTCCAGCGCGGCCGCCGCCTGGGCGGCGTACCCGGCCAGCAGGGCCGGCGTGGCCGAGAGGTCCTGCCCGGTGACCATGAGGGTCAGGTCGGGCCGGATGTCGATGCGCAACGCCGCGGCCAGCACTCCGTCCACCCGGCTCGAGGCGGCCCGCACCCACTGGCCGGCCACCCGCTCCTGCAGCTCGGCCTGGCCGCCATGGGTCCTGGTGAGGTGCTCGAGCACGGCCGCGGGGGAGTCGGCGCCGCCCAGCACGGTCTGGGCTAGCTCGAGCAGCGAGGCCGCCTCCTCGCGGGCCCGGGCGGCCTGCAGGGCGCGCCGGGCGGCCAGGTGGACCACGCTGCTGACGGCGACCGCGACCGTCACGAACAGCAGCAGGGCCAGCAGCTCGCGCGGCTGCTGGATGGTGAACGTGTGGATCGGCTGGGTGAAGTACCAGTTGAGCAGGAGGCTGGCCGCGACGGCGGCGAGCACGGCGGGCCAGAAGCCGCCGATCACCGTGATTATCACCACCGCGACCAGGTACACGAGGACGACGTCGGCGAGGTTCAGGTGCACGCGCCTAGCCGCCAGAACCGCGGTGAGCAGCGGCAGCAGGACCGCGGCCAGCGCCACGCCGGCCAGCCGCCGCCGGACCCCGATCGCGGCACCGGACGCGGCGTCAGAGGCTCCCTCGGGGGATCCCGGAGAGGCACCGTGCCGCATGCCGGTATTCCTGCCCATGCTTACCAGTGTGAGCCTTCGCCAGTACCAGCGGAACACCAGGCCGAACCCGGCTCCGGCCAGAGCGCTCACCCCGACCACGACCGCGGCGTGCACGGCGGCCGGCCCGGCGGGCCGCAGCTGCGCGTAGGGCGGCCGGGAGAACCCGATCACGGTGAGCCAGCCGATGCCGGCCAGCAGCACCGACGCGACCGGCTCGGCCGCGAACGACACCGCGAAGGCGACCAGGGCGCAGGCGATCAGCACCCCGCCGGCCGGCAGGCGGCCGTGCAGCGCGGCGGCGGCCGTGCCCACGGCCAGGAACATGGCGAAGCCGGCCGGCAGCGCGTAGGGCGCCGGCACGGCACGCGGACCCAGGCGGTAACTCATGTCGATAGCTATTTCAGCCCCGGTTCGAGGCAGCACCAGTCGTCCTAACGGATCCTTAACGCCCCGCTCGCAAAGCTTGACGGCTCGCATACGGAAACCCGCGACCAGCACGAATAGCGTCGTGAGACATGATCAGCAACCGAGCGGCCCGAGCGGAGATTGAAGCCTAGTGGCCGTGCGCAGAGCGGCTGGCCTGCTCGCAGGCCCGGGAAACGAACTCCCGGAGACCTTCTGGTACTCCGTCAAGCGCCGCCTGCTCGGCCCGCCGATGGTGAACGAGCAGCTCAGCACCGAGCGGCTGTCCAAGCCGCTCGCGCTGGGCGTGCTGTCCTGTGACGGGATCTCCTCGGCCAACTACGGTTCGGAGCTGATTCTTCACGAGCTGCTGCCGTTCTTCGGCCTGACCGCGTTCGCTCTCCTGCTCCCGATGACAGGGGTGATCCTGCTCGGCGTCGCGCTGGTCGTGCTGTCCTACCGCGAGGTGGTGAGCGTTTACACCCGGGCGGGCGGCTCGTACGTGGTCGCCAGGGAAAACTTCGGCCCCAGGGTCGCCCAGGTGGCCGCGGTAGCGCTGATGGTCGACTACATCGTGACCGTGGCCGTGCAGACCGCGGCGGGCAGCCAGGCGATCCTCTCCACCTTTCCCGTCCTCGGGCACGCACTGGGCGAAACGACGACCCTGCTGATCATCGCGGTCGCCGCGACCCTGATCATGTGCTATGTCAACCTGCGCGGCGTCCGGGAGAACGGCCGGACGTTCGCGCTGCCGACCTACCTGTTCTCCGCATCGGTCGGCCTGATGATCGTGGTCGGCCTGTACAGGGAGGCGTTCGGCGGCGGGCTGCCGCACGCCACCTGGGGATCGAATATCGTCGCTCCGCAGCACCACCCGAGCGGGATCCTCACCTTCGGCGCCGTGTACGTCATCGCGCGCGCGTTCGCGAACGGCGGCTCCTCGCTGACCGGGATCGAGGCGGTCTCCAACGCGGTCAGCGCGCTGCGTCCGCCGGAAGGCCGCAACGCCCGGCAGTTGCTGGTGATCCAGGGCTGCATCGTGGGGTTCCTGATCGCGGGCATCTCCTGGCTGGCGCACATCACCCACGCGATCCCGTACACATACGGCGTTCCGACGGTGCTGTCCCAGGAGGCCAAGCTCATCTTCGGTCATACCGTGCTCGGCAATGCCCTGTTCTATATCCTGCAGATCGGCGCGGCTGCCATCCTGTTCACCGGCGGCAACACCAGCTTTAGCGGGTTCCCGTTCCTGGCCAGCTTCGTGGCGGAGGATTCGTTCCTGCCCCGCTGGCTGAGCAAGCGGGGGCACCGGCTGGTGTTCTCCAACGGCATCGTGGTGCTCACCATCCTGGCGCTGTCCCTGCTGCTCGCCGTCGGCGCCAATACCAACAACCTGGTCCCGTTCTACGCGATCGGCGTGTTCACCGGGTTCTCCATGGCCGGCTTCGGCATGGTTCGCTACCACCTCCGGCGACGCGAGCAGGGCTGGCGCCGCAGGCTGGTCATCAACCTCACCGGCGGCATCTACACTGCGCTGGTCGTGCTGATCTTCGCGGTGGTCAAGTTCACCGAAGGCGCCTGGCTGGTGATCGTGGTCTTCCCGATCGGGGTATTCGCGTTCATCCGGCTGAACCGGCAGTACCGCACCGAGTCGCGGGTCCTGGAGAACATCGGCGTGCGCCGGGCCTCCGGCGAGCCCCAGCGGCAGTCGAACTACACCCGCCGGGTCGTCATCGTCTTCGTCGACGACTTCGACCTGGCCACCCTGGCCGCCTTGCGGTACGCCAAGAGCCTGCGCCCCACGACGGTGCGCGCCGTGCACTTCGTCATCGACAGCGAGAAGGCCGAGCAACTGCGCGCCGCCTGGATGCCGGACCGCAGCGTGTCGCTGGAGTTCGTGGACTGCCCCGATCGCAGGCTGACGCGGTGCGCCGCCGACCTGGTGGCCCGCGAGGCCGAAGCGCCCGGCACCCAGGTCACCGCGATCCTGCCCCGGCGCAGCTTTTCGCCGCTGCTCGGCCGGCTGCTGCACGACCGCACCGCGGACAAGATCGCGGGCGTGGTGAGCCGGGTGCCGAACGCCGCGGCCACGATCATCCCGTTCGACGTGCAGAACCGGCTGCACGTGCTGCAGGAGCGCCAGGCCATCCGCGAGGGCACCGGGCCGGCCAGCCCGACCCCGGTGCCCGGCCCGCCCGCCGCCAAGGCCGCCGCCAAGGCCGACGCCAAGGCCGACGCCAAGACCGGCGCCACGCCCGCCGAGCCGCTGCCCGGCGCCGGCGGTTACGACCGGCCGATCCCGCCGCCCGGCGTCACCCCGATCGGCTCGATCCACCAGCCGGGCAAGGCCACCGTCGAGGGCCGCGTGCGGGTGACCGAGATCCGTTCGGTGGAGCGGAACTCGGTGCTGGCCTGCGAGATCTCCGACTCCACCGGGGACCTGACCGCGCTGTTCTACGGCCGGTCCCGGATCGCCGGCCTGATGTGCGGGTCCCGGGTCAGGTTCCGCGGCCAGGTCGGGATCAAGGGCGGGGCCCCGGTCATGGTCAATCCCGCGTACGAGCTGATCGTCCCGCACGTGGCCAGCGGCTGGGGCCAAGAATGATTGAGCCGAACGGGCCGGGTCACCCGCCCCCCCACCGACCAGAAGTCACACCGCGGGGAAGATCAGCTCGTAGGCCGGGTTGATCATCACGGGATGGCCGTCCTTGATGCCGACCGAACCCTTGAACCGCACCCGCGCGCTGCACACGATGCCCGGGATGTGCGAGCGGCCGTAGAACAGAGCCGTCAGCGCGCCCGTTCCGTCTGAGATCTCGCAGGCCAGCACCGAGTTCCGCTCCACCGGCTTGATCTCGACCACCCGGATCCTGCCCTCCACGACGGCCCGCCCCGGACCGGTCAGCGACCCGATCGGGGTGACGCCCGGGGTCTTGGACGGCACCTCGAGCGGCAGGCCGTCGGGCCCGCACGGCTCCGGCTCGCGCCGCTTGAGCAGGCCGCGGGCCCTGGCCGGCGACTGGGGCGGCGCCTTGTCCCCGTCCGGCGTGGCGTGCTGGTCCGCCACCTCGGCCTCTTCGGTCCTGGTCTGCTGGTCGGCGAGGTCCGGGGCCGCGGCCGCCATCTTGGCTGCCTGGCGCTCCTGCAGCACCCGGACGCGGCTCTCCACGTCGTAGGGGATGATGGTCGCGGCCGAACGCGGGATCCGGCTCACCACCGCGGCGATCTTGTCCGCGGTCCGGTCGTGCAGCAGCCGGCCGAGCAGCGCGGAGTAGCTGCGCCGGGGGAGCACCACGGTCACGTGCGTGCCCGGGTCGGCGATCTCGCGCTCGACCAGTTCGGCCGCCGCCCGGGTCAGCCTGCGGTCCGAGACGTCGATGAAGTCCAGGGTGATGCCCCGGTCGGCGCGGGTCCACTTCTCCCGCAGCTTGTCGGCCCGGACGCTGTCTATGACGAAGTGAACCGCCCGGATGCTGGTGGGCCGCAGGCTCCGCGCGTACCGCAGCGCGGCCAGGGTGGCCAGGTCGAAGCCGTCCACGAAGACGAACACGGTCCGGCGGGCGTAGTGCGGCGCGGGGGGAGGCTGGTTCTCGCTGATCGTCTCGAGCACCTCGGCCTCGGCGCCGTACTGGCGGTTGAGCCTGATGAGCGCCGGGACCAGCACGGCGAACAGGACGAGGACCAGCCAGGCGCCCTCGGTGAACTTGACGATGGCGAAGATGGCCACCACGATCGCGGTCAGCAGGCCGGCTGAGAAGTTGATGATCTGCCGGCGCCGCCACCCGGGCGTGCGGTGCTTGCTCTGGTACCTGGCCATGCCGAAGCCGGCCATCGAGAAGGCGGTGAACACGCCGATGGCGTACAGCGGGACCAGGTTGTTGACGTCCGCGCCGCGGATGAGCACCAGTGAGAGCGAGGCGATGGCCAGCACGATGATCCCGTTGGAGAACACCAGCCGGTGGCCGCGCTTGAGCAGCCACCGGGGCAGGAACGAGTCGCCGGCCACGTAACTGGTCAGGAACGGGAAGCCGTTGAAGCTGGTGTTGCCGCCGGTGTACAGGATCAGCGCGGTGGCCGCCTGCACCACGAAGAACATGAAGTGGCCGGCCTGCCCGAACACCAGGTCCGCCTCCTGGGCCAGCACGGTCGGGTAGCCGCTCAGATAGGGCGTGGCGTGCGTCACGTGGGCCAGCCAGGAGATGCCGGCCACCAGGGTGCCGAGGATCGCGCCCTCAATCATGAGAACCCGGCGGGCATTGCGGCCTTCGGGCGGACGGAACGCGCCGACCGAGTCCGAGACCGCCTCGATGCCGGTCAGGGACGCGCCGCCGTTGGCGAACGCCCGCAGCAAGATGAAGATCATCGCAAAGCTGATCAGTCCCTCGGCGCTGTGGCCGGACGCGTAGGCGGGGCCGGTGTAGTGGTGCACGTGATGAAGATCGCCGGAGATCTCACGGATCAGCCCGACGACGATCATCAGGATGACCGAGCCCGCGAACAGGTAGGTCGGCACCGCGAAGGCCCGGCCCGCCTCTTTGAGGCCCCGCAGGTTGCCGAAGGCCATGAGCAGGATCACCCCGATGGTGATCTCCAGCTTGTACGGGCCTATCGCGGGGAAGGCGGAGGCCACGGCGGCGGTACCTGCCGCGGTCTGGATTGCCACGGTCACGATGTAGTCGATGAGCAGCGCGACCGCGCACACCTGCGCGATCCGCGGGCCGAAGTTCTCCCGCGCCACCACGTACGAGCCGGCTGGCCTGATGTAGACCATGACGATCTCGCGGTAGGAGAGCAGCACCAGCAGCATGACGAACAGGACGACCAGCGTCATGGGCAGGATCAGGGTGAACGCGGCCAGGCCCACCGCGGGCAGCAGCGCGATGAGGATTTCCTCGGTGCCGTAAGCCGAGGAGGAGATGCCGTCCGGCGACAGCACGCCGAGGGCAAGCGGCTTGGACAGCCGCTGCTCCCCGAGATCCTGGTTGACCAGCGGCGGGCCGAGCAGGCGGCGTTTGGTCGAATACCAGAATGTGTCGGGCAGGCCCGCGCTTCTGTCGAGCAGGCCCACCGCCTTGCGCGTGGCCACTGATCTGCGCCCTTCGTCCGGACTATAGCTTTTTTGGCGCCAGAGACTTCATACCACCACAACCGGAGTGGGCGTAACACGGGACGGCATGGGCCTACCTGGGGAAGGACTACCCCGTTACGGCCTCCCTCATCCGCCTAGGCTGCTAACCATGACCACGCCACCGCCCGCCGGGCCGGGTGCCCCGGCGGGCAGCCGGGCCTCGCTGCGCCTGTCGCGGCTGCTCAAGCGGCCGGTCACCGACCGCGGCGGCGGGTCCCTCGGCCGGCTGGCCGACGTCATCGTCCGGCTCCGCGGCGCGGACTACCCGCTGGTCACCGGCCTGGTGGCCGCGGTCGGCGGGCGCGAGATCTTCGTGCCGATCGACCAGGTGAGCAGCTTTGACGGCGACCCGCTGCGGCTGTCAAGCGCGCGGCTCTCGCTGCGCCACTTCGAGCGCAGGGACGGCGAGGTGCTGCTCCGCGCCGACGTGCTCGGCCACCGGCTCATCGACGTGCCGAACGCCCGCCTGGTCCGCGCCGCCGACCTGGAACTGGTGCCGGTGAGGGGGGCTGGGGAGATGGGTGGGGAGTGGATCGTCGCCGGGGTGGACATCCGCCCGCGCCGCATGTTCGGCCTGCGCCCGCCGGAGACCCCCGGTGCCCGCGACTGGCACGACTTCGAGTGGCTGATCGGGCACGAGGGCAGCGCGCTGCTGCGCGGCCCGTTCGCCCGCATCCGCAGGCTCAAGCCGGCCCAGATCGCCGACCTGCTGGAGAGCGCGTCGGCGGAGGAGGAGACCGAGATCCTCGGCCGGGTGCGCGCCGACCCCGAGCTCGAGGCGGACGTCTTCGAGGAGCTCGACGAGGACCTGGCCACCCGGCTGCTCGGCGCCCGCACCGACTTCGAGATCGCCGAGGTGCTGGCCCGGATGCGCGCCGACGACGCCGCGGACGCGATCGCCGAGCTGCCGCAGCAGCGCAGGCAGCCGGTCCTGGACCTGCTGCCGCCGGGCCCGCGGCAGAAGGTGCTGACCCTGATGGGCTTCGCCAGCGCCAGCGCCGGCGGCCTGATGGGGGTGGACTTCATCGCGCTGCCCGGGATGGTCACCGTGCGCGGCGCGCTGGCCCGGGTGCGCGAGTCGCCCCTGCTCCAGCCCGAGGCGCTGACCAGCGTGCACGCCGTCGACGAGGACGGCTGCCTGCGCGGCGTGGCCCGGCTGGTCACCCTGGTCCAGGGCGACCCGGACGCCGCCCTGATCGAGGTCTGCGACACCGACCCGGTCCGGGTCGGCGCGGATACCGACATAACCGACGTCGCCGTGCTGATGACGGACTACAACCTGATCACGATCCCGGTCGTCGACGACCGGCGCCGCCTGCTCGGCGTGATCACCGTCGACGACGTCCTCGAGATCGCCCTGCCGCCCGACTGGCGCCGCCGCGAAGCCGCCCCGCACCAGCCACCCCCATAGCCCCGTATCCAGCAGGTTCGTGCCTGCGCCCGGCCCGGTCGGGATGTTCGGCGAGTTGTTTACTCAAAGCTCCGTATTGATCACCTGCCGTAGGCTAATCTCACGCTTCGAGTCCGGAAAAATCTAATCTCACGCTTCGAGTCCGGAAAAATTCGTAGCGTAAGAAGGGTTTATCCATGTCCGAACGTCACTGGCAGCGACCCGCGCTGGCCTCCACCGCACTGGCCCTGCTGGGCGCCACCGCCGTAGCCGGCTGCGGTGGCCCTGCCAGCACCAGCCGGGCCAGCGCGACCCACGCCGCTGGGGTGGCCACCGCCACCGGGCAAGCGCAGAGCCTCACTGCCGCCCGGCTGAAGGGCGCACTTCTGACCAAGGTGGGCACGGCGCGGCCGGCCGCGCCCGCCGAAGCCGGTGACTACGGGGCGCTGCCGGATGTGCAGACGAGCAAGCAGACCATGCACGGCGTCAAGGTCACCCCGGCCAGGTGCGCCCAGGCCACGATGACCGGCTTCAACTCGGCGGCGTTCACCCACGCCCCCGCGTCCGTGGTGACCTTCCGGGTCGGTCGCGACGGCGTGTCCGAGGTGCTCGTCTCGGCGACGCCGGACGTGGCCCACTCGGCGCTCGGCAACAAGCTGCCGGCCGGCTGCGAGCACTACACCGCCTCCGTCGGCAGCAAGACCTTCCGCTACTCGGTGAAGCAGTCGCCGATCGCGGGCCTGGGCAACGAGGCCCGGGCGCTGAACGTCAAGGCCGCGGGCTACTCCCAGGTGAACGTCTGGTCGGTGGTCTACCGGGCCGACGGGTTCGTGGGCGCGGTCACCATCGTCGGCCCCGACGCCTCGCAGGCGAGCGCGAAGAAGCTGGCCAGCCAGGCCTACGCGTACGCACGCCAGTCGCTGTCCTGACCGGCGGCTGGTGCAAACTGGTCACTTGACATCCTCCCCGCCCTGAAGGGCGGGGATTCCAACTACTACGTCGGCAGGAATAGCAGTTGAGGTTCGCGGTTCACGGGCCGGGCAGCCCCGTCGCCTCCCCGCGCAGTCACCGCATGCCCTGCGGCGATATTCCGGGCCGCGTTCACATCAGCGTTGCAGGCGAAACTGCAGGCGACGCAGGCGAAGAGGGCTTGGCTCTTGCGGCTCTCCGCTGCGACATGCCCGCACGCCGAGCAACGCTGACTAGTGAACGCGGCATCAATCTTCTCGACCCGGCCGGGGGCCTTGTCCCGCATGCGACGCACCAGCAGGCCCCAGCCCGACCGCATGATCCCCCGGTTGAGCCCGGACTTGGCGCGGACGTTCCGGCCTGGCTCGGCCGCGGTTCCCCTGGCCGACCGCGTCATGCCCGCGATGTCCAGCTTCTCGACGCGGATCAGGTCGAAGTCGCGGGCCAGCCGGGTGCTGGTCTTCTCGGCCCAGTCCCTGCGCCGGTCGGTCTCGCGGGCTCTGAGCCGGGTGAGGGCCGCCTTCACCCGTTTGCGGCGGCCGGAGCCGCGCCGGGCGCGGGCCAGCTTGCGCTCCAGCCGCCGCAGCCTGGCGCGCTCCGGCGCGGTCAGGCCGGGCACGCGCAGCAACTCGCCGGTCGACAGGGCCGCGCTGACGGCGACACCGCGGTCGACGCCGACCACCTGGCCGTTGCCCGGCGCGGGGACCGGACTGGGAATCGCCGCGAAGGCGACATGCCAGCGCCCGGCTCGGTCCCTGGTCAGCCGGTAGGACTTCACCCCCGGCGGCACTGGACGGGACCAGCGGAACCGCACCCACCCGGCCTTCGGCACCCGCACCTCGCCCACGTGGCGGGACACGCGGCGCACGTCCCACTGCCGCCCGCGTTTCCCGACGATGCGGAAGCCTTCATCCCGTCCCGCCTTCCGCCACGTCGGCCGCCCAGTCGGGTTGCCCGGATCGAAGAACGCGACCATCGCCTGGGCGAAGTCCCGCAGCGCCTGCTGCTGGACCATCTGGCTGCCCGCGGCCAGCCACGTATACTCTGCCCGTGCTTTGGTCAGCTGGCGGCATTGCTCCAAGTAGCCGGGCGCGTTTGCCCGGCCAGGGTGCCAGTGCGTGTGCTGCTCGACGGCCAGGTTCCATACATACCGGGCGTGGGCGCAGTGGTCCCGCAGCACCGCCTCCTGGGCGGGCGTGGGGAGCAGCCGGTACCTGGACATGCGAACATAGTAGCGATTACCACTGACATTCCCGGGGAGGTGAGGTGGCGTTTCCTCCTGGCCTGAAGGCCGGGGCCTGCACGCCGCGATCCTAATGACTGAACCGTCACCACGTTTCCGTTCGGTGCTCGAGAGCATGCCCGTGTACAAGCCCGGCCGGGTACCGGTGAGCTCGAGCGGTCAGACGCACAAGCTGTCGTCTAACGAAACTCCCTTCGCGCCGCTGCCCTCGGTGGTGGATGCCATCGCCGAGGCGGCGCGATCGGTCCACCGGTATCCGGACAACGGCGCGCAGGCCCTGATCGCGGCCATCGCGGAGAAGTTCGGCGTCCCGGCGAAGCACGTCGCGGTCGGGTGCGGTTCGGTCGGGGTCGCCCAGCAGCTCGTCGCGGCGGTCGGTGAGCCGGGCGCCGAGGTGATGTACGCGTGGCGCTCCTTCGAGGCGTACCCGATCCTGTGCGACCTGGCCGCCGCGGACTCGGTCCGGGTCCCGCTCCGCGACCAGACCCACGACCTGATCGCGATGGCGGCCGCGATCACCCCGCGGACCAGGCTGATCTTCGTCTGCAACCCGAACAACCCGACCGGCACCGTGGTGCACACCGCCGAGCTCGAGGCGTTCCTCGACCAGGTGCCGGCCGACTGCCTGGTCGTGCTCGACGAGGCGTACCGGGAGTACGTCCGCGACGAGGCGGTGCCCGACGGCCTTGACCTCTACCGCGGCCGGCCGAACGTCGCGGTCCTGCGCACCTTCTCCAAGGCCTACGGCCTGGCCGGCCTGCGCACCGGGTTCATGATCGCGCACGAGCCGGTCGCGGAGGCGGCCCGGACGACCATGCTGCCGTTCAGCGTGAACAGCATCGCGCAGGCCGCCGCGGTGGCCTCGCTGGCCGCGGAGGACGAGCTGTTCGAGCGCGTGGAGCACACCGTCAAGGAGCGGACCCGGGTGCGCGAGGCGCTGATCGCCGACGGCTGGGCGGTTCCCCCGACCGAGGCCAACTTCGTCTGGCTCGCCCTGGGCGAGCACACCCTGGACTTCGCCGCGGCCTGCTTCGACGAGGGCATCGCCATCCGCCCGTTCGCCGGTGACGGCGCCCGGGTCAGCATCGGCGACACCGAGGCCAACGACGCCTTCCTGGCCGTGGCGCACGCCTATCCGCACCGCAACAACGCCTAACCGGACCGCCCGGGGATATCGAGTTCGGCCCAGGCGGCCTCCCACAGCGTGCTGACGGTCACCCGGATCCGCTTCACCGACGGCGGCACCGGCGGCCAGAACCAGAAGGTATGGCTGCCTTCTGGTCTCCCGCCGCCGTCGCCGGGCATGCCCCGGTGCTCCGCGCCGGCCTCGTCGGTCGCCCGCACCCGGAAGCTCGGCACGATCATCGGCCAGTACTCGCCGCTCAGCCACGGATGCCCGTATAGCTGGATGGACACGAGGTCGCCGTGCGCGGCGATGTTCTCGATCACCGCCGTGGCCCGCCGTAGCGGCATCCAGACGGCCAGCCCGGCCAGCCCGGCCCGTTCGGGCTCGTTGTCGCGCGCCCGCAGGTGCGCCTGCCGGCCCCACAGCTCCGCCAGCTCCTCCTGCCAGCCCGGGGCCGGTGCCTCCCGGGCGGAGAGCATGGCGCTGTCCGGCGGCAGCGCCCCGGTCCACAGCAGCGCGTCCGCCACCGCGGCGACGATCTTCGCGACGTCGAGTTCCACGCTGTCCTCGCCGGTGGCGATCGTCACCGACCGGGCCGAGGCCAGTTCCGCCAGGTAGGCCTCGGCCGGCGTTGGCCAGGCCGGTTCGGCCGGACCCGTCTCGGCCGCCGCGGGAGCAGGCATATCAACCCGAACGGGCTGGCTTCCCGCCCCCGCGAACTCCAGCCAGCGCACCGCCCGGCCGGTCGCGGATCCCGCGGGCTGCGGTTCCGCCTGCACCTCGCCCCGCCACCGCCGGCGTCCCGGCTCCCCGGGAGCATCGCCCCAGGTCACCGGCTGCAGCCGGTACGTCCGGCCCAGGTCGTCGGTCACCGCAAGCCCGGACCTGACCTCCGCCGCGAACCGCTGCCCCGGCAGCTCGCGGAGCGGCTGACTCGGGTCCGGTATGACCGCGCGCAAGCGCAGCTTCACCCCGCCCGGCGTCAGCGTCGCCAAGGTCAGCACCAGCTCCGTGCCGCCGAACCCGATCGGCACCGGGTCCGCGGCCACGGCCAGCGGAATCCCGGTCAGGTCGGCCCGGCTCGCCGCGAGCGCCTCGTGGTACCCGAGTGCACCAGGGACCACGCTCAGCTCGCCGGTCAGCACCCCGAGCCGGAAGCCCTCGGCCTCCAGTTCCGGCCGGTACTGGCCCAGGATCTCCTCGGCCCGCGCCCCCGGCAGCAGCCCGAGCATCACGAACGCGTTGGCCACCGCCTCCCGGCTGAACGGCACGCCAGGCAGCGGCCGACCGCGCCGCGCCCGGCTCAGCGGGGCCACCATCGCACGCAGCAGCGCCTCGGGATCCTCCCGGACCATGGAAGCAAGCTACAACGCGAGATCCCGGCTGGGCATCCCTCCGGCGGACAGTGCCCGGTCGTCGGCGGAAAAGTCCTCGCCCACCTCAGCAGGCGGATTCTCCAGGTGCCACCGCACCGACGCCGGGATGGTCTCGGCCGGGTCGGAAGGACGCCAGCCGAGCACGGTGGCCGCCTTGCGGCTGTCCACCAGGAAGTGCTGGGCGATGCTCCGGGTGTCCTCCAGATCCGGCGGCACGAGGTCCTCGGGCACGGTGATCAGCGAGGCCCCGGAACCGGCCGCCGCCAGGATGGCCAGGGCCCAGTCCCGCACCGTGCCGGTGGTCAGGTCCCCGACGTTGAACACCTGGCCCGAAGCGGCCGACGGGCGGTCCAGCGCAGCCAGCACGGCCGCGGCCACGTCGCCCACGTAGCAGCGGGTATCCAGCGAGGTGCCGGCCCCGAACGGTATCCGCAGCCGCCCGGCCCGAACCCTCCGCAGCACGAACTCCTCCCGCCGCTGCCCGTCGTGCTCGCCGTAGATCAGCGACAGCCGCAGTGCGCACCCGCCCCGCGCAAGGTACAGCGGCTCCACGTCGAGCTTGTCGTAGTGCTCGCCCAGCCCCGGCAGCAGGTCGCGTAGGGGATACCGGCCAGCACGCAAAGCCGATGACTCGCTCAGCGGCACCGGCTCGCCGCCCTGCCCGGCCAGCAGCAACTCGTAGGCCCGGTACACGTCGATGCTGGACAGCAGCACCAGGTGCGCGTCGGGCAGGTGAGGCAGCACCGCCGAAGCATCAGCAGCCGTCATCGCCCGCGTGTCGATCACCGCGTCCGGGCGCCACGCGCGCAGCTGATCGGCCACCTCGGCCAGGGCGGTACGGGAAACATGCGCGTGCGCGCAGCCGGATAGCTCGGCCGGCTCGGTCTGGCCCCGGTGCACGACCATGACGTCGTCGCCCCGGGCCAGCAACTCAAGCGCGATCCGCCGCCCGATGAACCGGGTGCCGCCGAGGATGAGGACCCGCATGCGGCTACCCGGCCCGCGCGGTCAGGATGGCGTCACCGGTCATCGCCGGATTCGGCCGGCTCGAAGGTGAAGACCTGCGGGCCGATCTGCAGGCACCAGCCGGGCGGGAGCGGGCTGGGTTCGGTGCCGATCCGCGTCCACTGCTCGCCGCCGGGCGGGCTGAAGTAGGTCCCATGCATCGAGTCGGCGTCGCGGACCAGCACGACGCCGTTCTCGACCGAGACGTACGCGTGCACCCGCGAGATCACGTGGTCCGGGTCCTGCAGCTGAACCGGCGCGGCCTCCCCGCTCTCCACCGCGGGATCCTGCCGCGGCTCCCGGCCGAGGACGTAGACGCGGTCCAGGACGATCGGCGGTCCCTCCGGCGAGGTCAGCACGCCCAGCGGCGCTTGCATCGCCGTCGGCCCGAGTTGCATCGCAGGTGCCACGGTCGTGGGCTGAACGGCCGGGGCCGGACCTGACTCCGCCCCGCCCGGGGCCATCTCGTGCTCACCGGTCCGCACGATCATCGTCGGCTGATGGTTCGAGGGCTCGGGCTGGTAGTCCGGGAACTCAGGCTGGCGGTCCGGGAACTCAGGCTGGCGGTCCGAGGGCTCGGGCTCGTGGTCCGGGGTTTCGGCCCGGAGCGCCCAGGGCTCCTGCGACCGGTCCTCCGCCTGCTCGGACGATGGCCACGCGAAGCCGCTGGAGTCGCCCGCGGTGCCGGGCGCGGCCGGTTCGGCCCGGGACGCGCTCACGGCGCCGGCGAAGCCGGCCGCGGGCTCTGCGAAGGCCGATTCAGATCCTGGCATGCCCGCGACCCGGCTCAGCACGAAGCCCTGCCCGGGCACCACCCCGCCGCGAAGGTCGGACAGCGGATCGGCCTGGACCGGCCGGCCGGCCGCGGCGCCGATCGCCAGCCGCTCGAACGTGCCGGGCACGATCAGGTCGACCCAGGTGAGGGCCTGCTCTCCGGATATCTCCCGGGTCGCGCCGCCCTCGGTGATCGTGCACCACACCGCGCCGCGCAGGAACATGATCACGCCGTCCCGCATCGGGGCCACGATCCCGAACGCGGGGGCGTCCCCCGACATGTGGCCGATGACCCAGGCGGCCAGGCGGCTCGCGATCGCGTTGGCCGACGCCTCGCGGTCGGAGCCGACCTCGGCGGCCAGCCCGAGCAGTTCCTGGATGACCCCGGCCGAGGCCGGGCCGGGACCCGCTGCCTCGGCGCGAGGGATCACGATGACCGTGTCACCGAACCGGCCGACAAGACCAAGGCCTGGCTCGATACCGATGCGCGTCGTCAGCTGCTCCATCGTGCTTCCTCTTCTGCGGCAACGTGGGCATTTTTGACGTCCTACCCGCCGTGAACGACGGGGATTCCTCCAGCGCGGCTCACGCCGCGCTCCGGCGGGTTCCTGCTTCGGCACCAGCCGCCACGAGGCGTGGTCTTACGCCGGCTCCACAGGCGTTTAGCCTCTCCCTGCGCCCCAGGGCGAGGATGTTCCTGGCCGCGTTCACGTCCCGGTCATGGCCCGTCCCGCACGCCACACACGTCCACTGGCGGACGCCGAGCGGCTTCGGGCCGTCCTTGACACCGCACCCCGAGCAGACCTGGCTGGTGGGCTCGAACCGGCCGATTTTGCTGAATGTGCGGCCGTACCGGGCCGCTTTCTCCTCGACGCACCGCAGCAGCTGGGACCAGCCAGCGTCGGACACGGACCTGGCCAGCCGAGTTCGCATCAGCCCGGACACGGCGAGGTCTTCGGCGTAGACCGCGGCTGCGTATGCCTCATCGCGGACGCGCAGGCAGTCGTTGTACACCACCCGGGCGCAGCCGAACACACGCGCCAGCGCTTGCTGCTGCCCCGGCGACGGGTAGATGCGGTAACGGTACCTGACCTGCACGGCACCAGAGCCTACCGTTAGCCTATGACAATCCCCGTGGATTACTGCCTGGTCGTCCTGGCGGGTGTGCGTCATTTTTGTAGGTGAGCAAGATCGTTTAGGGGCTGGGCTGGTTAGGCGGCGGGTGTCTGGTTGTGTGGTGCGGGCCAGATGAGGATCAGGCGGTAACAGAAGCGGCCGCGAACCCCTCAGGCGGTAACAGCGGTCACGTCCGCGCCCAGCGCGTTGAACCGCTGCGCGATGTTGGCGTGCCCCCGGTCGATCGGGTAGCACGGCGTGACCAGCGTCTCGCCTTCGGCCGCCAGGCCGGCCAGCACCAGGGCGATGCCGGTCCGCAGGTCGTGCGCCACGACCTCGGCCCCGGTAAAAGCGCACGGCCCGTGCACCACGACCGCGCCGCGGTCGAGCTCGACCGACGCGCCCATCTTGACCAGCTCTCCGACCAGCGTGTACCGCCCGTCGAAGATCGTCTCGCGGATGTAGCTGGCCCCCTCGGCCAGGCAGGCCAGCGCCATGACCGGGGACTGCAGGTCGGTGGCGAACCCGGGGTACGGGCTGGTGATGACGTTGATCGGGCGCACCGGGCCGTCCATCCGGACCGACACCACGGCGCCGTTGGTGCCGAACTTGACTCCCATCTGCTCCAGCTTCCACCGGAACACGCCGAAGTGGTCCAGCGAGGCCCCGACCAGGTTGATCTCCCCGCCGGTGATCGCCGCGGCCATCGCGAACACCCCGGCGTCGATCCGGTCCGCCATCACGGTGTGCTCGACCGCGGTCAGCTCGTCCACGCCGTGCACGGTGATGAAGCCGGTGCCGCCGCCGGTGATCCGCGCGCCCATCTTGGTCAGGAACGCGATGACATCGAGGACCTCGGGCTCCTGCGCGGTGTTGTCGATCACGGTCCGGCCGGGCGCCAGGCAAGCCGCCATGATCAGGTTCTCGGTGCCGGTGTGCGACGGCGTGTCCAGGTACAGGTGCGCGCCCTGCAGCTTGCTGGCCTTGATCCGGATGGTCGTGTCGCCCTCGTCCACGACCGCGCCGAGCCGGGCGAAGCCGCGGTAGTGGAAGTCCAGGTTCCTGTTGCCCAGGTTGCACCCGCCGACGCCCTCGATCACCGCCTCGCCGAACCGGTGCAGCAGGGCCGGCACGAACAGCACCGAGCTGCGGAACCGGCGGGCAATCTCGGCCGGCAGCACCGGGCTGGTCAGGTTGGACGCGTCGACCACCAGCGTCCGCTCGGTCTCATGGAACTCGACCACAGCGCCGACAGCCTCGGCCAGTTCGACGGCGCGGCGGACGTCCTCGATCGGCGGGACGTTCCGCAGCACCGTGTGGCCGTTGCCGGTGAGCAGAGACGCGGCGATCATCTTCAGCGCCGCGTTCTTCGCGCCCTGCACGAAAACCGTCCCGTGCAGCGGAGCGCCTCCGCGCACGCGGTAACTCGTCTCGGGTCCCAGAGTCATGGGCGTTAGCTTAGCCGGGAGAGCCGCTCGAAGACTGGAGCTAGCGCCGCAACGTACCGTTCCGGCCTGAATGCGGAGTCCAGTGCCCCTTCGGGCAACCGAACCGCGCGTGTCGCGGCCTGTTTGCGCAGCGTGTCGCGGAACGGGGTGCCCGCGTCCCAGGTTTCCATGGCCGCCGCCTGTACCAGCTCATACGCGTCCTCACGCGACAATCCCGCGCTGACCAGCTCAAGCAGGACCGCGGAGGAGTACATCAGCCCGCCGGTCAGGTCCAGGTTGGACCGCATCCGCGCCACGTCCACGGTCAGCCCCGACACCAGCCCGGTGGTCAGGTGCAGCAGGTAGTCGGCGGCGATGGCGGCGTCCGGCAGCGCGACCCGCTCCACCGACGAATGTGAGATATCCCGCTCGTGCCACAGCGGGATCCCCTCGGTGACCGGCGTCACATAGCCGCGCACCACCCGCGCCAGCCCGCAGATCCGCTCCGAACGGATCGGATTCCTCTTGTGCGGCATGGCCGAGGAGCCCTTCTGCCCCGAACGGAACGGCTCGGCCAGCTCCCGCACCTCGGTCCGCTGGCAATGCCTGACCTCCAGCGCGACCGCCTCGCACACGGTGGCCGCGATCGCCAGCGCGCTCACCCACTCGGCGATCCCGTCCCGCATGACGACCTGGGTGGCCACGTCCGCGGGCCGCAGCCCGAGCGCGGGCATGACCTCGGCTTCGATGGCCGGGTCGATGTTGGAGTAGCTGCCGACCGGCCCGGACAGGGTGCCGACCGCCACCGCCTCCCGGGCCCGGACCAGGCGGTCCCGGCTGCGGGCCATGGCGAAGGCGAAGTCGGCGACCCGGTGCCCCCACACGTCGGGTTCGGCGTGGACGCCGTGCGTCCGGCCGGGCCGCAGCGTGTCCCGGTGCGCCAGCGCGTGGTCCCGCAGCACCGCCACCAGCCCGGTGGCCTTGGCGATCAGCAGGTCGCTGGCCTCGGCCAGCTGGACCGCGAGCGCCGTGTCGAGCAGGTCGGAGGAGGTCATGCCAAAGTGCACCCAGGCGGCCGCCGAGCGCGGCTCGGTGTTGTCCGCCCAGGCGGTCAGGAAGGCGATCACGTCGTGGTCGGTGACCGCCTCCACCGCGGCTACCGCCTCGGGGGTTGGCGATGGGGCCGAACGGACGGGTTCCACGCTCTCGGCCGGCACCGTGCCCGCCCGGGCCTGCGCCTCGAGGACCAGCACCTCCACCCGGCACCACAGCTCGTACTTGTGCGCGTCGCTCCAGACCCGCCCCATCTCGGGCAGCGTGTACCGCTCGATCATGCGTCCACCGTATCGACCGTCGCCATCCGCTCAGCCGCCCGCCGCTCGACGACCAGCGCTGCCGCCACGATCACGGTGAGCACGGCCATCTCGGCGGCGACGCTCAGCGTCACGCCGACCCAGGACGCGGCCAGCGCCACGACCGCCGCGGTCAGCCGGTAGCGCCCAGGGCCGATCCGCAGCGCGTGCCGGAACGCCGCGCTGCCGGCCAGGAACAGCGCGACGCCGCAGCCCATCGCCACGCACGGCCCGGCCGGCAGCGTGTTCCCGGTGTTCACGATCGCCTGCTTGACCCCGGAGGCCAGCGCGACGATCCCGAGCAGCATGGGGATGTAGGCGTAGAAGTACGCGGCCAGCGCGAGCGCCGGTCGGAGGGCCGGGTCCGCGGCCGTCATGGCCCGTTCGGCCCTCTCGTCGTCCTCGGCGCCGAAGTAGGCCCACCACAGCGCCGCGGTCAGCGCCAGCCCCAGCACGGCGGACAGGGCCAGCGAGACGGTCACCGGGTGCCCCTCGGCGCCGATCCCGATGTCCACCACCGACTCGCCGAGCACGATGATGACCAGCGCGCCGTGCCGCTCGGTGAAGTGCGAGGGCTGGATGGCGAACCGGCCGCGCACCGGGAGCACGAACGGCGACAGCACCTGCACGGCGAGCGCGGCCGTCCACAGCCCGTAGGCGGCCTCTCCCTCGACGATCCCGGCCGTGATCACCAGCAGCGCCGCGACCAGGTTGAACGGCGTCACCCGCGCGATGTTCCTGTTCACCCGCTGGTACAGCCAGCCGTGGATGAGCACCACGATCAGGTAGCCGATGCCCAGCGCCACGCCGTCCCGGCCGAACGCCTCCGGGATGGCCAGCCCCATGATCAGGAACCCGGCCATGCCAGCCAGCATGAGCAGCCGCTCCGTGGTGCGCGACGGAGTGCGCGCGTTGGCCAGCCAGACGTAGCCGCCGTACATCCACCACAGCACCCCGAAGATGAGCAGCACCCGCAGGCCGGCGGCCACGCTTACGTCGTGCGACAGGATGCTGGTCAGCTGCGTGATGGCGAAGACGAAGACGAGGTCGAAGAACAGCTCGAGGGTGCTGACCCGCAGCGGGGTTTCCCCTTCCCCCGCCAGCACATCATCGGTCATGGTGCTGCTTCAGTCACAAGCGTGCCGCTATGTCACGACGGTACCAGCCGCCCCGCAGCGAGACCGTGGCCGCGAGCTCGTAGGCGCGGGCACGCGCGGCCGCGACGTCCGGCCCGGAGCCGACCGCGTTCAGCACCCGGCCGCCCGCCGTCACCAGGGCGCCCGCGGCGTTCCTCGCGGTGCCCGCGTGCAGCAGGTAGGCGTGGTCGTGCCCGGGCCGTTCGGTGCCTGTGATCTCGTCCCCCCGGACCGGAGCCTCGGGATAGCCGTCCGCGGCGATCACCACCACCACGGCCGCGCCCGGGTGCCATTCCGGGGGAGCCGCGCCGGCCAGGTCCCCGGCCGAGGCGGTGGCCAGCAGCGGCGCGAGCGGGCTGCTCAGCCGGTCCAGCACCACCTGCGTCTCCGGGTCGCCGAACCTGGCGTTGAATTCCACCACCCGCAAGCCCGCCCGGGTCAGGCTGAGCCCGGCGTAGAGCAGGCCCAGGTACGGCGTGCCGCGGCGGCGCATGGTGTCCACGGCGGGCAGGATGACCTGCGCCATCGCCTGGTCCGCCAGGTCAGCGGGAGCCCAGGGGAGCGGGGCGTAGGCGCCCATGCCGCCAGTGTTCGGCCCCTGGTCACCGTCGCGGGCCCGCTTGAAGTCCTGGGCGGGCAGCAGCGGTACCGCGGTCACGCCGTCGGTGACCGCGAACAGCGACACCTCGGGGCCGTCGAGAAACTCCTCGATCACCACCGTGCCGCAGGCGCCGGCGTGCGCCCGGGCCGCCGTCAGGTCGGTGGTGACCAGCACGCCCTTGCCCGCGGCCAGGGCGTCGTCCTTGACCACGTACGGCGGGCCGAACGCGGCCAGCGCCCGGTCCGCCTGGCCTGGCGTAGCGCAGGTGAACGAGGCGGCGGTCGGGATGCCCGCCTCGGCCATCACCTGCTTGGCGAAGGACTTCGAGCCCTCGATCCTGGCCGCGGCGGCGTCCGGGCCGAAACACGGGATGCGGGCCTCGCGCAGGGCGTCGGCGGCGCCCGCGACCAGCGGTGCCTCCGGGCCGATGACGACCAGGTCGGGGCCGAGCTTGCGGGCCAGCGCGAGGATGCCGTCCGGCGTGGGCGGCGTGTCCGGGTGGGTCTGCGCCAGGGCCTCGATGCCCGGGTTGCCCGGGGCGGCGTGGACGTCGTCGCGGCCAGGATCGAGGGCGCGGACCAGGGCGTGCTCGCGCCCGCCCGACCCGATGACGAGGATGCGCACGCCAGGAGCCTACCGGCGCTACCGGAGCAGGTCTCTGATCTGCAGGGTCTGGTCCCGGCGCGGGCCGACCCCGACCGCGCAGACCGGGGCGCCGATCATCTCCTCCACCGCGCTGATGTAGGCGCGCGCGCTGGCCGGCAGGTCGTCGGGCGAACTGGCCTTGGAGATGTCCTCCCACCAGCCGTCGAAGTACTCGTAGACCGGCACCGCGTGGTGGAACTCGGTCTGCGTCATCGGGACCTCGTCGTAGCGCTTGCCGTCCACCTCGTAGCCCACGCAGACCGGCACCTGCTCCAGGCCGGACAGCACGTCCAGCTTGGTCAGGAAGTAGCCGGTGATTCCGTTCACCCGGGTCGCGTACCTGGCGATGACCGCGTCGAACCAGCCGCAGCGGCGCGGTCGGCCGGTGGTCACGCCGTACTCGGCGCCCGCCTTGCGCAGCCATTCACCGGTGTCGTCGCGCAGCTCGGTGGGGAAGGGACCCTCGCCGACCCGGGTCGTGTACGCCTTGACGATCCCGATGACGTCGGAGATCCGGGTCGGGCCGATGCCGGCCCCGGCGCAGGCCCCGCCCGCGGTGGGGGAGGACGAGGTGACGAACGGGTAGGTGCCGTGGTCCACGTCGAGCATGGTGGCCTGGGCTCCCTCGAGCAGCACCACCTTGCCCTGGTCCAGCGCCCGGCCCAGGGCCAGGGCCGTGTCGGCCACGTAGGGGCGGAGCCGCTCGGCGTACCGCTCGTAATCGGCCGCGACCGCCTCGGCTTCGATCCCGCGCCGGTTGTAGACCTTGGTCAGGATCTGGTTCTTCTCCCGCAGCACCAGGTCGAGCTTCTGCCGCAGGATGCCGGGGTCGAACAGGTCCTGGACGCGGATCCCGGTCCGGGCGATCTTGTCGCCGTAGGCGGGGCCGATGCCGCGGCCGGTGGTACCGATCCGCGCGCTGCCCAGGTACCGTTCGGTCACCTTGTCCAGCGCCCGGTGGTACGGCGTGATCAGGTGGGCGTTGGCCGAGACCAGCAGCTTGGCGCAGTCCACGCCGCGGGCGGCCAGGCCGTCGATCTCGTCCAGCAGCACCTGCGGGTCGATCACCACGCCGTTGCCGATCACCGGGACGACGTTCGGCGACAGCACCCCGGAGGGCAGCAGGTGCAGGGCGTAGCTCTCGTCGCCGATGACGACCGTGTGGCCGGCGTTGTTCCCGCCCTGGTACCTGACCACGTAGTCGACGCGGTCCCCGAGCAGGTCGGTGGCCTTGCCCTTGCCCTCATCGCCCCACTGAGCCCCGACAACCACGACGGCGGGCATGCGGTATTCCCCTCGGCCTCACATCACATGCGGAAGCCCCCGCACGGGCGCAAGCGCGGCAGGGGGCTCTTGCGACTTGACATTACCCGGAAAAACGCCAGGTAACCTCGTGCCCGCGACCGCTTCGCCCTCCTTTGCTCCCCGGCTCTTCCCGCATCGTCACAGCTGGTCGGCGGCGAGCGCCGCCGCGGCGGTCGCGCTGCTGTCCCGCAGGAACTGCGCGCAGCGTTCCGCCTCGTCGTCCTCGCCGATCGCCGCGGCGGAGGCGCCCAGCATGTACAGCGCGCGGAGGAAGCCGCGGTTCGGCTCGTGCTCCCACGGCACCGGGCCGTGGCCCTTCCAGCCCGCCCGCCGCAGCTGGTCCAGGCCGCGGTGGTAGCCGGTCCGCGCAAACGCGTAGGCGGTGACCGGGTCGTCCTGGGCAAAGGCCCGTTCGGCCAGCGAGGCCCAGGCCGCGGAGTAGGCCGGGAAACGCGCCGCGATCTTCTCCGGCGCCTCGCCCGCGTTGATGGCGGCGTCGGCCTCCTCGTCCGGGAGCAGGTAGGTGGCGGGCGGCTCGCCCAGCAGGTTCCTGTGTTCCATCAGCTGACCGCGTGCCCGGCCGACAGCAGGTCCTCGCAGGCGTGCACGACCCGGGCCGTCATGCCCGCCTCGCCCGCCTTGCCCCAGCTGCGCGGGTCGTAGACCTTCTTGCTGCCCACCTCGCCGTCCACCTTGAGCACGCCGTCGTAGTTCCTGAACATGTGGTCCGCGACCGGCCGGGTGAACGCGTACTGGGTGTCGGTGTCCACGTTCATCTTGACCACGCCGTAGGAGATGGCCTCCCTGATCTCCTCGAGCGCCGACCCGGAGCCGCCGTGGAAGACCAGGTCGAAGGGCTTGTCCTTGCCGTACTTCTGGCCCACGGCCTCCTGGATGTCCTTCAGCACCGACGGCCGGAGCTTGACGTGGCCCGGCTTGTACACGCCGTGCACGTTGCCGAACGTGGCGGCCAGGATGTACCGGCCGCGCTCGCCGAGCCCGACCGCCTCGGCGGTGGCCAGGGCGTCCTCAGGCGTCGTGTACAGCTTCTCGTTGATCTCGCCGACGACGCCGTCCTCCTCGCCGCCGACCACGCCGATCTCCATCTCCATGACGATGCGGGCGGCCGCGCAGTCGGCCAGCAGTTCGGCCGCGATGTCGAGGTTCTCCTTCAGCGGCACCGCCGAGCCGTCCCACATGTGCGACTGGAACAGCGGCTCCTGGCCGCGCGCGACCCGCTCCTTCGAGATCGCGACCAGCGGGCGCATGTAGCCGTCCAGCTTGTTCATGGGGCAGTGGTCGGTGTGCAGCGCGACGTGGACGGGGTACTCGTCCGCGACCACGCGCGCGAACTCGGCCAGCGCGGCCGCGCCGGTCACCATGTCCTTGACCGCCTGGCCGGACAGGTACTCCGCGCCGCCGGTCGAGATCTGGACGATCCCGTCGCTGCCGGCGTCGGCGAAACCCTTCAGCGCGGCGTTCAGCGTCTGGGTGGAGGTGACATTGATCGCCGGGAACGCGAAACCGCGATGTTTCGCCGTGTCCAGCATCTGTGCGTAGATTTCTGGGGTCGCGATAGGCATGGCAGAGACTCCCTCGGTTGAACGTCAACCCACTCTAGGCACCAGGACCCGACCGCTCTAGGGACCTTGGGCCCGACAACTCTAGACATGAAGCACGCATTAAGTTGCGCAGGGCAGTGCCGCGGATGAGGTACAACAGACAGCCATGGAGAGCTTTCTGACCGACTGGGGATACGCGGCGCTCATCCTCTTCGGCTTTCTCGAGGCGGCGTGCATCCCGATCTCCTCCGAGATCACGTTCGGCTTCGCCGGGGTGCTCGCCTACCAGGGCCATCTTAATCTCGCCCTGGTCATCATCGTGGGCACGCTGGCCGAGCTCGCAGGTTCTTACGCCTCCTACGCGGTCGGCCGGATCGGAGGCCGGCCGCTGGTGCACAAGCTGGGCCGGTACGTGCTGGTGACCGAGTCCGACGTGGCGCGGGCCGAGCGTTTCCTTGAGGGCCGCGGCGCCTGGGCGATCCCGGTGGGCCGTATGCTGCCGTTCGTCCGCGCCTTCATCTCGATCGTGGCCGGGCTGGTGCGCGTCCCGGCGGGCCGGTTCGGCATCCTGAGCCTGATCGGCACGGTCATCTACGCGGCCGCGCTCTCCTCGATCGGGTACGCGCTTGGCAGCGCCTGGGAGAGCGTCAACCACGGCCTGACCATCGTGGGCTACATCCTGTTCGCCCTGATCGTCATCGCGATCGTGGGCTTCGTCATCTACCGCCTGCGCGCGTTCCGGCGCGAGGCCCGGCTGAAGCAGGCCGCCGCCGCTTCCCCTGGCGACCCCGCCTCTCCCGGTCGCCCTGCTTCTCCCGGCGACCCTGCTTCCCCCGGCCACTCTGCTTCCCCCGGCGATCCTGCTTCCCCCGGCCACCCCTCTGGGCCCGGCCGCCACGCTGCTCCCAACCGGTTAGACGCCGAGGTCGGCTAGCTCGTACGCGGCCCGGTAGATCAGCCCGCGGCCGGTCACGGCCGGCCGAGCGCCCCGGTCGGCCAGCACGGCCACGCCGGCTACCTCCGCGCCCGCCTCGGCCAGCGCGTCGACCGCGGCCAGCACGGACGCGCCGGTCGTGGACGTGTCCTCGACCGCGAGCACCCGCCGCCCGGCCACGTCCGGGCCCTCGATCCGGCGCTGCGTGCCGTGCTCCTTGTCCTGTTTCCGCACCACGAACGCGTCCACCGGCGTGCCCCGGGCGGCCGCGGCGTGCATCATCGCGGTGGCCACCGGGTCCGCGCCCAGGGTGAGCCCCCCGACCGCGTCGTAGGCCAGGTCCGCGGTCAGGTCGAGCATGACCCGCCCGGCCAGCGGCGCCAGCCGCCCGTCCAGCAGCACCCGGCGCAGGTCCACGTAGAAATCGGCGCGCCGTCCCGAGGAGAGCACGAAGTCGCCCCGGATCACCGCCTTGGCCCTGATCCCCGCGAGGAGTTCGGCCCGGTCGTCGCTCACGCCTTCCCCCTTAACCTCACCCTTCACCCGCACCCGCTGTCCGGCCGGTCACCCTTCACCCCCGCCACCCCAAGCTCCGGCCGCTCATCGCGATCCTAGGCGATGGCCCGCCGGCGCCGGTTTTCCAGTCCCCCTCAAATAGGGGAACCCAGGGCCTGGACCTGCGGCGAACCCCTCGCACCTGTTTCTACAGACGTTTTCTACATTCCTCAGAACCCCCGCCATCTTTCGCGGACGCCTGGCATTTGCCGCCGCGCGAAGGTGCGGCGGAAGGGCGGCGCGATCGACGTGATCGTCTGGCAGACCGGCACCGCCCGGCTGCTGCCCCGGCTGCTGAAGGGCCGCAAGACCGGGCCCGTGTTCCTGACCGACCGGCGCGCCCGCGTCGAGCTGCCGCCGTGCGGCATCGACCCGGCCAGCGGCCGGGCCCGGCTGTCCTACCGGCAGGCCGAGGACCTGTTCAAGGCCGTATCCGGCGGCGCGACGCTGCACCAGCTCCGGCACAGCGCGCTGACCCACGACGCCGAGGCCGGCGCGTCCACGCCCATGCTCATGGCGAAGAGCGGCCACACCTCGGTCGCATCGCTGGCCAGGTAGGCGAGGCCATCCGTCGAGGCCTAGCCCGGTGGCGGGAACGTAACGACCAGGCGAGGCGACGATGAGCAGTTAGCCGGAGCCGGGCGAGCCTGCAACTTAACTTTCATTCGAAGTAGCCGCCTATAACTTTTTCCGGCTTTAGTTATAGGTTAGCGCCGTGGATGCAACTAAGTTTGTATCTCCCGAGTGGGGCCGCGCCATCCGGACGGAACCCCCGGGATCCTTTGCCGCCTTCATCCCAGAGCACGTGCCGCGAGAGCTCGGGCTCTCTGCAGACACGGTCATGCTGCTGTCCGAAGCAGACGCAGCACTCGGTCGGCCAGCCGGGTCAGGGCGCCTCCTGCCCGATCCTCACCTGCTAGTCAACGCCTACATCACCCGCGAGGCGGTCTCGAGCTCGCGGATCGAAGGAACGCAGGCGTCGGTCACGGAGGTCTTCGATGCTGCCGTGACAGGCGAGACAAAGCGGGATGATATACGGGAAGTCCGAAACTACGTGGCCGCCCTCCAGCATGGCGTGCATCGGATGCAGGACGATGGCTTCCCGATATCGCTCCGGCTGATCAGGGAGATGCACAAGATCCTTCTGACCGGCGTCAGGGGCCAGGACAAGACACCAGGTGAGTTCCGGACGAGCCAGAACTGGATCAATTCGCCTGACAATCGCCCCGAAACGGCGACCTTCGTGCCGCCTCCTGTCCACGAGATGTGGCAGGCGCTCGATGACTGGGAGAAGTACCTGCACGATGAGGCGCCACGCCTGCCGCTGCTCATACGGTGCGCCCTGCTGCACTACCAGTTCGAGACCATTCACCCGTTCCTTGACGGCAATGGACGCCTGGGGCGGCTCTTCATCGTGCTCTATCTCACCGACCGTGGGAGGCTGCCGGGGCCGCTGCTGTATCTCTCCAGCTACTTCGACCAGCGTAAGAGCGACTACTACGACCGGCTGCAGTACGTCCGAGAGCGTGGCGAGATCACCGAGTGGCTCCAGTTTTTCCTGGATGGCGTCGCCGTCCAGGCCAACGACGCGGTTGAACGAGCCGAGCAGCTATCCGATCTGCGCGAGGGCTACCGATCGCGCCTTCGGGGGGGAGGCCGGGCACACCTGGTCGTTGACCTGCTGTTTGCTAACCCGATTCTCACAGTCCGGCACGTAATGGACAGCCTGAATGTGAGCCAGCCCGGCGCTTCCAACCTCTTGCGCAAGCTCGGGGCGGAAGGCATCGTGCAGGAGATCGGGACGGGCCCCGGCGTACGGCATCGGTGGGTATGCCGCGATGTGCTCAAGGTCCTGGATCCTGAATCCGGGCCTTAGAGCACCAGTGCGCTGACGCTTCTGCGCACGGCCGTCCTCCGAGGGGCTGGCCCGGTGGCAGGAGCAGAACGACCCGGCGCGGCGCAGGTAAGTCCGCGACGAAGCCTAGTTCACCGGTCGGCGAGGGCATGCTGGGCTACTTCAAGCTCTGCCCGGATCGGCGCCACCATCTCTTTTTCAATCTGGCGGCTGAGTGGGGTTGCGGCGCCGCTGAGGACAATCTCAGCGACCATTTGACCAGGCAGGCGCGTGTGATCAGTCTCGTCAAGGGCCTCGATAGCGGCCCGCAACGCCCCCGTCATGGCGACTCTCTCCGGTCTCTGGGGTCAGGATACGGGCGCAGCATGAGGGTTCCCAGGCCGGAAGACAACGATTTGAGGATCCACCGACGCCATCATGTATCTCCGTGAGGATGAGACGAGAAGCCCGGCTGCTCAGGACTCGCGCCCTCGCGTCTCTGCGGTCGGCGGCTACGGCCTTCAACGGCATGACCTCAGCTCCTACGGCCACGGCAGCGTCAAGGCGGACATCGCCGCGGCGAAGGCTGCGGGATTCTGCGCCCGGAGCTGAGCCAAACCAAGCCGGTGCCCCGCCGGTCGAGGACTGGCGGGGCACCGTACGCGTTGGCACACGTTGCGCTAAGCATACGGCCGTCCAGCCCGCCCCGCGGATCGAGATGAGGCCTTGACTCTGGGGACGGCTCGGCGGATGGTGAGGGGTATGCAAGCTCGTGCACACTCCTGCAAGGAAGGCTGCCATGGCACTTCGGCTGATCGGCGTAGACCCGGATTCCCCCAATAACGGCTCACCAACCATCTGGGTCGACGAGGAAGACCAGAGCATCGTGATCCAGGGCTGGAAGATCACCGATGATGACACGATTTCCGAGATCACGGCCACCAAGCCGGTCCCCGATCACGAGACTGTGGTGAGGCTCCCGGCGCGCATGGCGCCGTTCCTCCTGGAGGTGTGCGGTGACGGCAGAACCGCTAGCATACGGCCTGCTCCGCTCGGCTGAGCGCAGCGCGGCCCACATGGAGATGCGGGACGCCTACACGCCGGACGACCCGGACTGGCAGGACTGGCAGGCCGGGAACCGGTTCGACCCTGAGGACCGGTGGGCCAGCTGGTCCGGCCTGATCCGCGCCACGACAGCCCGCGGCGTCACCGTGCGGCGCCTGCGCCTGGTGTCCGAGCCGGTCACCGACTACATCAGGTTCGAGTACGACGTCACGGCCGCGCACAACCTCGCCGCCGGCGAGCAGGTCCGCTGGCTGCCCCGGCGCGCCGCGGCCGGGCTGCTGGTGCCTTGCAGCGACTTCTGGCTGATCGACGGCCAGGTGGTGCTGTGGAACCACTTCGCCGGCGACGGGTCCTGGGTCGGCGAGGAGAAGTGCGATGACCCGGCGGTCGCCAAGCTTTGCGCGACGTCGTTCGACGTTGCCTGGGAGCGCGCGATCCCGCACGAGTCGTACCGGTCGGCCTGACCGGCGTCCCGGCCCCGTCGATGCCCGCGCCCCCGTCGTACTCCAGCGCATGGCAGGCCCGGCAGGCCCTCGGCGCGCGGCTCGGCGAGCTCCGCGCGGACTCCGGGCTCACCGGCCGGGCCCTGGCCCGCCTGTGCGGCTGGCACGAATCGAAGGTGTCGCGGATCGAGCACGCCCGGACAGCACCGTCCGCCGATGACATCCGCGCATGGTGCCAGTACTGCGGGCAGCCGGGCGAGACCGAGGACCTGATCGCGTTCCTGCGCACCGTCGAAGGCATGTTCATCGAATGGCGGCGGATGGAGCGCACCGGCCTGCGCCGCGCCCAGGAGGCCGTGCTGCCGCTGTGGGAACGCACCCGCCTGTTCCGTGCGTACTCCTCGTGGCTGATCCCCGGAGCCGTCCAGACCAGGGCCTACACCACGGCGGTGCTGCGCGCCATCGCCGCCCGGCGGGAGCTGCCTGACGACGTCGATGACGCCGTGGCCGTCCGCGCCGACCGGCTCCGGCTGCTGCGCGAAGGTGATCACCGGTTCCTGGTGCTGATCGAGGAATCGGTCCTGCGGACCGTGATCGGCGGCCCGGAGGTGATGGCCGGCCAGCTCGGCCACCTGATCACCGTGGCGTCGCTGCCGTCGGTCTCGGTGGGGATCATCCCGATGGGCCTCGGCCGCGATGCCGCGTGGCCAGTTGAGGACTTCTGGATCTTCGACGACCGCCAGGTGAACGTCGAGCTGGTCTCGGGCTGGCTCACGCTCACCCAGCCGCGCGAGATCGCCGCGTACGCCAGGACGTTCAGCGAGCTGTCAGAGATCGCGGTCAGGGGCGCCCACGCGCGAACCCTGATCACCGGCGCTATAGACGGCCTCGGCTAATTTCACTGCAAACACGTGCAAGTTCCTTTACCCGTACCCAGCGTGTGGGGTTGGCTACCTGTATCCCGCGATTGGCACACGCAAGGGAGGGCTCGTCATGGCACGGGCGGCAGGACCGCAAGCTGCCGGGAGGCAGCCCGACACCGCAGGACGACCCGGAGGCGATACCGGCGACCTGGAGGAACTCCGGCACCACTGGGGGTCGGCGTACGACATCGGGTTCGAGGCCGGCCGGTGGGCCGCGCAGCGCAGGGACGGCAAAGGGCGCGCCCCTGACCGACCCGCAGCCCGCGGGGCTGCGGGAGAAGATCGCGGTCGACTACCTCGCCAGCCCGATACCCAGGGACCTTCAATGAGATACCGCGACGACAAGCCCGAGGACCTCGAGCGGGCTCGCGAAGCCGTGAGGGACTGGCGTGCCGCGGACCCGGACGGCACCCCTGACGAGATGCTGGCTGCGCTGGCCGGCGAGTTCCATCCGGACTACGGGCCGCTGCTCCGCGCGGTCTTGTTCAGGACCGACCTGCGCGACGCGAAGGTCACCACTGGCATCACGATCATCGCCGGGGAAGACCTGTGAACGGCCGGGTCGCCGCGGCCGCAGGGGCGTCCCGGTGAGCCATATGCACCGGCTGACGCTGTCTGAGGAGTTCCGGCTGCAGGCGTTCCGCGCGGCGCGCCCGGACGTGATCATCGGCCCGCTCGGCTTCGAGGCCTGGCAGGCCCGGTTAGCCCGAGGAGAACGGGAGACAGTGACCAGCCGGCACACCCTGAAGGAACTGCTCGACCGGCTCGACCAGCTCACCAGCGAGCCGCCCCAAGGATTTACCCAGGCCGCAGCACCATATCCCCCCGTGGTGCCCCGCTAGCGGCCGACCGCGGGTCAGCAGCGGGCGAGTTCCCGCCGTATCTGGCTGCGGATCGCGTCGGCGGCGTCCAGCATTGCCTTCCGATAGTCCTCCAGCGCCTGTCTCTCCCGCAGAGCATCCTGGTCGAACTCGGGGGCTGAGGCCGCGGGCTCCGTCGGCCATCCGGATCATGACGTCGGCGTTCTCGATCTGCCGGGCGCATTCGGCCCACCGGTCCAGCAACCGCTGGACCTCCTCGCTGCCGTATGCCGTGACCAGCGCCTCGATGCGCCACCGCTCCCCGGGTTGCAGCGGATCCGGCGCGAGAACCGGGCCGAGGAATGGGTGCACTGACCTTGCCAGTCCTCAAAGCGCGACAGGTACTCGCCCAGCGCGATGTACGCCTGGTCGAGTCGTTCCTGGACCCGGGCCTCCCGGGCCATCTTCTGCTCGTGCTCGTAGCCGCGCTTATCTCGTCTTGAGCCGAGCCATCCGGCTAGCAAGCCGGTTGCCACTGAACTCACGGCAACGAGCCCGCCGCCGGTCAGCAAGGTCAGGTACGCGTTCATAATGACAGTCTGCCGCGCTGGGAACCTACGGTATTCCGTCAGGTCAGCGACCTAATGTCAGGCAGGTGCCTTGGCGAGGGATTCCGCGCGCCGCTCGGGCTGCGGCAGGGTGAGGCGTTCGGGCTCGCGCTCCGCGACGTTGACTTCCTGCGCCGCACCGTCCATATCGACACCCAGGTCAAGATCGTGGGGGCGCCCCGCATTTCGCTCCGACGAAGACGAGGAAGACCCGCGACATCCCGCTCACGGGCCTGTGCTCGCCGAGCACGTGCGCTTGCACGCGCCCGTCGCGGTGACGCTTCCATGGCACGACCCGCGGGACCCGAAGATGCACGGCAAGCCGGTCACCCGTGAGCTGGTGTTCACGTGGCACGGCCACGAGGCGATCATCCGGCAGTCATTCAACCCGGTTTGGGCCGCGCCTGGCGGGCCGCTGGCATCCCGGATCGGGGGCCCCTGAACGGGTTCCACGTCACCCGGCACACCGCCGCGAGCGCGTGGCTGAGCGGCGGAGTCGCGCTGGCGAAGGCCGCCGCCCTGCTCGGCGATACCCAGGAAGTCGTGCTCTCGACCTACTCCCATTTCCGGCCCGGGGATGAGGACCGGGCCAGGGCCGTGATGGAGCAGTTCTGGGCCGCCGAAGCCGGCCCGTGTGCCCTGAATGTGCCCGGGCGAACGGCTGATGCACGTTGATGCAGGCCCGCCGGCGCCGGTTTTCCAGTCCCCCTCAAACTGGTCTCCCGGCGCCGGCGGGGGCTTAGCGGGCCAACTCGTCCACCAGGCGAAGCGCCTCGGTGAGCCGCCCTGGCAACGGGGTCATGCGGATCTGGGTGCCGAACGCGGCCTGGATGTTCCGCCGCAGCCTGGCGTACCGCAGCGGCAGGTCGCGCCGGGCCGGGACCAGGGCGATGGCCGGGCCCGGCTTGGCCAGGGAGAGCGTCTCGCCGCCGGGGAAGGCGGCCCGCAGGTCGCGCCCGACCAGGATGGGCAGGGCCAGCCGGCGCCACGGGTCGGGACGGCGCGGCAGCCCGACCACGAGCAGACGGTGGGTCTCGGCCGGGCTGGTGCCGCCCTGTTCGGCCTCCCGGTACACCTCGGCCAGCCGGGTGCGCAGGTACGACAGGGTGGCCAGGCCGCTGAGCGGGTCCTCGCAGCCACCATGGGAGAACTGGCTCACGCTCTCCTCGGCCCACCCCTCCGCGATCGCCCCGACCAGCCGCAGCGCCGGATACCCCCGCCCCCCCTCATCCCGGCTCGGCACGCCTGCCCCTTCCGAGCACGGCGAACAGCGCGGCCAGGTCGTCGATCGTCTCCGCGACGCCGACCCCGGCCCGCGCCCGGGACCGGCCCAGGCCGGCGCAGGCCGCGGCCAGGGCAGTCGCCCCGACCGCGGCCAGGCCAGCCTCACCGCGCGCCAGTGCTCGGTTCCGGCACGCGGCGAGGACCTCGTCGACCGCCTCGGTGTCCCAGTCGTCGGGCATCCGCCAGCCGGTGGCCAGGCTCCGCCGGCGCCACTCGTCCCTGAGCCGGGTTTCCCAAGGCTGGGTTACCCGGAGACAAGCTGGCCCGGCGGAGCGATCTTCCCGGTCAGGCTCCATATGGAGGCCGGTCCCTTCCCCTCGGGTGATTGCGCTTCCGAGGTAGTGACGGCAAACCTGTCCCGGCATGACGCCGTATGATCCAGGATTCTTTGGGTAACTATCCGAAGTCAACCAAGGACGGTGAGTAATGGAGAGTCCCCGGGATCCATTGCCCGCATACTTGTCCGCGGAACCGGACTCCGCGGACCCCCCGCCCGCCGAGGCGACGGGCCAACAGTCGACCCAGCCAGCGGCAGGGCCCGAGCCCGCGCCCGCGGTGCCCAGGCCGAGAGACCCCGGCGGGTCCACGGAGCTGCCCCCCAGCGACGCGGACCTGATCGCGGCCAGCCGGGCGGGAGACGCCGCGGCGTACGACTCCCTCTACCGCCGGCACGTGGCCGCGGCCCACGGCCTGGCCCGGCAACTGGTGCGCAACCGCGCTGAGGCCGACGACGTGGTCGCGGAGACCTTTGCCAAGATCCTGGACTTGCTCTACCGCGGCGGCGGCCCGGACGACGCGTTCCGGCCCTACCTGCTGACCGCGGTCCGCCGGGCCGCCTACGACCGGCACCGCGCCGAACGCAGGCAGCTCGTCACCGACGAGATGGAGGCCTTCGACCGCGGCGTCCCGTTCGCCGACCCGGCGGTCGCTGACCTCGAGCGGACGATGATCGCCCGCGCCTTTGCCTCGCTGCCCGAACGCTGGCAGGCCGTGCTCTGGCACACCGAGATCGAGGGCGCCAGGCCCGCCGACGTGGCCCCGTTGCTCGGGCTGACCGCGAATGGCGTCGCGGCCCTGGCCTACCGGGCGCGCGAGGGCCTGCGCCAGGCCTACCTGCAGATGCACCTGTCCCGCGCGGTCCGCGACGAGTGCCGCCCGGTCGCGGCCAAGCTCGGCGCGTACGTCCGGGGCGGCCTGGCCAAGCGGGACGCCGCGGTGGTAGGCGCCCACCTGGACCTATGCGCGGAATGCCGCCGGGTCTTCGCCGAGCTCGGCGACGTGAACGTGGCGCTGAAGGGCATCGTGGCGCCGGTCGTCCTCGGTCCGGCCGCCCTCGCCTACCTGGCCTCGGCCGCGGGCAAGGGGTCGGCAGGCGCCTGGATCGCGGGCCGGCTGGGCTGGTTCCGGCGCGCGCCCAAGGGCCAGCAGGCCGGGGCGGCGGGCGTCGCGGCCGCGGCCGTCGTCGGCCTGGCCGCCGCGGCCCTGGCGCTGACCGGGCACTCAGGTCCCGCACCGGCGTTGGCGCACCGCGCCCTCCCCCCGGCGGCCGCCGGAAACCGGGCCCCCGCCTCGTCGACGTCCCCCGGTTCCGGCCCGGCAGGTTCCCGCCAGCCCGGTTCCGGCCCGTCCGCTCCCGGCCACCCCGCTCCCGGCGCCCCAGGTTCCGGCCCCGGCGCCCCAGGTTCCGCTCCCGGCGCCGCGGCCGGTGCTCCGGGCTCCGCGCCGTCCGGGGCCGCGCCGACCCAGCCCACCCAGGGGTCACCGCCGACCCAGGCTGCCCCCGGGTCGCCCCCGAGCCAGCCCGCCCCGGCGGCCCCGCCACCCTCCGCCGCGTCGGGCAGCGCACCCAGCGGGACGTCCCCGGGGTCGCCAGCGACCGCGCCCGCCGTGGCGCCTGCCCCGCAGGCCCAGATCGCGGCCCGGATCAACCCGGTCGGCGCGCTGACTACAGGCGTCACCGGCATCGTCGGATTCACCGTGGATAACAGGGGTTCCGGCCCCGCCGCGCATGTGACCGCGCACGTCACGCTACCCGCCGGGGTCAGCCTGCTGGCCGCGGGCACCCTGGGCCGGGCCAGCATGGACCGCGCGAGCCCGGGCGGCTGGACCTGCGCCCCGACCGCCAGCGGGGCGACGTGCACCCACGGACCGCTGGCCGCGGACGCCTCCACCACCAGTTACCTCCAGGTGCTGGTGGCGGCCGACGCCCCGCCCGGCCACCCGCCCGCCATCTCGGTGGAGAGCGACGGTCGCCGGGCGACCGCGCGCGGCACGACCGGAGTATCGGCCGACGGATTCCCGGCCCGGTTCGCCGCGTCCGGCCGGTACTCCGTGACCACCGCGGGCGCCCGGCTGGGCGGCGAAAGTTGCGCCCGCACTGGCTGGGACCTGAGGCCCAGGCCGTCGTCCTGCCCGGCCGGTCGGCCCGGCGGCACTCTCGCCCTGTCCGGGCCGGTGGTCTGGGCCGGCCTGTACTGGGCCTGGACGGGCAGCCCGCCGCAGGCCGCGATCGCGCTGCACGGTCCGGGCGGCCCCTCCCGGCAGGTCACCGGCATCACGGCCGCCGCCCCGCTCGACCTGGGCTTCCGCGGCCCGGCCCGGGTTCCGGTCCACCAGGCCTTCGCCGACGTGACCGGCCTGGTCGCCCAGTACGGCTCCGGTACCTGGTCCGCCACGGCGCCGGTGCCACGCGGCTGGCCCGGCTGGCCGCGCGGCGCCCAGGCGGGCCAGCCAGCCCAGGCGAACCACTCGGCCGGGGCGGGCTACCTCGGCTGGACCTTCGTCGTGGTAACCGGCGATCCCGGCGCGCCGTCCGGCCAGGTGATGGTGCTCGACGGCGCCCATCCGGTGGACGCGGCCCACCCGGGCTGGGCTGTCCCCCTCGGTGGTCTTCTGGCCGGCCAGGAGGTTCGGATCCACACGGTGGCATGGACCGGACACGGTCCGCGAGTCTCAGCGTTCACCCAGCCCCTAACCGCCCGCCCCGCGGTGAGCTTCTCCGCCGCCGGCACCCCCTACCTAGTCGGCGTGATCACCGCCGCCACCCCCTTAGCCCCTCCCACATCCCCAGAGCCCACCACCCCTCCTGATACCGGCGCCCCGGCACCCCGCGCCCCTGGCCGGCCTGCCGCGCGGTGCTGGTGGTGCGCAGGTCCCCTCACGAGGCGCGTGCTGCGTACGGCCCCGGCGGCGCAACGTACTGGAACCCCGGTTCCACTGGGTCCTGACGCAGTGAAAGTCCAGTTCCATTGCGTTCAGGCAGAGCGCATGGCCGTCATGACAGCGTATGGATGGGTCAGCGGGGGCCACTGTGAAACACATCCGGGCGCCACGGCACTCATCTAAATGGCAACCAACCGACAGCGAGCCAGCGAGCCAGGCCACCGAGCCCGGCCGGCTAACGGGCAAGCACGCCACCCCAGCCAACAGGGCGAACCGGCCGGCCAGCCGACCGGAATCTAGCTGCCCGCCCGCCGGCAGGGCTCTGCATCGGCTGAGGCCTGGGTGACGGAGGTTCTGGACGAGACTAATGCGCTCTAGGCAGCGGGAATGCTCGGAAAGCCATCCGCGGGAAGGTTACTTCACTAGTCTTAGAGCCATCGGTGCCTATCAGCTGGCCGCTGCGCCGAAGGAAGGACGGTGGGGCCGTGGATCGCTGCGCGCTGTTCGTTGACGCAAGCTACGTGCTCGCGGATGGTGCTATGGCTGTGCACGGGACGCGCCGGGCCGAATCGGTCTCCTGGGACTACGAGGGACTCCTGCAGTTGCTGTCCAGCCTAGCCAGGGAACGCTCTGGCCTGCCGGTACTGCGCTGCTACTGGTACGAGGCCACCGTGGACGGCCGCCGCACCGCCGAGCAGGACGCGCTGGCCGACGTGCCGGGCATCAAGCTCCGCGTGGCGAAGATCCGCCCCGGCCGGCGCGAGGGCGTGGAAACCGAGATCCACCGCGACCTGACCACGCTGGCCCGCAACAACGCGATCAGCGACGCGCTCGTGGTCAGCGCGGAAGAGGACCTGGCCCAGGTCATCGCCGATGTCCAGGACCTGGGCATGCGGGTCACCCTGGTGCATATCGCGGTGGACGGGAACTGGACCATCTCCCGGGCGCTCCGCCAGGAGTCCGACGACATCATCGAGATCAGCGGCGACCACCTGCGCCCCTACGTGGAACTCGTCGCCGGGGCCGAGCCCGTCCGTCAAGACGAGGACGGCGACCTGGCCGCGGTCCGGCCGCTGGCCAACGGCCACTCGACCGCGCCCGCGGCGTCCTACCAGCAGGCGCCGGCCACGTCGGGGAACCACGCGCCCCCCGCCATCTACACCGCGCCGGTCGTGGCCGAATACCAGCGGCCCGCGCTGCAGCTACCCCGCTCGACGTCGCGGGACGACCGGGCCCGGGACGACCGGGCGCGCGAGGAGCGGGCCGCGTCCGCCGTCAACGGCGACGTGCCGCCGGCCGCCCGCCAGGACATCCCGGCGCGTCAGGAAATGCCAGCCCGCCAGGACATCCCGGCGCGCCAGGACATCGCGTCCCGTCAGGACATCGCGTCCCGTCAGGACCAATCCCGTCAGGACCAATCCCGTCAGGACCAATCCCGTCAGGACATCCCATCCCGCCCGGAACTCGCCACGCGCCAGGACATCACGTCCCGTCCGGACCTCACATCCCGCCCGGACATCTACGCCGCCCCGACGACCAGCACGCGGAACCGCCCCGAACCGGTCCCGCCCGCCCCGCAGAACCCGGCCGCCCGCGCTCGCCCCGCCGAGGAACCCGCCGCCTACGCCCCGCCCGCCCCGCCGGTTCCCCCGGTATCGCCGATGCCCCCGGCATCCCAGGCGCCGCAGGGCACCCCCGAGCCCGCGCCAGGGTCCGACGCCACTCAGCCCGCAACCAGCCAGCTTCCCGGCCAGCTCCGCCGCCTGCCGTCCGCGCGCACTCCGGCCAGCCCGCCCCAGCACGGCATCCCGGGCCAGAGCCAGAACCAGGGTCAGGGCTCGGCCCGCAGCGCCCCCTACAGCGGCCCGCAGCCGGTGGTGAACCCGGCCGGGCCGTCCCCCTACCAGCCCCCGAACGCCGCCCCCGGCGTGGGCCTGTCCGAGGCGGTGCAGGCGGCGCACGAGGAGGGCCAGGAGTTCGGCGGTTCGGTGGCCAGGGACGCCCCGGCCCTGTGGCTGGAGGCGGTGCTGGCCCGCAAGCCGCGCATGCCGTCGGACCTGGAGGCCCGGCTGCTGCAGGGTTCGGCGCTGCCGATCGACTTCCTGCTGCACGACGAGGTCCGGCACGCGCTGCGCCGCGGATTCTGGGACGCCCTCGAGCGGACCCGCCGGTAAGCCGCGGTAAAAGAATCGACGCCCGGATTGTCCATGGCAGCGGTGGGTAGGGTGGACAACGTGGTTGTGTTGTCCGGCGAATTGTTCGACGCCATCGAGGTCAACGCGGCGCGGACCGGCAACCACAAGCGGGCCGCGGTGCGAATGAGCCGGTTGGCGGTCCAGGCGACCGCGGGTGGCATGTCCCGCGCCGAGGCGCACATGCGGGCGGGGGAGCAGTGGCTGCTCGCCGACGACCCCGCCGAGGCGGTGGAGCAGTTCGAGAAGGCCATCGCCGACCGCGGGCCGACCTTCGACGACCCGCGGGTCTCGCTGGCCCGGGCGATGTTCGCCCTCGGCCGGACCGACGCCGCCGACGACCTGCTCCGCGAGGTGCGCGAGTCGGACGCCCGCACCCTGCCGCGTGCCTGCGACCTGGTGGCCGAACTCCTCACCGAGCAAGGTGACCTCGAAGGCGCCCTCGACTGGGCCACGGCCGGCGTGGACGCCTGCCTGGCCGGCGAGGACCGGGACGAGCTCCAGCTGCTGCTCCGGCTGCGCTACCGGCTCCGGGTCGACCTGGGCATGCCCGAGGATGACTACGACAAGCTGCTGGACGACAAGAAGGCCGGCCCCGCCGCGGGTAACTAACACCCCGCGGACAGGACCGGCCCTGGCAAACTAGCGCCGACAGGCTAGCGAGCGACCTCGGCCCGTTCGGCCCTAGTGACGCTGAGCGCGTCGCGGGCCTGGTCGACGTCGACCACCACCTCGTCGCCGTCACCGATCTCGCCGGATAGCAGCGACCTGGCCAGCTGGTCGCCCACGGCCGCCTGCACCAGGCGGCGCAGCGGCCGCGCGCCGTACACCGGGTCGAAGCCGGTCAGCGCCAGCCACTCCCGGGCCGCGGCGGTCACGGTCAGCGTCAGCCGCCGCC
>WNGR01000936.1_pt1 | contig 42725 bp, 40 predicted proteins | sample 5407581 | NCBI WGS metagenome assembly WNGR01 (sample SAMN13153383, study PRJNA577476) | soil metagenome | isolation source: 80 cm soil or saprolite under Garry oak tree replicate 2 | place: USA:California | collected 2016-06-15 | reverse complement strand
CTTCCTCAGCCAGGCGCATACGGATCTCTGCCTCCGCCTGCCATTGCCTATGCCAGTCGATCGATTTCTCTGTGAGCCCCGGTAGTTTCCCGGTGTGGGGTGGCTTGCCATCCTGGCGGCATTGGCGGCAGTAGTCTGCTATGAACCAGATCAGTTCCGCGACCCCCACGCGGGTTGGCCGCACAGGATGTTGAAGGTGGGCAGAGAGGCGGCGCAGCGCCGTGAGGATCTCCTGGCGAGAAGCCTGCGCGAAGATGCTTCCTTCCCAGTAATCGGGAAGCGCCGCCGGGTTGTAGACGGTTTTTCCGAACAGCAGCAGCGCCAAAAGGACCAGGCGGTCGGTGATCGGTCCGGCGAGCCAGCGCTCGACCGAGGGGAAGTTACAGAGCATGCTCCCCGAAATGCCGCCGGGGAGATTCATGAGCGTTCTGCACAGCGACCTGCCCGCCTTTCCCTGGCTCGAGTACAGGCCCTTCCAATCCTGGGCCAGGATGGCGAGGGCCTCGGTACGCAGGACTCGCTGCTCGCGCTCGTATTTGTCGGGTTGCTCCCATGCGAGTTCTCGGCTCTGTACGTCCCGCTCTCTGTACGCGAGGCAGCGCTCACCAATACCTTGAGGCACTGCGAGACCTGTATCGCGCTCGCGCAACTGCAGGAGGGAATCGCCGAGCGCGCGAACCTGCCGCTCGGCGTAATGGCAGGCACTCGCCGCGGCCCGGTAGCGCAGGATATCCTGGATCAGGTATGGGTGCGAGAGGATGCCCGGCCAGGTTTCACAGCCTGGGCGGCTCGCATCGAACGTCGCAGCGAAGACAGCACGCGAGAGCGACCGCTGCGGCTCGGGGACGAGAGCCAACAGGCGCTGCCACTCGTTGTACACGCCTCGGAAGTGCAAGGCGCGCTTTGTTCGTCCGATGGCCCACTGGTAGATCCCACTCCACTCGTTGGGCGTATGGTCGGGTCGCTTCCAGTCATGCATGACGAACGCCGCGAGTGTGTCCAGCAGCCGGTAGTAACCGTAGAAGCCGCAAGTATAGCCGATCCCGCTGTGGAAGTACCCCCCCTCCTCATCGTAGAGGTCGAGGGTGCTGGGATCGCTCGTGATGAGAAGTACCGTTTTGCCGGGAGAGAGGCGCACGAAGGCGGGGCATCGATCTCGCCCTTCCACCCGAAATCCGTTGGGTTCCCCGATCACCTGGTAGCGTGGAGGATAGCCCGAGGGCGTATATTCTTGACCGCACTCCGATGGCGCAGCAGTCGAAATCGTTGTCGTGGACATGTGTACTGTTGGCGGGGCCAAAGAAGGCCCCGCTCGATCCTTTCCAGAGCGTGCGTAGAAGGCGACGGGGAAGCCCGTTCGAGTCGCGCACGCGGGTACATGAAATGGACGCGAAGTGAGGCCACAAGCTGACCCCCTGTGTGGCAGTGAGGACCGCGAACGATTATCGCTGCGGTTCGATGGTGATGGTAAGTCCAAACCCCTGCAGGCGCTCCTGGTAGAGTTCTGCCAGTTCTCTGGGGCACGAGATGACCAGGGCTCGGCCCACGAGATGTGCTTCCCAGGTGATATCCCATGCGCTCTGCGGGGCGAGGCCGGGAATGGTCTGCAGCAGGGCATTCACCACGTCGTGGGCCCAGTGGACCTGGTCATTGTGCAGGATGAGATCCCAGGGAGGCAGAAGCTGCACGCCTGGGCGTACCTGCTCTTCTACCTCTATCTGGGACTGCGGAGATCTCTTGATATGTGCAAAAGGAATCATGCGGTAAAGCTCCTTTCCGAGCTGAATGGTTGGGTGCAATTGCGTAAAGGGAGATGAACGTTTGCTGCTGCCCAGCCAGAGCAGGCTCAGGGGGAAAGGCAACCGACCGACACCATATCGCCTTTGCGTCAGTGGTCCTTGTCTGTTGCGACTGCTCTGCGCCGGAGCAACGTCACCCAGGGGAAATGCGGTATCGAGTAAAGTGATTGCGACCTGTGAACACTGTTCGTCTACAGAAGGCTGCCGGGATTATCGATGGGTATTCAACCAGGAAGCGTGTTTTAACATCCGACTACGAGGTCAGCCGAGCGGCATTGTGAGAGCAGGTCTTTCCCCTTCCTCTCATGCACAGCTAATATTCACACTTCGTGACGTGTTCACCGAGGGTTTCTGCAAGCGTCATGATGTCCGCGAGGTCAATGTGCTTCTGCTCGCCTTTGCTGTTGATGGCGTAAGCAACTCCGCCAAGGTAGCGGTATCCCTCGTAAGCGATCTCGATGACAATTGCCACCTGGCCGCCTATGAGAAACGCTCCGAGTTCTCCAATGAAGTCGATGTCATTCTCATCTTCCTCAGCCACGCTCGTTTGCGTCCAGGGAATCCCTCCCTCATTCCCATCGTTCAGAAAACCGACGAGGTTCGGATCGTCGTCCCTAACGAGCAGTCTCAAGTCAAGCCGTTGGCACCATTCTTCAAAGGCTGCTCGATCCTTGACTGCAAAGTAGTTACTGCGGAATCTCCCAATCAGATTCATATCCATTCCTTCTATTCAAAAGACGTCAAAGAGAACCCCCTGTATGTCCAGCTGCGAGGAATTACAGGGGGGATGTACTATGTCGATTCCCTCTCCTGGTCACTGTCCCAGGGATCTCCGTCACTTGCGACCGAGGGATCTTGACCATTGAACGGCTCCTCCTGATCGAGGAATATCGGTGAAAACCAGCCGAAGGCTTCAAGGACACACTCGGCCAGGCGCGTACTCGTGCGGCCATCGCGCACGATGCCGAGATCCAGCAGCAGCTGTTCGTCAAAAGCGGTGAGGAAAGGTTCGTCTAGGCCCTCTTCGTCCCGCCAGTAACGTAAGAGCCCCTCCTCGTCTTTCACACCGGTGGCATCGAGGTACCACCGCCGTTTTGCGCCAGCCTCCGAACCCACTGCGACGCACACGACGACATGGTGGGCAGGGCACTGCCTGTCGGCGATGATGGCAAGGAAGACAGCGGAGGGGGGAAGCGACCTCGACAACGTGATCCAGCGCAGAAGCGCTTCGGCCAGCACCCAACACTGCCCCGAGAGCCAGGTTCCCGGCCCCGCGCGCATCAGAGAGATGGCCGAGCGGCTCCAGAGAAGGCGGTGGAGCTGTACGCTAAATGGGTGCATGTGGGACAGGCCGAGCAGACGTGGTCAGGAGCGCGCGCGCCACGTCCAAGGCCAGTGTTTCAAGCAGGTCGGCGGAGGAAGCGCGCCGCCCTGCGGGTTTCCCGTTCAATCTCTGCCTCCGCGTTTGAAGAGGCGGGATGCGAAGCGCAGGACCGCGAGCAGGAGACAGGAACCGAGAATCCCGACGACGATACTGCTCCAGAAATGGAGTGTTGTGCCGGGGAGCAGGAGAGACACGATAAGCCCGCCGATGATGGCCCCGGCTATGCCGATGAGGATGTTCAAGAGGCAGCCGAAGCCGCCGCCTCTCATGATCCGGCTGGCGAGTGAGCCTGCGACCAGTCCGACGATAATCCAGGCGAGCAGCCCGCCTGGGGCGAGTCCTGCGGCGCTTGCCGCAGCAAGAACGATAGTTGCCATGTGCTGATGCATCCTTTCTGGAAAAGCGAATGGCTGATCGGCGCCCCGCAGAGCAACCGCTGACCATTGCGCGAGAAATGAACAGGGGCAGGCGCTGCCCCGACGATTCGCAAGATCAACCCCCCCGCGAAATCCAGCCAGCCTTCAAGCATGGCCTTATCAGGTTCCTCTGGGAATAGCCCAGGATACCTTTTGCAGGGGGCTGCATATATATAGGAAGGGAATGTCGCGGGAAAGAGGATCCCGCAACGCGGTAAAGTGGTTTGTCAGGTGGGTGGAGGCATTCCAGGCCCTTTGGAGAAAGGGGGCAAGTTAGAAGGAGCAGTTCCGCTCCTGGTCGTTGCTTCTGGCCCCGGATGCGTCTCCCAGGCGGATTATGCTACCGCCATGTGAATTTTCTTTCGTTGAGGAGAACGAGCGAGATCTCTCACGTGAGAGAACAGTCCACCCGTCTCCACCTAAAGCTCGTTCGTGTCCCGAGCGACTTCGCTGCGCGTGGGAACGTCGTAAAAGGTCGTGCCACTGAGGTAGTCGATCTCAGCCCAGTTCGCTTCAGGGTGGGCTTGTCGACCGGCGCTGATTTCGTCTCGCAATGTGTCCGCTACGGCCTCTACGATCTCCGCAGGAATGGCGACGCATATTCCCTGATACAGGTGAATAGCGCTCCAGATGCGCTGCTGGAGGGAGCGATCAGGCTCGTGGCCGGGTCGCAGATCGACGAACACGACGATGGGTCCGCCTTCCAGTTCGCCCGCTCCTCCAGCGAGTGAGGTTGGATGGCTTCGCTTGCACTGGTCGATAATCTCCATCTCTGCCTGCAGGCAGGACTCGCGCGAGGGAAATGTTGCCACGATGTAGAAAGGGGCCGCCTGAGCATGTGCTCCCGGCACGACGCGCAGGTAGCGCTCCTGCGGGAGATCGCATGCGGCGGCCTTCTCTGGTGGCAGGCACCACTCTATCACCTCGCCATCCTGGCCGACCCCTCCAGGTAGCGTCGATGAGAGCAGGACGTACTCCCAGGGAACCCCGTGGTCCTTGACCAGGTGCTCTTGAAGCACGAAGAGGTTTGGAAGGTATCCGGAGGCGACCAGGCGCTCACCCGGCTGCTGACATAGCAGGCATGTGTACTGTTTGTCCATTCTATAGCTCCTTTTGAATGTGTGGCTTCTCAGGTGATGAAGCATTGCCGGGCACAACTATGCCGGTGACGGTTCTAGGGCTTGTTCATCCTCTGGCGAGTAGATGTCAATCGTCGTGTGTCCAGGCGCACTGTCATCTACCCGAACGTAGACTTCATTTCCTTCGGCCATTACGCACGTGTACGTCTGCATGTCCGTTGCCTCCACAGCGCGCGCGGGACCGTAGAGCCAGGCGCAGACCGAGGCTACGGCAGCCTGCCAGCCAGGTACGCCTGGCCGCGAAAGTGTTGTCAGGGCCACTGCTCTTCCTCCTTTCGTCGAAATGTGCGGTGAAAATGAGTGAAAGGGGCCGAAATGGTCAGGGTGACGTCTTCGTCCTCCACCGCGATGGCGAAGCTGACTCCGTTCTGCCCTTCGCGGATGTCCACAAGCGGCCCTTGAAACCATGTTCCGAAGCAGGTCACGCGCCAGATCTCCTCGCCCCAGGCTTGAAAGAGATATCTGACAGCTTCTCGGTCGCATGAGGTGGCCGCCTTCTCGTACTGCTGCACATGTTCGGGTTGTTGTTTCATCCCTCCTCCTTTTGCCATGCCAGGTACAGCGAGGATGGAGTGTATCCCGGCAAGGGGGGAATAGCGAGCAGCAGGAGCGCGCTGGCGTAGCTCAGGTAGAGGGCGGCCTCGCGGAACAGCCACTCGCAGTCCTCAGAGGGCTCATGTGCCACCCCCTGCGAGATGGCGCGGAAGGCCTCGAGCAGGAGCCAGGACAGGCAGTGCGAAGGCGTCATGCGCTCGCGATCTGAGGTGATCGGTACCCGGTCGCGGTCGTTTTCATGCACCAGCGCATACAGCCCGAATGCCTGGTCTGCCCGCGTCAGGATGCCCCATGCGCTCGCCTCTGCAGCGCTGCGCGCTTCCTCTGGCTGTTCCAGGCGCTGGATCCAGGACTGCCCGAGATCAAGAGCCTCGTTCGACGTGCAGTACAGGCAGCGCTCGCCACCGAGTTCCACGCAGATGCACCGATCCAGGTCAAGGTGCATCTGGAGCTGCTCAGTGAGGTTCTTCAGGGCTGCCAGCAGACCCTGAGTCCCGTAGGCGCGCTCACGCTCGCTGTAGTTCAGGAGCGCCTCGTGGAGCTGGAGGCCTTTCGCTTTCAAGTGCTGCACCGTTTGCTCGGCCTGGGCCTGGGTGGCTGCACCAGGGTCAACGACGCGGGCAAGGAGCGCGAGGGCCTCTTTGAGGGCAGCCTCAAGCTGCCCCACTTGCTCTGACCCCCATGCCTCGTCCTCTTCTTCGTCGGGGAGAAGCGCCTGCTCAAGACGCCGCACTACTCCGAGGGCGCGCGCTTGCGTGCTGCGCAAAAGGCGGAAGAGCCGCTCGTTCTCGCCCTCTAACTCTTTGTTCCGTTGTTCGAGTGCTGATTTCTTCATCTCACGATCTCGCTTTCGATGTTGGATGGAGGGGGCAATTCGCCGCGGGCATCTCCGCTGCGGCGAGGGAGCAAACTATCAGCGTCCCGCGCAACGAGTATGGGACGGCGTGTGGGCTTCAAAGGGGACCCCACCAGGGTGCGGTTCTTTCTTTGACGCAACCCATACTCGGTCGAGCGGATGATCACCGATGTCAGAGTGTCTGAGAGACGGAAGAGAATGCCTGGAATGACTTGAGCGTTAGGATTCTGTGGCGATTTCAGCAGAGATCCCAACCCGAAGTATCCCGGGCATATCCGTTCGCGTCCCATCGCCCCCACCGCTCGTTGAATCTCGCCGTCGTAGTCGTAGGCAATGCTGCCAAGGTAGTCGTCGGTTACCAGCAAGCCGAGCGCATCAAGCTCTTCCCTTCGGTGGCCATAACCGATCAGGGTATACAGCTGATCGAAGTTGCAGGAGCGCGTCGAGCCGTCGGCCTGGGTGAACACCAGGGTTTTTGTGCCGTTTCCCCTGGTGATCGTCCAGTGGGTGACCTCGGGAACGATCTCTTCACAGTCGGGATAGCGGCTGTCGCGGGCCTGCGTGAAGGCCCGCTCGATCTCCGCCAGGTCACCGGCCAGCCTGGTAAGCTGAGGCAGCCTCGTATCCCTGTAGAGGTGGTAGAGCTTTTCTTTCCAGGCGACGGTCGTGTCTGGCTGCTCGAGGGCGACTTTGGGGTAGTGGGTAAGAACCTTGTAACGGATATGCAGGCCGAGTTGTTGGTTGTACCTCTGGATCTGCACCAGCATCTCCGCAGTGGAGTTCCCCAGGCCGGTGAATATGAGCAGCTTGCCATCCAGGGCGCGGGCCTGCCGCTCGTCGAGAATCTGCTGCCAGCGGATACCAGCCTCGTATGCCGGCATGTCGGTGGTCATCACCCCGACCCGCGACGGGGCAAGGGGTTTGCCGAGTCCCAGTGTGTTGATGACGATCGGGGCTTCCAGGATGTGCTGACCGGTCTCGTCGCTGTAGGTGATGTGGCTTGCCAGATCGCCGGGCTCAACGCCCAGCACCTTCGCCTTCTTCACAGCGGGGAGCGGCAGCGAGAAGTGGGAGTGGTCGGGATCCACCACTCGTTCCAAAAAGCGCGTGATGGTTTCTCCGGGTCCGGGCGCCTCGCTCACGTACAGCCCCTCGAAGCTGAAGTTAAAGGGGTTGTTCTTCGAGCCTCCCCGGACGTTGGGCTGGTTCCAGATACCGCCGTACCTGCCGGTCTGGTCCAGAACCGATATGGAGAGAAAACCCGCATTGACCAGGACACGCGCCGTCATCGTGCCAGCGGCCCCCGCGCCCAGGATCGCGATCGGCGTGTGCTTGAGCATGCGGTCGTACCTGGGAAGCCGGAAACCCTGGCTGGAGAAGAAGCGGGCGGACCCTCGCCCGATGCTGCGCCGGAAGCCATCCCGCGCGGGGCTCGTCGCGATGCTGGCATCAATGGCTGTATTCTCCTGAGGCGTTCCGGTATAGGGGTGAACTTCGCGTGGCGGGCCGTAGAACGGGTTGAATAAGGCGTCTGCGGTCTGCTGCAGGATGATATAGTACCCGGTATCGGGCGTCCGCATGAGAAAGTGGCCGAGCAGGAAACCGAGAAAATTGCTCGTCGTTGCGTTTCGCGCTGCGAGGTAGGCAATGGCTTCCTCGGCGTAGCCCTTATCGGCAAACGCGCTATGCAGGAGGGAGCGAAGCCTGCTTGTCGAGAGTGAGGTTTCGTGATACCGAATATCGGCGACGGCGGAAAAAGCGGAAGTAGCCATAGAGATTCCTTTCTGTCGTGTGACTGATCGTCGTTATTGCGGGGATTACGTGTTCGTGCGAAGTCGAAAGGGAAGACGGGGAAAGCCGCACGTGGGCCGCTTTCCCCAGGTGAATGTGCCCTCTCCTTGCAAGCCTTCGGCTGCAAGGAGAGGGCCACGAAAAGAGCGTCCAACAAGTGGCGACATGAGGACGAGGATGCCTCGCCCCCAAACCTCGCCGTCACCATCTTTACCAGAGACTTTGCTGGGAGGAAGGCAGCTCCGCTGAATCTATGGAGCGGACAGGGGCCTCAAAGGAGGTGCCTGACAGGGCGGGTGCCAGCGCCACCAGGTGCGCTTTTTCCTCACCCCATTGCTCGGTGGTGCAGTCCCAGGCGGACTTGTCCGTTCGCACCCACTCTCGGTTTGTGCGTCCCTCCACGAGGGTAATGCCGACGGTGCGCTTCGGCAGGTAGCGGATCTTCATCACCGGGCGGATTCCCTGGGCGAGCTGCTCGGCGAAGAAGAGCATGTCGTCTTTCGAGAGGCCTGCCCGTACTCGACCGCTGGCAATGGCGGCGTTGTCAGATGGCCTCCGCAAAGCCGTCTCCAGGCTCCCTCCGCCGGCTCCCTGCTTGATCCCGATGACCACGACATCGATGTCGGCCAACAGTTTGTACTTGAGCAGGGTCCGGGGGCCCAGGTAGCCTCCCTCGTGCAGCAATCGGAGCACGAACCCCTCGCCACCCTGCTCCTGCACTACCGACATGAGGCAGGTGATCTCTTCCAGCCCGCTCACCGGAGTGAGCAGCGCCAGGCCGGAAATGGTGCTGTTCTCGAAGGCCTCATGCAGAGTTGGTGTTGCACGCGGCGCCTTGAGCAGACCTGCTTCGAGCATGGCCTGCTGCAGCGTCGCGATGCGCCGCCCGGCAGGCCAGGATCGGGTGTCGCTTCCCTGCCATTCCAGCAGGTCGAAGATTACGTACTGTCCTGCCTGATCGCCGACCATGCGCTCTCCATCGACCACAAACGAGGTCCTGAACTGGCCCAGGGCGGATGCTGCATCCGGCACTACGCGGATCTGTATACCGTTGCGGTTGTAAGCGCTCAGCCGCTCGCTCTCCGAGGCGACCAGGCAGCGCTCGCCGTCCACCTTTTCGGTGGCGCCGTACCGTGGGCTGGCGATGCACTGCTCAAACGCCTCCCGGGTGATGAGGACAGCCTCGCTGGCCTCGTAGCGAGGCGTCTGCTCCGTGGGAGGTGGCAGCACCTCTTCAGGTGAGGCGGAACCGGCGTCCTGGTCGGGCAGCGCCAGCGGCACCGGGAAGTACCTGGCGTAGGGGGCGAAGGGGAGACCGGGCAGCGGGGTATAGTGGTGCGGCCCTGCTTTCTCATCCCGTTTCTTTTTATAGATCTTCTCCGCCGCTGCTCGCGTTGTCGGCGGAGTGGGATCACCCCCGCGCAGCGCGCCAGGCTTGCCGTTCGCGTAGAGTACGGTCCACACCGGTTCGAGGTCTGAACCTGGCGCGTCGAGGTCGGCCTCGGCCCCCTCGACAACCCGCGCCAGACAAATGGCGTAATCTTTATTGCTCCCACCCCAATTGGAATGGCCAGCATAGGAATCGACGACAATGTAGCGTTTTGTAGTTGTTGATGTCATAAAATGGGGATCTCCTGGATCTGCGATGCTGGCACTCCGGCCAGCAAGCCGAAAAACAAAGGGCGGCCAGTCGGCCACCCGAAGAATGAATGAGTGGTGTCGGGTAGACCCGCAGCGAATGAGGCTCACCGGCTGGAGGCCCCGACAGGCATGGTATCGCCTGGTGGCCCGCGCGCGAGGGGCGCGTTCCATTCGGAAAACTGCATGGGGAACTCCTGTCTGTTGTGAGGCGCCGCATCATCTCTCGAGCGCGGTTGAAGTGGACAGTCGGGCAGCCTCCGCCAGAAGGGCCGGGTAGTCCTCGTCGCCGAAGGCGCGGCAGGAGATGCCTTCTGAGCCATCGAGCAGGCTGAGAATGCCGTGGTACTGCGGCGCGGTGACCTCTTTCTCAGTCGGGCGAGGGCACCAGATTGCGCGCCCGTAATGTCCTGCGCGGTGAACCGTAGCCAGCGTTCCACTTGGCTTTTCTGCCTCAATGGGGATCGTGATCAAAGCGAGCGCTGCGATGATGCGGTCGCGAGCGATGAACCGGGAACTGCTCGCCTGGCCAGAGGCGTATTCGGTGATGAGCAGCCCGCCAGCCGCCACGATCCTCTCTGCGAGAGCGGCATTTTGGTGCGGATAACACACCTCGCGCGCGAGCCCTGTGCCAAGGACGGCGATTGTCTTACCGCTTGTGGACAGGGCGCCCTCGTGTGCGGCGGTATCGATGCCGGTTGCCAGGCCAGAGACGATGGTGTAGCCGGAGGCTCCGAGTCTGGCTGCGAGACGTGTAGCCCGTTCTATCCCCGTCAATGTGGCTTTCCGACTCCCCACGATGGCGATGCAGGGTGTCGCCAAGAGAGCCACATCTCCCTGGCAGTACAGCGATCGAGGCTGCACTCGCGCCGATATGGTACGCAGTAGGGCGGGATAACGCTCGTCACCGAGGCTGACGACGACAGGTGACTCGGACGCTTTGAGCGCGGCCAGTTCAGCGGCGATGGCATCGGCGTCGAAGAGCGGCATACCGGGTTCAGGTGGAATACCGCCTTGCGCGAACGAGAGCAGGGCATAGGTTTCCACCAGGGCGAGACAAACCTGCTTCCTGCCTTCGGGCCCGCCTTCCCCGTAGGCGAGCTCGTCGATCCGAGAAAGAACCTCCTCAGCGGACGCTGCGGTGCGCTGCCGATCGTCCTGCGTCGGTACCCCTGCGGGACTTTCGAGTATGCTGAGGAGGCGGCGAAGCACCGGCTCGTGCAGAAACCGGGCCAACCGGTTGTGTGGCGCTGGCGGATCGCGCTGCAGGAGCGTGGCGAGCAAGCGCTCCGCGGATTTAGAGAGCGGCAGCCTGGTGACCTTGTCGCTGTCCGCCTCGCGGCGCGCCCTCCTCCTCTTCTGGGTGGTCTGGTGTGATGGGTTTGTTGACATTGGTGACCTCGTGTGACGTTACATGACTGGGATGGCGGCCCCTAGCCGCGCGTTCGAGGGGGAGCAGGCGGGATTCGGGGGATGTGGTGTCTCTACACCATCCTCCTAATCACTCCTGCATGTGGCCCTCCTGCCAGAGCATGCTGTCGGCTCTACGTTCGATGGTGGCGCTGTCTACGCAGTCTTCCGGGCGACTCCCGGGCTCCCAGGGGCGCTGCTGGGCGGCGCTGCGGTAGGGGCCTTCAGCGACGAGCCGCTCGCGAAATCCGATAGGGAACCGAAAAATCGGCGAATCAAACACCCACAGGTGGAACTGGTTGGCGCTATCGACGAGCCGCTCCTCGGCGGGATAGATCTCCAGGCCTTCGCGACTTCGGGCAAACCAGTTCGTTTTTGATGCGGCTTGTGGTCTCTCCAATCGTGAATTGCAGACCGGTCGGCGCGCCCTATCGACAGATGCACCAGCGGTGGGAAGGTCGAGTCGGTAGGAAAGGAGGTCGTTTTGATGACGACGTAGCGGTTGTTGGCATAGACCTCGACCGTGCCCCCGTTGGGCTCTTTGATGTCTTGCATGCGGGCGAAAGCGGTCCAAGGGGGCTGGCCCCGAGCTTGCCTGGGGTGGCGTTGGTGTTTCTTCCCCACAGGGGATACTCCTTCATGTATAAGCTACGCCCAGGCGGTTCTATGACCACCTGGGCGTACAGCAACGTGCTGATAGACTGGAATGGTGAAAGTCTGGCGCGCGGCGGCGCGTTACCCTCCCTCCGAAAGTGGTAAGTACTGTTGCGGGTCAAAGAGGAGGCGCTGCGAAAGCCTGGTGCGCGGGTCGCACGCCTCATCCCAGGGGAAGCGGCCAACCGGATCAGACCATGTGTACTGGAGAACCGAGAAATCCGCATGCTCATGGTAAGCACGGGCATGCCAGAGAAACTCCTCGTAGTAGTGTGGCTCCACCATGCCAAAGCAGCCGGGTAACTCTCCTTCTGCGAATCGGTACACTCGACCCGTCTCAAAGACCTTCCCGCCGCGATGGTAGCCGAGTTCTGCTATGGGAATGCCAAGCGCCCGCGACTCCTCAAGGAGGGCCCTGGAAGAGGGCGGCCCTTGCATCTGAAACCCCAGATCGAGCAGCCATGCTACCCGGAGTTGTAGGGTGAGACCCCAGATGAAGAGTTCCGGCCTCTGGTAGTGCGGATCGTAGAGGCCGATCGTATGGGACCACCCCCTGGCCCCCCCGCCGTGGAAGAGCGCAAAACCCTGGTAGTCTACCATGCTCTGGATAGCCTGTTGATCGTGGTGATGAAAATGGTGATCACGGTGTGTCATATCACCTATCCTTTCCTATGGAATCATTCTGTACGGAGGCGAGCGCCTATGGGAACGAAGACGCCCGCTCTCCGCGTCCCTCACCTCGCGAGAGGGAAAGACATGCACAACGCTGCAGGTCGTCCGCGTGTTATTCGTCCCTAACACCTGGTGGAGGTGATGTGTGCGCGGAGCCCTCAACCTGAGCGAATAAGGAGCCTGGCGGGAAATCGAGCGCGGGTGATTGAGGATGCCGTCCAGCGCTCGCTTTCCGAGCCTCGATGTGTTCATGCAGGATGAGGCGCATCTTTTTCGTCTCGTGGCGAACCATGACTGGCCGCCGCTGCCTGTCGTCAATGCGGTACTTCATCGCGTAACAGAACTTCGGTTTAGGTGCGTGGATCTGGATTGCGGTGGAGCCATTCAGGCAGATGAGAAAGTCCTGGCAATACTGCCTCGCGGTCGTGGCGCCGGCTTTGAAGGCGTAGGTATTGCGCCAGCGGCGTTCACCATCCCCGCAGCTCGCTCCTGCGCCAGAAGTTTTATGTGGGCTTCTCTGTCAACTCCAGAGAAGTAGATGACAGGTCGTCGCGTAACACTACTCCTGACACTTCCGCAACTGCGCCAGCATCGAGCGTGTGAGACAGGTCAAGGAATCCAGCGTGTGCCACCATCCAGGCCTTGCCACTCTCGCAAGAGACGAAGACATCTCCCACGGAGGAGGACCGAAGTCGCGCACTCCTGCACCAGACGACTTCCTCGTTCTCCGTCCATAGGCTGTCAATAGAATTGGTTCGTTCAAAAAGTTGGGCGAGGGGGGCTCGCACGAGGGCCACCAGGCGAAACGACTTTCGCTCTCGATGCCAGAGGTCGGAGGCCTGGCGAAACCGGGCTTGCGGACCAATAGCGTGATAGATCTCGTAGACGGTGGATAGATCGGTGATATCTGGTGGAGGAAGCCCCTCCTCATCTTCCTCGTCCTCCTCGGCAGGACGGATATTAACCAGGTCAAAGGGCGAATCCCGAAACTGGGCATTCAAGAACTCGCGCATGCGCAGGAACACGCGCAGCCTCTCCAGGAGAGACGGGTCCTCGTCGAGGGCCGGCACAGGAAATGACGGGAGAGATTGGAGCCGCTTCCACGCCTCCATAAGTCGGGCTTCGTAGGATGGAAGAGCCATGCAATAGGCATACGCCAGTTGTGTCAGGCCGCTCTCCTGCCACGCCTTCTTCCCAGGAGTTTTGCCCCGGACCCTTTGCCCATTCCATTGGCTTGAGTCGGAGGAAAGCCCCGCGATGCATTTTGGGAAGGCCGCCGGCATCTCTTGGAGTGCTCGGAGCTTCCACCCAAAGAGGTGAAAGGTGAATCCTGGCAAGACCGCTGCAATGGCGGCCACAATCTCCAGCACAGCCGAAGCCGACTTTCCGACCAATCCACCGATACCCACACGGAAAGGGCTCTCCGGCCCATAATAGGCTGCCATCTCCTCAATGAGCGGCTGCATCAACCTCGCGTGCCAGACGTAATCTGTTGCCGTTTTGCCTCCTTGCAGCACGGGAACCCAACACGGGACGGCGGAGCGAAAGTGATCCCAGACGGCATACGCCATGAGCGCGGTACGGATCTGCTGGACGTGCGTTATCTCTAATCGCTGAAACTTCGCTGAGTAGAGTGCCGCGAGGAAATGGAAGTGAGACGAAACCCTCTGCCAGGTCGGCTCAGGCGCAGTCCGCCCGCCGGACCAGTCCGGGATGGCAACCCAGATTGGTGCGGGGTCGAGTGTTTGACACCAGGCCAGATAGTCGGAAAAGTCGAAAGGGTAGTGTCCGGAGGAACGCGTGTAGCGATACGCCCCAGAGTCCACGGCATAGCGCAATCCTTCAGGGAGAGTCGGAACGATCAGGTACCGGGAGGGACCGGCCACGTACCAGGACGAGATAGGCAACAGGTAAACACCAGGCGGCGGCGGAAGACGTTTACGCCAAGAGCCACGCCAGAGTGTGCGGTAGAAGGAATAGTCCATGACCATCCTTTCAACAGACAGAGGAAGGCCAACAGCACTACGCTGTTGGCCTTCCTCTTACTATGCGGGGAATTCGACCTGAAAGGGAAAATGCAGGCACAGGTGCCACCCTTCGGCGTGTTCGCCTGCTCCGGAGCCGGTCGATTTACTGCTCCGTCGTTTTCTCTTCGGGCAGCTTCCGCGTGAACAGTCGCTTCGCTGTTCTCGGAAGTATGGTGGAGGACAGGTATTCGTCGAGTGCGCCCCGCGCGGCCCGCAGCGTGTCGCCCATGACGATATGCGCCGGGTTGGTTCGCTCGTCCCAGAGGTAGGCCGCGTAGACCTTCTCACCCTCTTCCCTGGTGTGCGCGACGTACCAGGTGAAATCGGCTTCCCCGGCGGTCTGCACTCGGCGCACCACACAGTATGGCAAACCGACGCGGAGGATCAGCCATTCCGATCCGGGAGCAACGAAGTACGGACCGTCGGTATCTTCATCCAGCTCCTCATCGAGCGTTCCACTGCTTGCCACCTTGACGCGCGAGATGCCAGGCATCGACTGAATCCACTTGCGATAGGTAGCTTCATCTGAGAAGAAGGAAAGTTTTGTTGACATAACAATATCCTTTCGGAGACACATGCTGAAGCGTAGCCTTGCCGTATTGCGACCAGCGGCGGCTTCAGCTACACCGGTACTGAAATGGTTTGCGCGCGAGGAGACGAGGGCGCATTGCCTTACCACGAGAGCGCGACTCCCCGCGCTACCGTCTTACTTGCTGACCCGAGCGAACGCTGCTGCGTTCGGGGAGACGGGCGCGACGGCTCGGTATACGCCGGGTGTGATCTGCTGGATATAGCGCTGCCGCGCCATGTTGCGCAGGTCATTGGAGATGGAGTCGATATCGGCAAGCGTCGGCCCCAGAGGAGGTCTCCCCGTTCGGGCGTACTCCATCAGGGAGTGGGCATCGTGATTCATCTTATGGGGCGAGACGATCTCCGGGTCGCGGGCCAACTGGTCTGCTGTCGCCCGCTCATGGCGGTAGCAGAGGGCCCGGAGCAGCACCGCGTAAGTGCCGGTCGGGGCGCGTCCGAGGACGTGGTACCCACCCTGCCTCACCAGCGCGCCCCAGGTGAGCAGAGGCTGAGAGAGGCGAGCAGCCGCTCGGCTCCAGGCTCCAGGATCATGGCAGCGTGCCAGGCAAAAGGCCGGGTGAGGCCAGCGGTCTCGGATCACCTGGACGACCGCTTCTGCCTCTGCGGAGGATACCAGGTCTTTGGTAGCGTCGAGATCAAGCGTTACAGCGAAGATGGTGGGAGGCATTTCGTCCAGCGCTGCCTGCACAACATCTGTCGCCCTTGCCTCTGCTCCTTCGAGCAGAGCTTTGAGGTTGAGATACGCGTTCACACACTCTTTCCTTGTCTTTGGATGATACGAGGAAGCCAGGGAGGCTCTCTCGCCTTCCTTCTTGCGTCATAGGTTCTACTCCGCTGCGTCTCTCTCTTTCCTCGTCCTTATGAGGAGAGCGCGACCCGATCCGCGGGCGGGGGTGGAAGGAAGCCGCATGCCTCCCACATCCCGTTGGCGGTTCGGTAAGCGAAAAGGTCGGTGGGGCGTGTCTGAAAATGCTCGAATACTCCAGCCGCCGCCTCATCGGAGAAGCGGAGGTGGTGGCCAGCATAAAGGGGAAGACCGGCTCCATCGTAGGCGGCACGCTCTTCTGGCGTGATGGAGGACTGGTCGACGAGTACGCCCAGGCCCACGACGGGCTCGGGCGTTCGGGTGAGGTCGCTGGGTGAGATGGGCAGCACGTAGAGGGTCGCCGACTCTATTTCAAGGAAGAACGACATTTTTAAGCTCCTTTCAAACTGACACAGATGCGCCGGGGTACCCATCCAGCCGGTGGTCAGCGCCGTCGCTTCCGCCCGACGGATGGTCGCGGGGACGAACCGGCTTGCCACTCGCGCTGCAGGTGCAGATGATGGCAGATAGCGATGGCCGCCGCGTCTGCTGCATCGTCGGGCCACAGCGGCTTGCGCAGGTGGAGCAGGATGCGTACCGCAGCTCCCACTTCTGCTTTTGTGGCCAGCCGGTTGTCGGTGAGTTCCTGCTTGACCCGCTGAGGGGCGTACTCAGCAATGGGCAGTTCCACCAGCGCCAGCGCCAGCAGGATCACTCCCCGTGCCTGCCCCACCTTTAAGGCCGTGAGCGGATTTTTGATGAAGAAGAATTGCTCCACTGCTGCCACATCCGGCCGATACGTCGAGATGATTTCCTGCAAGGCGTGAAAAATGTCGAGCAGGCGTGTCTCGGTAGGTATGCTGGCAGGGGTGGTGATGACATCGCACGCGATCTTGCGCAGGCTTGCACCGCGTGCGTCCACGAGGGCGTATCCGACTCTGGCGAGGCCAGGGTCGAGGCCCAGGATGCGAGTGGTGGAAGCTTTCACGGCGTTTCCCTCCTTTCGATCAGCGCTGAGCGGTGTGAAAACCAGTAGCGGTAGAAAAGGTCCAGGCCTCGGCGAGGGAAGGGACCCACGCTGGAACCCAGGCGGGACGCTCGCCTCGTGTGATCTCGACGTTCAGACTGGGATGGTGTAGCCAATCGGTGCCGACATGGCTGCGGGCAAGCGAACGGTGGAGGTGAATCGCCTGCACGGTGATGGCGATCTGCTGGTGGAGTGCCTCGTCGCCGCCTTGAAGCACGACAGCATCGACGTAGGCCAGATCGCGCGGATCTTGCGAATCTGGCCGAGGCTGGATCAGGTAGATCGCAGCTCGCAAACCGGACGCACCGTAGAGGCGCTCCAAGGTCTCTTGCATGGCCCTGGCCCCGTCGGACCGGAATGGAAAGGGATAGCGTATCCAGAGGATTGTGCGCATAAGATGCTCCTTATCTATCTGATGGTGATGATATTTCTGGCCACATTTCGGCAAAGAGGGCTCCAAGAGCGATTGCTGTGACGATATTGGTGTATTTCGCCAGTTGCCTCTCGGTGTAGTAGCCCTCGGCATCACTGATGTCCTCCCAGACCCACCAGTGGCGACCGTTTTTCTTCCAGCAGAACGCAATGCGTTTGCTGCTTCTGACCCCACCTCGCAGCAGCAGCACGACGTCGATTGCCTCATCACCGCCTGCGAGTTCCCTGAGATGTTCTACAGACGCGACTTTCTTCCAGCGCACCTGCTTTGTTTCACTCATGCGCTCCCTCCCGTCGGGCCACTTCCGGCGGTCTTTGACAGCAGACGCTCGTAGTCCGCTGGCCGCACAAGCGGAATCGTCTCCTTACCATGCTTATCCTCCTGGAGCTTCGAGATCCGAGCCTGCCCGCCTATAAAATGTTCTAAGAACGTCCTCTACAGCCCTCTCGTGTTGTAGTTCGAGGAGAGCTGCATCCAGCAGGGCGAACTCGTGTACAGAAAGGCCGGCCTGGGCGCGCAGCATCTCGAAGGCCTGTCCGCGCAGCTGCTGCTCGTGCCACAAGGGAGCGAGGTGGCCGCCCGTGAGGTAAGGGCCGAGGTAATAACAACGAACTGGGTTGTAGCCCTGCGTCATGAAGGCTTGCTCATCGCGGGTGAGCAGGTGGATCAGGTCTCGGCCCTGCAGGAGGTCGAGCCGCTTCGAGATGCGCTTGCCCACTCGAAGTACCGAAAGGGTATGCTCCCGGTCGATCCCTCCCTCCATCGGACCTGTTGCTGCTGGACGGAGAGGGGGCTGCGAGCGCAGCCACTCCTCAGCAGATCCGGGGGCTGCACGCCAGAACTGTTTGCCCGTGAGCCAGCGGGTTTCCACAGTGTGCAGTCGCGGGTGGAAAAACCGGAGGCGGATCAGGGGTTCCGCCTCGTCAGCGCTCGTGAAGATAACGAGCGCCTCGCAAGAGAGTGGTGGCGCGCGCCTGGTCCCCAGGCGGAACAGGTAGGGGACGAGCTGGCCGGGAGCGAAGGTATAGGCTCGCCCATTGACGCAGAAGGTCGTGGAAATCTGTTTCATCGTGTGCTTCCTTTTGCCCAGGTCCGTGGGCTGGTTCTTCTGACTACCTACCGCCGTATCGCCTGGCCTCATCGATCCAGGATGTCGCGCAGGAGCCGCTCCGTCTCGTGAGCGAGCTGGCGGATATCCGCTTCGATCTCGGCGAGAGAGCGAGGTGGCTGGTAGCGGTAAAAGAGGCGATTGAAATGAATGGCGTAGCCGACCCGACCTATTGCCCCGTCCACCTGATCGCGTACTTCGGTGTTGATCCATGCGTCCGGAACGTAGGGCTTCACCTCGCGCTCGAAAAAGGACTGGATGTCTTCCTGAAGCATTACCCGTTCGATGCCGCAAAGGCGTGGATCGGGTTCGGGCTTGCCAGTTGCGTCGCGGCAGATCTCGGCAGTTTCGTCTCGTTCGGCCAGCGAGTCAAGCAGCGCCGCGCAGAGCCGCTGTGTAAGGCGAATACCGCGGCCAGCCGCAGCGCTCATCAAAAGATGCGTGAAAGCGGCGCGGTCCTTGCAGGGATCAGCCGCAAGCTCGGAGAGCATCGCCAGGACACCATCTCGCGTATCTTTGCCCAGTTCCTGAAAAGCTGGGAGTGCAGCGACCCTCGCGAGATGGTCCGTGGTCGTCTGAAAGGTGAGGCGCAACGGCTGTTCGATGGTATAAGCTCGGTAGCCGAACGTGCTGTTGGGATGGATCTGAACGTCTGGCCCTTGCTCAAAGGTGCGGACGAGCGAGACGATCTGGTCGATTTGCTGATCAGTCACCTCGCGGCGCTTCTTCCCCAGCGGCCTTCGCATGGACGTCCAGCGCTCCCGTGCATCGACCAGTTGCACCAGGCCGCGCCTGCGGGGTTCCTTGTTGTTGCTGATCAGCCAGATGTACGTGGCGATTCCAGCGTTGTAAAACAGGCCCTCAGGCAAAGCAATGACCGCCTCGAGCAAGTCTCGCTCGAACAACCATCTCCGTATGGTGCTCTCGCCGCTTGCCTCCTTGCCGGTGAACAGAGGGGACCCGTCGCTGATAAAGGCGATGCGCCCACCGCCCTCTTCCACCGGACGCATGTGCGCCAGGAGGTGCTCAAGGAAGAGCATCTGGCTGTCGCTCACGCGCGGGACACCAGCCACGAAGCGCCCTGCTGAACCTCGGCGTGCCTCAGCAAGGACAGCGGGGCGGTCACGCTCCCAGGATGCTCCATAGGGAGGGTTTGCGAGTTGGTACGCGAAGTGTTTCCCCGCGTGAGTATCACAGGAGAGCGTGCTGCCCAGCGTGATCCGCGTGGCGTCATTCCCGTCACCGCGCAGGTACAAGTCGGCGCGGCAAATGGCGCAGGCCTGCGGATTGATCTCCTGCCCGTAAAGGGCGACGCGAGATTGGGGGTCCTGTTCAAGTATGGCCTCCAGACAGCCGATGAGCAGGCCTCCAGTGCCGCAGCAGGGATCGTAGATCTCGCGGCACGGCATCGGGCCAATTTGCTCGTCCTGCGGGAGCAAGAGCCGCGCCATCAGGCGTACGATGTCGCGCGGGGTGTAGTGCGAGCCGGGGTGTTCGCTTGCGAATATACTGCTTATCCGTAGGAGTTCCTGGAAGAGGTCTCCCATGGCCGCGTTGGAGATCACCCTCGGATGCAGGTCGATCTGCGCGAACCTCTTCAGCACCGGTACGAGTAGGTCCGAGTCGTCGAGCCGGGCGATTGTGTCGGCGACATCGAACACCTCCAGAAGCTCCCGAATGTTTCGACTCCAGCCATCGAGGTACCGGGAGAAGTGTGGAATGATCTCCCCTGGTTCGGCGAGCAGTCCCGCAAGGTCGTAGGGCGACGTATTGTAAAAGGCGTAGCCCGTGAGTTGGGTCAAATCACTCTCACGATCGCTGGTTTGGGCGCACTCCTCCAGGACAAGTGCCCTGGTCGGCGCGAGGGCGCAATCCAGGCGGCGTAGGAGGGTAAGGGGAAGGATGACTTCAGGGTAGAGGCTTCGCCTGAAGGTATCTCTTAGCAACTCGCTCACGCTCCAGATGAGGCGCGCGAGCTCACGGTGTTCACTATGATGCATAAAGGGATGCGTAAAATCCTCCTTTTACTTCCTGGGGAGAATAGTAAAGGCCAGGATTGACTTATCCTTTGAATGAGTTGTGAGGACGTAGCGGTGGCTATCGTTTTCAACCAGCAGGTCTGGCGCTTCTTCAAAGACACGCCTAAGCGTGTTGTAGGCACAATTGAGTTCCATGAAGGTGAGGTTGAGATCGCGCATGATCTGGCTCACGCGGATCAGTGGTTGGAGGTAGGTATACCGTTTGACCAGGTACCAGAAAAGCATCCGTACAAAGGCCTCGTCTACCAGGAACCCATCCAGTGGATTGTCATTCTCAGTGTCATCAATAATCGTTGTCTGCGCTTCATCTTCTTGAGGCATGGTATTCATTGTTGTGTCCTCTCTGTGTAAAACACCGGCTAGCCTTCCCTGGAAAAAGCTACACGCTTTGGAAGGCTAGCCGGAAATCGAATGGAGAACCATCATCTCGTTCCTCCTGCATCGCGCGCGGCCATTTTTCGGAAAAAAGCGCGTGCTCTATCCTGAAGGCTTTGCCTCGAGGAGGGTAATCTGCCGTGTGCCCCGCGTAGGAGCCTCGTCTGTGGCGAGTGAGGTTAAGCGGCCAGGTCATTCTCGCCGCCGTGGGATCCGCGCCTTTGCGGCAGGGTGGCCGTGATGATGGGTTTGGCCTGAAAGGGAAAGCGGGGTTGCGTCATCGTCTCCTCGAACAGTCGCTCGGCCCGCAGTCGCCGGGCGCGCTGATCCCAGCTCGATGCGGTGAGAATGGTCGTGCGCTCCAAAGGCGTGAGCGCGCGGAGGTCGCGGGCATAGGTGCGCAGCCCGTTATGCGAACGTACCAGGTCAAACGACGCGGCCAGGTAGAGTGTGCAGCGGTAGCGCGTTTCATGGCAATAGGAAATGGCCTGCTGAAGCTCCCATGGCTGGTCGAGGTACACTGGGGGCCAGAGTAAGAGGTAGTCTACGACCACACGATCTAACGCCATCTCGATGGTGGTACTGGCGAGCGTGGAGTGCCAGACGCCCTTGCGGTCGGTAAAACCTGGCAGGATGTCTGGGCTGTACGACTGGCCACCCCGTTGGAACTCTGGCAGAATGTACACCCTCGCCAGGTTGAGAATCTCCCACTGCGAGAAGCGGCAGCGCCCGGCCTGTACTTCTGAGAGGCGTCCAAACCACCCAAGGACGCGGGTACACTGGGGGCGCCCGAAGATCAAACACCCCGCGCTTCGGCCCTCAACCTGCACAATGTAGGCGAGCAGTCTCCCCAGGGGATGCACGCGCTTCTTCAAGTAATGGTGGGTAGAAACCAGATTTTGGCACCACTCCAGCCCGTGCTCGTCGGCGAGCTGCAGGGAAAGCCGAGGGCGTTCGAGCAGTACTGTCATGCTTGTTGCTCTCTTCCTTTTCTTTCTCCGATCATAGGCGAGAAGCCGCGCAGATGGCGCTATGGCTTCACTTCCGGTCGAACAGGAAGGATCCGCGGCAGAAACCGCTCTTTGCGGAAAGCTCGCCCGTACTGCGAGAGGTCAAGCTTTCCGGGTGGCTGTAGCCCCGGAGGGAGCCAGTCGAACGGGACCACCTGGATGTAGCCTGGCGGTACGAACGACATGCGTACGCAGAGTGCGCGCAGCTCCGCCAGGCGTGAGACGGCGTAGTAGATGTCGACAAGATCTCCCCGCTGATAGATCTCGCCGTTGTGCCATCCCACGGCATAGAATGCCGTGAGATCCTTCGCTCGCAGGACCATGCACTTCGCCAGGTGCAGCTCCTCGAGCAAATGGGGGTAAATTCCGAACACCTCGTCGGTGCGCGGGAGAAAAATGGTAGCGGTGTATCGCTGCATACCCGTTCCTTTCTATTGCTACCTGCGCACCATTTCCACTCTCCTTTGACGGTTGGGGGGCAAAGGATTCCTCGTGGAGCGCAGCTGTACAGCATGAATTATCAGCTGCTGCGCTCACGCTCGAGCTTGCGCAGGCAGCGCTTGCAATCGAGGCGGTTCTTGGGCAGCTCCCGCTGCTCCCAGCCGCGGTCGGACGTACCGCTACGCAGGCCGGGCGCATCGGAGCGAAACCCGGCATCGGGTGTATCCTCCAGCATCGGCGTGGTAGACTACTCCCTCGTAGGTATTCCAGTCTCCTGAATTGCGTCCGAGTTTTCGCGTATAGTGGGCGAGGACAAGTATGGCATGCTCCTTTCGGCGAATGCATCTAAAGGCGGGTGCCTTCCAGCAACCAGGATCGCTTCGCCTTCTCGCTCATCTGACCTCGTGCGAGCGCCGTCTCGAACAGTTGAGGTACGGGGAGCGATTGGCGGGCTGGCGTACTCCAGTTGCACTTGCCGCGGTAGCACATCACCGGCGGCGCAAGCGCGAGCTGGTCGCCGCTTTTTCCGAGGGCGGCGACGAAAGTCAGCGGGGAGACCTCGAAGAACGCGGCCAGCCTCGCGATCTGGAAATCTTGTACGCTGTCTGGCAGGATCGTCCCGGTCTCGAATTTTTTCCAAACGTCGGGCCCGAGACGCAGGCCTGCTGCAGCCTGTACCAGAGTCAGCCCCCGACTCTTTCGCAACTCCAGCAGGGAGGGCACATCTGCGCGCACGCAGGGCGCCGGTTCTTCTGTCGCCACCTAACTGCCCCTCTCCAGGTTCTCGCCTCTTGCGGGATTTCCCGCGCTCTCAGCTGTGATAGTGAACAGGCCGGTTGTTCCAAGAGGTCGCAGCACCTCGGCACTCAGGTAATAGACCCCCTCGCTGATTGTGGGCCGGTCCAGTTTATCGAGGAGGATACCCGTCACCTTCTGCTGTGCCTGCACAGCCCGCCCGACGACCTCCTTGCGCGTAGGCGTTCCCCAGGGGCAGCCGTCCATCTCGGTGAATTGACCTGCCTGCCAGGTCCAGAACAGGACCTGGGCAATGCCCTCCTGAACGGTCAGCGCTGAGACGATGACCTTGATCGTGAAGCTGTCGGCCCCCACGCTATCACGGATCCAGAAGGAGCGCGTTGTGACGCGGAGCCCGCGCAGGGCAGCGTGTTCGATGCCCTGAAGCTCCTCAATGAGGGTTTCAAGTGTGCGGTGGACAACCGGTACCGCAGGGATACTTGGGGGCATGTGTTCCTGGATTGTTTCAATGCTCATATGTTCTCTTTCTCTCTGTATAGTCGTCGTACTTGCTGCGAGACCATGCGCCTGCGACCTACCTGTGCGCCTGGCACCATTTGCTAGAGGGGCCCGGCTTCGGTAGGTCGCAGGATGGGTGTCGCTTCACACGGTCGGGCGCGCTGGAGGCTGGTCCTGGCAGAGCCACTCGTCGACTTCGAGGAACCCCAGGGCGAGGTTCTTGGCGAGCTGGCAACCCAGGCACACCCAGCGCTGCGCCGGGAGGAGCGCCTCTCCGCACAGCGAGCACCGCCCCGGCGCATCCTCAAATGGCTCAATGGGATGAAAGAAAATGGCACCTGTTGGCCGAAGCTGGAGTCCAAGTGCCTCCACGCGCCGCGCGACCGCCTCGACGAGGCCGAGCTTGTGCAAGGAGGCACGCGTGGGCAGAGTATGCGCGTGCTCTGCAGGAAGAGCGGATTGCCCAGCTCTTATGAGGGCTCCCCGGACGGCGCTCCGTAACCGTTGCACTGCGTGCTGCCAGGCTTCCTCGTCGCACAAGGTTGCTGCAACCTCTCTGTCAGGGTGAACCTGAAAGGAATCGCCCTCGGCGAAGCTGTTCGCGGGGGCCGTTGGCGCGCCTGCTTGTGCAGCAGAGAGGGGCTGGGGACGGAGCCCGTTGCCCTGGGAAGGCGGTTCCGCCGACAGTTTTCCACCTGGCTCGTCCTGCTTGTGCAAGACGTCCCATAGCCCCGGCTCGTCTTCCGGCTTTCGGGCAGGCGTGGTCATGTGAACGCCTACGCGCCTGCCCGAAAGCCGACGCCGGCAAGCGCGAGTGGCACGCGACACTTCGGACAGTGCGAAAGCGCACGGTGCTGCAGGAGGCTTACGGCAAAGCCGTGATGGTACAGGTGCAGAGCCGCTCCACCGGCGTGTCGCGAGAGTCGCCGCGTATACAGGGTGGGAAGCAGCAGGCGATAACCGCAGGAGTGCCAGACCTGCCTCGTGGCCCGCTCCAGCAGGACCGCGTGGGGCGGTCTTTCCTGGCCCTGCGGGCGATTGAGGGTCCTCTGGCGCTCGTACTCACGCGCGACCCGCTCTACCAGTGTTCGCAACTGACCGCGTGCCACAACCGCGAGTGCGACGTCTTCCTCGGGATAGGCGCACCAGGTGCCGCTGCTCTTGGCCAGCGCTCGCAGCACGAAGGGTTGGCAGCAGTCGATCCTGAATCCAGACTTGATATGGCCGGCATGCTGGTAAGCGATGCGCAGCCCTGATGGCAGCGCCGCCGCCTCAACGAGACAGCGCTTGCCGCGATGGGGCGAGCGCTTCCCGAGCCGTCGGGTATAGGGTATCAAGCACACCCTGATGGGTGAGAAATCGACGCTCTCGCCATCGGAGACGTAGAGTGAGAACACAGGCCTGGCGCGTGCCTGCTCCTCTTTGGTCGCGGTGAGAGCCTCCGTCAGCGCATTCTCGGTCGACTGGAAAAGGCTCTCTGGTTTATGCAGTATGGTGATCATGTGAGACTCCTCGCACAATGAGTGCGGTGTAAAAGGGCGCGAGAGGAGAGCCCTTTGCAGTGGCTACTCCTCATCCAGGGCCGCTTCTCCCAGGATCTGAACAAGCGACTTCCAGGCGCTCTGATCGTTGACGACCCCTTCCAGGCAGGAAGTCAGCTTCTGCAACAGCCCGAAGGTAGGATCGCTCGTCCAGTTGCAGGCGTCGAGCAGTCTCTCCTGTTGCTCGCGTGGCGGGATATGCACGCGTAGGGTGGTGGCAGGGGGGGTCTGCGTCTGGTCGATATCGCGCCGGCAGAAAAGCACTCCTACATTGTCGTAGTCGCCTTCGCTCCAGTCCGATCCATCTCGATAGAGCAGAATCTCACTTCGGTGCGTGATACGCCCTTCAGCACCACGGCTGCAGAGCCTCCAATCGGCGATGACCTGCGGGTTTTCGCATTCCTCTTCCACCAATCCCTCCAGCTCCAAAACTTCCGGCAGCGCCCGCATGACGCCGCGCTCGAATGTGACCCAGGGGGAAAAAGTGAGATACCCACCAAGGGACGCGGGAAGTTCGACAGATGGAAACAACGAATGTGTATCAACAGATGACATGATGAGTCCTCCTTCCTGTATGCGGTCGCATACAGGAGTGTGCGTGTATGGCAACGGAATAAAGAAGTTCGGCTTTCTCGCCGCGAGTTGTGGCAAGCAGGAGCTTGGGTCTGAAATGGCCCGCGGACGTGCGCGCCACTCAGTGGTCGTTTGTACCCAGAGGTGCCCCATCCTCGCCTCGGGGGAGGTACGCGGCCTCGATTGCCTCGCGCAAATCAGGGTAGAGCTGTGAAAGCATGGCGGCGAGCGAGGCCTCCGCCTCGCGCCGCTGTTTCTCGATCTCCCGGATCTCGCGTGCGAGCTGGGCTACATCGATTCGTTCCTCCTCCGGCTCGACGTGTGGCGCGTAGGTTTCTGCGCAGAGATTGTAGGCGTGTGAGGCAATCTCGTCAGGCGACGCGTACCACCTGGTAGGACGGCTGCGTTCCCGTACCTCCACAGCAGAAACGTTCGCCGTTCGTTCGCTTCTGGCCCGCTTCCCAAAGCCTCGCGTCTCGATCTGCTCTTCGATGAGGGGTGCAACGTAGCCAGAGCTGGCCAGTTCTGGGTGAAGTTCCTCGCGAAAGCGGCGCCAGTCCTCCGCGCTCAGCAGGCCGGGCACCCATATGGGAGCGGGCAGATCGAGGGCGATGGCATACTGGGCTCGAAGGTCCCACAGGTCGGAGTCCGATGCCTGCTCGGTTCTCCTGGCAGTGAGCGCGAATCCATCACGCGAGACGCGGTAGCACCAGACGGGCGAGCTGGTCCGCCCACCTCTAGAGAAGATGATCAGTGAGGTTTTGGTGTTTGTGTACGGGAGGAAGACCCCGGATGGCAGTGAAACGATAGCCCTGACCTGGTTCGCACACATCAGGCGTTCGCGTAGGGAGAGGGCTGCACGCGTCTTGTTGCGGAGCAAGCCGTCCGGGACGAGGACTGCGGCCCGTCCACCATCTCTGAGCACATCGAGCAGCCGCTCGAAGAAGAGCACCTCGGTCAGCTCGGTGTCGATTTTCTGCAGCTGCTCTCCCAGGTACTTCCGGTTCACCAGATCCCCAAACGGCGGGTTGGCCAGCACGATGTCCGCCTTTGGTATCTCCCCGCGAGCGAACCGCTGTTCAAAGTCGCTCCCCAGCACATCGCAGCACTCGATCTCGGGGGAGTCGAGCCCGGAAAGGCGCAGGAGCGTCCAGCCGGCCAGAGCCATGGTCGGATCGATTTCGTAGCCAATCAGGGGAAAGGACCCCCCAGCTATCTTACCTCGACTCGAGTAGACAAGACCGTCGGCTCGAAAGTGCAGCCGCGCCGAATCCGGCGCAGTCTGTCTCTGCAGGATACCGTACGCTGCCAGCAACAGGTGGCCAGCCCCAGCGCTGAGGTCGACCACCCTGTCGGACGGTGTGGGGCGGACCAGGTCGGCCATCACTCGCGCGAGGTGCATCGGGGTGAAGAATTGGCCGAGCGATGGTGAGGTCGCGCCTGATCTTTCGGCGTAGACGATCACCCCCTCAAAGATCTCGGCGGGTGTCTTTTTCCGTCCTGTCCTGGATTGCTCCCAGAGAGCATCAACCGTTTCCAGAACGGGAACAAGATCATGGACCGGGATAGACAAGAGCGCGTTCTGCGCACCGTCCATATGCGGGTTGCTGTAGGCGCGAGCCAGGCAATGCGCACCCTCCTTCTGAAGGAGCGCCAGCCCGTCCTCGGCCCGGAGCTTCGCTCTCGACGCAACCCGGCTCCAGAGCGAAAGCACACACGCCGCGTCTGCGGCGTGTTCGGGTGCGCCAGACTCCAGGAATTTCAGCAGGAAGAGGTAGCTGGCGGTGGTGAGCGCGTTGCGCATCTCGCGTCGACCCGATCCTCGCAATTCGGTGAAGAGCCGCTCGACGAGCCTGAGTTCCATTACAGCCTGCCCCCCTCGCCAGCATCCGTCCTGTCGTAATCGAACAGGAGGTCGAGCGTCTCTTCCAGGGCGTTCACCTCTTCTTCCGGTCTCGTGTCCGCGTAGGCAGCTCCCGCCCTGTAGAGGGTCCCCCAGTGATCGTTCCAAAGCGTGCAAGTACACTCTTCCTGGCTCGCGCTGCTGTCAAGTGGGCAGATCGAAAGGAACGACGTACCATGTTCCACGGAAATGTCCGGGTGGCAATCGCTGGCCTGAGCGAGCGCGAAAAGGGCCGGAAGTAGATGGGGATCATCGACGAGACGCTGGTTGTGTGAGATCCACGCTGCCGCGAACAGATCCCACCACGCCCTCCGCTCCAGACAGAGGGCAGAGGCTCGCCACGGCCCCTCTCTCTGAGGGTTGGGAGGATTCGGCAGGTCTATCCAGGCCGCGAGATCCTGACTCCATGTCGAGAGGAGCCGCTGCAAGCGATTGATCTGAATGAGCGCGTCGATCACTCGCTCGCGTTCTTGCTCTCTTGAGACAGATGGGGGACAGATGATAGCTGCCTGCGCGCGGGGAACGCCGCGGCAGAGTTGCCGGTACAGCGCGTCCTGTTCATTGAGTGCGCTTTCCCCGAACCAGAGATCTCCGAGCGTATCGTGTGAGCTTCGCATAGGTGTGTAGGTCCTCGCTTTCAGTCCAAAAACAGGGGCAGCGGCCAAACCGGCTGCTGCCCTGATGCGGTAAGTTTTCGTTCGGTGGCACTCAGAAGTTCTCGCGCCCTTCGCGCCTCTTGTCCGCTGCCCGGCTCGGACAGAGGTCAAAAAGCCGCTTGACCTGCCCACCTGCGTCGAGAATCACGCAGTAGGGGCAGCAATGCAGAGCGTCGTGGAGGTAGAACATGATTTTCAGCGCCATTTCAACGCTCTCGGGGAGGACCGCAACGATCACCCGGAGGTCGCGCTCCTTCCACTCTCGCAATGGAATGGCCATCTGCTGCAGCCAGGTGAGAAAGGCGGCATCCCCCATCTGTTCGAGGTGATCGCCACCGAGAATGTACTCCTCGGCCAGCCGGTACTCCTCATGCGGTGCCTTCCGCTCTTCCCGAAGCCGCTGCATCACCTGCCCTCCCAGTTCCGTTGCGCCGCCTGCCGCCAGCAGCAGTGGGCGCGGCCGAAAGGTGAGCGCGACCAGGTCAGGCGCAATACGAGCTGGGTGCGGCTCCTGTGCGCGGGGGCGCTCGCGCTCCTGCGAAAGCGTTCGGTAGGTTGCCAGGCAGCGTGCGAAGAGCCATTCGCCGAGCAGGCGTTTGAGCTGGCATGTCTGTTCCTGCGAACGCCGGTAGATCATCCATTCATCGTCATTGGTGCGGGAGCTTTCCGGGCTGTCGAAGAGCCCTTGGGACCATTTGGGGAATGTGGGGCGGTCTTCGAGCAGTCCCGCCTCGAACAAGAGATGGGTCAGGATTGCTTCGACCGTCGGCAGGGCCTCTGGGGAAGCAAAGGTGATCTGCATCTGCCTGTCTTCGCAATAGAGTGTGACCTCTCGCTGTTGTGGACCATCAGGGAGGGGAAACGTGGGCAGTTCGACTCGTGCTCTGATGTTCCACTCCTGGATGTAGTGGCGTAAGTGCATGACGTAATAGTTCTCTTCCTAGCGGTATCGTTTTTGGATAGGAAAAAGGAAAGATGATTGCGCGGGTCGCGAGACCCGGCCTTCTGCCGCCTCACCTCGATCAGCCTGGAAAAGGGGCGAGCGAGTATGTGCGGTACTGTGTGGCGCTACGATTGGAAAGCGGGACACACCTGGGTGTAATCGCACTTGCTGCATGGTGCCAGGTAGGGGTGGAGCAAGCCTGCGAGCGCCGGAAACTCTCCGGCTTCGATGCGGGCCGCGGCAGTGACGAACTGCTCGGAGGCCCGCTTGATCACCTCGGGATGACGCCTGGTATCGGTCCAGAGATGCTCGATACCCAGTTCCGTCAGGTAGATGTGTCCGATGCGGACCTCCTGGTCCGGAAAGATCATACCGTTCTGGCGCAGCAGTTCGGTGTAGACCGCAAGCTGGATGTTTTTTTGGAGTTCGTGTTCGGAAAGGGGCATACCGGTCTTGTAGTCGGCTACGTAAACCAGCCCATCACCGCCGTACGTCACCACGTCGGGGACGCCGACGACGCGCACGCCGATCTGCCCGTGCAGGAGGGTGTAGCTTTCCCCTGATCCTTCGTCCTCGTCGGCGTCTTCCCAGAGGTTTGGCCCAGTCAGCGCACCGCTCTTTTTCTCGTGCGGTGCCTCGACGGGCTTCTGTAGCCATTGACCCTCCGAGAGCATGGCGTTTTCCAGCAAGACCAATGAAGGATCGGAAGCTGCCAGCAGGGTCGAGCGACGGTAGCACTCCGCCAGAGATTTGCGCTCGTCGAATCTCAGGGAGGACAGGGCCGTCTGCTGGTACGTGCGAATGATCGAACTCAGACGGGTATAGTCCGGGTGCGCTTCGCGCCACCTGCGCCCTGCAGCGTTCCAGGATTTGCCCCCGTGGACGCTGCGGTGCTCCTCTTCCAGGGGTAACCACGCCTCCAGTTCCGAGAGGATCGGGCCGCAGGTGCGCTGCCAGACCTGGTCATGGGCAGCGCGCAAGGGAAGCCCGTGATAGGCGAGCTGGACGATGCGATGGATCTGCGAGCCGAACCAGGCCGGAGCTTTGAGCTGCGGGCGGTGTCCATCGATATAGTGGAGCTTGTACATCGCGGGACACCGGAAGTACATCCCCGTCGAGGTGATGCTGAGTACAACGGATGAGCCGCCTTCCTCCGGCGGCCCCGGTAGTGTTCCATGGGTAAGCATAGGGATTCCTTTCTAAGGAAAGCGCCTGTTGTCGGCAGGCGGGCGAGATTGGTTGTTCGGGATTTCCTCGTGGTGGTAGTCGCGTCACCAGCGGCGCGGAGAGCGGGCGTGTTTGAGCAGGAAGCGCGCCATACGCTTGCTCAGATCCCTGTGCTGCGGAACGGGAATAGTCCACTCTTTGCCGAAAATGTCCTGGAGGTTGTGCAGGCCCCCCTGATCGCCGACGTAGGGGGCCGCGACCAGGATGCCCTTTTTGCGTACCTCGGCGAGCGTCTGGACCACGCGCGCCGCCGGTTCATCTTCCGGAACGCCGTCATGGATGTAGATCACCAGCTTCGTTTCCTCACGCCGCGGCTCCAGCAGGTGCGCGGCTATGCGCAGCGAAGGGCTCACGCGCTCCCGGTTGTACTTGCCATACAGCCCGGCGATCGCGAAGCGCGGCATCTCGGCAAGACGCGGTGTCTGAAATGTCCGTATCCAGGTGACTGGATCGTCGAGCTTTGAGCGGTTCTTCGGAGTTGGCAGGTGCCAGAGTGTCCCGTTATCTCCGGCACAGCCGATGGCGAGAGGGATACGGGCCCTGGGGCAGACCAGTTCAAAGAGCAGAGCGGCTTCCCTCGCCGCGGTCATGCGGCCGTCTTCCTGGTAGAATTCCGGGCGGAAGCGTCCCAGCTCGTCCAACCCGTGACCTGGCCAGCCTCCCATACTGGTCGTCATGTCGATAAAAAGCACGACACAGAGGCCGCCGTGCGCCCGGCCAGCCTCCCCAGGGGTACGAAATGGGAATTCGCCCCGGCTTTGCACGAAATCCTCGACACTGAATTCGAGGCCGACCGCCTCCTGCTCTTCATCTTCGATCTCAGGTGTGGGAACGATGAGCGCCTTCAGCAGGGCGTTCACCTCGCCGCGCACCGTCTGGATGAGATACTGGGGTGGCAGTAAGTACAGTTCTTCCTCGACGCGCAGGTCTTCCGGCGGCCCGGTCTCGTCTTCGCCTCGCGGTTCATCCTCTTCTGGCGTTCTCCCAGTACCAGGCGCAGCCCCCTCGCGCTCGTCCCGGCCGCCACCCGGCACTGCGAGCGGCCTGTCTGACTCGTCGCGCTTCCCTCTGGTATCGAAGGCGATGGGGGAAAGCATCACGCCGAAGACAGCGGGATCTTCCGACTCGGGAACTCCTATTCGATCAAGAATGTCGCGTGCAAGTTCGCCGACACGTGCCTCGTGCGGCGCTGCCCACGCTTCCTGCACCAGTGGAAAAATCTCCTCGCGCCAAAACGCTTCCTCGAGAGCGTCGTGGAAGCGAAAGCGCGACGCGGCTCCCCGTGGCCGTTTCCAATCCCAGCGCATGTACAGGCAGGCATCGAGCAGCACCTGCTCTCGGCTGCGCGAAGCTGGGTCGGCAATCTCCTTGAACTGAGCCATGAGGCGACCGAAGGCCCGGAATGCGGCCCAAGCCGGCGGATAGTACCACCGGGCCAGCCGCTCAATGCGCTCGTCTTCCAGCGCATTCACGAGCCAGCGGAGGATGCCGGGATACCCTCCAGGATCGGTAAACAACACGTGGAAGTCCTCGTGCCAGGCTGCCATCTGGCTACAACGCCACTGCAACCTGGCGAGGGTGGTGATAGTCGAGCGGCCCCAGCGGACCGGCAAGCGCGCCTCTCCACCGATGGCGCCCGAGAGGAGCGGATCGACGGCGATGTGACGGGTGGTGAAATCGACGTAACTCCCCCCGCCTGGATTGAACCGCGCGAGATACAGCCGCGGGCGAATGAGTGGGTACGCCCAGGCTTCCAACGATTTCTGGGCGCTCGCCCGGTGCCACCAGGGCACGTTTGCTTTGATAGTGGCCATGAGAAACTCCTTCACTCCCTCGCCTTTCCAGTTCATCGCCAACCATCTCCTGCTGAGGCATTCGCCCATTAAAACAAGACTTAAGTCTTGTTTTTGAAGGCTGCGGGAGAGAGGGATAATGATTTGCCGGAACCGGGCGAAGGCAATTGAAATGTGAGGCGAGTAAGTGGCGCAAGCAGATTGATGAGGAAACGCAAAAAGAGGAACCGGGGTTACTCCTTGCTACCATCTCTTCTGTGAGAGGCATTCTCCGTACATTGAGCACCTTCTTGTCTGAGAGAGCCAAATTTTTCGTCACCGAGAAGGAGCTCTAAGCCCTCTAATACTCTTTCAGGGTGAAAATGATATGTTCATGCGAGACAACTGGCTTGTTGGCTCACTGCATAGCACAATAACATATCACTCAATGTGTGGCAGGGATAGAGTCGTACATCTTGCTTTTCCTTCGTTCACTGTGACGCTTGCTCGCACGTAGCAGGCGATCACCGACAACAAACGCCAACAGGCCAGGACTAGGATGGGGTGGATGTGAATGCGGGAGCGCGCACTTTCTCGAGGAGCTTGAGTTCGACATCTTCGTCGAGGTTGCCCCCTTTATACGGGCAGACGCGATTGAGCCAGGTGTTGCGAGCTGCCAGTTCAAAGGCCGCGCGGTATCTCCCACGCAGTGTGGAGGACGGGTGATTGACATACCACAGGGTCTGCTCACCCCAATTGATCAGCAATGGCAGGCAGAGGATGAACTTGAGCGCGTCCTCGTCTGCATGATACTGGGCAACCTCCTTGTCGACCTGGAGCATCGCGTTGATGAGCGGGGAGGTCCGCTTAATCGCGAGCCGCTCGGCAAGGATATCGCGGATCACGTCGTCGTCATAGCCTGGAAGGTGGAGCCAGTGATACCACCGGCGGCAAAACGCCGGGTCGGTGAACTCATGTCCCTCGTACCCCTCCCCCTGGTTCGCTGTTGCCACGATCCGCAGGCGCGACGCCGGCAGGATTGCGCGTACATGGAGCGCGTCGATGGTCACGATGTGGTAGCGCTCAACGGGGGATGCGCCGAAATCATCTGGAAGCGCCAGGCGCATCTCAGGAGAGTCGGTTTCGTCGCGAGCGCGCATCGTCAGGATCTCAGAGCTGCTGTACGTGTTGAGCAGATCCATCACAAAGGAAAAGGTGCTTTCGTGCGCGCGGGCAAGTTCGTCGAGCAGGAGCATAACGCGCTCGCCGCCCAGGACCCGGTGGGCGAAGCGTGCAACGGGACCAGCTGCAAAACGATAGTCGCCAGAGCTGTTGCTTCGGACATAGGTTCCCTGCAACAGGTGACTCTTTTTCCCGTAGTGCAGAACTACCAGCTCGACGCCCCATCCAAAGCGGATGGCATTTTCCAGGAAGAGCGAGGTCTTGCCGTTTCCCGTGGGTCCGGTGCAGAGCAGCGTCCCTCCCATGGCGATGGCCATGTCGACCTGCGCGACGTAGGGTCCGTGCAGGGTGGCCGCCGCCGGAACGAATGGCTCCGCCGCTCCAACACCGGGGCCGGCAGCACGCCCACTCCGTTCAGCTGTGGGCACGAGACCGACGACGCTCGCCAGCGGCGAAACAAGCCGTTTTGCGCGCACGCCGGGATCCGCCCCGGCCCCTGCGATCTCACCTGTGTCTGTGGTCGGGAGCAGCACCAGCGTGCCTTTGTCCGACTTCTCGGCCTTCCAGGCTCGTGCCATCGCGTCCCCGATCACAACCGGAATGGCGGCAGAGGAGGGGGGGAGGCTTTCGGTTCCCTCTCCAGGTGCGGATGCACCGTCCACGGCATCCAGGCTGCCGCCCGAGCCCTCCCCTGTGCGAACTACCCCTACCGGGATGAGAAGCGGACCCGTCTCCCTGCGATCTTCCGAAGCTGTGACGGGTGTCAGCTCCTCATCTGAAATGGGCTTGGGGCTTGGGAGCGCGGGGACCGCCTCTGCCAGCTCCAGTAAAAGGCCGCGGTCCAGGAGCTGTTCACCCGAAAGCTGGACCGATCTTCCCTCCTCTGGCTCAAGCACGGCCTCCTCGAAGACCCGCACCTCTCGCCTGGATCTGGTCGCGATCCGGTACTGGAGGAAGGCTCTCAGGGAATCGCAGCACTCCAGGACCGGCCCGCGTATCTCCTCCTGTTTGCAGGCCTGCGCGATCGTTGTCCTGGACCAGCCCAAGGTTTGGTCCAGGCGAGGATACCGCTCCTCCATTTCGCGCAGGAGACCGATCCAGCGTAGGAAGAGTTCCTGTGATTGGATACGCTCTCCGGAGAGGTACATGCCGATGCACTGCACGAGAGCAAGCACGGCGGCGTGGAAGTTGGGGCCGTGCGAGAGGCCACCCTGCTGACAATAGTCTTCGTCCTCCTCATTCCATGAAAGCTCGTACGCATCATCCCCAGACGCGCTCAGTACATTTGCGCGCCCCTTGAATCCTGGTGGATCAAAGGACATGGCTGCGACGATTCTATGGAGTGTTCCAAGCACGGCCTGCAGGTAGCCGTAGCCCAGGACGGCGGGGCGCTTTGCCTCCTCTCCCCTTGCCGCCGTGTCGATGGAGGCGAAGTCGTACTTGCTCCGCCTGCTAGCAGGGATCTCCGCAAACCGCGCAAAGGCGTCGACGGAATAGATCTCGTCTTTCTTGTTGCGGAGAATCCCCAGGGGTGATTGTGCCATAACACGTGTCTCCTTGTGGTAAATGCAGACGCCCCGCAGCCGTTCTCGCGTTCAAACAGCTGTGGGGCGTGGTGGTCAACTGATTCTGGTGCATGGGTGGTGGAGCCGAACTTCTGTGGCTGACTTTCAGCATGTTTGACATATCCAGGCCCGGCTCTCCTGGGTAATGAAACCTGTAGGGCGTCCTCTCGCATCGGCGCCTTTTACCACAAGCGATGCACTGTGTCCGCTTCGATTTTGAAGCATCGATTGCCCCAATAGCAGCGATAGTTCGTTGCTCCATATCTTCCATCTCTGTATCCTTCAAACTGGTCTGCACAGCCTAAACCATGAGACCCACGTTTCACGCAGAGGGGGCAGGTCCTCTCCTCCTCGAGCGCCTCTTTCCGAAAGCCTCAACCGGCTCACCCCACAGCGTGCTCGCGTAGAGCGGCGGCCTTTCATCTTCCTGCGCCCCGGCTACCGGTGGGATGTAGAGAACATCGCAGGAAGCCTCGGCTGCGCTCGTTTCGCCTCGGCGTTTGGCCGCCAACTTCCGGGGAACGCCTCGGCGTTCGTCGACACCCTTCCCAGATTCGCGCGCCGGACCCGCATGCGGAGCACGCGTTTCCGACTCCTCGCTCCCAGGCGATGCCGGGCTGCCCGGACTTCCGGCTTCAGCGATAATGGCCTCGGCCTCCGAAATTTCTGCCCTCTTCTCTGCCTCCATCTCGGCGCGAATGCGCTCGACACGAGCCGGCAGTGGATCCTCGTCAACACCGATCCACGCTCGCCCGGCCTTGAGAGTGGCCTCTCGCTCAGCGTCGCGGCGTGCGAACGCTGAGGAGAGGTCATCCAGGTCATCGAGCTTGCGTGCGATCTGCGCGAGAGCTACCTGGTCAGCTCCGACCAGGGTCACCAGTTCTCCTTCGGGGGAGTTCCCGGCGAAGAGTGAGGCCGCGCCGCTGTGCTGCCCCAGGGTGATCAGTTTCTGATGCGCGACGGTCCCCTGGTAGACGAGGTAGTAGATCCGGACCTCTTCCTCTTTGCCGAGCCGCCAGGGGCGCCGGTTTCCCTGCTCCAGCCAGGTGAGATTCTGGCTCATCTCATACCAGACGACGGTGTCGATCATCTGGAGGTTGAGCGCTTCTCCGACCTTCTTGTAGGGAACGAGGATGGTGGAGTGACCGCTTGCTACTGCCTGCGCGATCGCGTCTTCGCGCAGTTCGGCATCAAGGGAAGCCGGCATTACCCAGGGACTCTTGTCCCGTAATACCCACGCGAGCCGCTGGCCAACGTCGCGCTTGCGGCTCTGTTCGTAGTAGATCATCACCCGGCGAGCGCGCGGAGGATTGGTTTCAGAGATGATTTCGCTGAGCTCCTGTTCGACGATCCTCCTACACTCGCGCTCCAGCGGGTAAAGGTAGTCTTCGGAGAGCGTGGGGGCCGTGAAAATGGTCGCCCTGCCTTCTTCTTCGCCCCAATCCCCTCGCTGCACACGAGTGATGGTGAAGGCAGGGGCGAAGGGGTAGGCAGCAAACCAGCCGGGAAGGATGCCGAGCATCATCTGCGCTGTGCTGTTGCCGGCCTGCGCTTGCTCGTGCAGCCCCGAGAGGACCTGCTGGTAGGCCGCCCAGAGGTCGCAATGCGCGAGGCGAACCTGTTCCGCCTCCGCCTCTTGCAGAAGTGCGAGCGCTTCCGCCTGTATGAGATCAGCGGCGTCCAGGACCTCCTCTTCCACTCCGATCATGGTGAGCAGGACATAATTGGCCTCGGCGTCCGAGAGCGCCTTCTTCGCCGCCACAAGTTCCGCCTCCGAGGCCGCGCGCAGCTTGACGAGCTCTTCGTCGTTCATGTCCACGACGACCGGAATCTCCTTCCGCCTCGGCATGTGCGCTCCAACATCGAGCACATCGATGTAGACATAGTAGGCGAGCAGCAGCGGCAGGAGCCTCGCCGAAATGCCTGGAGCGGGCTTTGTCGAAACGGACAACTCGACTTCAGCCGTTCCCTTTTTCGCGGTTGCACGCTGCCTGGTGATTTGCATGACCGCGCCGAACTCGCGTACCGCGCGGGCGACGTCTGACCAGCGGATACCAAGCGCCCTCCAGAATTCTGGCGCGAAGCGATACCAGTAGTAGAAAAAGTGGACGAGGTCGGTATAGTGCGTTCCACTGGCCATCGTCCTGGTTGGAGCCGACTGTAGGAAGCGATGTCCCGACCTGGCGCGGTCAGTGTTCTGGCCCTGTAAGGTGTGGGCCTCGTCGATGCCCACAAAGGCCGCGCATGACCGGTAATAGTGAAAGAGGTAATCGTAAGGAGAGAAGCTGTCGGGAGGCACCGTCTCTTCTCGACCTTCCGGGCTGCTGATGCGGTAGTGGGCGGAAGGCGCTGCCCCAGCGGTTTCGCTCGCGCCTCTCCGCGCTTTTTCCAGAGGGGCGATGCTCGCTGCCTCCACCGTGAGGTGCGCACGAGCCGCCTTCGCCTCAGCCCCGCTGGCCCAGGCAGCGAAGGGGAGAGGTGGATAGCGCGCTTCGACCTCTGGGATGCGGCACCGCGTCCACAGGGACGCGCCGCACACCTGCTCGGCCCGCCTGCGCTTCGCTCGCCCGCGCCGCTCTTTCACGGCGCGCACGTTCCGGCACCACCGTGGCTGCTCGCGGAACCACGCTATGTGCTCGACCGGACGCTCCTCGGCAGCCTCCAGGGCATCGAGCACCAGGTCGTCGCTATCTGGCTGCTCGAACCCGCTCATCAGGCTGCGGGGAGTCGCAGTGATCAACTGCTTGCACTCTGGACACAGGAAATGCGAGACCGGCAACGCTTTGGTGATGGCCTCGCCCGTTAGCGGGTCGCGTCTGCCAATGAGTTTGCCGGCTGCATCCAGAATCGGCTCCCCTTCTGCCTCAAGGTCGGGAATGGCTCTCGTCCCCTGGGGTATCTCGATCACGGAAGGCCGCCAGGTGAGGAGCTGTGGGCGCGTCGTACTGTGCGAGAAGATGGCGATGATGGCAGGGCAGCCCCCGTCGGCGCACATGTCCATCCACCGCCGCACGTCTTTGTGCGAGCGGATAACGATCGTCCTGGCCTCCGGCCACGCGGCGGCGCACTCTTTCAGCCAGGTGGGTATGGCACGCTTGGGCACCATGACAGAGAGCGGCAGAGCCAGGGGCGCCTCCCCTTTCGTCCATCGATTGGCGCGCCAGGCAACGCCCAGGCGTTTGACCCAGCGTGGACGCGGCTTCTGCTGCACGTTTTCCGGGAAACTGGGATCGTCGCGATGTGCCCAGTAATGGGCCATGAGGGCCATGAGCGCGATGAGCATACGCGTTTTCCCAACCCCCGGCTCGCCCTGAAACGCAACCTTGCCCAGCTCGTCGAACGCGACCCAGTGCGCAAAGACACGGTGCATCTGGGCGACCGACAACCCAGGATGGAGCGCCCCCAGCAGCTTCTTATCGGTGCCGATGGAAAGAGCCGCGCGGATCATCCAGTCAGGAGCGCTCCCCAGCTCGTACCTCGGGCGGTACTCCGTCAGCACCAGTTTGGAGAGGATGGGGAGCCACGGGTCGAGATAGGCGTAGGCGGAGGCGCCGCGATAGTACGTCGTCTCACCTGACTCGCAGTCCAGGACGCCCAGAATGGGGAGGTCCGTGAGCAGCCGCTTGCGCAGGATGCGCTTCAGGCGATCTTCCTCGTCGAGGGGGCTTTCCAGCCAGCGGGTGGTGATAAATGACGAGAAGATGTAGCGCTTCCCATCCGGGCCGGTGATGACCCGCCCATCGAGAATGTCGGTGGCCAGGATGAGCGCGGCCAGGTGGACTTTGCCGATTAACGGCATGAGCGAGGGTAGGAGGGTGTGCCTGCGGGGATCGTAGGTCGTAGCCTCCCGCCACCGTGAGGTGCTCTGGATTCCGGCGGTTTTCATGGTCTGCTGAACCATCGCTGAGCTGGCGCGTAGGACAGTGACGGCGGGCATGGAGCGCAAAGGCGGCACCGGATAGGAATGAGGGCCTGCTCCCTCCGGCAGTTCCGGGAGCGCAACGCCACCGAGCCAGGGATTGAGACCCTTTTTCTTGCGCCTCGGATCGTAACGCCACCCCTTGAGCGCTGCGACCAGTCCCGCCTCGGCCTCTTTCAGCGGCACCGCACGCTTCTTGCCGATGATCACGGCCTGCGTATAGCGATCGAATGCCGCTTCCCCTGCCTCGTCAGGGAATTTGAAGACGCGAATGTCGTAGAGATATTTGGCCAGCAGTTCCACCATATGAGCATTCCAGGCGCTGCGCATGGGGAGAATGGTCACGAGCACGCCGCCGGTCATCAGGAACGGAAGCACATGGCGCAGCATGTGCAACTCCAGGTACTGGCCGTCCTGGACGAGGTAAGGCGGGTTCGTGACGAGCACGCTGAAGGCGCCGGGGGTAAAGCGCACAGCCAGGCAGTCGTTTGGATAGACCTGCGCATGGGGGATGCGCTCGTGCAGTTCGTTCGCACGATCACCAGCGATTTCGATAGCGACGAGACGCGCGTGCGGGTCGTCGGCGAAGGGCGCGAGCAGATGGCCTGTTCCTGCCCCGGTCAGGTCACCGACCAGGTAGTCGGCATCGGGAAACAGGAGCAGGACATCGTGAATGAGCCGCGCGATCTTTTCCGGGGTATGGATGTATCCCGCCCGCTCGATGTTGTCGGCGGTACCGTGAACAATGGGCTTCTCTTCCATAAGGGATTCCTTTATAAAGGCGCGTGTAGAGGCGCGCACTCACACAAGCCGAGCAAGAGGGCAAAGGATATGCCAGGCGTGAGGGTGGGTGCGGCCCTCGCGAAAGTCGAGAGCGAACGGTCGCGGCAGCTATGTGCGACCGATCCTTTGGAGCGAGAGGTGGCCAGTCAGGCCCGCAACCCCTCTCGCCCTGAGCCTCGCCCTGGTGTTGCTGAAGAAGTGGAATCAGGCAGGGCTTCGGGGAGAGGCAGCCAGCCCGCGCGGCGTCCCTGGCGGACGAGGTCGTTCCACTTGCGCAGGTCGCCATCGAGCTTCCAGGCGGACAGACCGATGGCTGGCAGTGGAGTAATCAGGGCTTCTGCCTCTCCCTTGCGCTTGCGGCTCCCGGCTTTCCACAAAAGGTGCTCCCACTCGGGCAGGCACACGACCTGCATGCCCTTCAAGTGCCCGTACAGGGCACCTTTTGGAGGACGAGGCGCGCCGGCATTGCCCAGCACATAACGTGGCTGGGGTGACGTTTTGCTCTTCGAGGGCGCGCCGGATGCTTCTCCGGTTGCCTCGACCGCTCCAGCCCGAGCTTCCGGTAGATCGGGGGGCCGCTTGAGCCCATCCAGGATGTGAGCATGGCGGGCGAGAAGACAGTAGTTCTTCAGCCTCGTCTCCGGTAGAGGCTGCCTGAGCAGCAGGTACGACTCACTCAGCCGGACGAGCCTCTTCGGTCCTGACCAGGTGCCGGGTTCGGCTGGGACAAATTTCCCTCCTCCGCTTTTCCTGAGCAGGCGCTGGAGAGCAGCACTGACGCTGGTGTGTGAGCCTGTGCAGTTGATGCAGACCACCTCGCCCGCCGGGGAACAGACCAGGCTCCAGACTGTAATCTCGTGACCCTCGTGTTCGAGAGCGCCCACCGCATCATCGCAAAAGGGGACCACGGCCGCGTCTATCTCATCTTCCTCTCGCACCTCCACTTCGACGTCGCCCTCAATGATAACCGTGTGGCTGGATGCTGAGCCTAGCGCATCGGACAGGGCATCGTCCTCCTCTGGACGTGCGCTGTCTCTGGTAGGCGTACTGCGTGATGCAACGCTAGACATAGAAACCTCCTCGTGTAGGTAGTAGTGCGTGGCGAAAACAACACGGTGCCAGCCCATTGAAGAGGCTGGCACCGCTCACAGCCGGGCGCTTTTCTGCAGCGAGAGCGCGAAGCCGCGCCCGACGCGGAATCGACTTTCCAAACTGTTCGCTTCTGTGCAGGCCGTGGCCTACACAGAAGCGGAACAGCATGACGGGCCTACTTCTCGTCGCTCAGTGACCCTGCCTGTAAGCTCGCTTTCGGTGTGAGGAACCTCACATCGTTCGCCTGCACCTTGACGCGCAGCCGCTTGGCGCCGGTCTTGTCGGCATAAGTCTCCTGGGTCAGTCGACCCTCGACGTAGACCAGCGCCCCCTTGGTGAGGTACGCTGCGCAGTTCTCGGCCTGGGTGCGCCAGACGACCACGTTGAACCAGTCCGTCTCCTCCTTGCGTTCACCATCGGGGGACTTGCTGTAGTGGTTGACCGCCAGGGTGAATTCACCGACGGCGGTACCAGCCTCTGTGTAGTCGAGTTGGGGATCTCGGCCGAGGTGGCCGATGAGGGTGATTTTATTTAACATGTCGCTACTGCTCCTTCGTGTTTCTATGAGGTTGCCTGCCGCGACGTCGCGGCAGTCGTCCGTGCGGTGGCCTGTTTCTCGCGGAGTTGGCCGGAGAGCTGCTGCAATGTCTTTGCGGCATCGACGTAGCTCATTGTGGAGAAGTCAGGCTCGGCAACTTTGAGGGTCGAACACAGCTGGCATATCGTCGCCCGCTGTGAGTCGATGATCATTTTCGGCGTGCCGCTCCCTGTGGCAGAGGTACTCGCGCCGTTCTTCGCCGCGCCTTTTCCATCTTTGGCCGCTCGGCGGCCCGATGACCTGGAAGTGGGGCTGCGATCGACGGGAGAGTCCACGATGCGGTCGTCCTCCGAGAGTTCGATGGCGAACTGCGTGCCGAAGCCCAGGGCCGCCAATGCGCGCCCAATGGCCCCGGTCTCAGCTTTTGGCCCGAAGTCGATGGGGAATGACACGGCACTCTCGTCTTTGGTCCCGCTGGCACGCCCTCCAAAGCCGTCCTCGACGACGGCGCGGTAGCGGGCGTAGCCCTTTGCTTTCTTGGTGACCTTCTCCTTGCGCTTGGTCTCGTCGTTCCACTCGTAGGCTTCGATCTCGATCATGCGATCCAGGTCGAACTCGAGTTCCTCGGTATCGATGGTCCCAAACGGGCAGACCTCTCGAAACCAGACCAAGCGAAACATCACCTGCAGGTAGTCCCTGAAGGACCCGTCTTTCTGGCGCAACGGGATCATCGCGGCGTGGATATCAAAGCTTTCCGGAAGCGGGCGCAGGTAAATCGCGCGCGCGATATTTTCGGCCGCATCGATTGCCTGAGCCGCGTCACGCGCCCCATCCGTCGTATCGGTATCGGGGCGGATAGGCTCCAGTGTTGATACATCACTCATGAGTGAGAAGCTCCTTGTGCCTGCGTACAGGCACCGAAAAGGCGACCCGACGTGTGTGTCAGGTCGCATGGTCTAGCATGTGATAAGGACAGGAGAAAAATGGATATCCCCGGGCGTGCGAATGCAGCGTTGGCTGCGGATAATGGATGAATGATAAGGCCGACGGGGGTGATCCAGGGCGCGGGATCGGCGGCGCACGCGCCCAAAAGACGCGCGTACCGAAATGCACTGCTCTCCCTGCGCATCGCGCACGTGGAGGATGGTGCGGGGACATAGAAATCTCCGTTTCAGGGGAAGCGAGACGCCCTCACGAGCAGTGGTCGTAGACCCACTGCAGGCAGAGCAGGGCATCTGCTTCCGGATAGGGATGGTCGCTTTGTGGGACACTCCGGGCGTAGTCGAGCATGATCCCCTGCGCGGTGTGCAAAGGGATGTCGCGTCGTTTCAACTGGCCGGCCAGGCGCAGTGCGCCCCTGTGACGTGTCCCGGGCGCGCATGTCGTGACGGCCTCGTGCAAAAGGTCGTCGAGGGATTTATGATAAAAGCCAGAGGTATCCTGGTTGTGCCAGGGCGTACCTCCGGCTGACGATTCGGGTAGGGGTGGAGGTGCAGCAAGGTCCGCGAGTATGTCGGGAAACCTTGCCAGGTGACCCGGAAAGTCCATGAAATCACCCGCGTAGAGCCACCGATAGCGGGCGCCGCTTTCGTGGAGCGAGGGGGCGA